>Ga0181520_10011890_pt1 | contig 11320 bp, 9 predicted proteins | sample PEATcosm2014_Bin_29_FD_132451 | JGI IMG/M metagenome (GOLD analysis project Ga0181520, IMG submission 132451) | Peatland microbial communities from MTU Mesocosm Facility, Houghton, MI, USA - PEATcosm2014_Bin02_30_metaG | ecosystem: Environmental > Terrestrial > Soil > Wetlands > Peat | place...
CCGGAACGGGCGCGAGCGGTGTATCTGGACATCGCGGATCTCCGCGACGGGCGCCGCGAGCCTCTCTCGCGACCTTCAACCCGTCACGGGAAACCCGGCCTGCACTCTCACTCTCGGGGGCGTTGCGGGGGACTCCCCGCAGAAGGGGTCGGACGAGACGGCGACCGGCTCGTCCGCAGGGGAAGGCTTTCCCCTCCCAGGCAACTTGTGATAAAACCTCTGCTATAGTTTTGGAGTGCAGAGGAGTTGTCACCTGTCGATGCCGTCAACAAGCGCCCAACGGACCCGCGCTCTCGATCTCCTGAAAGCCCGGGGAATGCTCCGGCTTAAGGATTTCGTGGCCGAAGGCATCGGACCGGAGACGCTGGCGCGTCTTGTCCGGGAAGACGCGGTCGCGCGCCCGGCGCGGGGGCTCTATCAGCTCCCCGATGCGCAGGTCGAGGCCGCCCATACGCTTGCCGAAGCCGCGGCCCTGGTTCCCAAGGGCATCGTCTGCCTGACATCGGCGCTTCAATACCACGAGCTGACGCTCCAGATGCCGGCCGCTGTGTGGATGGCGATCGAGCGAACCGCGTGGCGGCCAAAGATGGACTATCCGCGCATCCGGTTCGTGCGCTTCACCGGGGATTCTCTGACGGACGGCGTCGTGCGCCATCGCATCGAGGGGGTCGAGGTCCCCATCACAGACCCGGCGAGGACAATCGTCGACTGCTTCCGCTATCGCGCTAAAGTCGGCCTCGACGTGGCGATGGAAGGGCTGCGGGAGGGCCTTCGCCATCGGCGATGCACGCCTGACGAACTCTGGCGCTATGCACGCAAGGCGAGGGTCTGGTCGGTGATGCGTCCTTATGTCGAAGCAATGGTGTCCGATGCCGCGTGAACCCCGCAACATTGGTGCTTCGGTGCGGGCGCGGCTGCTGGATCGGGCGCGCGCGGAGAAGTCGGACTTTCAGATCCTGCTGACACGCTATGCGCTGGAACGTCTGCTCTACCGGCTGAGCGTTTCGGCGCATCGCGAGCGCTTCATTCTGAAAGGGGCGATGCTCTTCGTGACCTGGGTGGCCGATCCATTCCGACCGACTCGCGATCTTGATCTGCTCGGTTACGGCGACGATGACGTGGCGGCCATCGCCGATACCTTCCGCTCCATCTGCGCCGAGCCAGTCGCCGACGATGGCGTGGTCTTTGATCACGCCGGTTTGCAGGCCGCGCCGATCCGTGAGGAAGTGGAATATGGCGGCGTGCGGGTGCGCACGACGGCGACGATCGCCGGAGCACGCGTGCCGATCCAGGTTGATGTCGGCTTCGGCGATGCGGTAACGCCGGCGCCGGTCGAGATCGATTATCCGACGTTGCTGGGCAACCCCGCGCCGCACCTTCGGGCCTATCCCGTGGAGACCGTGGTCGCGGAAAAATTCGAAGCCCTGACCACGCTCGGTATCGCGAACAGTCGGCTCAAGGATTTTTACGATCTTTGGCTGATTGCGCAGACATTCGAATTTCGCCAGCGCAGCTTGATCGAAGCCGTCCAGCGCACGTTTGATCGGCGCGGCACGGCGGCGCCACTCGATACACCGGTCGGACTGACCGACGAATTTGCGGCGGCGTGGGCTGCTCAGTGGCGCGCCTTCCTCGGCCGCGAGCGGATGGCCGCCGCGCCGGATGTTTTCGCCACGATCATCGCCGATCTCCGCGGCTTTCTGATGCCTCTGGTCGTTCGAGAACCGCGTGGGGAACCTGTTTGGCCGCCGGGCGGACCGTGGTCGCTGGGAGCAGCAGCCGATAAGTAAAGACTCAGTCCTGCGTTTAAGATGCCGAGTCAGTCTCTTGGCTCGTTTGATGCGTTTCCCCGGATCACTTGAGCGTTTGTCCAAGTAAACACGTTACATGTGGCTTCATTGGTCCGCCTCGACGGAACAGGCGTCGTTCAGGCGATGACGACGAAGAACCGATCGCTCTGGCCGATACAGATATTGTCGCGTTTGCGGATGACGAACGCTTCGACCCAGTGGGCGCCATGGTAGGCTGTGCTTTCCCACCGTGCGCCAGGCCGATCCGACTTATAGAACCCGCCGCGCAACCCACTGGCCTGAGCCGCCTCTTGGTCAGTGTTCACAACGCGCCAGCGGACGTCGTAGTCGGCTGCCGAGAACGGCATCCCAGTCGCGGTGACGGCTTCGAAGAGTATTTCGTGCCCCTTGGGTACAATCTTGCCTGACTCCAGAACGCTCGCCCGGGGGCCTTCGCGCCGCAGATACTCACCAGCGCGAATTTGAACCGCGAGTTCGGAACCAGGTTTGACGGTTCGCCAGGTCGGCCGTGAGATGTGAGGAAGATTGCGCGGCAAACGCTGCAGAATCGCCCGCCCGAAGCGCGACACGGCATCGACGATATCCGTGCCAGGCAGATGGCTTTCCGCCAACACCACGGACCCGACCGCTGTCGCCCGCTCCGCGACGACACCTTTGGCAAATTCCTCGCCGAAAACACGTCGCCATTTCGCGACGCTCTCGTCCCGATCAGCCTCGGTGTAGGCATCGTCGATCCACTCGCGGTACTGGTGAACCTTATCCCGAAAGTTGTCGTACTTCTCCTGGTCCCAATGTCGGTTGAAGTGCTCAGCCGGCAACACGGGGTTCCGGACGGTCGGCATGGTCGGGTTGGCCTGCAGTAGCTTGTCGAGCCGCCCGACGAGAACGCGCACGGCTGTGGGCAGATCCGAAAACCAAGCCTCCCGGTTTTCCTGTCGGGCGTCGAGTGGGTTGATCTGGCTGCCAATAAGCGTCGTCAGTAAGATCGACTTCGCGCTGAATGTGCCCTTGATGTCCCGCAGATACTTGATGAGCCGGATGGCATGTTGCAGATGGTTCGAACCGACCCACATGTTGCGCTCGGCAAGCCAGGCCGTATAGCGCAGAGGGTTGGTGGGCTCGAAAACGCCGTCATTGCGATTGCAGACCTCCAATGTTCCGGGCGAACGCCGGTCAACAACGCAGGGCACGACATCCAAGCAAAAGTCGCCGGCATAGGTGAGCGTCGCGCATCGCGTGGTCATGGACGCGAGGTCGCGATAGCGATCCGAGGCGCGGAACACGGCGCGCAGTTCGATGACGTAGTCGGCTGCGGACCAGCCAAGGACGGGATCGACGAAGGCGACCAGGTCGGCGTCGAAGGGGCTGTCGTTGCCGGGCTTTATGATCGTGCGGTGCGCCCAGGATCCCTGCGGGCTGAAGCCGCGAATTCTTGGCTTCCAGGTGCTGTTGTTCAGGAACGTCTCAATCGTTCCGACCCGGTTCGCGAGGGTGTCGATGCGGGTCTGGTTAAGGTTGACCTCATCGGTGAGGAACCCGGAAAATTTCTGAATGCACTTCACGCTGCCGCCTCCCTAGATCCCGAACTGCCGATCTCAAGGGCGCGTACGAATCCCTGCAATGTGCGGTTCTGGTCAAAGACCACCAGCGGAAGGTCCGCCTTGGGCATCCACACACGGCCGACCTCAACTGCGGCGGACACGGGCATCGCGGGAAAAATGTTGATCACGGCCTGCTCACCGTGTCTTGCCTTGATGGTGTTGAAGATGGACCGCGCAAGCCGGCGGAACTCCGCAAGGTCAGCTGGCCGTTTCATGATGTCGTTGTGCGGTTGTTCGGCTTCGATTGCCCAGATGGCGGCGTCCGCGCCCAGAATGTCGGTTACCCGGTTGTCGGTTATCGTAGCGCTGAGGGCGAAAACCAGTGCGATAGGCCCGTCCGATCGAGTGGGTTCGCGGACCCGGAACCGCATGGCTGGTCCATCGGCCGGCCAGCGCCAACCTTTTGGCTCGCGGTGCAACTGATGGACGTCGGCCGGCGCGATGTCGCATAAGAGGCGGCCGAGTTCGATCAGCAGCGGTTGAGGCGCCAGGGCGAAGACCGAAAGATGGCGAATCTCGCGCGACTCGATCCGCTCGCGGATCTTCGTCACAAACTGACGGTTGAGGTTTTCCCGCTGAAAGTCCCAGTACTGCGGCTCATGATCCTGATGCGCGCTGCCGCGAATTTCAATATCGAGCGTGCGGTGACCATCGGCCGGATAGCGGTCGGGAAGCATCGCCGTGCTGATTTGTTCGTAGGCGACTGGCGAGTCATGCCCGCCGATATTGGCGGCATACCTCAGAACGTGGGACGCGCGGTCGTCGTCGATCGACGTGACGATTTCAACGCGTCGCTCGTGGCCAGCCTTCATCGCCAGCAAGCGCTCTTCCGGGTGCTGATCGACTGCATCGACGTCGATCAGTTTGTGGTGGACGTGGCAGAGCAGCATCAGGTTGCTGACGTCGTTGGAGAGCAACGGCGAACGAATCAGGTCACCGCGCGGTCCCGTCGGGGTGTCGGCGACGATGTGCGCCACGAAGCCGAAATTCTTGTCCTCGGCACCGGAGATCAAGTCCCCGATCAAGGATTTGTTGCATCCCGAATACTGGCACCGACCCGCGGCCTTCGCCCAGAGGATCATGCGGGTGAGCGGGGAAAGTGCGTTTGTCCGGCTCTTCTTCGGACTGGCGGCCGGCGTGGCGGCGTTCTTCGGCATCAGGCGGCGTCCCCTATAGTAGCTGGAGCGTGGTCAACGGTTGTTGGCATCTCGACGGCGGCGTTTCGGGGCGGCTGATGGGGTGTCGCCTGGAGTTTCCCGGGATGTTCCCCGCCGCCCTTCCAATCGTCCGAAGTCAGCCATTCCTCGAAGTAGAAGAGCCACAGCGCGGTCCAGGGGACGATGGTTTGATCGATCCGCATCCCGTTGGCCCATTCGCGCGCCCGCGGCAGATAGAGGCAGAGGCGGGTCGGCTTTTGCTCATAGACGTGCGGCAGCCGTCGCCCGTTGGCGAGGGCTGTCAGGTCTGGCTCGTCGATGAAGACTTTTGGGATATCGCCCTGGTGATAGTCGATGCGAACCGCATAGCTACGGCTCAGCGGCGTTGGGGATGCGATGTATCGCCAGACCAACCGACCGGCGTGCAGCGTCCCGGTCCCGGCACAGATTGGGTTGACGCGTAGGTTCAGGAACTGCTGAGCCGCCGTCAACGATCGGGCCTGGCCGGTGCGCATTGCTATGGCGCCCCGAAGAAGGTATTCGCGCGCACCTGGGTCGCGGCGGTGGCTGCGCCGCTGAGCCCGACTGCTGGCGCCACATAAAGCCGGCCCGCGCGCCGAGCAGCGGAGACTTCTTGCGTCATGGCGTCGAAGGCCTTCGTGACCGGTGCTCGTCCGAACGATTCGCTCAAGCTCTTGTTGAGAAGATCAATGCCCTCGATGTCGGCGAGCCTATCGAGATCGGCGGTAGCTTGAGTATGCCATGCAAAGAAGGCTTCAGCGCGACTGGGGTCGTTGTTCCATTTCTCGGCGAAGTTTTCGCCGGAGGTAGTTTCGTTCCAGATGAACCAGTGCGGCCGACCGCCAACCATGCGCGTTTCGATGAATGCGGGCATGTGTCGGACGATGTCCCGGAGGACGTCAAGCTCGCTGTCATAGGCGAAATGGCTGACGCAGTACTCGTAGCTCCGGGCGGCCAAGGTGGTGATGACAACCGAGATGGGGGAGAGGCAGGCATCGAGATCGACAAAGTAAACGTCGCGGTGCCGCTTGGCGACTTGGATCGTCCTGCGCAGCAGTCCCTTGAGGCCGGTCGCGACCGGGTATGGCTCGATGCTATCTGCCCGGGCTCTGTCCTGGGCGCCCTCGCTCTTCATCATGCGCATGCGCGGCTGAAGTGCGGCGCGCTGGTCAAACAGCGCATTGTAGCCTTTCGGGTTGGACGCTTTCCATTCCTTCAGCGCCTTGTCGGGAACCAGTTCGCCGCCGTTCTCGCATTCCGGGTTGCGGATCGACGGCGTGATGTCGAGATGGAATTCGTTGGCGTAGTCTAGGCGCCAGCAACGGGGCATTTCGACTAGCAGCGGAGCGTAGTTTCCATTCGCACGCAGTCGATCCCCAATGGTCTTCTTCACGATTGTGGGGGGGAGCGGGCCGAGGTTTGGCATATGTGCCACCAGATCGACGTCGTGTTCGTTACGACCAATCGGTTTGACCGTCGTCCCGAGGGCGGTGGATCCCTGCAGATAGATCGATAATGTGCGCAAGAGTGGGCTCTCAGCCTCGGCGAGCCACGTGCCCACACTCTCGTAACGGCCCTTGGCCAAATCAGATTGCGTACCCGTGAGCTCAAGGGCTTGGCACATCCGTTCAAGAACGCCGACGGTCTCGGCTTTCTTCAGCATCATCTGTCGATCGACGAACATCACGCTCTCCTCGCGCGAACACCTGGACGACCGGTCACGCCTCTTGCGGCGGGGCACTTGCGATCCCACATCCTGTTCGGGCTTGGCACCACATGATGAGTGCCTGGTCTTCGTCGTGCTACCATATATTGACCACCCTCCGGGCCGGCTGAATTAATAATATCGCTACTCCGAACATTTATGGGTATCGATATGCGCGTTGTCAAGGGCAAGATATATCGCTACTCTGAACACGCGATTCAGGAGGAGTGCATGACGTGTCGACGCCGCTAGGCGACAAGATCCGCGAGTTGCGCAAGGCGAAGGGCTATACCCTCGACAAACTGGCAGAACTCGCAGAGTCCAGCAAAAGCTACATATGGGAGCTTGAGAATAAGAACCCGCCCCGGCCATCGGCGGACAAGGTTGCCAAGATTGCCGCGGTACTAGGCGTCACTGCTGACTATCTGATTGATACCACCGAGACGGTGAAAGTGGAGGATGCGACCGACGCCGCCTTCTTTCGGAAATATCGGAAAATGGATGCGACCATCAAAGACAAGATTCGCCGGATGGTAGATCTGATGGGCGAGGATGAATGACCGCCGTCGTCACCCCGCAGCGATGGGCGAGCGACATCACGCGTTTGCTCAACGCCGTGCTCGGGCAGGATCGGTTCCCGATCGATATCCCGATGGTGGCGAAAGAATTTACGGCTCAGAGATTCCCTGATGATCCGCTCATAAGTGTCGCCGGTGACAATCTTCCCAATTTCGACGGCGCACTCTTCCGGGCGCCCGCTGGGCGCAAGGGGTGGGGCATCATCTACAATAACGCGATCAGTTCGACGGGACGGATCAATTTCACCCTCGCGCACGAATTCGGCCATTACCTCCTGCACCGCGTCGCATATCCCAATGGGATTCGCTGCGGGGAGCAGGACGTGGTCCGGTGGGATTCCGCCTATGGCCAGATCGAGCATCAGGCCAACGTGTTCGCAGCCAATTTTTTGATGCCGCTGGATGATTTTCGCCGTCAGATCGACGCCAAGGCGAAAGTCGATCTCGACATGATTTCCCACTGTGCCGATCGCTATCGTGTATCGCTGATCGCGACAGTGTTGCGTTGGCTCGGCTATACGGACAAGCGGGCTGTCCTCGTCGTCTCCCGCGACGGTTTCATCCTCTGGGCGCGGTCAAGCACCACAGCGCTGAGAACCGGCGCGTTCTTTAGGACCTCGGGCAGCCCGATCGAAATCCCAATGGGATCCCTTCCAGTCAACAAAGACCTCCTCGTCGATGGCCGGGCAAGCATCGACCATGATGCCGGCGTTTGGTTCAGAGAGCCTGTTCGGGAAATGACTGTATTTGCCGAACACTATGATTTCGCGATCTCATTGCTCTTGCTCGAGGACGCGGTGGCGTTCGGGGGGGAGTTCGACGCTGATCCGGAATTTGATGCCTATGACAAGATGATGCCCCAGGTGCGCCGCCGAGAGTGGTGAGGCGCCTGCTTGGTCTTCCCTAGGATGCTGCGCCGGCCGCAGCTTTTCGCGCCACAGAGATGACCATTCCTGTCGTCGCCAGGACGATGAGCCCGCGGTTGGCGCCGGTCATTCCGAGATAGGCGCCCACCTGGGCCCGGTAATGTTCGAGCACTTCAGATGTCGGGGAAACGTCGCTTTTCCAATCGACAATGACGTCCGGCGCACCATCTTCGCGGAAGGTGATCGCGTCGGCGATGCCGGCAGTCGCTTCTTCGTTCTGGGCGGCTGAGACCGATGCATAGACAGGGAATTCCGGCAGAAGGCCGGGACGGAGCGCTACTATTTCCGGAACCGACAGCGCGCGAGCGGCGGACTTCGCGAGCTCGGCGGGCGAAAGCCCCTTTGTGGGATCGTCGGCTACGGAATGACCCATTTCCACGATCAAGGTTTGCGCCCGGACCGCGAGGGCGTTCGGTGTCTCGGGCGTTTCGCCGGTGAGGACCTCTTCGATGAGCTTGTGTAGGATGAGACCGCGCTCGCGGCCGCCTTGAACCGACTGGGGCAGGCCGTTCTCCACCGCAGCACCATCGACATCGGTCACCAGGATTTGCGGCGCTTCGGCCTCCACGGCAGGCCCCGCTCCCCCTTCATCCCGGCTGGGCGCTAGCCAGTGGATGGAGCGCTGCCTCGCTGCGATCGAGGTGGCCTCGGCGGCGAAAATCTCGCGGGACTGAGTATTTTGAACCACGGCATCGCCGCGATCGATCTCGGTCGGCAGGTGGCTGAGGTCAAGCGCCGGCAGGTCACCGAGAGCAAGGTCGAGGAGCGAGATCCAAGCCGATGATCTCGCTGCGACGTCGAGGCGCGGCAGCACCAGCAGCTCGCGGGCGCGCGTGGCCGCGACATACCAAAGCCGGATCCGTTCGCGATCGAGTTCGGCTTTCTCGGCATCGCGAGCGGCTTCGTAGCCGGTGGGTTTGACCCCAAATACCGGGCAATAGAAACGCCCGCTGCTACGGTCGGTGATCGCTGTCTCGGCCGCCATGATCATCGTCATGGTGTTGACCGGCACGACGATGGGCCACTCCAGTCCCTTGGCCGCGTGCATGGTGTAGAGCGCGACGGCTTCTTCCTGGGAGTCGGGACGGCCCTCAACAGCGCGGGCTTCATCTGTCCAGGCGGCGGTCACGGCTTCCGAGAAGGCGCGCAATCCGCGAACGGCGTAGCCCCGCGCGAGATTTAGATAGAGATCAACATTAGCGAGCGCGCGTTCCGCCTGGCCGCGATGGCGCTCCAGGAGGATTGGCCGAATGCGCAGGACGTCGATCGCCTGTGAGAGTAGGTCGTGAGGCGTGGTGCTGTTGATTTTGCGGCGGAGCACCTGGAGTTTTTCGAGCGTGTCGCGGGCGTGCGGATGGACGATGGAATCGAGGGGGACGCCAAGGTCAAATCTTGGGAGGCTTTGCGGAGCGCCTTCGGGACGTGGCAGCGCCCAGACGATGTCGAGGAGTTCCTCTTCGGTTAGGCCAACCAGGGGACCGCGCAGCAGCGCCCCGAGCGCGAGGGTGTCCCGTCGGTCGGCGAGGACTCTGGTCAGGGCGATGAGGTCCTGGATCTCCTGGCGGCGGAAGAGACCCTTGCCCGCCTGGGTCGCCACCGGAATCCCGCGCCGTTCAAGCGCTTCTTCGTAGCGCCACAGGTCGCTTCCCGTAGGCGCCAGAAGCGCAATGTCGCCGGGTTTGCAGGGGCGGCGTTCGCCAGACTTACGGTCGATGATCGCTTCGCTGCTGATTAGCCGTGCGCACATCTCCGCCACCGCCTCGGCTTCACCATCACGCTGGCGGTCGGCCGAGGCTTTGCCCTCGGCATCAGCAACTGCAACGTCGAGCGCGGCGACACAAAGCCCATCGTCTCGAGCAGGATGGAAGGCGTCCAGCGCTGTGAAACCGGGCTGACCGTTCTCGACCGACAGGAGGGCTTCGAAGCGGGCGTTGACATAGCGCAGTATCGGCTCGCGAGACCGGAAATTGGTGGAGATGGGCAGGACGCTGTCGGCGGCCTGGGTCAGGAATGCCCGCCGAGCCTGGATGTAGGCGGCCACGTCTGCGCCGCGGAACCGATAGATCGCCTGTTTGGGGTCGCCGACCAGGAAGAGAGCACCTGGCCGGATTTGAAACTCGGTCCAGTCGTCGTCAGACGAGCCGCCTGGGGGGTCCCCGCAAAGCCGCCAGAAAATTTCGGTCTGGAGCGGGTCGGTGTCCTGGAACTCATCGACTAGGACGTGCGCAAACCGTGAAGCAAGGGCGGCACGCACCGCGTCATGGTCGCGCAGCAAGTCGCGAGCGGCGAAAATCAGATCATCAAAGTCGAGGAGGGCGGCGGTGCGCTTGTAGTCGCGGAAGCGTTCGATCACGGGCTGCACGAGTTGGACGACGTCAGCCAGAACGCGCGCTGCGATGGCCTGTGAGAGCGCAGACCAGCTGTTGCAACAGGCCGTGTAACGCGCCTCGGCGGCGGCGCAAAGACGGTCACCATCGGCTTTGGCCAGGCCCGCGCGCTTGGCCGCGTCGCCCCATTTTCCCTTTTTCTGGTATTTCTTGAAGCTGCCCGTAGTGGTGAAGAGATCGGGATGTGGTCGGGTGAGCAACAGCCGCACGAGGCCCGAGGCGCTCTCGGGTGATGGCGCGAAAGCCACGGCATCTGCCGCCTCGGAGAATTGTTGTGCGATGACGACGGTGTCGGCTTCCTCGGCGGGCGTGCCCCGCAGAAAGTCCGCAAGTTCATCGACGGCAGTTCGGAATGCGCCGACGAGCGGCGCTGTGGCGGTCGGCGCATCAACGGTCAGGACCCGTCGGCTTCTCAGGTGGATGAGGATCTTTCGGATCAGCCCGACCGTCTCGGCCGGATCCTCAAGCACCATTTCGGCCAGAAGATGTCCGGCATCGCCGTCGAGCTCTTCCCGCAGCCAGGTCTCGATAATCTCGATGAATGCGAGATCGGCCTGGTTACGATCCATCACGGTCGCGCCGGGGTCGATGTTGGCTTCGACAGGATAGGGTTTGATCAGCCGTTGGCAGAAGCCATGGATGGTCGAGCAGGTGATTTCGTCGATCGCTACGATGGCGCCGGCGAGATTTCGGCGATGCGCATCGGATAGGCCATTGGGCAGCGCGATGCGGAGCTCAACTGGGATCTTGCCCGCGTTCAAGTCGTCAACGAATTCGCGCACGCGAATGAGAAGCTCGCTTGCCGCAAGCTCGGTGAAGGTGACAGCCGCGATCGTCTTGGGTGCGACGCCCTCAGCGAGCATCATCGCGATACGGCCCGCCATAACAGCGGTCTTGCCGGAGCCCGCGCCGGCTTCGACGAGAAGCGAGCGGTCGTGCACTGATATCGCGGCACAGCGCGCGTTGTCGTCAGCGAGGGGTTTCAGGGCCGCGGTCATCACGGGGCTTCCCAAACGTGTGTGGCGGCGCCCAGGCGCTCGACGGCCGCGGCGTTCTTGCGTTTGCAATAGGTAGCCGCCGCGTTGGCGGGCAACGCGAAGCTGAGGTCGTCGTAAGCGCCCCCCGTATCCGCGC
>Ga0181520_10011892_pt1 | contig 11319 bp, 11 predicted proteins | sample PEATcosm2014_Bin_29_FD_132451 | JGI IMG/M metagenome (GOLD analysis project Ga0181520, IMG submission 132451) | Peatland microbial communities from MTU Mesocosm Facility, Houghton, MI, USA - PEATcosm2014_Bin02_30_metaG | ecosystem: Environmental > Terrestrial > Soil > Wetlands > Peat | place...
CGCCAGGGTAGAGAACCTTGAAGATCTCAGGAAGGGCATGGACATACGTCTCTGGGCAAGAAGTCATGTTCTACCTTCAGATGTGATGGCTGAGCAGCTGGATCCCTTCACCGGAGGCCCGATCTCAGTCTCGCCCCTCACCGGGTCCCACGCCGAGTTTGTGGCTGCAGTCTGCGAGTACCAGGAGATACTACTCAGGGAGATTTCATCCAGGCCCAGCTGAAGGATGAAGGAGGAGGCATATGTACCAAAGGCTCTGCGATGTGATGGATGTCTCCCCAGGGGAGATGAAGCAGTTCGACCTCAATGAGAGGGAGTTCCTGGTCGCAAACATAGCCGGACAGTTTTACTGCCTGGAAGGCAGGTGCACCCACGCAAGGGCCCCGCTCTTCGAAGGAGAGCTTGCAGGAAATGTCCTCGCCGGCCCATGGCATTACACCCAGTTCAATATCATTGACGGCCCTGTTCTAAGAGGACCGACTAAACGGCCCCTTCGGATTTACAGGACCATGATGAAAGAGGGACAGATCTTCGTAGACATTTAGCGCGATCTTTAGAGATCACTAAGCATTTCAAGCGCTTAATGAGACAAATACTGGATGAAATGAGCATTGGATAAAATAAATGCACAAAAAGATGAGGGAATGGTGTAAAAATTACCACGACTATCAATTGATCCGTCAACGAGGGCACTTCGCGTCACCTCATGGATATATACATCATACTTTATTGATAATAGCTATAGTCATGGGATAACCGTCAAGATGTCTCAGGCCCGTAGCCTTAGGCGGGGCGGGATAAAGTCTAGATCTTCTATAAACACCAAGGATCGCAGAAAAAGGTAAGGATAAAGCCCTCAGAGGAACTTGGGCCTCTCAGAGAGCCTCACCGACAGGGGCAGCCCTTTATAAGGCATGTCTTTCGTCTCGACCTGGAGCCTATTTCTCAAGTCCTCCAAGGACATGCTGATCTTGGCCGGGGCCTTGGGCATGGATTCTGCCCTGACGGTGACCGTCATGGATCCCGAGGCCAGTTCCTCGTCGCCTATGACAGCCACATAAGGTACCCACTCTCTGCCGGCGTCCCTGATCTTCTTGCCCACAGTCTCATCCCTATCATCGATGTCGACCCTGAAGCCCAGGTCCCTGACGATCTCTAAAGCCCTAGACTGGTGCCTCTCGGCCACAGGTATGATCCTGACCTGGGTTGGAGAGAGCCAGGTCTTGAACATGGGAAGCTTGCCCTGCTCAGCCTCGTGGGCAGCCTTCTCCAGGAGAGCGTACATATCCCTCTCTATGGCACCGCTAGGAGAGCAGTGGAGAATTATGGGCATCTTCTTCTCACCGTTCTCATCCACGTAGGATATGTCATACCTCTCGGCGTTCTCGACGTCAATCTGAACCGTGGAGAGGGCCGAGGCCTTATCCAGGGTATCCACGAAGTTGAACTCGAACTTGAGGACGAAGTAGAAGAACCTTTCGTCCCACATCTCTATGAGCACGGGCTTGCCCACCACGTCCACCAGGCCAGATATGAAGTCCTTGTTCGCCTCGTAAAAATCCTTGGTGAATCTTATGGCTACCTCGTAGTCTGAGAGGTTCAAGCCTATGTCTTTCAGCACAGAGATGGACATCTCGTACTGCTTCCTGAACTCCTCCACTGCCTGGCTCATGTCCTTGGACAGAGTGTGCATATCGGGCATGGTGAAGGCTCTGAGGCGCCGGATGCCCACCAGCTCTCCACGCTGCTCGCGCCTGAAGCTGTATCTGGTGATCTCCACCATCTTGAGGGGGAGATTCTTGTAGGAGATGACCATGTCATGGCCCATGAGGAACTGGCCGAAACAGGCTGCGAACCTGAGAAAGAGCCTTTTATTTTCGGAGTCTATCTGGTATTGCCTGGCCGGGAATCTATCCAGGTATTTCTTCAACGTCGGATGGTCCATGTCGTACATAATGGGCGTCTCGACCTCCATGGCCCCCGCCTCACTGGACCTTTCCAGAACATAAGCCTCCAAAAGGGATTTTATGAGGCGGCCCTTGGGATAGTACCTCATGTTGCCAGAATCGGAGCCGGGCTCGTAGTCCACAAGCTCAAGTCTCCTCATGAGGTCAACGTGGGGAGGGACCTTGTCGACAGCTCTGGCCTTGGAGATCTCGTAGTTGGCGAATTTTTTCAGGTTTTCATGGGCGGTGAAGTCGAAGTTGTCGACATCCACCATCTCCCCGCCTTGCTTCAGGATCTTCCAGTAGGATACGGCCTTCTCCTCGGATTTCAATGCCTGGGAGACTACTTCCTGGCTTCCGGACTGGATGGACCTGGAGAGCTCAGAGAGGGGATGGCCTTTGCAGCTCAGGGTAAAGGCCTTGTACCAGCCGAAGGGCGCCCTGTGGACCTCGTAGCTCCCTGAGAGGGCATCGGCGGTGCTCTTTAAGACATCGATGGCGGCCTGGGGGGTGGCGAGATTTGAGCTCAGATGGGCATAGGGGTAGAGCATGATCCTATTGGCGTGGACCTGGTCCGCTACGGATGAAATTTCCTTGGCGGCCTGCTCTACTATGGCGTCCTGGTCTGCCTCGTCTGTCTTTTCTACGGCTATGAAGGCGCAAAGGGCCTCTTCTAGGCGGCCCTTCTTGGCTGAGTCTTCTATCTTCTCAGCAAACTTGGTGGGCTTTTGGGCCTCGTACTCTATGTAATCAGAGTGAATTAGGAGTAACTGCAATGAGAGTCACCTGACACTTAGAAGAATGGAGGGGTTATAAATCAAGGTTTCGATGAAGAGTATACGAGTTTGTAAGTTGATATGGAGCATAGTCACACCGTTTGTCTGGAGATACTAAAAGTATAATATCACCATATGGGATTAACCTCAAAGGTTGATACTAATACTACCATATGTTATGATCAATTTAAATGCAGTATTTAATAAGGGTTGGGGAGGATGACTTGACAGGAGGGCTTAAAACAAGTAGGCTCAATCAAAATATCAAACCCAAACTGGAGTCCGACCCCACGCAAAGGTAAGGTGTATTCACAAGAGATTCTTTGTTATACCTCAAAGGCTTCCTATCCGTCCCAACCATCATCCTTCTCGCCCATTCCACAATCGCCTGCACCGCTGCCGTGCCCCATTAGACATCTTCAGATCCATCCGCGATAAGACAAAACTTGATGAAGCTTCCAACCGGTCTGCAGCGGTAGATGCGGTCTCTCTTTATAACAACCTTTTAGCATCGTGAAAGTTTGACCTGGTCATGACAGCCCTAAGGTCCCTGGGATAGACATCTTTCTCTGTGCGTATCTCCAGAGGTTTCTTCCCACAAAGCTGCTTGAAGCTGCCGTTGACGTCAGCGTAGTACAGCTCCTCTTGCACCGGAAGATAGATCACCCCAAGAACCGGCCTGTGATGCTCTATGAGGCCGATGTTCACCGTGAGCTCGCCATTTCTATTGATGACCTCATTGGTGCCGTCTATGGGGTCCACCAGCCAGACGTACCTCCAGGACCGCCTCTCCTCGAAAGGTGCCCATGGCTCCTGCTCCTCAGAGATTATGGGAACCTACGGGTAAAGCTCCATTAAGCCATCGGAAATTATGCAGTCTGCGGTAAGATCTGCAGCTGTTACGGGAGTGTTATCCGACTTGTAGGTGACGACGTATTCCTTGCGATCATAGATCTCCCTGACTTTAAGGCCGGCTTTAATGGCGATTTCTGAAAGGACTTTGATATCGAAGTCCATCTACTCTTTGAATTAATATCAATTTAGAAATAGGTTTTTGCCGCTTTAAGTTTAGGGAATACGATCTGTGTTGGCTGAGACTATGAGATTATTATCTGGAAGAAAACGTAAATCTCCTCTTAGCAAGTTGATTGCTATTCTCTTCTATCTCACATTCTAACCTCTCGTGGTCTAAGCATTATGCTCTTTCAATGGCTTTTCTAGCATGGATCTTAGATCGAGCTTTTTAATAACGAAAACGCCATCTTCCAAAGCTTTATCGTCCGATCTAGTTACGGGCACTCCCCATCGCCTCTAGATAACCCATATTTAGGATTGTTTGAATATAGACATGACGATCAAAGGATTGAGTCCTGAGAAATTCATTATGTCTTAATTCATTATGTCTTGGTAGATAAGCGGAGTTGGAAGGGCCTTTCTTTTCGGGCGATATGCCCTCGATGAATATATTAGGGAGTAGGCATGGCTGACGGGGCCTGAGCAGGCTAAATTCGCCATCCTGGGCTCTTTGATGCTGCTTATCTCCTGATCGGGTTGGCGCTTGAATCCAGTCTGACCGCAGGTCCAGTTCCTATCTCAGGTGAGGCTTTGGTGGGCTGAATCTGCCCTTTAAGACCAATGAGGTCCAAAGCCCTACAAGGGTCCGAGACCCGCGTTTAGTACTCGATAACTATGAATTATTGTAAATAATAGAATAGTTTACGTTGATATTTATCAATTATGTATCTTACATCAGTATGGTTTATAGAAAAAAAAGGCAGAAAATATCTCTCGTGAGCATCAGAAAGCGAAAAGTTCGGACGAGACTAAATCCAGCTTAAACATATTGATAAGAAGGTGCCGGGGACGGGATTCGAGCCCGCGACTTCAAGATGTCTCAGGCGCACTTCGCATTACCCTATGAGTCTTGCGCCCTAACCAGCTAGGCCACCCCGGCACGGCAACAAACCTAGGCCGATGTCTTTTATAAGGGTTGTCCTCGGAGGTCTGTCCAGGGCCCCTCTCGGCTACTTCCAAGACGTTTCAAAGGAGCAAGCTTTTTTATCAGGGGTTAAAATAGCCCGTGATCCTCATGCCATCCGATATCTCTGGTACTATCAGCTATTCGCTCCTGGGCAAGACCATCATGGTGGGCGTGACCGGGAGCATCGCCGCGGTCAGGATCGTGGACCTCGTCCGCGATCTCATCCGTCGGGGTGCCGACGTTCACTGCGTCATGAGCGTCTCTGCGCGCCAGATCCTCCACCCCTATGCCCTGGAGTACGCCAGCGCAAATCCTGTGATCACCGAGATCACGGGCAGGGTGGAGCACGTGGAGTTCTGCGGCGTGGATGGAAAGGCCGACCTTCTACTGATCGCCCCTGCCACCGCCAATACCGTGGGAAAGATGGCCCAAGGCATAGATGATACTCCCGTGACCACCTTCGCCACCACTGCCATCGGCAGCGGAAAGGCGGTGATGGTAGTTCCGGCCATGCACGAGGCCATGTATCGTCACCCTGTGGTTCTCAAGAATCTATCAGCCTTGAAGAAGATGGGGGTAAAGATCATGGACCCGAGGATCGAGGAGGACAAGGCTAAGATCGCCTCCAACCAGGATATAGCCCTGGAAGTGGAACGACTTTTAGGACCTGGCGATCTTCAAGGCAAAAAGATCCTGATCCTCAGCGGGTCCACCGCCGAAAAGGTGGATCCCATAAGAATCCTCACCAACAGGGCCACGGGAAAGACGGGCATAGAGCTGGGTCGGGAGGCGTACAGACGGGGAGCAGAGGTGGCCATAATTCACAGGTGGAAGCTTAGCCTTCCCTTCAAGGAGATCTATGCCGAGAGCGCCCAGGAGTTCCTGGACTCAGCTCTTCAAGAGCTTTCCAAGGGCTACGATGCCCTGATAAGTTCAGCTGCCATAGCCGATTACACCCTGGATCCCTATGAGCAGAAGATTAAGTCCGGCCAGGATTTAACCCTAAAGCTGAAGCCCACCGCCAAGGTTGTCAAAGCCGTCAGGTCTTCTTACCCCGATTTAAAGATCGTCGGCTTCAAGGCCGAGACCAACATACCCGAGGATGAGCTCATCTTAAGGGCTAAAAGATCCATGAGGATCTCGGGTCTCAATCTCATGGTGGCCAACGACGTGGGCCATGGAGGCATGGGATCCGACGAGAACAGGGTCCTCATCATCGATGCCCACGAGGTAAAAAAGGTCGATGGCAAAAAGAGCATTATCGCCCGCAAGGTCATGGATGCCCTGGCAGAGATCCTAGAAGCATCGGATATTTCAAGGGTTTAGAAGATTTCGGAGGTTCCATGAGAGCTTTCGTTCCATCCCACATCACGGGCTTCTTCGCCGCCTGGCGCAAAGATGATCCTCTTCTGTCGGGATCCATTGGCTGCGGACTGAACCTGGCTTTGGGTGCTGAAACTACAGTCACGCCTTCAGACGAGACGATCATAAAGATCAATGGCGAGGTCTCCGACGCCCCCGTGAGCAGGTACGTCGTAGAACGGCTGGCCAAGTCCCCTGTCGAGGTCTCTACCAGGCTGGACATGCCCATGGGAGCAGGCTTTGGCGCCAGCGGTGCCGGAGCCCTGGGGGCCGCTTACTCCCTCAATGCATACTTCGACCTGGGTCTTACCGCCAGCCAGGCGGGAGCTGTGGCACACTGCGCCGATGTGGTGAACAAGACGGGCCTCGGGGATGTCACAGCCCAGAACACCGGTGGTTTAGTGATACGCTTGGAGCCGGGCGCTCCGGGGATTGGGAAGCTGGATAGGATACCAGTCCCTCCCCTAGAGGTGAACTACGTGGTTAGGGGTCCCATATCCACCCGTGCCGTCCTCTCGAACGAGAGGATCATGAAGGAAGTTAATAAGGCCGGAGAGGTTGCCCTAAAAGAGCTTTTGGCCCGTCCGACTCTTGGGGAGTTCATGAGGCTCTCCAGGCGCTTCACTGGCCAGATAGGTATCGCCAGCGACTGGGCCCTGGATGCCATAGAGACAGTGGAGGTGGAGGGGGGCATGGCCAGCATGATCATGCTCGGAGACGCGGTCTTTGCCTTCGGCGGAGCCGAGGCTCTGGCTGAGTTCGGCGAGGTTGGAACGACGAGGATATCCCAGGTAGGTGCTATTATTGACTGAAATTCCCAGGTCTCATCCCAGGTATGCATCTCTGGTCGCCAGAGAGAGAGTAGCAAAGGGCGTAAAAGATGGAATCACGAGCATTCAGGGCCTCATTGCCCAGGGCAGGGGCGAAGCCTTCGATTACCTGCTGGGTGAGAAGACCACGCCATCGGCTGCCGAGGCCACTCGGGCGGCTGCCGCCATGCTCCTTTTGGCTAGACAGCCGACCCTGAGCGTCAACGGTAATGTAGCAGCCTTGGCGGCTGAAGAGATGGTAGAGCTATCCAAGGCCATTGGAGCACCCTTGGAGGTCAACCTCTTCCATAGGAGCGAGGAGAGGGTGAAAAAGATCGCCGACCTTCTTAGAAGCCTGGGAGCAAAAGGCGTCCTGGGAGAGAAGCCCGACGCCTCGGTCCCTGGCCTGGATCACGCCAGGGCTTTGGCCACACGTGGTGGAATTTACGATGCCGATGTTGCCCTCATACCCCTGGAGGACGGCGACAGGTGCGAGGCCCTGGTGGCCATGGGAAAGAAGGTCATAGCCATAGACTTAAACCCCCTGTCCAGGACTTCAAAGAAGGCGACGGTACCCCTGGTGGATAACATAGTGAGGGCCGTTCCCAATCTTACATCGGAGATCAAGAGGCTTTCTTCTGCCTCGAAGGACGACCTCAAGGCTATCGTTGATGTCTATGATAATTGCAGGACCCTCGAAAGATCCCTGGAAGAAATCAAAGCTCACCTGGATGCTTTCAGCTGCCAGGCCTGATTTCCATTTTTAGAAGTGTTTTTATCTTTAGTGAGTATGGTAAGTGATATGATAGAGTCGACCCTCTCCTACCAGGCTCTCTTGGAGGCAGTTCATACATCAACTGGCACCAGAGATCACGTTTTTCCCAACGATTTCAGCTACGTAGCTCTTCCCATGGCCGAGGTCAGGGCGATTGTAAAGGCCAATAGCCCCGGCACCTGGAGGGCAGAGGCATATGACTGCGACAACAAAGCCCGGAGGCTCTGGCACAGCTTCAAGGAGCACCATAGCCTATGTGCCTGCGGCATAGTGCGCCTGAGGGCCCCTGTTGCCCACGACATCGTGGGCATTATAACTGCTGAGGATCTGAAGATTTTGGGCCCTGATATCCATGAACAAAAACTTTCTGTCCCATCTTCTTTCATCGATAGAGACCTTCTGGGCGATGAGATCTCGGAGATCAGGGATGAGATCCTCACACCCTCAGGCAGTTCTTGGATGAGGAGACTTGGAGTAAAAAGGCCCCAGAAGGGTTTGGATTTAGCTGGAATGGCCGGCGATGATCTCTCGACGGACTTGGAGATGACTTTTATAGAGCCCCAGACCGGGGAGATCTTCAAGAAAAGCAGAGGCGGGACCTTTGGTGTCGGAGGCTGGCCCGTCTCGGAGATCAGGGCTTATGCCGTCTGGTTCTAGCGGCCTTGGCAACGCTTTGATCCTGATCGGAGGCGAGGATCTCCAGGATCTTGGGGGTGACCTTAGAGTTCTGGGCCACTGCCTCCCTCACCTTCCAGGCCCAATCCTTTGACAGGTGCTCCAGGATCTCCTTGGAAGCAGAGATATTTTGAGCAGCGCTAGACCTCACCACCCAGTCCCGATCTATCGCCAGGGCAGCCAGGATCTCGACAGGAGTCCTGGGATTTAGAGCGGTCTGGGCTCTCACATCGGCGATCCTGTCCTGAGCAAGGGCCGTGAGGGCGTCAGGAGTTGTCTGCGGGTTTCTGGCGATGCTGTTGCGAACAAGCCAGCTGAGGTCCTCGGCCATCTTCTCGGCCATATCAGGAGTGAGCCTTGGGCTTAACGCCACTGCCGCCCTGACGTGCTCATCGTGGTCCCTGGTCAGAGCCTTTAGGGCCTGTGAAGGTATGCTGGGATTTTTGGCTGCGCTTTCTTTAACTAGGTATCTGTTCTTTGAGAGGGTGTAGTCGAAATCCATCATATCATCTGAAGCCAGAATCTCCAGGGCTTCGGGAGGCGTTCTGGGATTATTGGCAGCGGCAGCCCTCACAAAGCCATCGTTATCCTCGACCGACCTCATCAGAATCCCCTCCGGAACTCTGGGACTTCCGGCTACAGCCTCCCTTACCCACGGTACTTTATCCCTGAAAAGCTGGGATAGTATATCCACGGGTGTGTGAGGGTTCAAGGCTACAGCCCTTCTTATATGCCAGTCCCAGCTTCCAGAGAGCTCTTTTAAAAGATCGATATCATCAGAGCCCGAGGCTGCGCTCTGCGCATCAATTTCCTTCAAAGATCCTAGCTCCTGTAGCAGGTGAAACCATAGACATCCTCCAGCAGGCCCTCAGGGTGCTTGCTATCGTGCCTCTCTAGCCTTCTCTCGACCACGGGCAGCTTTATTGCCGGAATTATCTGCTTTATGATAGCCAGATCTCCGCCGACCACGACGACTTTAGCCAGGGGGCCGTAGATTTCCATAAGGGCTTTGAGCTTCTCCACTATGACCTCGGCGTGGTTCCTGATGTCCTCTTCCCTGAGCCTCTCGAATCTCTTCTGGCTCCATCCGCCCTTGGAGTGCTTCTCTTTGACCTGGGATTTGACCGCCTCCTGGACCTCAAAACGGTCAGAGCTGAGGGCTATACCTATCAGAGTATCGCCAGCATGGGCGGATATTACAAGGACCGGAATCTCAAGCATCTCTTTTAGTGAATCAAGGAGAAAGGCGCTGCCTAACTCAACCTGGCCCTCAATTATGGGCAGGGGTGGGACTAAGATCAGGGTGAAGAGCTGAGGACAACGGAAGACCATCCATCCCCGATCAGATCTTGCGGATTTTATAAAATCCCCCATCCCTGGAGGGATCTCCTCTAGGCTTTTGATGTAGGCGGAGGTAAGGTCGCCCTCGGGCGAGGTAAAGGCCTTGAGCCTCTTTAGCAATCTGCGCATCTCCAATGGGCGAAGCTTCTGTCCCCTGGCCTTCTCGCCTTCCTCAAGGCAGGTCACAGCACCGGCCTGGACGGCATGGGTCCTGGAGACGACCTTTTGCTCTGCAGCCTTCAGAGCCAGGTTTGCCTCCTGGTAGGCACTGGAGAGCTTCCTTATCTTCTCCTCGCGACTCTCCAGGGCCCTGAATAGGTCATCCTTCTCCTTCTGCAGCTCCTCCAGGGCAGATTGAAGCTCAATTATGCGGTCTTCGCTCTTCTTATTGCGAAAGAGGTCGATCAAACCCTCACCAGTATCTAAAGGGTCCTCAGGGAAGAAATGATTTTCCCTTCCACTTATTCAAAAAAGAACTCCTATAAGCAAAGCTTACTTTTGCGTCACGGACTCGCTGGGAATCGAACCCAGGTCAGCGGGTTTCTCCGATGGCTCTCCGAAGCCCACTAGGATATCCTCTACCCTACGAGCCCACCAAGGGAAGAGGTGGCTCCCCTGGTATTAATCTTTATGGCTATAGTGCTCAAATCCTTTAAATCTGAGTAACAGTCATTATTATTCAAATTCCCTGGCCCTCTTCAGTAGTATGATTTATTAAGAAGGAGATCGGAAAGACGGTTCTAAGGTAACGATAAATAGTTTGATGCAAAAACTCGATGCGGAGTGCTTCACCGTGCCACAGCATACCACGATCATGGGAATCACAATGGACGATAAGGTGAAAGGCCTTATGGGGAGTCTGGGCAGGGGAAGAGGTTCTCTAATACCTCTCCTGCAGAGGGTTCAATCGGAGTTTGGTTACTTGCCCAGGGAGGCCGTGGCAGCTATAAGCGACGCCCTGGTTGTCTCTGAGAGCGAGGTCTACGGGGTGGCGACCTTCTACTCAGAGTTCAAGCTCAAAAAGCCGGGAGAGCACACCTTCAAGGTCTGCATGGGAACCGCCTGCTACGTTTCAGGTGGGGGTACTCTTCTCTCACAGGCCATCAGGCGCCTGGGGATACGCCCCGGGGAGACGACCCCCGATGGAAAGTACAGCCTGGATGCAGTGGCCTGCCTAGGCTGCTGCTCCCAATCCCCAACCGTTGTGCTGGACGACGTGATCTACGGAAACGTCGCTCCATCCATGCTCGAATCAATGATCTCCAAGCTGGAAAAGGGATCTGAGGCGGTATGAGGCGTATAAAGGATCCCTCCGGGCTGGAGGAAGCAAAAGCTGAGGCCAAAGCATCGTGGAACTCCTTATTTTGCGGTGATAGACCCGTCATCTGCACGGGCATGTCCACCTGCGGCATCTCCGCTGGGGCCCGCGAGTCCAGGGATCTCATGAGATCTCTTCTATCCGAGGAGGGCCTGGAGGCCAAGTATGTAGATGTTGGTTGTCTTGGCCTCTGCTATTCCGAGCCCCTTCTTTACATCAAAAAGCCGGGGAGGCCTATGATCTGTTATGGAAATGTCTCCCCAAAGACGGCCAGATCCCTGGCCAGGAGCGTTCTGACAAACTACGAGGGCGGTGACTCAGTCTTAGGAGCCATCC
>Ga0181520_10011894_pt1 | contig 11317 bp, 12 predicted proteins | sample PEATcosm2014_Bin_29_FD_132451 | JGI IMG/M metagenome (GOLD analysis project Ga0181520, IMG submission 132451) | Peatland microbial communities from MTU Mesocosm Facility, Houghton, MI, USA - PEATcosm2014_Bin02_30_metaG | ecosystem: Environmental > Terrestrial > Soil > Wetlands > Peat | place...
CATTGGCACCGCCGATGCTTCCCCGTTTTCCCAGATGAACCCTCCTGAACCCGGCCACCGTGGCCGGGCCTGGGCGGTTCCGACATTAAACCTAGTGGAAGCAGCATGAAGACCACGACCAATTTGCGCGTTTCGCACCGTTACACCCGGCTGTCAGACACAAGTTTCAACATATTTGGCTCCAGTGTTATTGTTGCCATGACGGACAATCCCGCGTTTCCCGATCCGCTGGTGCCGCTGGCCGGGATGTCCGCGCTCCAGACGGATTACGCGCAGAAGCTGGTGGCAATCTTGACGGGCGGGAAAGTCGCCACGGCGGCCAAGAACAAGGCGCGGGCGGTCCTGACGAAGGCCTTGCGCCGGCAGGGCATCTATGTGCAGGACGCGGCGACGGATCTCGCCGCGCTGCTGTCCTCCGGCTATTCGGCGGCGAGCCAGAACCGCGCCCAAACCCAACTGGTCAAGCCCTGGATTCGTAAAATTCTAAATGACGGCACCGGGCAACTGACCTTGCGCGTCACGCCCATCGCCAATGCGCGCAACTATCAGGTCCAGATCCAGGTGGGCGATGGTGCCTGGCAGGAGGCGGGCATTTTCCCGCAGGCCCGGCGCATCGTGGTGACGAAGCTGACACCTGGCACGATATATAACATCCGCGTCCGCGCCCTGGGCGGCAGCACCGGTTACAGCGAGTGGAGCAATGTCACCAGCCGGATGTCGCTGTAAGGTCCGTGTCGGACGCGCCGATCCTGGCGGACGGCCGCTGTGAACCAAAGCAAACAGCAGGGCTGACCTGCGGGCCAGCCTGTTATTGATGAGCGACGCGGCCACCCTGCCGGCAAGCTGCCCGCAGCTTTTGGCCCTGGAGACCGCGCTTCAAAAAGTTGACGACGCCACTTTCCCGGTGCACACTCCCGGCGCACACTCGCCACCTCATGCGAGCCGGGATTATGGAACCACGCATCACCCTCATCACGCCGGGCGTTATTAACCTGCCGCAGGCAGTGCGGTTCTATCGCAATGGCCTGGGCTGGCCGGCGATTTACCAGGCAGGCGGGCCGATTGCCTTTATCAACACCACCGGCACGCGTCTGGCGCTGTATCCGCTCAAAAAACTCGCCGCCGACATCTCGCCGGAGATCAAGCCCGCCCGCGCGGGATTTGGCGGCATCCCGCCGGCGGCTGCGCGGGTAGCGCAGTCGTCCCGACTGCGGGTGGTGGCAGCGTCCCGCTGCCAGTCCACGGCCATGCAAAGTCTCGGGGCGGGACGCCTCTTGCACCCGCAGGCGAGGACGCCTGCGCCAGCCGCATCATCAAGCCGGCGCAGGACGTCTTTGGGGCGGGCACAGCGGCTATTTCAGCGGCCCGGACGGCTGCTATTGGGAGGTGGCCTGGAATCCGGTCGCGCCCCTCGCTGCCGACGGCTTTATGAAGCTGACGCCATGAAGCCTTTGTTTGGCCGGCCTCGCAAGAATTGACGCTGACTAATTTCCACCGCACACTCATCGCTCAAACGAAATGCACCCGCTGGAAACTTATCTCGAAGAATTGCACGCCATCCGTTCCTCCGGCGCTGCGGTCAAGGAAACTTCCGGCTATGGCGCGCTCGCCAATCTCTTCAACACCGTCGGCCACCTGCTGAAACCCGAAGTCCGCTGTTTCATTCATGTGAAGAACAGCGGCGCGGGCCTGCCGGATGGCGGCCTGTTCACGGCGGACCAGCTTAAGAATACAGATGAGGAGGCGCCGTTGCTGGGCATCCCGCAGCCGTCGCGCGGCGTTATTGAAGTCAAAGGCACCGACGCTGAAGTTGATGATATGGCGGACACCCAACAGGTTCGCGACTACGTCAAGCATTACGGCCAGGTGCTGGTGACAAACTACCGCAGCTTTCTGCTTCTGAAACACGGTGACAATGGCAAACCCTTCCATTTGGAATCGTTTCAACTCGCGCCCGACGAAAAAACTTTCTGGAAAATTGCCGCGCAGCCGCGCAAGGCCGCGACCGAACTTGGCGAACGCTTTGCCGAATACCTCAAGCGCGTGATGCTGCACAACGCGCCGTTGAACAATCCCAAGGATGTGGCCTTTTTTCTCGCCTCGTATGCGCGCGACGCGCGGGCGAGCGTCGAGAGCAAAGCTGATCTTCCTGCGCTTGCCGCCGTCCGCACCGCGTTGGAAGAAGCGCTTGGCATGAAGTTCGAGGCCGAGAAAGGCGAACACTTCTTTCGCTCCACACTCGTCCAGACTTTGTTTTACGGCGTATTCTCGGCGTGGGTTCTCTGGCACAAGGAAAAGCCGCAGCGCAAAAACGATTTCGATTGGAAGATGGCCGCGTGGACGCTCCATGTCCCGATGATCAAGGCGCTGTTCGAGCAGGTGGCCACGCCGACCAAGCTTGGCCCGCTCGGCCTTGTGGAAGTTCTCGACTGGACCGCCGCCGCGCTCAACCGCGTGGACCGCCCCGTGTTCTTTGAAAAATTCCAGGACACGCACGCCGTCCAGTATTTCTACGAACCATTTCTGGAAGCCTTCGATCCCGAACTCCGCAAGCAACTGGGCGTGTGGTATACGCCGCCGGAGATTGTGCAATACCAGGTCGCCCGCGTGGACGCCGCGCTGCGCGAGGAACTGGACATTCCCGACGGCCTCGCCGACCCGCGCGTGTTCGTGCTTGATCCCTGCTGCGGCACCGGCGCGTATCTTGTCGAGGTGCTGCGAGTCATTGCAAAAACGCTCAAGAATGAAAAAGGCGAAGGCGCGCTGGCGGAATTGACAATTAAGCAAGCTGCCCAAGAACGCATCTTCGGGTTTGAACTTCTGCCCGCGCCGTTCGTCGTGGCACATTTGCAAATGGGGCTGCTTCTGCAAAATCTTTCCGTGCCGCTGGACGATGCCAGGAATGAACGCGCCGCGATTTATCTGACCAATGCACTCACCGGCTGGGAACCGCCTTCCGAAGAAGCCAAGAAGCAACTCACGTTTGCCATTCCTGAATTCAAACAGGAAAAGGAAGCGGCGGACGGCATCAAGCAGGAGAAGAAGATCATCGTCATCCTCGGCAATCCACCTTACAACGGCTTTGCGGGCCTGGCGGTGGAAGAGGAGCGCGATTTGAGCAATGCCTACCGCACCACCCGGCGCGCGCCCGCGCCGCAGGGGCAGGGCTTGAATGATTTGTATGTTCGTTTCTTCCGCATGGCCGAGCGGCGCATCGTGGAAAAGTCCGGCGAGGGCATCATCAGTTTCATCTCCAATTATTCCTGGCTGGACGGTTTGTCGTTCACCGGAATGCGCGAGAAGTATCTGGAGGTGTTTGATTCCATCACCGTGGATTGTTTGAACGGCGACAAGTTCAAGACCGGCAAGCTCACGCCGGAAGGCAATCCCGACCCCAGCGTTTTCTCGACGGAGTCCAATCGTGAAGGCATTGGTGTTGGCACGGCCATCGCCACGCTGGTTTGTAGAAGCCGACGTGAGGAGGCTCAAACGCCGGCCCCTCACCCTAACCCTCTCCCGCCGGGAGAGGGAACAGCCACGGCGAGGCGTCGTAGAACCAAGCGCGTCGGTTCTGACCCAGCGCAGGGAGCGGTTCTCCCTCTCCCCACGGGAGAGGGCCGGGGTGAGGGGAACGTGATCCATTTTCGTCATTTGTGGGGCAAGGACAAGCGCGCGGAATTGCTGGCTACGCTCAACAAGCCGGTGAAGAAAATTTACACGCGGCTGAAACCGCCGCTGGAAGTCGGCCTGCCGTTTCTGCCGATGCAGACGGAATCCGGCTATTACAAATGGCCGATACTTACAAAACTTTTCCCGACTGCATTTCCGGGTGTGCAGACCAAGCAAGATGCTTTGTTGACAGATATTGACCGCCGCAGCCTTGAAAAGCGGATGGAGTTATATTTCAACGCCGAACTATCCAATGAAGAAGTAGCACGACAGGTTCCCGGCTCAATGGATGGCACAGATGCGTGCGAGCCAAAATCCGCTAGGGCTTACCTCATCAAGCGCGGATTTCTGCCGAAATACATTGTCCGTTACGCGTTCCGGCCTTTCGACAATCGCTGGCTTTATTGGGAGCCAGAAACCAAACTCTTGGGCCGCAAAGTGCCGGAGTATTTCCCAAATGTTTTTCCTGGCAATGTTGCGCTCGTAACACAACAAAAGCCCCGGCGAGAGTGGGCGCCACCGCAAATTATTTCAGCGTTGGGTTGTTTGGATTTGATGGATCGGAGCGCGACCTGTTTCCCGCTTTTCTTGCGCGAGGATTTTGATGTTTCCGTTTCTGCCTTGCGCGAAACGCCCGACTTATTTTCACCGCGCAGTGAAGGCGGCGGTGGAAAATCCAAAACCACGATCAAAGCGAATCTTTCGGATGCGGCGGCGGCTTACTCAGCGGGCTTGCGCGTCAAGCCGGACATCTTGTTTTACTACACGCTCGCCGTGCTTCATGCGCCGGAATATCGCGCGGAAAATTCCGGCGCGTTGCGGCAGGACTGGCCGCGCGTGCCGCTGCCCAAATCCCGCAAGGCATTGCTGGCTTCCGCAGAATTGGGCAAGCAAGTTGCCGCGTTGTTCGACACAGAAACTTTGTTGACCGGCGTTGCCAACGGCAACGTGCGTCCAGAGTTGAAAACCATTGCCGTGTTGTCCTCCACCAAAAATCTTTCCCTCACCGCCGGCTGGGGCCACGCGGGGCAGAACGGCGTGACGATGCCCGGCAAAGGCAAATTGGAAACGCGCCCGTTCACGGCGGAGGAAGTGGCGGCTGGTAGGGCGGGCAGTCCTCTGCCCGCCGCCGACTGCAACGAGCGCGTCCGAGCCGGCGACGAACGGCGCGCACGGAGTGACGCGCCCTACCTTGGCTCCGTTACGCATGATATTTTCCTGAATGAAGCCGCCTGCTGGCAGAACGTGCCGGAGAAAGTCTGGGACTACACCATCGGCGGTTATCAGGTCATCAAGAAATGGCTGTCATATCGGGAATTTGATCTGCTGGGCCGCCCGCTCACGCCGGACGAGGCGCGAGAGGTCACGCACATGGCCCGCCGCATCGCCGCGCTGATCCTGCTCCAGCCGGAATTGGACAAGAATTACCAAGCGGTGAAAGCATCATCAATTACGCTCAAGTGAAAGGAATTAGGATGGCGTGAGCGTATCACAACGAAAGGCTCAAAATATGCAGGAGCGGCAGAACAATGAATGATCAGGAAAAACTGATTCCATTGCATGGCGGCTGCCGGCACTTGAAAAGTTTTCCGGTGGCGCAACTGGCCTATGACGTGACGATGCGGTTCTGCGTGGCAGTTTTTGACAATGGCCCAGTGCTTTAGCACTGGGAATTATTCCGCACATATATCCAAGTCCCATCTGGGACGAAAGAGGTGTTCTGTCATCCTTTGCCGGGACTTGAAAAAGGGCGGCACGTTTCCCTTCCCCCACGGCGGGTCAATCCTTGCCCCAACCGGGGCCGGGGACCGCCGCCATTCACAGGCGTTTTTGGCGAAACTGGCTTGACAAATGTAAGCTTCACGGTTACTTAACTGGGTATTGTATGAGAACCAGCTGCCGTTTCGCCATGGCCGTTCATGTGCTGGCCGTCCTGGCCTACCAGGAGGGCGACCGGGTCACGTCCGCGTTCCTGGCCGGCAGCGTCAACACGAACCCCGTGATCGTCCGGCGGCTCCTGCTGTTGCTGCAAACCGCCGGGCTGGTGGAGACCTGCAAAGGGGCCGGGGCTGGCTCCCGGTTGAGCCGGTCGCCGCGCCGCATCAATCTGGCAGAAGTTTATCGGGCAGTCGAGGACGCGGAATCGTTCGCCACGCCGGCGCGCAAGCCCAACACCGCCTGCCCGGTGGGCCATTGCATTCTGGAAGCCCTGTCCAAACTGTTTGCGTCCGCCCAGAGCGCCATGGAAAAAGACCTGGCGAAAACCACGCTGGCCGACGTGATTGCCGCGGTGAAAGCGTCCGGAGCCTGCGCCCGGAAAAAAGCCGCTTGACGGCCTCTTTTTTTGTGCGAGTATGTAACTGTTAATGTTACAAAATAAAGGCAAATGAAAATGAAAGCAAAACTGACGGATGAAAACGAGGGAAAGGCCGGCGCCGGCAATACTTTTAGAAATGCGTGCCAGGCGTCCTGCCAGAAAATCCTGGCGCAGATCAAGGAAGCCAAGGCCGCCGTCCTCGCCGAATCCTGCGGCGTGCTGGAAGTGCCGGAGCAGCTTTTGAAGCTCGCGCTCAACGAGGCGGAGGCGCTGGCCTGGCAGACGTTGTATCCGCAGCTTCTGTTTCCCGCGCTGGCGGCTGAAAAAATCCAGGCCGTGGCCGGCTGGAACCAGCATCAACAATCCGTCCGGCGGGCGAATCCGGTCATTTCTTTTTGAGGATCAGACCAACCAACCATCAACCCAATCCAACATGAGCACAAATGTGAAAAAACTGACCGGCAAGGCCGTGGCGGTGCAGGCGGAGGTTGCGAAGCAGGCGGACATTGAACGCCTGTTCATTGAAACAAAGAAAGCCTTCGGGCAGCTCGACATTCTCATCAACGACGCGGACATGATAACCATCCCCAGTAGAAATTACCGGACGAAGAAATTCAAGCAGCCAGGCGTGCGTCTGACGCCGTCGCGCCAGTCGCGCCGGCACCGCGCGCCGGTTCTGCCCGCTGCATTGGCGGCCGCCGTTTCCTTGCCGGCTTCATTGCCTGCCGAGACCGGGGTCATCGCCTCGGAGTCGCTGCACAGCGACACCCTGCAACTGTATCTTCGCGAGATTGGCCAGGTGAAACTGCTGACCCCAAAGGAAGAAATCATGCTCGCCCGGCGCGTCCGGCGCGGGGACAAGCAGGCGCGGGAACTGATGATCACCGCCAACTTGCGTCTGGTGGTGAAAATCGCCCGCGACTATCAAGGACTAGGACTGCCGTTTTTGGACCTCATCAACGAGGGCAACATCGGCCTGATGAAAGGCGTGCAACGCTTCGATCCGCGCAAGGGGGCGAAGCTTTCGAGCTATGCGTCGTGGTGGATCAAGCAGGCCATCCGACGCGCGCTGTCAAACACGTCCAAAACCATCCGGCTGCCGGTGCATGTCGTGGACAAGATGGCGCATGTCAGGAAAGCGGAAGCGCGGCTGCAGGAGACGCTGGACCGCGAGCCGACCGATGAAGAGGTCGCCGATGAACTGGGACTGGACGCGCGGCGCATCCGCCAATATCGCGATGCTTCGCGCCCCCCGGTGTCGCTCGATTCGCCCATCAGTGCCGACGATTCAACGGCGATCTCGGAACATGTGGCGGACGCCAATGCGGCCGCTCCGTTCGACGAACTTGTCAGAAACAACGACCATGCCTTGGTGCAGGAGGTTCTGGCCACGCTGGACGCGCGGGAAAGCCGGATTCTGGCGATGCGCTTCGGCCTGGATGACGGCCAGCCGAAAACGCTCGAAGAAGTGGGGGAACGCCTGGGCGTCACCCGCGAACGCATCCGCCAGATTCAAGAAGAAGCCCTGGCGAAGATGCGCGTGAAGATTGAAAAGCGGAATCAGCCATCCGTGGCACCGGTGATGCCGTCCGCATCGTAATCGCCAAATATCATCACGCGCTTGCGCTTGTCAATGGCTGCCAGCGGGCGGAGCCGGCGCGTTTGGGCCAAGGCAGTCAAATTTCCTTTTCATCAACCGTTTTCCGTTTATCCTGCATGGTCGCTGGATTCGTTGCCTCGTGAATCGCAAATCCTACAACGGGAATCCGGTTCAACGATTTGGCCCGGTGACATTCCAACGGTTTGCAACAAATGGACGCAGCACACATAAGAAATTTCAGCATCATCGCCCACATTGACCACGGGAAGACGACGCTTTCCGACCGGCTTCTGCATCGCACCGGCACGATTGCCACGCGCGACATGGAGGATCAACTGCTGGACGCGATGGATTTGGAGCGCGAACGCGGCATCACCATCAAGGCGCATCCGGTCACGATGCTTTACACGGCCAAGAACGGCGAGACCTACGAGTTGAACCTGATTGACACGCCCGGCCATGTGGATTTCGCGTATGAAGTCTCGCGCAGCCTGAGCGCGTGCGAAGGCGCGCTGCTCGTGGTGGATGCGGCGCAGGGTGTCGAGGCGCAGACCGTGGCGAATTATCATCTCGCCGCGAAGCTGAACCTCGCCATCATCCCGGTCATCAACAAGATTGACCTCGGCCACGCCAACAGCCCGCAGGCCAAGCAGCAGTTGGAGGAGGTGCTGGCCATCCCCGGCGAGCTGGCGATTCTTTGCAGCGCCAAGCAGGGCATCGGCATCGAGGAAATTCTCGAAGCCATCGTCGCCCGCATTCCCGCGCCGAAACCGACCGGCGAGGCGAGCCTGCAGGCGCTCGCGTTTGACTCCTTTTTCGACACTTACAAGGGCGTTGTCACGCACGTCCGCGTGTTCAACGGCGAGTTGAAGCCGGGAATAAACGTGAAGCTGCTGCATTCCGGCAAAAACGTCGAGGTGAAGGAAGTCGGCAGCTTCAACCCCAAGCCTTACGAGCGCGAAAAGCTCCAGCTCGGCGAGACCGGCTATTTCACCGCCAACATCAAGAGCGCGCAGGAGGTGAAAATGGGCGACACCATCACCGACGCGCGGAACCCCTCGCCGGTGCTGCCCGGCTTCAAGGAAATTCATCCGATGGTGTTCAGCGGCATTTACCCGATCAACACGGCGGACTACGAGCACCTGAAAACCGCCATGGCCAAGCTGCAGTTGAACGACTCGGCGTTCGTCTATTCGGCGGAAACCTCCGTGGCGCTCGGCTTCGGCTTCCGCTGCGGTTTCCTCGGCCTGCTGCACATGGAGATTGTGCAGGAGCGCCTGCGCCGGGAATACAACATGGACATCATCGCCACCTATCCCAGCGTGGTGTATCGCCTGACGATGAGCGACGGCACGGTGAAAAAAATTGACAACCCGGCGTTCATGCCCGACGTGACCTACATCGAGAAGATCGAGGAGCCGATGGTGAAGACGTTCGTCATCTGTCCGAACGAAAACATCGGCGACATGATGGCGCTCATCTCCGAAAAGCGCGGGGTGATTGACCAGACCGAGACGCTCGACGCGAAGCGCGTGATGTTGACGGCGATGACGCCGCTGAATGAAATCTTGATTGATTTTCACGACCGCATCAAGAGCATCACCCGCGGTTTCGGCTCCATGGATTACGAGCCGGCGGATTATCTGGAGAGCGACATGGTGAAGCTCGACATGCTCGTGAACGCCGAGCCGATGGACGCCTTTTCCTGCATCGTGCACCGCACGAAAGCGGAGGGCAGGGGACGCGCGCTGGCCGAGAAGCTCAAGGAAGTGATTCCCCGCCAGCAGTTCCAGGTGAAAATCCAGGCCGCCATCGGCGGGAAAATTGTGGCCTCCGAAGTCGTCAGCGCCTTCCGCAAGGACGTGACCGCCAAATGCTACGGCGGCGACGTCTCGCGCAAGCGCAAGCTGCTGGAAAAGCAGAAGGAGGGCAAAAAACGCATGAAATCCATCGGCAATGTGAACATCCCGCAGGAGGCGTTCATTGAAGTGCTGAAGGCGTAAGCCTCTGACACGAATCCAGCCAGTTGACTATTTACCGGGACATGAAAGAATAGCGCCATGAAAACATTCACTGCCGTGGTGGAACGCGATCCGGTGACCGGCCTGCTGGTTGGGTATGTGCCAGGATTCAACGGCGCGCACTCCCAGGCGGAATCGTTGGACGAATTGAATGCCAACCTCCGGGAAGTCATCTCCATGTTGCTGGAAGACGGCGAACCTCACCTCGACGCGGAATTTATGGGCACGCAAAACGTGGCCGTGGCTTGATCATGAGTTCCGTTCCGGTTCTCAAACCCTCCGAAGTTTGTCGCCTCCTTGAACACCTTGGCTTCGCGCTGGTGCGCCAGCGCGGTTCTCATGCTCAATATCGCCATGCCGATGGTCGTGGCGTGGCACGACCGTTCCCATGCACAAAGGTCGTGACATTGCCCCGCCACTATTGAGACAAATTGCCCGGGACATTGGTCTTACGGTTGAAGAATTGATTTCTCACCGTTGATGCCCTTACTCTCATAAACATGACAAACAATAAATGGTATCGGGTGCTCGGCATTTTACTACTGCTGGCCGGCATTTTTTTAATCGCGAAGGCGTTTGCCGCCGAAGGCCATCCGGCGGGGCCAATCCCGTGGTTGAAACTGGGGCCGCTGGGCCTCATGAGCTTTGTCGGCGGCGTGGCGTTCCTGTTCCTCCCGGCCAAAATCAAACTCAAATGAGCGGAAACCAAGCCGCCGCCCGCCGCGTGAAGGGGAAACTGGGATAAACTGCATGGGGTTGATCCCAGTTCACCACGCCGCAGGATGTGCTGCGCCATGCGTGGCCATCACCTGCGGAGCCGGGCCGGGGAAAAAATCGGCAAAACAGCCAGCCAGAAAACCTTGGATGAACTGCCCGGGCCGGGCGGCAAAGGCGAAATCCAGAATGCAGATTGAAATCCGGCGCAATTAGATGCAAGACGGATCCCCTTACTATTTTTTGAGGGCAGCCATTTTTTCAACAATTGCTATTAAGGTTTTGCTTTCTTGCTTACTGACTTGTGCCTTTTTTAGAATGCCGGTGATTACAAGTGGGTTCTTTATTGCGTGTTTTCGTTTTGCAATTGCAAATTCTGTTTGGCACTCAACGAGCCACTTATCAAAATTTTCCGGGCTCAACTCTTCACGCAAGGTCGTTTCCAAATTAACACTGAAGCAAGCGCACTTATCCTTCACAAAACTTGGCCAGTCTTCAACAGGCTCGCCCACCAAACGAAGCAACCGATGATTGTCTGCGGGATTGGCGTCTTTATCGCCCTTGTCTCCGTCCCAAACAACGTATACGGGAATTCCCAACTCGCGGAAAATCGCCGCCGGCCTGTCTAAACTCGCTTTGCCACAGCAAGGAATAATGGAGAAGCCAGCACTTTCCAAATCCAGGCCCATCAACGATGCCATCCCAAGAATCGCAGCGCGATCATCCTCGCCTTCTACCAAGACAGCGACATCCGCAAAAAAGCCTTCACTCATCCACGGTGTCATGATTGATTGTAACCGAGGCAAAAGCGTCGTTCCTGTGTATTTTTCACCTTTTCCTCCGTCGGCAACCCAAACTATTTCAGCGACCTTATCTAGAGCATTTTCTATTTAGATAGACGCAACGGGTGTTTGCTGGTATTCTTTTCTTATGGAAAGAAAATTATGCGACCGTTGAGTCAGGATTTGCGTCAAAGGATCGTCGCCGCGAGGGAAC
>Ga0181520_10011895_pt1 | contig 11316 bp, 8 predicted proteins | sample PEATcosm2014_Bin_29_FD_132451 | JGI IMG/M metagenome (GOLD analysis project Ga0181520, IMG submission 132451) | Peatland microbial communities from MTU Mesocosm Facility, Houghton, MI, USA - PEATcosm2014_Bin02_30_metaG | ecosystem: Environmental > Terrestrial > Soil > Wetlands > Peat | place...
GTGGGTTCACAACGCAGAATACGGTATAATCTGATTAGTATGATGGCAAATGACTACATTGACCTGCGGGACGGCGGGTTCTACATCAAAGGGACGCGCGTGCCATTGGATTCTATTGTGTACGAGTTCCGCAACGGTGCATCGCCGGAGAGCATCCGCCATGCGTTTCCGACCCTCACCCTGGAGCAGGTATACGGCGCGATCACCTTTTACCTTGGCCATCAGGAGCAGGTGGATACGACCATCCGTGACGCCGAACAATCGTGGTCGGAGTTTGAAGCTACTCACCCAATACCCGAGGCCATCCGCGACCGCTTGCGCGACGCTCGGGGGCGAACGACCAGCCGGCGGGAGCAGTGATCCGCTTCCTCGCCGATGCCTGCCTTGCTGACTACATCGTATCCGGCTGTCTGCGCCGCGAACCCGCGATGGATTTCAAGTCAGCGCCTTCCGCCGATCTCCAAGGAAAAACCGATCTCGAAGTCCTGGACTTAGCAGAAAAAGAAGGCCGCATTTTGGTTACCCAGGATATCCGAACCATGCCCAGACACTTCGCCTCCTTCCTTCAAGGGGACCATCACAGTCCTGGAGTGATACTAATTCCACAAGCCATCCCCCGCATGGCCGCCATCGACTCTCTGATTTTGATCTGGGCCGCCACTGAACCTGAAGAATGGGTGGATCGGATTGTGCGATTACCTCTCTGACCGGCCCGCCGCCGCAGCCATCACTGCCGGGGCTAGATTCACCACGGCCATAAGCACCGACGTGCACAGAAATCCATAAACGGGAATCAGCAGAACGCTCAGCGCAAGAGCCCCGGCACATGCGCCGAAAAGGTCCAGGGCATAAAGCACGCCAGTCGAGCGGCCGCTTTCTGGCGCGTTGCCAAAATAGGCGCGGCTGGCCAGCAGGAATTGGAAGCCGCCCAGCAGTCCCGCCACGAGTGCCAGCGCGGGGAACAGTATCTCGCTTGCGGCGCGTTGCCCGCCCAGGCTGCTCACCTTTCCGAGTTGAATGAATAGTCCATAGAGCGCCAACGGTGCCACTGCCAGGAGGATTTGCAAACCCGCAAGAAGCCGCAAGTCCCGCCCCAACGAAGCTCGGCCCGGGCTTGGCGCCGAACGCAAAGCCCACCATGCGCCCAGTGCCACCCCCACCATGAACAGCGCCACCAGGATGGTAAGCTCATCGTATACGTATCCGTAGAGCGCTTGAAAACCCAGTAGGAGCAGGATTTCCAGACCCAACTCGGTGAAGCCCATCGTTGCTACCGCGAAGCCTGCGGTCCGCCGCGCGCGCCCTGCCACTTTCCCCATCCGGCCCGCGGGCCACAGCCACAGGCAGAGGAGCAGCACCGCAAGTGCAAGGACGGCGGCCCCGAGCACGCGTCCAAACCTCACGCCCGATAGGTTTTCGATCCAGCGCCCGAAGCCGGGGTAAAAGCGCGAGCTCCACAGCGCCACATCGAAATAATAGGCCACCGGCGCAAAGTCATGGTTGACGGGTGTATTGGACTGAGGCGCGATTTGGAGCTGGAGGTCCAACATGCGGTCCGGCGACATGCGAAAGGGCAGGAAGTGTTCCCCCACGTATTCCGTGTGCAGCCGGCGCGCTCGCAAGCGCCGCATCAGTTCCTGGGGATCGGTGACCAGGGTTCCCGCCTGGCTTGCCGCGAAGAAATGGACGGTCTCGCCCGGAAGCGCCGCAACTTCCGGAAACACCGCGCGCAAAGTGCGATGGAGGCAGCGCAGGAAATCTGCCAGCTCCGCGCTGATGTAGTTCTCCGAGGACGTCACCTGGAACGAAAAAACTCCTCCGGGGCGCAGTTTTGCCGCGGCCTCGCGAAAGAACTCTTCTGTGTAAAAGCGATTGAGCTGTGTATTGTGCGGGTCGGGCAGGTTAACGATGATGACGTCAAAGGAATCGGTGGTGCTTTTCAGAAAGCGCCGTCCGTCCGTGGTGTGCAACACGACGCGCGGATCGCGCCGGATCATTTCCCAAGCATCCGGAAAGTATTGCGCCGCGATGTCGAAAATCATCGGGTCGAGTTCAACGTAATCGACGCGGGTGATGCTGGGATGCTTGAGTGCCTCCACCACGCTGCCATTCACGCCACCGCCAATCAGCAGCAGGCGGCGAGGCTCGGGATGCTCCAGCAGCGCGTAATGCACGGCCTCCTCTGCCGCCGCGGGGTCGGGTACGGTCATCACAATCAGGCCGTTTTCAAAGAGGCTCCGGCTGGTGCCGGTTTCCACCACTGCCAGGCTGCCGTACAAGGAATTGCGAGTGGTGACCAGGTGAAAACCGTGCCACAGCATTCGGATGGATAGCGGTCCGAGCAAGACGCTCCCCAATACCACGACCGTCCCGAGCGCCGCAAAGGTTGCTGCCTGAAGCCGGCCTTTCCCTCCCGCATTGGCGAGAAGCAAGCTGGCCGCCCCGATATTCAGCACGCCCAGCAGCACCGCAATTTCAAATGGAGTTAACCACCGCACCAGCGCCAGACCGGCAAGCAATCCGCCTAATCCGGATCCCACCGCTTCGAGCAGATAGACGGCGCCCGTTGCCGCCGCCGTCGTGGCGCCGGTCGATGCCGCGAACAATCGGCTGCCTGCGGCAAATAGGCCTCCTGAAATCATGCAGAAGGCGCTGAGGGCTACGAAGGAGGTCAGGAACATCGGCACGGGCCCCAGGATTTCCCCCGGGACCGAATGGAAAAAGGCTTTGCTGGCTCGCACTGCCAGCAGCGTCACCGGCAGGGCGAAAGCAGTGAGCGTTTCCAGGCCCGCCAAGAGTTTCCGCGGATCGCGTGTCTGCTTCGCCCCGAACCCCACCAGACTGGAACCAAGTGCCGTCCAGAAGAGCCAATTGGCCAGCATTACCCCCAGCGCCAGTTCGTTGCCGTAGAAGACCACCAGTAGTTCGCGCATCAGAACGACTTGAGCGGTGACGGCCGTGAAGCCTATTAGTGACAAATTGGCGCGCAGCATCCAGGTGGGGGTTGGTTTGTGTCGATATCCGGTTTGGAAGGTCGTTTGCTCGATCATCTGTGTTAGTCAGACGGCAATACGGTTGCCAATTCGCCAGGAAATGACAGAAGGGTAGCGCGGACCTACAAAACACGTTCACGCTACGCGAGACGATGATGGCCCCTAGTACCAACCCGCTTGCAAACCCCGAGCCTGACTCCGCCAGCCGCCGCGATATCCTGTCGAAAATCATACGTGTGGGAGGACTGAGCGCTGCGACCGTGGCCGCTGGATTGTGGTTGCGTGGGCGCAGTCGCCGGCCGGAAGAGGAAGTGGCGATCACGCTCAAGCCCAACTTTCTGGTATCCGCCGACGCCCGATATCCACAGATGGTGGTGGTGTATGGAGAGGACCCCCGTGCGCTGGTACGGAAGGCCTTGGATGGTCTGGGCGGCGTCCGGCGCTTCATCGGGCGGGGCGACGTGGTGGTGATTAAGCCCAACATTGCGTGGGATCGCACTCCCGAACAGGCTGCCAACACCAACCCCCTGGCCGTGGCGGAGATGGTGCGGCTGTGCCTGGAGGCGGGCGCGAAGAAGGTGAGGGTTACCGACGTGAGCTGCAATGAGCCACGCCGGTGCTTCCAGCGCAGCGGCATTGCCAGTGCGGCCAGCGCCGAGGGGGCGGAAATTGTGCTTCCTGAGGAACACTTGTTCCGCCAGGTCAACCTGCGTGGCGACGTTCTGGGTGAGTGGCCCGTGCTTGAACCTTTCATCGCCGCCGATAAAATGATCAATTTCCCCGTTGCCAAGGCTCATAGCCTGACGGGTGTTACGCTGGGCATGAAAAACTGGTATGGCATCCTGGGCGGGCAAAGGAATCGGCTGCACCAGCACATCCACGAGAGCCTTGCTGACCTGGCTGATTTCATGCGGCCAACCTTGACGATCATCGATGCTTACCGGGTGCTGATCCGCAACGGTCCCGTGGGCGGGGACCTCGGCGACGTCGAGTTGAAGAAGACCCTGATCGCGGGGACCGATCCTGTGGCGCTCGATGCTTATGCGGCCAAGGCTTTTTGGAACATCGCTCCTGAATCGTTGCTCTATCTCAAGCTCGCCCAGGAACGCGGTCTGGGCAAGATGGCCTTTGACTTGTCCTAGAACCGGTAATCGGCCCATGCGTCCACAGACACTTCGCAAAATCCGCCTCGCATCCCAAGTCGTTTTCTTTGGGCTGTTTATTTTCCTGCTTATCAAAACGGAATTTCACGGATCGCTGCGCTCGACGGCCACAGAGATCCGGCTGCCGTACCCCGTCGGCATTTTCCTTGAAGCCGATCCGCTCGTTGCCTTCTCCAACGTGCTCTCCACCCACGCGCTCTATCACGGGCTGCTCTGGTGCCTGCTCATCCTTGTTCCCACGCTCTTTCTGGGGAGGTTTTTCTGCGGTTGGATTTGCCCCCTGGGTTCGATGAATCATTTCTTCAGCAACTTCAAGTCGGAGCATAAGCGGGGTTTGCAACGTATTGAGTCGAACCGGTACAAGAAATGGCAGACGCTGAAGTATTACATCCTGGTGGCGCTGCTCGTCGCGGCGGCCTTTGGCGGCATGGTCGTCGGGGTGATGGATCCGATCTCGCTGGCCGTGCGTTCACTCGGCCTATCGTTCCTGCCGGGTATCAATTACGGCCTCAACGCGTTCCTGGATGGGCTCTACAATTCGAAGTTGGGCGCCCTGCGCATCGCATTGATGGTTCTCCAATTCGTTCTCCAGGCCCTGATTTTAAGCTTCAAGCAGCCGTACTTCCGCCAGGCCTTTTCCCTGGGGCTCCTGTTCATCGCCATCATGGTGCTGAACCTTCGCATCACGCGCTTTTGGTGCCGGGCGCTCTGCCCACTCGGCGCGCTGTTGGGCTTCACCTCACGCTGGGCGATCTTCGGCTTGGAGAAGCACACGGAGAAGTGCCACGACTGCAATCGGTGCGCGCTGCACTGCCAGGGTGGTGACGATCCGGTGCCGGGCGCTCCGTGGCGCAAGTCGGAATGCCATCTCTGCTTCAACTGCGTGGGTGATTGCCCGGAAGATGGCATTAAGTTCAAGTTTTTTCCCGAAGCGCGAGCCACAGTAGATACGCCGCAACTGCAGCGCCGTCGTGTATTCGCAGGCGTGGCTGCCGGGGTCGGCCTGCTCCCGCTTCTCCGCAGCACGAGCGGATTCGCGGTGGAGAGCGATCCGCGGTTGATTCGTCCGCCCGGAGCATTGACGGAAAGGGAATTCCTGGCGCGCTGCATCCGCTGTGGCGAATGCATGAAGGTATGTCCTAATAATGCCATCCAGCCGACTTTTCTTGAGGCTGGGCTGGAGGGTATCTGGACGCCGGTGCTGGTGCCGCGAATCGGTTACTGCGAGCCAACGTGTGTCTTATGCAGCCAGGTGTGCCCGACGGGGGCCATCTGGGAAATCACTTCGACGGAGAAGATCGGTTCATCACAAGGTGATCAGAATAAGAAGAAACCAGTTAAGTTGGGGACGGCCTTCTATGACCGGGGCCGGTGTCTGCCCTGGGCGTTGGCGACCGAGTGCATTGTGTGTGAAGAATGGTGCCCGACCTCGCCGAAAGCCATCTATCTGCACCCTGCTGAAATAGCGGACGGGCAAGGCGTCGTCAAAACGGTTCGACAGCCCTCCGTTGATCCGCAACGCTGCACCGGCTGCGGAGCCTGCGAACATGTTTGTCCGGTGAAAGATCATCCTGCCGTGTACATCACCAGCATCGGAGAGAGCCGGTCCGAGACCAACCAGATCTTGCTTCGACAAGGTGGGAGAGGGAAAGGATGAAGGAATTCGTGGGATCGCACCAAGGGTCGGGCTAAACACGCTGCGGAGGAATACGACCGCTGTGCCGATGACTGACTCCCCGCAGGGGATGAATAATATAGCCGGGGGCAACGCCCCCGGAAAACGTGCCATTGACAGGGTCGACCCTGAAAGGGTCGATTCCATGCTTGAATCGCTCAGGTTTCGCACAACCGGCGTGGGAGAGATGCGACCCCTTCAGGGTCGGGAATTGAACGGCACGAATTCCGGGGGCGTTGCCCCCGGCTATTAACTTGTGCCCTTTCAGGGCGTGCGAAGGCCATGGCCTTTCCGTAGTCTGTAAAGCCCCACCCTTCCGGCAGCCCTTATATTGGTGGTGAGATATGCACGTTCTTATCCTTCACACTGCAGTCCCGGCCCGCCGGCTGACGATCTCTTTTATAGCGGCGCTCGTTATCGCGCTTGGCAGCCTGACCTTGGCCTGCAAGACCAAGTCCGTCGCCGCGCCTGCTAACCTTCTCCCGGAAAGTGGCGAGGTCGCGGGATGGGCCAGGTCGGGTGTGGCCCGAACCTTCGATGCGAAGAACCTATGGCAGTACATCGACGGCGACGCCGAGCGGTACACCCAGGCGGGCGTGAGCCAGGTCGTGACGTCAGACTATCGCTATCAGGATAAAGTCGATGCAGTCGCGGACATTTACCAGATGTCCGCCCCCGCTGGTGCGCAGAAGATATTCGCCTCCGAGTTCGCAACGGGCAGCCAACCGATTCAACTGGGAGACGAAGGAAGAATTTACCGGAGCAGCCTGCTATTCCGAAAGGGTTCTTGCCTGGTGCGGCTGACGGCCTTCGACGAGCAACCGGAGGTGAGTAAGGGATTGATTGATTTGGCGCGGGGTATTGATATCCGGCTCGCGAAAGCCCGGCCTTGAGACAAGGCTGCGCTACTTGCAGATCAGAAAGTTGCTGGCATCAGGTGAAAAGAGTTATTGGGCAAAATAACGACGCAGGTTTAACCCGTAAATACAAAGAAAAAGGGCGCTTTGGGGTTTAGCCCCGCAGCGCCCGTTTGGTTGCGGGGGCTGGCTTTGAACCAGCGACCTTTGGGTTATGAGCCCAACGAGCTACCAGACTGCTCTACCCCGCAAAAGCATCATAGCGGATTGTTGTGGCAATAACAATGGGGATTTCTACAGAACAAACCATCAGGGGGAAGTCCGCTGTGTTAAAATCATCAACTTCCCAAAATACGTTTGCTTTTATCGGGAATCGCCATGACCACGCCATCCAAGCCGCCACCCAAGAACTTCGCCATCAACCGGCAGGCATCGCACTTGTATCACTTGCTGGAGAGGTTTGAGGTGGGCGCGGAGTTGACGGGCACGGAAGTAAAATCGGTCCGCGACGGGAAGATCAATCTCAAAGATAGTTATGTGGATGTTAAGAAGGGCCAGGCATGGCTGATTGATTGTCATATCAGCCCATATACGGCGGGAAGCTACGCCAATCACGAACCCCTTCGCGACCGGCGGCTTTTGCTCCATCGGCAGGAGCTGGATAAGTTGGCAGGCAAGATTCAGGAAAAGGGATTCACGCTGATTCCGACCCGCGTTTACCTGAAGAAAAACATGATTAAGATTGAGATTGCCCTGGCGAAGGGCAAAAAGATTTACGACCACCGCGAGGCCTCGCGCCAGCGCACCATCGACCGCGAAGCGCAACAGGACATACACGAACATCGTCGCCGGCACCAGTAGCCCAATCGGCTGCGGCCCCATCAATCCAACGAGGAGTCCTAATACTGTGAAAATTGAATTTCGGCCAGAACCGCTGTCGCAACTCTCCACTCCAACTCTGGTCGCTTATTGCTTTGAAGGCGCGCCCGCATCCAGTGGCACTGTGGAGCGATTACCGGTGGAGACGCGCAATCTCTTGCAGCAGATGCAAACGGCCGGGGAACTCACGGGTAAGGCGTTCGAATGCACCCCCCTCGGCTGGCCCCCGGGGATGGCTACGTCCAAGCTGCTGGTGGTGGGTGCGGGAAAGGTGGAAAAGTTTACTGACTCGCATCTCCGCAACCTGGTGGGCGCCGCAGTAAGGAATTTGCGCTCGCGTGGAGTGCGCGAAATGGCCTGGATTCTTGGTTCCACCGAACCGGGCGCAGTGGCGGCCGTCGCGGATGGGGCACTGGTAGCCGATTTTGATGCGGACACCTACCGGACCGAGCGCAACGGCAAGAAGGGGATGGAAACCTTGTTGCTGGCGACGGGGGGTGACCCGCTGCCGGCGGAAGCGGACGCTGCCCTTAACCGAGGCCGCATTGTTGGCGAGGCGCAGAACTTTACGCGTGAGCTGGTCAATGAGCCTTCCAATTACATGACGCCAACGAAACTCGCCGAGCGGGCCACAGAAATGGCCGCGCGTTACGGCCTGCAGTGTGAAGTTCTGGGGCAGCAGGAAATCCTGGATTTGAAAATGGGTGCGTTCTGGGCCGTGGCGCAGGGAAGCCAGCAGGTGCCCGCCAAATTCATCGTCATTCGCTATTCGCCGGAAGACGCGCCGGAACAGCCCGTGATCGGATTGATCGGGAAGGGAATCACTTTTGACAGCGGCGGCATCTCCATTAAGCCCAGTGAAAACATGCACGAAATGAAGACGGATATGGCGGGCGGCGCCACGATGCTGGGTGTTATGCAGGCGATCGCGCAGCTCAAGCCGCGCGTCCGCGTAATGGCCCTGATTCCGGCAACGGAGAACATGCCCAGCGGCAACGCCTACAAGCCCGGCGACGTCATCACTTCCATGTCGGGAAAGACCATCGAAATCCTCAATACTGACGCCGAGGGCCGGCTGGTGCTGGCCGATGCGTTGACTTACGCCAAGCAGCTTGGGTGCACGGTGCTGATCGACGCGGCCACGCTGACCGGCGCCTGCATGGTGGCGCTCGGCACCTTTACCACCGGCGTGTTCGGGTGGAACAAGGAATGGGTGAATCGCGTGCTGACCGCTGCCACCGCGGCTGGAGAGAAGATGTGGCAATTGCCCGTGGATGATGATTATCGCGATCTCTACAAGAGCGCGATCGCTGACCTTGCCAACACCGGCGGGCGCCACGGCGGAGCCATTACCGGCGCCATGTTTATCGGGGAATTCGCCGGCGACACTCCCTGGGTACACCTCGATATCGCCGGCCCCCGCTGGGCAAACGATGAGAAGCCTTATCGCGCCAAGGGTCCCACGGGCCACGGCGTGCGCACGCTGGTGCAACTACTGACGGATCTTGCGGCGTAACGCCAGCTTACATCCTGTCGGGAATTTCGATGCCCATATGTTCCGTCGCCAGAGTCAGGGTGCGCTCCGTGAGGTGGACGAGGTAGAGCAGGAACTGTTGGCGTGATGCGTCCGGTTCATTCAAGATGTGGAAGTGATGATAGAAATTGTTGAAGGCTTGTCCGAGGCGGAAAGCGTATTTGGCCACCACGGCGGGCTCTTCGCTGTTGATTGCCTGCGCCACCATGGTTTCCAGTTGGCCGGCAAGCAGGGTCAGTTCCCAGAACGCCGGACCATCCTCTCCCTTGAAAAATCCTTGTAATTGTTCCGTCGTGAGTGCGCGGGAGATTTGCGCCGGCTGAAAATCCGGGTGCGACTCCGAGAATTTGCGAAAGATATTACGTGCGCGCACGATGCTGTATTGCAGGTAGGGACCCGTCTCACCCTCGAAGGCCAGTGCTTCCTTGAAGTCGAAAGCGATAATCACGCGGCGCGAAAATTTGAGCAGGAAATAGCGCAAAGCCGCCACGGCGATCTTGCGCGCGTAGTCCTGCACCACCGCGGGATCCTGCGCCATGTCGCGGGAACTCACTTCCTCTGCGGCACGAGCGATCAGCGTGTCAATCAAGTCATCGGCTTTCACGCCCTGTCCCTTGCGGCCGGAAACTTCCACGTAGGGACGCTGGCGATCTTCGTCACTCAGCACGATTCCCATCTCTTCCGCGCAGCGCGAGGTGAGCCCCACGACTTCATAGGCGAAATGGTGAAGGTTCGCGGCGCGCTCGTGGTAACCCAGCGTATGGAAAGCGGCCTTGACGATGTTCTGGAGGTAGGACTGGCGTGTATCAATGACGGCGTAGGCGGCGCTGGCATGGCCGAAGGGAGGCGCGTCGGGCTGGCCATCCACCGTTGTGCGCCACACGCAATGGCCGTCGGGATAACGATGGAAGGGGGTGTAGCCAAAGTCTTTTCCCAGCAAGGCAAATTTCCACAGATGGTAGGCAATGTCCTTGCCGACGTAGGTTACGGTGCCGTTGGAGCGCACGATGATCTTGATGTCGTCAATGTCCGTCGTCTCGGCTTCCCCCTCCGCGGGCGCTTCTTTCAAATCCATCACCCAACAGCCTGCGCTCTTGCCCGCGTCTTCGAAACGGATGGCTTTTTCTTTCTTCAGCAATTCGAAGGCGGCTTTCCAGAAGTTGAGTTTCAGTATTTCGCTTTCCTGGGCCAGCAGATCGTACTGGATGTTCAGGCGCAACATCGTTTCCAGGTGGGTGCGAACAATGGCGGTGGAAATCAGCTCCGCCATCACCGCGGTTTCGCCGTGGCCTTCCTCGATATCCTTCAGAGTTTGGGCGCGCAGTTTCAACGCTTCCTTGTCTTCTTCATACAACTGGAAAACACGGGCGTAAAGGTCCCAGCAGTAGTAGTCGAAGCGTTTTGCGGGAGGCTGCCCCGGGGCGGTGGTGCTCTGGATCAGCGCTTCCACATCTTTCAGCGTTTTTTTCTCCAGATGGAGAAATCCCACCACGACGTCGGCAACCTGGACGCCTGTGTTGTCAATGTAGTTCTGCACCTCCACGTTTTCGCCATTGAAACGCAGCAGGCGCACAAAGGTGTCGCCCAGAACCGCGTTGCGAAGATGTCCAATGTGCGCAGCCTTGTTGGGATTGATGCTGGTGTGTTCCACCAGAATCTTCCCGCTCGTGCTGCGGGCAGCGGCGCCGGAGGAGCTCCGCCGGGCAAAGAGTTGCGTGGCGGTGTGCGCACGATCCAGGTGAAAATTCAGATAGCCGGCTCCGGCGACGGTAACGCGCTCGACTCCTTCCAAAGTGGAGACCAGGGGGACGAGCTGTTCGGCGATCTTGCGGGGAGCCTTGTGCAATTGCTTGGCCAGCTCAAAGCATCCGGCCAGAGAGATGTCACCCATTTCCAGGTTGGGAGGGGCATCGAGCGCGGGCGGGGAAACCTCCAGATTAAATGCCGCACGCACGGCCTCCACAAACTTGGACTGTATCTTCTGCTGGATCTCCAGTAACAATGGGCACTCCCTCTGCTTCTGTCGTTGGATGCAACTTCGCCGGGCAAGTCTGGCGTCGCCTTTACAATGCCTGTGGCGACTACTGCGATAGAAATTGAATTATAGCAGAGGTGTTTGGGTGGCGGAAAAAAGCTCACCACAGAGCGCACGGAGACCACGGAGAAAAAACGGATACAAACTATGGGCAAAAGATTTGCCAACCCAATCTGCGCA
>Ga0181520_10011896_pt1 | contig 11315 bp, 5 predicted proteins | sample PEATcosm2014_Bin_29_FD_132451 | JGI IMG/M metagenome (GOLD analysis project Ga0181520, IMG submission 132451) | Peatland microbial communities from MTU Mesocosm Facility, Houghton, MI, USA - PEATcosm2014_Bin02_30_metaG | ecosystem: Environmental > Terrestrial > Soil > Wetlands > Peat | place...
ATTGGCAGCAATCACTTGTCCGATCAGCCGGTTTTACGGCCAGGTGGATTGGATTTGTAAACACTGGGCGACTCCTGAGGAACAACAGCACGGAAGCGCTTTATTCTAGGTTCGTTTAGCAAGTTAGCATGCCCATAGAAACGAGCCCACTTCATCGCTTTCAAACTGAGGATTCAACGATCAGATCGATTAGCGATAGCGGTAGAGGCGGACTCGAAACATTCTGCCCTGAGCGAGGTCAGTTGAATAAAGCCGTAGCACGTGTCCCTGAGATGTCTCGTCGCCGTTCAACCGCCTCCGCGTCACCCACGAACCGTTTTCGGAGAATTCCTCGTCGACGCTCTCAATGCCGACGTTGGGCGGCCAGGATGTCTCCGCCGAGAAGGTGACTACCGCGTCGCCAGTTCCGATGACCAGGAATTCGCTTGGATTGACTTGAACGAACATCGCGCCAACTTTCGGAGACGTGCTGGACGGAGGCCCTCCCCGGCTCATCGATGCGATATAGTCGCCAACCGCCATCCGAGCCGAGCGTTGTTCGTCGCCTTCGATGAGCCCGGCGGTGATTCCCCCAATTTCCTGCGCGGTCAGTATCGTGGACGACAGTTTCGACAACTCCGCATATAGATTGCTGATCGCGCTGTTATCTGGAGGTTCGGAAGGATTGGTGATGCCGACTAAGTCAAGCGGAACATTGCCATGGTCGTCGATACCGAATGGAGAAAACCCAAATGCCGATAGGCGTCCGAAAGCGTACAGCGCGTTTGCAGCGCCCGTAGGGCCGCCTTGTGCTTCCGGAATAAAGAGCGGGTTACCGGGACGCGCGTAGGAGTCTGCCCAGAATGCAAATTCATTGAAGTAGATGTCGGGAGCGTAGAAGTCAAGCGTTGGAGCGGCTGCACGCCAGATATCGACTGAATGCGGAAGTGGACCGCCGCTGTTGTACTGTCCTGGCTCGTAGTTGGGGCGAATTAGGGCGGCATTCACAAAAATCGGCAATGGATACTCCGCCATACCGGCAGCGGAGATGCGATCAATGTATGTGGCGAATTGCCAGGCCATGAAGAGGTCATCCGTAGTTGAGTTATTGCCGAACACCTCCTGCCAGTTGCCCGTGGATCTTGCTCCAGCCGCCTCCCATGTTGCGCGAAGCTCCGGATTCAGCGAAGAACGATGCGTCTCGAGGTAATTGGTAAGAAGCGGCGGAACTGAAGCCGCGATGGCAGAATTCGCGGCGGGCGAATGATCGCGCGACTCCGGAATCACTCCGACTTCATTCTCGACCTGAACCATGAGGACCGTATGCGCATCACCATCCACTTCTCGCAAGTGCTTCATCAGTCGTGCAAACGCACGTGCATCCGCATCGCGAACGTCGGTGCTGAAAGGTGAAAGGCTTTCAGTGTCTCGCCCATCTGCGGATTGGATGCGGGGAAAGCGATCGGTATTTGTCTTGACCCATGCAGGCGCATAGCTGGAATAGGTGTTTTTCCAGGCACCGTACCAGAGGACAACGAGCTTGAGATGGTTTTCGCGTGCCCCTTCGAGCAGTCCATCCACGCATGTGAAGTCAAACTTTCCCTCTTCGGGTTCGATCGTCTCCCACGCGACAGGTAGGAGGACAGTATTCAGATGCATTGCGACAAGGCGAGGCCAAATCGACTTCATGTACTCGACACTCGAGGAACTGGAATTGTGCAACTCCCCGCCGAGGACCAGAAACGGCTTGTCGTCAACGATCAGTTGAACGGCTTCGCCACGCTTTTCAAGGCGCGGTAGATCCGACCGTGCGTTCTGAGGGAAGGCAGTGGACGGGATGCCTACAGCGATCAGTTGCAGAAGAACCAGTGTCGCGAACTTATTCACTTCATCGATCTTTCAGTGGAGACCACTTATGCTCCAGCTTGTATGGATTTACACAGAAAACGCAATATACATTCCGAAATGTATCCGCCGGTGACGAAGCCGGAAAGGTGCAAATGTACTAGTGACTTCCAAATTGCCGTTTACCGACGCAGGAGATACTCTATGGACCTGCGGCTGGCCGAAGAGTCTACGGCAGAGACTGAGGAGGAGGCGATGGTGAAGGTATCTCACCACATCAGTACTCCTACACTTCGATGGGCGGCATTCTCCCTGTCGGTCGCTCTTTTGTGCTTGTCGAACGGGTGCAGGAGGGAGCGTGCAACCGTTTCGATCCTCCCCCGTTCGACATCCACGCTTCTGTGGCAACCGCTCCGAGCGGGAGTAGAAGATGCGGCGCGAGGCAGCGGTTTCGCCCTGCGGTGGGAAGCTTCTCCTGACGAGGATGACGTCAGCAGCCAGTTGCAGTTGCTCAGGGACGCCACCACTCGCGCGAGCCGCGGAATCATTCTTGTGCCGGACGAGACTCTGGCATTGCGAAGCCAGGTTGTCGAAGCGGTTCACGAGAAAATTCCGGTGGTCGTGATCGACGATGAATTCGGCCCTCCGGCTGGGACTTTCCTCTCCTACGTTTCCAGCGATGAGCAAGCAGGGGCGCAACTGGCAGCGGAGAGGCTGGCGAACAAACTTCATGGGAGGGGAACTGCTGTCATTGTCGGCATCAATCCCAGACAGGAAGGGAGCGTCACGCGCGACGTGTTGTTTGAGCAGGCACTAAGCAACGTTGCTCCCGGGATCCGCATCGTACTGCGGCAGTTTGGTGACGCGGCCATTACGCATCAGCAGCAGGTCTGTCAGGAGCTGCTGGACAGCCCCGCCCCGCCGGATGCAATCGTCGCGCTTTCGGCCGCAGCCACGCGCGGTGCTTATTATGCGCGGCTCGCGAGCAGCCACCATCCTGCAACCCTTCTGATCGGCTTCGACCAGGACGCGCTGGTCCCCATCCGCGAGGGGGATGTTGATGCCGTCGTGATCCAAGATACCCGGGCCATCGGGAGCCGTGCCATGCAGAACATCCGGGCGCAGCTCGATGGCAAAGCAGTTCCGCCCCGCACTGTGGTCGCTCCTTTGCTGGTTACCCGCGAAAACGTCGATTCCCCCGCCGTCGCCGCAATCCTGGTTGGGCATCAAATCACTGCGGCTGACGCTACGGGTCCGGACGCCGGGGCAGATGCAAAAGCATTCTTGGCGGAAGCCAGGAAACACGAAACGCAGCCGGGCGTGGAGCCGATTGGAAGCTTCATCAGAGTTCCGGGGAGACATCCGGATGCAACCGTACAGGGCACGATCATCTCGCTGCCACCGATGCTCGGAGTCCAGGACGCGACCTCTTCCTTATTTGTGGATAGCTTTACAACTAATGACTCTCTCCGTTTAGGCGATGTGGTGGCCGTACATGGAGACCTGATCTCCGAGCGATTCCGCAGCCATATGGAGAATGCGTCGGTTAAGGTCTTGTGGTCTGATCGGCCAGTCCCACCTTTTGCCGTCACTGCGAGTCAGTTGACGGCGGCTTATCGCGGGCAATACATCGAAGTAGAAGGGAATGTCCTTTCGGAAAAAGTGGGCGAGGGCCCTGCCGATCTAATCCTGCACGACGGAGAACAGACCTTTCGAGCTCTGATCAATGGTCCGGGATATGTCACGACGCAGCGCTTCGCAGAAGGAGGTCGCGTCCGAGTGCGCGGCATCGCCAGCTCTCTTCCGCAGCTAACCAACGGCGTTTACCCATTTACGGTCGTAGCCGACAGAATTGAACTGGTCAGTCCTCCGCCCTGGTGGTCTCCAATGCATATCGCATGGCTTATTTGCGCCGCAATGGCGCTCTTCCTTGGTATCCAGTGGCTTCTGCATGCCATTCAGAGATGGCATCTGAACTCTGTGCTCCGGGAGCGCGAACAGTTGGCTTTCGAGATGCACGATACTCTGGCCCAAAGCTTTACCGGAATCGCGTACCAGTTGCAGGCCGCGACGCTCGAAACGAGAGGCGAACGCGAGGTTCAAGATCACGTTCAAAACGCATTGAAGATGGTCGATATCAGCCACAGAGAGGCGAGTCGCACGATTGCTGCGCTTCGCCCGCAATATCGAGAGGCTTCCGATATTGTGGTTGCTCTCAAGGAACTGGCGAACCGTCTGAGCGACGGCGGCGATCTGCAAGTCAAGACCGAGGTGCGCGGCAAAGATTCGGAGTTGCCGCTTGCGGTGACCGACGGGCTATTCCGCATCGGCCAGGAGGCTGTGACGAATGCGATTCAGCACGCCGGATGCAGCTCTATGGAAATCAGTCTCGAGCTCTCCGCAGCGCAGGCGCGGCTCACTGTGTGCGACGATGGACGTGGAATCACGAGCCAGGCACAATCGAGTGGTCTGGGGATTGCCGGTATGAAGAGCCGTGCAACGAAGATCCGGGCTCGGTTCGAATGTGCGACCGTGCCCTCAGGGGGAACTTGCATCACCGTGACAGTTCCTCTGCCGCGCGCACGGGGTTTCTTGTCGAGGGTAAGGGCGTTTTTGCACGCCAGCTTCGCACGCGAATCAGCTGAGTAAGGAAAACCATAGGCATGAGCCCATTGTGGTTGGATGCCGGCGAAGAATCAGAGGAGCCAGGAAGTGGAATCCGAAAACAAAATTCGCCTTCTCCTTGTTGACGATCACCCCATCGTGCGGTTCGGTCTCTCCGCGGTGCTGGGGATTCAGCAGGATATCTCTGTAGTAGGTACGGCCGATAATGGTGCGGCCGCACTTGCCTTCCTTGCACAGACGCCCGTCGATGTGATTCTGCTCGACTTGAGAATGCCGGAACTATCCGGCGTCAAAACCCTGAAGCGAATCCGGGATATTGCACCGCGTGCGCGTTCCATCATTCTGTCGAGCTTCGAGTGCGATGAGGAGATCTACTCCGCAGTTAGTGCCGGCGCGCAGGGATTTATCCATAAACAGGCGCCGGCAGAAGAAATCGTGAATGCCGTGCGTAGAGTGCATCGCGGAAAACAGGCGTTTCCCAAGCGAATCGCCAATCTTCTTGCGAACAACAAGCTTACCGCGGGATTGAGCGCGCGCGAACTGGAGATCCTGGAGTTGGTTGCGAAAGGACTGACGAACAAAGAGGTGGCGCACACACTCGCGATCAGCCAGTTTACAGTCAGAAATCACTTGAAGAACATCAGTATGAAACTCGACGTGCGTGATCGGACGGAAGCCATTGTCGCGGCTATCCAAGCCGGGATCATTACGGTGTCTTAGACTTGCGCGCGGTGAATCGTACGGCGGGGATTGCCCTTCCGATAAGTCCGCTTTGCCCATGACCATCAGAGCGATTCTCACCTGGTCGAGTTACGGCAAAGAGCCCGATCCTCTCCAAGCCCCCGCCAGGCAAGCGCCAACGACCAGGAAAACTCTCTAGGTTCTTCGAGATCCGAAGATCCATCTTTGCCTGCCGTGCGCGATGAATGCCATAAACGATTCCATGCGTGCACGTTAGCTACGAAAGCCGCGAGATACCGGATCTGGACTAGTACATCTGCACCATGTCAGCGGGGTTTTGGCTGCATATAGTGTGGGACGCGCACAAAATCTCGATTCGGGCGCACGCCTAATGCCCAGCGGGATTTGTGCATGTGAGCAGTCAGAAACGCGGAGTCGACTTCGACAAACCACATCAACCACTATTTTCAGGAGGCAAACATGACAGGGGCCAATCGGCTTGGAATTCACAGCAATCGTTTTCTCAAAGAAACAGCACAACCCTTAAGCCAGGTAACAGACTTCGTGTTTTCGGTGCGCAACATTGCGCTGCTTGCGGCGCTGGCCGTTGTATTTTTGGTGAGCCCAATCGCTCACGCACAAGTGCTCTACGGCTCCATTACGGGCACCGTAACCGATCCCACCAACGCAGCCATCGCCGGAGCCAAAGTCCAGGCGACCGAAATGAACAAAGGCATCACGCAGGAAACAGTGACCGGCTCGACCGGATTCTATCGCTTTTCCGAGTTGCTGCCCGGGCTCTGGAAAGTCGTGGTGACCGCGCCCGGCTTTAATACGCAAGAGACCGACAACATCGTGTTGGACGCGAACAACGCCGTCAGCGAGGATGAGAAACTTTCTGTCGCCAAGGCCTCGTCTACCGTAACGGTAACCACGGCTCCGCCGGAGTTGCAGACCGACCGCGCCGATGTTCACACCGACATTTCGAATGTCGAACTGCAGGGTCTTCCCTCGGTTTCATCCGAAGGGAAGAACTTTCAGGGTCTGCTCCGCATCATCCCCGGCTCGACGATACCGGTGGAGAGCAACTCCGCCGGAGGCAATCCGGCACGCGCCATGACTGTCAATGTCAATGGCTCGTCCTCCCAGGGCAACGGCACGCGCATCGACGGCATTCTGGACGCGTATCCCTGGCTGCCGAACAACGTGGCCTATGTGCCCTCGTCGGACGCCATCGAGACAGTCAATATTGCCACCAACTCCTACGATGCCGAACAGGGAGGGGTAAATGGCGCGGCAATCAACGTCCAGATCAAGTCCGGCACCAACAAATTCCACGGCACCGTTCATGAGTTCCACACCGACGACGCACTGAAGACCCTGAACTACTTCACCAATCCCAACCCTGCTCCCGGCACCCGGCTTCGGGGGCTTAACATCTTCAATCAGTTTGGCGCCGCGGTAGGCGGCCCGATCCTGAAAGACAGGCTCTTCTTCTTCGGGGACTATCAGGGAGTGCGGCAGGTGCTGTCGCCATCCGCGCTCGGCGCGCAGACATTGCCCATCGGGAACCTGACTTACGCCACCGCCAAAGCCAACGGATACTACGACTTTAGCGGGCTCACAAACAAGAATGGGGATGCGGTTGTCATTTACGATCCGCTTACCGGAAACCCGGACGGCACCGGGCGCACCCCGTTCCCGAACAACCGGATCCCTCTTTCCAGGGTCGATCCCGCGGCTTTGACCATGTCCTCGCTGATTCCGGCAGCGACCTCTCCAACCCTTACATCCGCCAACTATATCCCCCACTTCAAGGGAAATTTCAATACCGACCAGTACGACGCCAAGATCAACTGGGTCCCCTCGCAGGAGTCTACGCTCTTTGGGCACTTCACCTATCAAAAGGGCGGAATCTTCGATCCCCCGTCTCTGGGGCCAGCAGGAGGAAATGCGACCAACGGCGGCCAGCCGGGCAACGCCGCTACACACATCTACATCATCGGCATTGGAGGCACCCATGCCTTCACTCCCAACCTGCTGATCGACGGCGATATTGGATACACGCGGCAGCACCTGGGGGCTCTGGATACAGACACTGCGCTCGGCGCCTATGGGCTCAACACGTTGAAGATTCCGGGAACGAATACTACGGTGGGCGGCACGGCGACGGACCTCGACTATTTCGGAATTCCGTCCTTCCAATTCCAAACATTTGCCAATCTGGGCAACGCGAGCACCGGCAATCCATTCGTTTTCCGCGACAACCAATTCGTCGATAACGAGAATCTCACCTGGACCAAGGGACATCATCAGTTCCGCGCCGGTGTGGAGTGGGATCATGTGGATTTGAATCACTTCCAGCCGCAGGGCGCCGCCTTTCAGACTGCGCGCGGCACCTTCGCATTTAACGGCATTAGTACCGAGCCTTGGACTTGCACGGGCGGGCCGCCGGTCTCCGCGGAAAATTGCACGGCCGGTACGACCTCGAATCCAGCGCCGAGTTCTGCTCAGTACAATTCATTCGCCGATTTCCTGTTGGGCCTGCCTTATGAAGACGGCAAGGCCACACAGCTTACCGACCCCATCGCGTTGCGTTGGTCGACCTGGGCGTTCTATGGGCGCGACCAGTGGCAAGCCACGCCAAAACTCAGCGTCAATATCGGCCTTCGTTGGGAGCGCTATCCCATGGCGTACGGCGATCATGGCAAGGGCGCGCGTGTACTGGATACCAACCCTTCAAGTCCATACTTCATGAACGTTCTCATCGGCGGGTACGGCTCGATTCCAAAGGACGACGGCATTCATATCGGCGCCGGGTTGTTCCTGCCCAGAGTCGGCATTGCTTACTCCGTGACACCCAAGACCGTGGTTCGGCTAGGCGGGGCGGTGGGGGGTGACGACAACAATTGGCGTTATCTCCGCAACGACTATCCAACCGTGATCATCAGCTCCCTCTCCGGAGTCAGCACGGGCGGCGCCGTCAACTACAGCAGTGCCTCTCCGTCCACCAGCTTGACCGGTACCAATGCCACCGGGCCGTATGCTCAACTGCCCACCGGCATTGTGCCGGTAGCACCAATCAATCTCAGTACGGGCCTGGTTCCGCTTCCAACTGGAACAGGTACCAGCACCATAGGCGCGTATCCGGGTTTCCGCCGCGGATACATTTATTCCTACAACCTCACCGTGGAGCAGCAGTTCGCCGGATTCGTGGCCGATCTTGGCTACGTGGGCAACAGGGAGATTCGGCCCATACTCAACACGGCCCTCAACTCCTCGGCCATCAACGGAGGCGTGGCAGGAGGGCAGTTGACTGCTCTGGGTCTTGCCGCAGGTCTTCTTCCAGCGGGTAAATCCTATGCCGGGATCAGCACTTTGATTCCGGGGGGACACAACTATTACGACTCGATGCAGGCCAAGCTCACCCGGCGCATCGGCGAGGGCTCGCAGATTGGAGTTCTTTATACGTGGTCGAAGGTTGAGGACTTTGAAGACAATGAAGAGCTGAATGGAATCAGTTGGCCCTATCCAGCCTATTGGGCAAGGAACAAGGCCCGGGCGGGGTTTGATCGCAAATACAACCTTGAAGCCTACTGGGTCTACCAACTTCCCTTTGGGAGGGGCCAGCGCTTGGCGACCAGCGGCATTGCAAGCTACCTGGCAGGGGGCTGGACGCTCAGCGGCGTTCTCAGCAGGCTCGCCGGAAATCCATTCACGCTCACGGATTCCGGGGCCGGCAACACCTTCCTCAACGATAATGGCAGCAACACGCAAACCGCCAACATCATAGGGAACTTCCAGATCACCAAGGGACACGTTCCCTGGAGTACCTCCAAGACCGTCTGCGCGACTGCGGATCCGACCTGCCATTACTTCACAACTAGCCCAACCGTCGTGACGTCAGTGGGCTCAGCAACTTTCGGCAACACTTACCGCAATGAGTTCGTTGGCCCTGGCTATTTCGACGTGGACGCCAACCTGCAGCGAGACTTCAAGATCAGGGAATATCTGACCTTCCAGTTCGAAGCGCAGGCGATCGGCCTCACGAATACGCCGCACTTCAGCAATCCTACCGGCGATGTCAATAACGCGAACTTCGGCGTCATCTCCGGCGAGTTGCAGGGAACCAATGCCAGTGGCCTGGGTGGCAGCCAGGGCGAACGTCTGTGGTTCTTCGGCGGCAAGTTCATCTTCTAACAGAAACCGTTGAGAACAAAATGGCGCGCGCTGCTTCTGCGGTGCGCGCCATTGTTTTCAAGGAAACCGCAGTTCATGAATCAACAACATAAGTTTGTAAGGACCAGAACCCCCGGTTGAGAAGAGCAAGAAGACTCGATCTTTGCCTGGAACTCTGACGGAATTTGGAAGCGGGTGCTTTCGACCCGCTCTCGCCTGAAGATCGGCGAGATCCACCCAGTTCTCCAACAGCAATCGTCAGAATGCAACCGAAGGCCATTATGTCTGTGGAATCAAATTCGACCGCGCCTCTGAAGCCAAAACGGAGAAAAGGTTTACTTGGCGAGCCGGTTCACGCGCGCCCCGCGTCCGACGGACTGAGAGGCCTTAGGCGCGGGATTCAGCGTGTTGACTTGACCGGGACACGGCCCTGCACCAATGTGGTGAGCAGAGCAATCAATCGCGACATCCTTTTACAGCTCATCCGTACTCGCCAGCCGGTCTCCCGCGCAGATCTCTCGCGCCTTTCAGGGCTCGAACCCAGCACCGTCTCGCAGATCGCGGAGCAACTGATCGACGAGGGATGGGTGATTGTCGGCCCCATAGGCCATCTCACACGCGGACGCCGCCCGACTCTGCTCAAGTTGAACGACCAGCTCGCCGTACTGGCAGTTGACATGCAAATAAATCAGGCTGTCGTCGCCCTCGTCGACCTGAATGGCAATCTCCTTAACTGTTCGTCCCGATTCCTCGACACAGATCCCGCTGCCCTGGTCAGCTCCACAGTAAGCGCGCTGAAGCAGCTTCGCGCGGACAACCTGGATAAATCTGTCGTGGGAATCGGAATTTGTGTACAGGGGCGTGTGGATGCGCGGTCGCAGAGACTCGTCTTCGCCCCGCGCTTGGCCGGAATTCCTGCCAATCTCAAACAGACGATTGAGATGGAAATGGGGCTTGATGCGGAGATCGAACACGCGGTCAACTCCTGTTTGATGTCTGAGCTTTGGTCTGGCCGATTAAATGGCGTGCGCAACGCCGTGCTGCTCAATGTCGCCGAAGAGATCAGCGTCGGCATTCTTGCCGAGGGGAGACTGATCACAGGTCATCACGGCACCGCCGGAGAGTTTGGACACATACCAGTCGATCCTTCGGGGCCGATTTGCGCATGCGGACAGAAGGGATGTTGGGAATCCGTTGCATCGACCAAAGCCGCTCTTCGCTATTACAAAGATCTGGCACCGGGAACAAACGGAATCTCATTTCAGGACCTGATCAACCTTGGAAGCGAAGGTGATAAGAATGCCTGCGCCGCCATCGACGCGCAGATGACTAAATTGGGCGAAGGGCTGCGCATGATTTCTTACGCTCTTTCGCCTGAAGTTGTCCTTGTGGCCGGTGATGTAACGGCTGCCTGGGATCGCTTTGTACCGATTCTCGAATGGGCGCTCACGACGCCCACGATACCTGGTGCTCCGCCCCGCTTGCAACCGATGCGCGGCGGTCATATTGAGCGGCTTCGAGGCGCCGCGGCACTTTTCCTTCAGCGACATTCTCATGCATGCGGCAGGTTGTGAAGACGATTGGCCGCTTAACAATCGGGCTCAGCGTCATCCACAGAGGAGACATTGGTGTTCCTTCTTCTCGGCGGTTGCCAACAACTGGCGATGTCAGGCCATCGCCCTCATCGAATTCGGGATAGGAAGCGAGCGGCGGATTGGTGAGGCCGAACGCCGCAGGGTCCAGGAATACCATTGAGCGCGCGTTTCTTTGCGCGGTCATCCATGTGTATGAATTGTCGGCATCTCGGACAGATGGCCCTTGATCGCTCCAAAAATCCAATCCGTTGTGATCGTCGTAATCGGGCGTAGTTAAGCGTAGCGGGGGGGGCCTGTTCTTGGCGCTCAAATTCATTGCTTGAAGGAGGATTAGTAAACTGTAGGATTTTATTAAATCGTTTGTTGCTAACCATTTAGCCGATCTTTGATGCCCGGAGGGGGACTTGAACC
>Ga0181520_10011897_pt1 | contig 11315 bp, 9 predicted proteins | sample PEATcosm2014_Bin_29_FD_132451 | JGI IMG/M metagenome (GOLD analysis project Ga0181520, IMG submission 132451) | Peatland microbial communities from MTU Mesocosm Facility, Houghton, MI, USA - PEATcosm2014_Bin02_30_metaG | ecosystem: Environmental > Terrestrial > Soil > Wetlands > Peat | place...
GGAAAGACCCCCGGCGTGTTGACCGTGTTGTATGGATAGAGCTTGCCGTCGTTGCCGATCACGAACTGGACGATGGTGTTGTCGTCCTCATTGGCCACAAACAGGCTTCCGTTGTCGGACGAAACAGCTTCGGCAGACGGATAGCGTCCGCCCGAGGGGAAGGGCGAAGCGGGAATCTGGCGCATCCGGCCCGACTCCGAATTGACCTCAAAAACGTCGATCTCGCCGTAGTTGTTGGGGCCGGCGGCTTTGGAACTGGCCACGAAGACGAAATCGACGGTCAGAGTTTGGGTGAACTGGGAGCAGGCGGTCAAAAGCGAAGCCACCAGCAAACTGGCCGCGGAGACCAGCAGCAGCTGGCTCGATCTGTTGAACTTCATGCGCATCTTCCGTCACGGGCCCCCGACATCGGGTCCCTAAAAATCAGGTTTGGAATCGAATCCCAAAGCGCCCAGGGAAAGGCCGCGCCCGGCATTCGGCTACGTTCTCTTATCACTCCCCGGGCACCCTGCCGGGGTCAGGCAATGCGCCAGGCGTCTCAGGCCCGGCGCACACCCCACGCGCCGCATTGCAAGCGGCAAAGTTCCTTAGTTGGTTCGCCCATCGACCAGGCACCAGTTGGCCTGTCCCTGGAGCTTGTAGCTGTTGGCCACTTTCAGCGGGTTCAGCACGCCGTCGTTGGGATCCACCGCTCGGCCCGTTATGGTTGAATCAACGAAGTTGGCTGTGTAAATGAACTGATTCGATGGGTCCTCGACAATGCACTGGGGGCCCGACCCTGTTCCGTAATTGGAAGGATTCAGGAACGAAAGCTGATAAGAGGGCGATGTGGTCACGAAGTAGCCGGCAATGCCGCTATTTGTGTTCACGCCCTGCACGTTGTTCCCCTGATTGGCCACATAAATGAACTTCCCTTTGGACTCCACCATGATGTAGATCGGATTGGCAAGCGTGGAGTCATCGGGTATGATACCCCCGACCTGCGCCTGGAGCGCGCCATTGGCAGCCGCGGAAAAGGGCAGGATCTGGCTGGGATAGGTCCCGGCGGGAAAGGTGCCGCCCGACGGGATTGTCACTGGCTGGTTGTCAAGCACGTAGACGACGCCGGCGGCGCTCACAATCGCCGTGGCCTTGCTGATGCCCAGAGGCTGAGAGCTGTTCTGGCTCAGGGTCAACTGGCCGGTGGTGGCGGAATACCCGTAGGGAAATACAGAATCGCGGGTCGCGGGAGTCCCGAACAGCGTGTAAACGGTGCTGCTTGACAACAAAAAGTCGATGGGATTGGCCGGAACCGGGAAGTAGGTCAGCGGCGTTCCGCTAGCCTGGGTTACCTGGGCATTCACAACCGGTGTCAGGCGGCCCGTCGTCTGGTTGATCTGCCAGACCTCAATGGCGCCGCAGGTGGTGGCCGATGCGCCGAGCGCCAGCGCGCAGGAGGAGTTGTCGGGGGCACTTTGGTCCAGCACCAACAGGAAGTTCCCCGAGCCGTCCGCGAGTAACCGGAACGGATTGATGCCCTGGGGGAAGAAGGTCTGCTGCGGGGTGAGAATACCGTTTCCGCCCACGGAGAACTCAACGATATTCGCGTTCTGGCAGGGATTGGCGGTCGTGCAAGTGGCTCCGCCCTGTGCATTGACGCCCTGATTCAGCACATAAAAGAAGCGGCTTCCGCTCACCAGCACTGCGCGGCCCGGATTGGCGCCGCCCGAGGCTACGGGCAGACCGTTGATGGGGGTCAGGAAGCCCGTATTGTGATCGATCTTGTAGCCGCTGATGATGCCGTTGCCATTGGATTCAGACGTCACCGTACTGGTGACATACAAATAGCCGACCGTATAACTACGAACGCAAGACGTAACGCAGAGGATAACGCCAGCTGAGAGGGCGCCCATCAGAAGTGCCTTGCCGAATTTCTTGAACTTCATGCGATTCCTTCATCCTGGTCAGGCGTGCGCCGCCAAGTTTGCTAGTTCCACAGCATAGCTGGGTTGGGACGGGTCCCTGATGCATTGTAAAAGCCGAGGGCTGTTTGTGCCTAGTTTCAGCTAAAGACTCGCTAAAACAGCGGTTTTTCCCAGGCTGCCTTTACCCGGACGCAGCCTATTCCAATGCTCGGCGTTGTTACCATCCAGTTGATAAAGTTGATAAAGCGATTGCAGTTTTGACGTTCTCACACAGGGAAACGTCAACGAGCCGCGCCAGCGGGATTCCCTGGGCAGGGCAGCCGATAAAGCCCCAACCCGAAAGGTCTATGCTCCGCGTCGCCGCCCCGACGTAGTCCCGGCGGAAACCTCAAGTCTCCGCAAGTCTCTGGCGCCGCGAAAATACGTTCGAAATCAGCGGATTCTTCCCGAGCGGCGCCCCGGCGAAGGGACGCCGGCTTCGCCCGGCAGCCTACCAGACGCGGCAGGAATTCACCGGGAACATGGGCTGGCCCTTGGTGCAGCCAAAGGCCTTTCCGAACTCGTCGAAGTTCTCAACCGAGCCATTGACGCGCCATTTGCCTGGCGAGTGCGGATCCACCAGCACCAACTGCCGGGCCAACTGTTCGGTCTGGTTCTGGCACCACACCTGCGCGAAGCCGATAAAGTACCGCTGCGCCTCGGTGTAGCCGTCGATCTTGTCGTCAATTGTCTTGCCTTGCGCCGCCAGCGTATCCAGCAGTGCCATGTAAGCGATGCGCAGCCCACCGTTGTCGGCGGTGTTTTCGCCCAGGGTCAGATGGCCGTTGAGATTCAGTGCGGGCGTGTCGCCCTTGGCCGGGACAGCCTCGAAGCCGCTGTACTCGCTGGCGACGCATTCCGTCCGCTCCTTGAATGCCTTCAGGTCCGCATCGGTCTGCCACTGCCGCAGGTTGCCTTTCCCATCGAACTTCGCGCCCTGGTCGTCGAAGCCGTGCGTCATCTCGTGGCCGATAACCACCCCGATGCCGCCAAAGTTCACCGCAGGATCGATCTTGAAGTCGAAAAACGGCGGCTGCAGAATCCCGGCCGGGAAGTTAATGTCGTTGAACGAAGGATTGTAGTAAGCGTTGACGGTGGGCGGCGTCATGCCCCACTCCTTCTCGTCCACCGGCTTGCCCAGCTTGGCGTACTGGTAATTACGCTCGTAGACCGACGAGTTGTGCACGTTGCCAATCAGGTCGGTTGGATCCACCTTCACGCTCGAATAGTCGCGCCACTTCTCCGGATAGCCGATCTTGTTGCGGAACATGGCCAGCTTTTCTTCGGCGGCTTTCTTGGTGTCGTCGCTCATCCACGGCAGCGTCTTGATGTCGTCGCCCAGCGACTTTTCGAGCGCGGCCACCAGCTTGTCCATGCTGTCCTTGGCGGCGGGCGGAAAGTTCTGCTTCACCCAGTCCTGGCCCACCGCCTCGCCCAGTGCGCCGTCGGTCAGGCTCGAACACTGTTTCCAGCGAGCTTCAGGCTCCTGCTGGCCGGCCAGCGTCTTCGAAAAAAAGTCGAAGTTCTCGTCGAAGAATGCCTTGGGCAGATAACGGGCCTGCCCGTGCAGAGCATGCCAGCGCAGATAGCTCTTCCATGATTCCAGCGGCTCACTCTTGATGAGACCATCGAGCGCTTTGAAGAAGTTGGGAGTAGCCACGTTCAGCGTATCGAAATGGCCAATCCCGATCACTGTGAAATAAGTGTTCCAATCGAAGCCCGGCGCCGGTTTCTGGAAGTCGGCAACGGCGTATATATGGTAGCGATTCTCGGGCTGGCGCAGTTCGGTGCGGCTGATAGCGGCCTGCGCCATCGCGGTTTCGATCTCCATCACCGCCGCGGCCTCCTTGGCTGCCTGCTCGGGAGCATCGCCGGCCAGCGTGAACATCTTGGTAACGTGCGCGACATACTGCGCCCGGATGGCCTTGAAGCGCGGCGAATCCACAATGTAGTAGTCGCGGTCGGGCAGCGACAGGCCGCCCTGGTAGATCTCGGCGATCTGCTGCGAGGAGTCTTTCTGGTCCTGGCTCACGCCGAATTCGAAGAATCCGTCGGGTGTGCCGTGGTTCTCAAGCCGGCCAAGCAAGGTTGGCAGTTGGCTAGCCTCGGTCAGTCCGGCGATTTCCTTCCAGGCCGGCTCAATCGGCGTCAGGCCCTTCTTCTCCACCGTGGCCGTATCCATGCAGGCTGCATAGAAGCCGCCATACTGTTTTTGCAAAGGAGTTTTGGGATCCTTCGCGGCGGCGTCCAGTTCCTGCCACAACAGATAGCGGTTCCGCTCCTGGAGCTGCGAGAACGACCGTGCCCAGCGCACCTGATCGGAGGGGATAGGGTTGTTCTTTACCCAGCTGCCGCAGGCATATTGATAGAAATCCGTGCAGGGATCGGCGGTCTTGTCCATGGCCGATGCGTCAAAGCTCTTGATCTCGGGGGGAGCTTGGGGCGTGGAATTATCGGGCTTTGGGGTTGCGGGAGTCTGTGCCATTACAGCCCCTGCCCCCAGAATCAAAACCGGAACAAAACGTAAACAGTTCATCGAATGTCCTCTCGGAATCACAGTCGACTGGACAGGTTCATTGCCACGTTCTTCACCCGTGGGTGATGGCCAGGACGGAATCTTAAATCAGCGAAATTAGCGAAAGCCGATACTGCATAGCAGCCTATCACGGGGGGACAGGGGTCAAGCAGCCCTTGCCATCGGCCCCAGCGTTGTTTCGCCAGGCAGCTCGGAATGCGGAAGCCGCCCGGCCTTGATTCTGCATGGTCTTAGCTTTTAAGGCAAAGGCCGTTCACGCCATCTTTGCGCAAATTCAACATGCGCCGGCGTTCGTCACAAATACTTGAAGCCAGTCGAACAAGGCCTGTGGTATTCTCCGCCGGTGCCGTTCGTGAGAGAACGCAAACCGACGAACGCGAACGCGGGCACCTGGAGGTTACAAATGCGCATGATCATGCAGGTTCAATTTCCCATTGAACCGTTCAACACTCTCGTCAAGAATGGGACCGCTGGGGCGAAGATCAAGCAGATTCTCGAAGCCATCAAGCCGGAACACGCCTGGTTCGGAGAACGGGACGGCAAGCGCGGCGGGCTCTTCATCGTGAATATCGATGGTCCGTCCGACGTTCCTCGGCTTGCCGAGCCCTGGTTCCTCACCTTCAATGCCGAAGTCGAATTCAGAGTTGCCATGACCCCCGAAGATCTGGGCCGCGCGGATCTGGATAGCCAGGGCAAGAAGTGGGCCTAGAAGGCTGATTCTGCAAACCGGAAATGCGCCTTCTGAAGCCGCCTTGTAAGACTTCCCTTGCATTCCCTCCAGGGGGCGCACACCTACTTTCACACTCCGAACTGCAGAACCCCATTGGCCCCGGCATTGCGCCGCGCGGGCCATGCACTGCATATCCAAGGTCCTTCTCGCTGGCCAAGACCACAGGAACCCCGAAGCCGAAGCCCGCGAGCTGCCGTTATCTGCCGTCGGCCTTCTTGACGATATGTACAGAAAAGCTGTACGATTAATCTCAGGTGATTCTGCGATGGCTATCGAGACGACTTACACCTCCCTCAGAGAGAATCTGGCGACTTTCCTGGACCGCGTAACGGATGACCGCGAAGTAGTGGTGGTGAAGAGGCGGCGCGGCCAGCCGGATGTGGCGATTATCGCCGCCGATGAACTGTCGAGCCTGGAGGAGACAGCGTATCTTCTGCGCTCGCCAGCCAACGCCAGGAGGCTGGCGCAGGCTCTCGCTGAGTCGAAAGCAAACGACAAGAGGAAAGCCTCAGGAAAGCCGGCAGCAGCCGCACTTGAGGAATTGCGCCGCTCTGCCGGTCTTTGATCGCTTCCCGGTAAGCAAGAGCAATTGATGCCCATGAGCGCCAAAATCGAACGTCGCGTCAACTTCCTTCCAAAATTTCGGGAAGACGTTGCTTGGTGGGTCAAGAACGACCGGCAAGCGGCGCTGAAAACGCTCGAACTTGTTGAGTCTGTTCTCGCCGATCCATCCGCAGGGATCGGCAAGCCCGAGCCTCTGCGACATGAGTATGCCGGTTGTTGGAGCCGGAGAATTACGCGGGAGCACCACCTGGTTTACCGCGTGACCGCCGACCGAATTGATTTTCTCCAAGTGCGGTATCACTATGAGTAAGGTTGGGGTTGGGAAGCTCAAGTATATTATCTCGTCCAATGCCAGAAGCATCGCGGGCCAACCGCAGAGCGCTGAGGATACCAAGTAAATTTGGGGTTGCGCTAGGCGGAGCGGCGCTTGTCGTCTTCGAGGTTGGAGATGCGCTTGTCGAAGGCGAAGGATTGCTGGATCAGTTCGAGGCGCTGGCTAAGGTTCTCGTAACGGATTCGGTTGATTTCATCCATGGCGTCGAGGCGAGTACGAATTTCGCGCAGTTCAGGCGCCAGAAAATCCTGCAAAACCTGACGGACATCTTCGACAGCGCCCATGGAAATCACCACGCCTGAGCAAAATTCTACACCCGTTCTGCCTCGTGGTCGTAGGTAATTGTCAATACCTACCGTCTTTACATCCCGCCCCACCCCCTGCCACACTGAAACGTGGACACCCAGACAATTGTCATCCTCGATTTCGGCTCGCAGTACACCCAGCTCATAGCCCGCCGTATCCGCGAGCAGAACGTCTTCTCCGTCGTGCTCCCCTGCACGGTGCCCCTCGTCGAAATCCAGGCCCTCAAGCCCATCGGCCTCATCCTCTCCGGCGGTCCATCGTCCGTCTACGATGCCGACGCCCCCGCAGCCGACCCCAAACTGCTCTCGCTCGGCGTCCCCGTGCTGGGCATCTGCTATGGGCTGCACTTCATCGTGCATCACATGGGGGGTAAGGTGAAGTCGGCGCCCAGGCGCGAATACGGCCACGCCGAAATCACGATCGAAGATAGCGCAACTGCTCTATTCACTGGCCTGCCACAGTCATTACAAGTGTGGATGAGCCACGGCGACGAGGCCCTCGAACTGCCCGCCGGCTTCCATCGCACCGCCGTCACCTCCAACGCCCTGGCCGGCATCGCCAACGAAGACCGCCGCATCTGGGCCGTGCAATTCCATCCCGAGGTGCATCACACCCCGCTCGGCTCCGAGCTCATCAATAACTTCCTCTTCAAAATCTGCGCCGCCGCCGGCGACTGGACTCCGGCACACTTTATCGAAACCACCGTTAATTCAATCCGCGAAAAAGTCGGCAAGGGACACGTGATCTGCGGCCTCTCCGGCGGCGTGGATTCATCGGTGGCCGCGGTGCTGGTTCACAAAGCCATCGGCAGCCAGCTCACCTGCATCTTCGTCAACAACGGCGTCCTGCGCAAGAATGAGTTTGCCAGCGTGCAGAAGAATCTCCGCGGCAAGCTTGGCCTCAACATTGTCGCCGTCGACGCCAGCGAGCGCTTCATGACGCAGTTGGCCGGCATCACCGACCCCGAAACCAAACGCAAGCGCATCGGCGCCGAATTCATCGCCGTCTTCGACGACGAGGCCTCCCGCATCGCCAAGCAGACCGGCGGAGTCGACTGGCTGGTGCAGGGCACGCTTTATCCGGACGTTATCGAGTCCAGCAGCGTAAAAGGCCCCAGCCAAACCATCAAGAGCCATCACAACGTCGGTGGCCTGCCGCTGGGGATGAAGCTCAAGCTCATCGAGCCCTTGCGCGATCTCTTCAAGGATGAAGTTCGCCGCATTGGCCGCGACCTCGCCATGCCGGAAGACGTTCTCGGCCGACAGCCGTTTCCTGGGCCCGGCCTCGCTGTCCGCATCCTCGGCGAGGTGACTCCCGAGCGCGTCGCCCTATTGCAGGACGCCGACGAGATAGTAGTCGCGGAGATCAGAGCCGCCGGGCTCTACTCCAAAATCTGGCAGAGCTTCGCCGTGCTGCTGCCGGTGATGAGCGTAGGCGTCATGGGCGACCAGCGTACATACGCGTATACGGCGGCCGTCCGCGCCGTGCACTCTGAAGACGGCATGACCGCGGACTGGACTCCACTGCCTTATGAGGTACTGAAGCGCATCAGCAGCCGCATCGTGAACGAGGTGCGCGGCATCAACCGCGTCGTCTACGACATCACCTCAAAGCCCCCCGGCACCATTGAGTGGGAGTAGGCGCAAGATTTGAAAATTGAATCGACAAAGCGCCTGGACGAGCTGGATTCCGTTCGCGGGCTCGCGGCATTGAGCGTCGTGCTGGGCCACTTTGTGCACCTTTGGCGCGACGATCGGATGCTTCACGCGTCGCACTCTTCTCGCGAACTGTTCACATACTTGCTCTATCCATTCAGCGCCGGGCGGGAAGCAGTCATCCTCTTTTTTCTTCTTAGTGGATTCGTGCTCTCCATCCCTGCAATCAATTCGCGGGCACAGACATATCCCGTCTTCATCGTACGAAGAGTCTTCCGCATTTATGTGCCGTACCTTATCGCAATCATGGTGGCAGTGCTGGCGGCATCGATTCTTCACGGCAATCAGACACTCAGCGAATGGTTCAACCGGCCATGGTCGGCGCCTGTTACATGGCGCCCGGTCTTGCAGCACCTAGCCTTTATCGGCCAATACGACGTTGGGCAGTTCGATCCGCCGATCTGGTCTCTCATCTATGAAATGCGCATCTCCCTGCTGTTCCCGGTGCTATGCGCAATTTCCTTGAAACTGCGGCCGGGGTGGTCGCTGGCGATGGCGGTTTGTCTCTCAGCGGCGTCGATCTTTGTCAATAACCTCTTAAACGGCCTAGGGGTCTGGCCCCCGGTCATCGATACGCTGCATTATGCTGCCTTCTTTGGAGTGGGAATCTTTCTCGCGCGACAGTCGCAGAGCATCTCGGCGATTTACATTCGCATGTCAAGGCGAAAAAAGTTAGCAATTGGGATCTTGTCGGCACTGCTTTATGTGTATGCCGGTGTTTTATGGCAAGGTGTGGCGCGCAGGCTCACCAGTTATGGTCTGTTCAATTCGGCGGATTGGCTGACAGCAGCGGGCGCGGCAGGGCTGATCGTGTTTAGTCTCAACTCTGCTCCGCTCCGCCGCATATTGTTTTGGCCCCCAATACACGCCCTTGGAAAGATGTCGTATAGCGTCTATCTACTCCACTTCATCGTGATGTTGCTTCTAGTGCACCTGCTTTATGGAAGGATTCCACTGCTCCCGATCCTGATGTTGTGCCTTGTGGTCACGATTGCAGTGTCCTGGGCTTTTTATCGATACGTGGAAATGCCATCGATAAGCCTGGGCCGGCGTCTGAGCGGGCGCTTGTAACCAAGCGCGGAAGACCGCAAATCTGCCTTGAATCGGCTCTGTAAATCACTTAGGTAAGCTCCTCGCGCTTCGGTCCCGGAGAATCGACAAGCCCCCGCGCCACCAGCGAGCCGACTGCCAGCAGCTCCGGAGTGGGGCATGGGCGCATATATGGCATAAAGTACAATATGTGCCATAATAAAAAATAAGGTGGCAGAAAATGACAGAAACGGTAGTTTTGGGGGAGAGTGGCAGAATTGTCCTTCCCGCGGCAATCCGGAAAGAGCTGGGTCTCAAGGCCGGTGACCGCTTGACCGTAAGCAGCGACCAGGGCGAGATCCGGATTCTGAGCCGAAAGATGGCGCTAGAGAGCATTCGGGCCGACATCGTCAAGCAGCGCGGAAGCCTTGCGGGGCTTCTCGACGAGTTCCTAGCGGAACGGCGAGAGGAAGCAGCGCGTGAATAAGATCGTTCTCGATGCCTCCGCCGTTCTGGCGATGATTCTCGAAGAACCTGGCGGCGAGCGCGTGGATGCGCTTCTGGATGCCGTGGAGTTTGGCTCCGATGCGCAGGTTTTCATCAGCTCGGTAAACTGGTGCGAGATACTGACACGGATGCAGCGAGAGAATCTGGCAATCTCAGGCGAGCGTCTTTCAGCGGTTCTCGCCGGCGTTGAACTGGTTCCATTTGTCAAAGCAGAAGCGGAATTGGCAGCAGCCTTCTCCCATGTCAGTCGAGCGCTTTCGCTTGGGGATCGAGCTTGTCTGGCTCTGGCCAAAAGCAAACAAGCTATAGCATGGACAACCGAGCGGCTATGGAGCCAGTGTGCGCTGGATGTTCCGATTGAGTTGATTCGAACCTGAAGGCCGCAACTCAACAAGAACATTTCAATCCCCCGTCGGCTGCGTCCGCATCTGCGCCACCCGCGGCTCAGCGCACCCAGTTTAGCCACCAGCTCCGCATGGCGCTTGTCGGGGTCCGAGGGCTCATAGACTTCCACGTAAAACCTCCCATTCGGCTCCAGTTCGCGCGTGTGTACCTGGCCGGTGCTCTCTCCAGCGGTCTGGTAGAGTGAGATTGCAGCCGGTGGCTGCCCCTGCGCAGACGCATTGCCGGTCAACCAGGCGGCAAACGGCCTGTTTACAAGAGGATAGAGACAATTCCAATGACCGCTCCAGGACCGAGTCCGCTTCCAGAAATGGCGCCCTTTCGCATCGACCCCATGTTCGACATCAGGGTGTGGGGATGGCGCGATTTGCGTCCCTGGTTTGATCGCGTGGTCGACGCAAATGCCGATCCCATCGGCGAAGTCTGGCTTACCGGCGACATGTGCCTGGTCGCCACCGGGCCTCATGCCGGCAAACGTCTCGACGCGCTCTTTACTGAAGCTTCCGAGGCCCTGCTCGGTTCTGCAGCCCCTTCGCCTGAGTCTCCGCTGTTGATCAAAGTGCTCTTCGCCAAAGAAAAACTGAGCGTTCAGGTCCATCCTGACGACAAGATGGCGCAGAAATATGGCGATCCCCGCGGTAAAACTGAATGCTGGTACACGCTGGCAGCCGAACCGGAGGCCCAGGTCGCCCTCGGGCTCAAGCCGGGCGTTACCCTCGAACAGGTGAAGGAAGGGATTCACGTGGGCACACTCGAATCCCGCTTGAATATGCTCTACGTAGCTCCCGGCGACCTGATCTTTGTGGATGCCGGAACCGTCCACGCCATCTGGCCGGGCGCGGTGTTGCTGGAGACTCAGCAGAACTGCGACTTGACGTACCGCATGTACGACTACGGCCGTCCCCGCGAACTGCATATCGAAAAATCGCTTGAAGCCACAAAGCTGGTAACCCGCGCCGGCAAAGTCGCGCCAACGGTCCGGGCAGACCGCACAATTTTGATCGATGCGGATTATTTTCGCGTGGAGCGGATTCCCATAGCCGGCAGCCGTTCAAGCGCCAGCTTGCGGAGCGAGGACAAGCCGGCTCCCGGCCTTTCCTACCTATTTGCGGCTGCCGGAGAAGGACGAATCGAGGGGCCCGGTTTCGCCCCCGTCGATCTGCCGGCCCGCGGAGTCGTAGCCGTTCCAGCTTCGGCCCCGGCCTTCGCCGTGCAAGACCTGGGCGCGCTCGACCTCATCCGCATCGCC
>Ga0181520_10011898_pt1 | contig 11314 bp, 12 predicted proteins | sample PEATcosm2014_Bin_29_FD_132451 | JGI IMG/M metagenome (GOLD analysis project Ga0181520, IMG submission 132451) | Peatland microbial communities from MTU Mesocosm Facility, Houghton, MI, USA - PEATcosm2014_Bin02_30_metaG | ecosystem: Environmental > Terrestrial > Soil > Wetlands > Peat | place...
AAATAATTTGAACGGGTTTTGTGACGATTATACATATCACAAAATACAACTACAGGACATTTGATCCTTCAGCATCTGTCCCCAATTCGGGCATATTCAAGAATGTAACTATTATGATAGTTTGCGAAGAACTGTGATTACTGATACAAAATGGCAAAAATTCACGGAATTTCGGCATGTACGCGAATTCTGTTAAATAAAATAAAACCAATCCATGGAAAAAGACCTACAACTCTCGACGAGATCCTATTTATTCGTGATAACTATTCTACTTTCCTTGAAAAAGCAAAAGAAACCGCCTCAAAACAACAAGATGATCTCATAGCTTCTTTAACTCACGAAGAAATTCAAATTGATCAACAAATAAAAAATGATATCGCAAAGCAGGAGAAAGACCGCGAAACCCATATCGAAAATCTTTGTTGCAAGGTTGAGGAAAGCGAATCATTCTTTCCTATGATAAAATATCTCTTACAATACTTTATCGCGATATTAACGTCAGGTATGGGAATCAAACCCCCCGAGGAATATGTTCGGAAATTGCGAAATGTTAAGGAGCGCAAATCAATAATCATCAGACAGAAAGCCAGTTTTGTTGAGAATTCGGTTAAGGATATCTATGAGACTCAAAGTTTTTTCCTTGCAAATTATTCCTTTATAACCGGAGCTGAGGGTGAAGAGCTTGTTATCAGGGCACTATCGGGGTTATCAGATGAATATTATATCATAAATGATGTGTTTTTTAATTTGTCAAGTAATATCAATGAGGAGAAATCCACTTCTGAAGAAACAGTTCAGATAGATCATATCGTAATAGGCCCAACAGGACTCTTTTTACTGGAAACAAAAAACTGGGAGAAGTATGATTCTGAGTGGAAAGATGAGAAATTAAAATATCAGGTTCATAGGGCCAACCGTGCTATGAGACGTTATCTTAAGACAAAATTTGGAAATTCGATGCCTTGGACACAGAGTGTTGTGATTTCGATTCAAAGCAATCAACCTGAAATGAAAATTGATCAATATATTGACATGATCGCACCATCCCATCTATGTGAATATATCAGGCAGAAAAAGCGACACGTATCGAATGAGAAGATTAACGATATCGTCCTATCTATCCCATTCCGTTAAAATATCGAAAAAGAATGCTATTACACTATATCCCGTTAATTCGGCAGCATCATCTTACATCCCATGCCTTTTCAATTGAATTTCAATTGATCATCAATAAATCGGTATTTTTATATTAACACAATTTCATTGTTTGATATGGTACGACTTCTTGATAAAACATATAAAATTTCAATTATCGGAGTCCTTATTTTGGGAGTATTCCTGTGTGGATGCACTAGCGTTGACGTTGCTGGAGCAAATATGAATGTAATTTATACTGGTGCTACAAGCGGCTATTTAGGGCCGACATCACAATCGATTTCAAAAAACGATTTCAAAGTTTCTGGAGGCGGGGAATTTACCGAAACTCTAACCTTGAGAAGTAGTGCATTACTTTTGACTCATTCTATTAATAGCATCTCAATTCCTACAGGTGGTTTCATAGTTGAGTCTGTAACTCCGCAATTACCATATTCATTCTCCCCTGGTTCGAGTATGATGTTTACATTAAAAGTCAAAGCACCTGATCAAAATTTCGATGGCCCGATTAATATCGTAGTCACAACCTCATAAAAGCGATAATATTTTCTATACTAGAATCAGAATAAAATCCATCCCTTATGATCCCGCCGGATATGCTTGTGATCTACTTCATTGTAATCTTCAATTAGAAATTGTTTTAATTATCTTCTTTATTGGATTACTTTGTTGGATCTGGTGGGGGATTAAAAATAGGAAAAATTGATTTTGTCCCTTTGCATCTATCCGCAGTCTGGGCATGCTGAAAGGAGAACAGAAGGCAACAATTATCGGTGAGAAATAATAATTAATAAGATATGCGGAGAATCACTTTCTTCACTCTGATTTTAATGTTTATCGTAGTTATCTTGGTTGCAGGGTGCACGAGTTCGACACCGGTATCCACCGCGGCACCTGTAGCAACCTTCACCCCGACTCCGATACCGGATCTCGTTCCCCCCCCAGCGACAACCATGCAACCAACACCCATCACATCTTCACCAGGTATTGTTGCAGAAGCCGGGGATACGGTGAGTGTCATTTATACCGGAATGTTTGAAAACGGAACAGTTTTTGACACGAATGTAAATACGACGCCGCTAACCTTCACGGTCGGGGCAGGACAGATGATCCCCGGTTTTGATGCTGCGGTTCGCGGGATGATGGTAAACGAGAAAAAGACAGTTAATATCCCGTTCTCGCAGGCATACGGGGCCTATAACCCACAGCTTGTCCAGATAGTCCCCATAAGTCAATTCCCTGCACAACAGACTCTTCAACCCGGTGAGAAATTGTACATGCGATCACAGGATGGCAGTACAAGGGTTGTTAGCATCGTCAATATCACTGCCGCCGGGGTAGCTATCGATGCCAATTCCCCACTTGCCGGGCAGGATCTCACGTTCAATATTCAGGTTGTGGATATCAAGAAAGGTAATTCGTGAAGCTCTTCCGCCGTAAATACTGCCACGGGATCGCGCTCTATGAAAGTTGCACCTTGTCCATGTCTCACCATGCGTTTCTTTATGCAGATCTCATGCCCGATGGGAAAAGTATGCGGCAAGTTAAATGAGGGCCGATTTTAGGGGATTATCCCCGATCTCACTTCATTGATTTGCCCGATCAAAATGAGAAGAATTGGGATTTTTTAATTCATTGATACTGTCTTTTAGCAAAGAGAAAAATTCATCATATTCCTTTCTCCTCTTGGATTCTTTCAAAAACCCAGAAAAGAAGGAAGAGCCCTGTCGTCCAGAATCAATAACATATCGTAATGTGTTGAGCGCATTGTACAATTTTGGTTTTATTTTCTTAGTTTCGTTATCATTGAGTGAATTATAAATACTCCATAAATCTCCATTGGCTTGTTCCAATCTATCTAAAGTACCTTTATTGAACGGAGCATAAGGACGATACACATTCCAATCAATACTTACTCTATTGTAATAATTTACGAGTTTGTCAATTGCTGATTTTTTTGGATCTTCAAATTCTCCATGTAAACTGGACTTCGAGTAAGTTGTAACCATTTGATAAAATTCTGTTTTTACTATATCAATATTAGGAGCGGTTGAATCTATTTTCCCCGCGATATTCTCAATAAATTTTTGGAATTTTTCTTGAAAACCTTCAGTATCCGAACAATCAATTCCTTGTGGCCGAAGGTGATTAAGTGGCGAAGGAAGATCACTTACAGGTTGCCCCCCAAAGCAAATCGGCCCAATATTTTTATCAAGGATAGCTGCTGCCCCTGCCTCAAAATTAATCCAACGAGTTTCGACAGAGTTTGGGGTGCATAATATTATCATAAGATTACAATTTTTTAGACCCTCCAGAATTTCTTTTAACCAATCCTCCGAAAATGGAATGCTGTTTGCAACAAAGACGTTAACTTTTTTAGGGAAAGCCGTCTCTAGAAGATCTTTTAATTTTTCAGCTATCCCTTTATGTTCCTCAATTCGGGATATAAAAATTGAATAAATAGGAGGCTTTTTCGTCGCTAATACAACTTCCCGCCCATAAAAATCAATCCCTTCCGGAGTTATCGCAATTGAATCTCCCCCACCTTTGAAAAACCCTTTTTGAACAAAATGTTTAATGACGTCCATTATTAAATCAAGGGAGATTTCTGGTAAATTTAAATGCAAATCCCATATTTTTACCGGTATCGAGGCCTTTCCACCTGACATCGAATATAATTTGGAAAATACTTTCAAATGATCTTCTGATAGAGGCATGGATTCACCTTATGAAAAATCATTCTTTAAAAGGAGATAAAATAATACTATTCGAATGCGAGTGATGGGAGCTTCCCCTTGGAGGTCAAATCTCTGTTTAAATTGTCTTTCATAACAAAACCTCCTTTATACTGAGGTGTTTGTAACCCGGACAAATAATCTTTATCTTAGGCTCTGTCAAGTCTTCTGGAGTTATAGGAAAGTCTACATCGTAGATACATGCGTCACCCCCCAAAGATTTCACAGTGCCATCACAATTTAGGGACGCTAGAGCGAGGGGGACGAGCTAACAGCGAAGTCCCCGAAGCGTCTGAATGTGCAAGTTTCTTTCAATAAACACGAAATTTTAAGTCGCAAGAATGTGACTACCCCATTAGTAATTGATCAACGGTCTGAAACGCTTCCTGCCGAATTTGATTATTAATTCCTCTGAATGATTTTGAGATTTCCGCATATTTTATATCATCAATTGGACCAACTTTTCGTAAATTCTCTAAAAATTCATTTTTAAATCGTTTGGCGATTTTCTCGTTTCTTATCATTATAGCTGCATTCATAATTGATACGCCGTGTTGAGGAGAATATGAACGCAATCCTATTTGAACAACCGAGTCATCATAGATGTGATATGAGAACGGTCTTAATTGGCCATCAGGTAGAGTAAATGCTGAAAAAGTAAATTTCTCCGGGTATTGAATCGACAATCTCTTGCATAATTCTAGCCAAGTTAATCCAATTAAAGGTTCATTTAATGGAATATAAGAGAGGATCGTCCAAGTGCAATCATTTTTAGTTTTTATTAATTTTATACTATTGATAAGATATTTTTTATAATTCTGAGTATTAAACGGGACTGGTCCCCCAAAAGTAATAACAGAATGCGAGGAATTCTGTTGATGAATGATATGATTCACGGAATCGTTGAGAGTTTCTGAATAGATGATTTCACTATCTAATAACAATGTTGGAAGAGAGATACTATCCCTAATCTGAGGTTTATTTTTAATATTTTTAATTTCCATCCAATTTATTAATTGAACTTCTTGATCTTCAGGAAGTCCATTTATCTTGACATTTTCCAATTGTACCCATGATAAATGCCGTGATTGAATAATCGCTTCATCAAGAACGTATAACGAAAAAGGTTCTCCCTTATCCGCAACTCTATATGTCCTTATAGATGTATTATCCAGAAAATTATCATCTTTGAACTTTGGCTCACCTATATTGATGGCAATTACTGGTTTTATGAAAAAAATCCCATTTTGATTCATATACTTAACGAACGTAGAAAAAAGAAAATATCCAAATTTTATCGCGTCCTCCAAATTAGAAAATTTCAGTATCCACGTATCTCCACCAATTTTTTTTTCATACTCATACGGAATTTTTTTATTAATTATTGTGAATACATTTTCAATAATATCAATGCCGGCTCCTCTAATTCTTTCTGAAGTAATACCAACTTTCTCCATACGCAATGATAACGAATCAGCAATCCCAGTAAATCCTTTTAATTCGATAATAACAAAAGCACTATTCATATTTTAAAATATATCCTATCAATTAATAAATTCTTCCATTTAATATTTAGAGATAATTTAAGCAATTAATCATAGGGAAAGTGCATTGAACAAAATTCATTTTGGTACATGTTGAAGTAAAAACTGAAGTACTGGTACGAATACAGTGATATGATCTGCTAATGTGCCAACTAGGGTTTGGTATTGTTTCAAGTAGTCTTGTTTATTATTTATACTTTCAAATTTTTTTATTTCTTGTTTGAGCTCGTTAATTTTATTTTTATCACTGATTGTCTTGTCGATAAAATCATTCACTTGAGAAATAGATTGGATACTTATTGTTGTTTCATTAGTTTGGGAGGCGTTTGCTTGAGTTTGAATATAGATTTGTTGAGACGGTGTTAATTCCTTCACTTGTGGTTCAACAATTTGCGTTTCTTTAATTTTTTTATAAGGCAATAGGGTTGATATTTCTGATAATGCATGTAGAATACCTTGTTGTTTAGAAAATAAACCAAGAATCTGTTGAGTCACTGATTGAGGATCATAGCGATACTTAATATTCTCACGAAATTGAAGTAGATCTGATATCCCATAAAATGCATGTCTTTTTCTCGTAACTATGGTTTTATCCCAAGGAGTATTTGATTCTGTAAACTCCATCATTTTTCCATCATGCAATTCTTTAAATTCAGGTTCTTTTTCATCATAATAATTTTGAATTAGAAAATGTGATTGAGTATACCAAGATTCATAATTCTTTATTACACGAGTGTGATATTCGGTAAGATCCCTGTCTAGGGTTTTCCACTTTCCAAAGTCACCTCCCGGGTTATTTGATGAATTCTCCACTGATACTAATAAGTGTTGGATATCGTTTTCAATAGTCAGAGCGTCAGATTCCAACCGATCAATTTTTTGATTAATTTCCACAAACTCTTCATATCCAGATTTAATTTTGAGTTTATCTAATTCCAAGTAACTATTTAAATCATAGCCATTTATTCCAAAATAGTTCTGAAGGTCTTCTTCTGCATAATCTAAATCTATTAAATCGAAAGCGATTGACGTAATAATATCTTCATCTATTGGAATAGGATTACCCGTTTGTAAATCTTTATTCCATTTTGAATAATCTCTTATCATAGTGATTACTATTTCAGGGAATTGAATTTCTTTTATGGAATAAATCGATAATAAAAATTCTTTAAAAAGTTCATTTGTCCACAAATCGGGAAAGGTATAACGATTAAAGTGTTCAGGAATGGGTGGTAGGGAAAGATCGTATTGAGGTGTAATCTGAATGGATCTAATATTTTGAGAAGGTTGTGTAATAAGCGATCCCCAGATATTCTCAATATCATGTCCAATGCAAAAAAATTCGAAATTTTGTGATTTTAAATAACTTCGAAGATCCAATTGAAATAAATGTGCGTATATTTTTTTTAATTTCTTCCACGCTTTCGAGCTATCTTCCATTTAACTTTATTTAGATTTGTTAAATTTATAATTGTTCTTGAAAAAGACAGGTAAGGTTTACCTTATCAGAGTACCTAAATCTACCTACCCTATGTGGAATATCACTTCGTCTCTCCACAATCAGGATAATGCGTATATTTTTTATAAAACGCCAAAGTCAGTTCCGGCTTAATCTCTTCCCATAATTCTTTATCTGAGTTATCGAATACCAAAGGCTTGCTACACTTACTACAGAGTACTGTGAAGCGTTCTCTTTTGGCAAAAATCGGATCCAATTTTCTATCGCAGAGATTATCTCATATTCGGGTCATTGTATCATAACAATGGAAAAACTGTCGGTTGAGAAGATTATCGAGATTCACAACGATATCATTAAAGACTTCGGAGGGGAGCGAGGCATCCGAGATCTCGCAACCATCGAATATCTCATCTACCGACTAGAGAGGAAAAGCACAGTTTTCCACAGGGCCGCAATTGCTCTTCACGCAATTTGCACCGATCACCCCTTTATCGATGGGAATAAGCGGACGGCCTTTGTCGTTGCTGATAACCTGTTAAAGGAGAGTGGATACTGCATTCGGGCGACAGATGATGAGGTCGTCGCGTTTATGCTTGAAGTGGCACAATACACTCACACGACGGCATCCGTTAAAAAATGGATAAAAGAGAGAGCTGTGTTACAGACGGCTTAACTGCTCAAGGGCGCGGTGATACGTCTTTTTGGTCTCGTCGAGGTGTGCCCGTTCGGTCTTGGTAAGCCCATTTTTGGGGTGCTCTTGAGACTGCTTATTTTTAATCTGCTCGTCCATGATCTCTGTTTAATTTTTCCTCTGAATTGATAAAACTATCAATACGACGTATCCGGGTTTTCAATAGTGAGATTCGGACATCCAAGGCCTTTAACCCAGCCCTGTTTAATCAATAAATACATCGCTTCAATCATTCTTATCATAATTATTGTATACATTCAATGGACTGATAACCAATCGTATTACTTTCACCCCCCTCATGGCCGGATCTTTATCCTTTTTAGTGCAGCAGGGATCCGGTGCTATGCAGATCGAGAAACCAAATCAGAATGTGCATTTCAAGGAATACATTCGATGCAGTAATTGTTTACGACAAGGTGACATCACCCTGACACAATGGGATGTGTTGATGCAACTTATGGAGGAAAGAAGAGAAATGATCGAAAGAGCACTCGTGATCTGTGACAATCTTCTAACAAGGAACAGGGAACTTGAATTACAGAACATGGTGTTGATTGCAATACAACGTGAAACCCAAAAGCAGCGGATGCTGGAGGTGTCGTAATTGGGCAGGACGTTTCCCAGTATCCGGCAGGGTGTTAATAGTACAGCAGACCGTTGGGCCAGGTCAGCCCGCTGGCTCAAACGGGAAGATCAGAAATATGGCGAAGCGCTTGTGAAACTGGCAAAATCGCATTCGAGCGAAGCGTTTGATGCGTGCAACGATCCTCTCGAAGCTATAGTTTTCTCCGCGCTCGTCGAGATCATCAAGCGTCAGGACAAATTAGAAGAGGATATGAGAAAGGAAAGAGATCCTTGATTCCGCGTAATAGGGACAATCAACACGTTCCTCAAAAATTAATCTTTACTCTTAACCTTTCGATATTTTCTCGGAATAGATTGAATGACTTCTCGTCCTTTCTCGCTTTTTAGTACATTGAGCACTGCATTATCCAGGACCTCACAATCAATCTCGATAGTGATTTTCCCGCTTGGGACTTTCTTTATCGGGGAATCATCCTTTTCTCCTGATTTTTCATCGAAGGATTCTGCCTTATACCTCTCCAAAAACTTGGGTATATCGTAACTAATGGTCTCGATCTTATCATAACTAGCTTTGATCACAACCTCCCGGCTTTGTGCTGTGAGTTTCTTTTTTTCAGGTTCATTCATGATCCATGCTTGTAATTCTCGATACCCCAGGTTACAACTTGTACAGTTACAGAAACCTAACCTCCACTCACCCCTTGCCAGCAGGATAACCAGCGAAAAAAAGTATGGGAAAGACAGGTCCGATGATTTACCAAGTGTGCGGATCGTGCACCAAGGGATCACCTTCTTCTCATCGGGCTTTTCCTTCTTTGAAGCCGGCTTATCACGTTTATCAAATGACCAAATCTTTTCCGGATTGGGCTTCTGTTCACCTGGTTGTTTTGGCTCCCGTAAATCGACATTACACTGTCCACAATATCGATCATAGGAACTGACCTCGAACCCGCAGATATCACATTTGTCAGCCATTACTGAAAGTTGAAAACGTAACAATAAAAATTTGGGTTTTCTGTTGCGTTGACGATTGATGTGAATATGTTAATCAGAAAAGTGCGAGGGATGGGATTCGAACACAAGAACTCCTATGAGATCAGAGCTAACAATCGATCTATGATATCATTCACCTCAGCAGGTGAAAGTCTGCCATATTTTGATATTGCGTCGGCCCGTGAGGGAATACTCGCAAGGACTTCCCTGAGGAATGGATACTCACGCATTTTATCGCCAAGAAACTGGAGATCGAGGTCATCATCAACAATGGAAGAATCAAGGAGGGCTATAATATCTGCAATGTCCTTCTCAACTTTTCCTCGTGTATACTCGGTATTATCAGCTGTTCCCTGTGATAACCGGTAAGAACGATCCCATACTGCTTTCAGTTTGAAAAGAATGAGCAAGGCCCTTGTTGGAACAGCGACAGTCCCTTGAGCCAGCCTCTTCGGTATCGTCCTTCCGGTTACCAGGTCAAAATCACATCTCTCTTCACGTCCTTCAAAAGGGGAAGGATCTTGGCGGGAAGCAAAATCGATAACAATGGTTCCGTCAGGTGTCGGTTTATACACTGAATTCGATATCATGGGTTGCCGTTCGATAGAAAAGCCCCGTTCAGTACGAAGGAACCTCATCAGACTCTGTTTCTTTCGGCGGTTAGTAACCAGATCAATATCTACTGACTGATACCAGGGGTTATATACATACACTGCCCATCCGCCAACGAGGACAGTAATCGGATTATCAGCATTTTCACCATGACTATTGACCCACCGGATTATCTCAGCCAGCTCAGCTCGAGAGCGCTCAAAAATGCCTTCAGTAAACTCAGAGCGTGGCATATTTTTCCACCATCTTCATCGCAATATCTTTTCCACTGTATCCCAGCCCTGCAAGATCCAGCAGAAGTTGCGCCGGAGAGACTACCCGTATACCATTTATTATCCGGGAATCATTAAAGACATCCCGGTCAGGTAAGTAAAAAAACACCTGGAGCCCGTCCTTATCATTGGTACTAATTATATCTGATAGCGGTTTCCGATTATCTCGTGGGACGTAAAGATATATCGCATCATGCCGGGTCGCATAGCCAGTATACAGTTCCCCGGCGGTAAATGACGTGAATGCAATCGGTATAGAACGCTCAGCACAAAGGTCAGTTATCCCGCGTGCTGCAGCCAATGGATCCTCCTTTGGTATCGTTACGGGTAAGAACGGGCCGAGACGCTGAAATACCCGTTCCCATGCAATCCCGTTGAGAAGTTTTGGAACATCACTAATCGTGACATATCCACCGGTGTTGGAAACAATGCCTTTAGATTCAAGTGTCTTGATTGTAGCGTGTGCCCACCCATAGGATACACCCGCATTCAGCGAAAGCTGTCGTATCGACGTTTCTTTGAGGCGAAGAAGTTCCGCAATAATCCTCCATGCTTTCGGGGACGTGGGTTTAACGGCCTGTGCACCCTCCTTTGGCGTATCGAAGACTGGCATCTCCCAAGGGACTGTAATGACAGTGATTCCTAGCAGCTCCCCGGCCTCTTTTGCCTCTTTCGTTGCTCGTATGCCAACGCAAACAAACCGGAGGCGACTAATATCATTGCCTTGTCCAACCCATAACGATCGTTGAAGATTCAGACTAGAAAGGGTGTCTAAAGTTATAAACCGCTTAATTTCAATGATATACGTTAAGCCAGAATCATCTATTGCAAGATCGTACTGCACAGGAAATTTCTCATCCGGCATGGTATCCGGTGTGAACGAAGCGTTTTCACTGAGATGGAGGGACTTTCGCAAGAGATCTTGAAAGTCCTTATTATACGGATCCAACAACGCCATAATTATCAGTATATGATGATATGTATATAAAGTTATCAGTGATAATACCTATCAGTATTTAGTGATAACTTAATCTACCTATCAGTGATAACGAGAGGAGATCTCAACACGGTTCTGATAGATTGACGGGACTTGACAAGTCGTATTCCTTCGTGATTCTCTCTGAAATAACATTTTTCCGTCCCGAGCAACAGCACCTGGCATGGTAATATTTTTTAAAATCCGAAGAATCCGGGTTTTTAAGAAATATATGCTCTATGCAAAAAACAAGAATAAGAATATATGTCAATCTCTGTCTTTTCGAACAGGT
>Ga0181520_10011899_pt1 | contig 11314 bp, 7 predicted proteins | sample PEATcosm2014_Bin_29_FD_132451 | JGI IMG/M metagenome (GOLD analysis project Ga0181520, IMG submission 132451) | Peatland microbial communities from MTU Mesocosm Facility, Houghton, MI, USA - PEATcosm2014_Bin02_30_metaG | ecosystem: Environmental > Terrestrial > Soil > Wetlands > Peat | place...
CGGGCGTTGCCGTCGGCTATCGAGCCGTAGATCTTCCCCGGCTCGATCGTCGAGTCCGTGCCGAAGACCTTCTGCAGCTTCGGGCTCTTCGGGGCGTCGGCGCCGCGGGGCAGTCCCCACATGAGCACCGAGAACTCGTCCATAGTGCTGAAGACCACGGCCAGGTTGCGCGGCCAGGTCGGACTCCCCTCGGCGGCGAAGGGGGCGCCGGTCGAGGAACCTTCCAGCACGGCGGCCTTGTAGGCGTCGGGCATCGTGATGGCGGCGGCGAGGATGGTCCAGCCGCCCATGGAGTGGCCTTCGAGGCCGACGTTTTCCTTGTCGACGATATCGAGGCCGCGAAGGTAGGCGAGGCCGGCGGGCCCGCCGAAGCCGTTGGCGAAGGCGGGGGGATCCGAATAGCCGTGACCGGTCTGGTCGAGGGCGAGGACGACGTAGCCGCGCCTCGCATACTCGATCGCGAAGCCGTCCTGGGTCTCGCGGGAGTTGATGTAGCCGTGGACCGCGAGGATCGCGGGAGCCGGGGTCTTGGACGTCGCCGTCTTGGGCACGTAGAGCAGAGCGCTCATGACGCTGCCGCCGGGGCCGTTGAAGCGAAGATCGCGAATCGAGACCCCGCCGCCGTCCGTCTGGACGATCCAAGCCGCGAGGCCGCCGATGAAGGCCAGGACGATACCTACGACCAATAGACGCGTTTCCTTGCGCATGCTCATGCCCTCCTAGAGCTTGTCGAATCAGCGCAAGTATAGATAGCTTCCCGCGACCTGTCAAAAAAAGTTCGCTTCAGATGCCCATCTCGTACACGCGGTAGCGCCTCGAGGGTCTCGCGCCGAGCTTGGTTATCGCATTGACCATGGGGGCGTTGTCCTCGAGGACGTAATTGACCTCCATCGTCACTTCGGGGGTCGCCATCCGTTCCCACATCTCGCGGTAGAGGAGGGCGTCGACGCCTTTGCCTTGATAATCCGCGGCCACGCCGAGGGCGAACATGCGGTAGCGCCTCAGGCGGGGTATGCCCGCGAGGAGTCGCGCCCAGCCGAAGGGGAACATGCGGCCCCTCGTCTTCTTGAGGATCACGTTGACGTCCGGTATCGTCAGCGCGAAGCCGACGTCCCGGCCCTCCTCGTTCCGCGCGAAGAGTACGCACTCCTCGCGGAGCACAGGCCGGAGATCGCGGGCCATGGCCGCGATCTCCTCGTCGCTTATCGGGGATATGCCCCAATTGTCCTTGAGCGTCTCGAGGGAGAGTTTGGCGAAGAGCTCGACTTCCTTCTCGTAGTTCGAAAAGTCGATCGCGCGCATCGCGAGCCGGTAGCGTCGGGCGACGGCGTCCGTCGACTCGAGTATCCGGTCGGGGATCCGGTAGCCTCCGGGCACCGATAGCTCCCAGCAAAGGAGATCCTTGGCCTTGCGCAGGCCGAAGCCCTCGAGCAGCGGTGCGTATTCGGGAGGGTTGTAGGGGGCCATGATCACCGGCTCGGGCGAGAATCCCTCGACGACGAGGCCCCACTCCTGGGATACGAAGCTCCAGGGGCCGCGCATCGTCTTCATGCCCTTACCGCGCAGCCAATCCCGAGCCGCCTCGAGGAGGAGGGTGGCGCCTTCCCGGTCGAGCTTTCCGCACTCGAAGTAGGCGAACATCCCGATATCTTCGCCCCAGGCTTCGACGGCGAGCCTGTCGATCAGCGAGGCGATGCGCCCCGCGACCCGGCCGCCGCGCTCGAGGAGGAAGAGGCGATAGTCGCAGTGGCGCAGGAAGGGGTTCGACTCGGGCCTGAGCTCGGCCCTGGCGCTCGACTTGATGGGAGGCACCCACATGGGATCGCGGCGGTAGTTCTTCCAAGGGAAGCGGAAGAACGAGTCGAAGTCGCGGGGGGAATCGACTTGACGGATCCTGGCTGCCGCGTCGCTCATCGTGCCCTCCTGTCTATCCAGTCTTCGAGCGCCGCCAGGGCGCCGGGGAGAGAGGCGCGCCCGAAGCCGAGGCGGAAGCGGGCGGGGCCGCGCGAGTAGCATGATCCGGGGAGGATCATGATGCCCGCTTCGGCGGCCAGTCGCCGCGAAAGCGACTCGGCGTCCCGGTCGCCCGCGAGGGCGCGGTCGGTCAGCCGCGGGAAGCCGATCGAGCCACCCTCCGGCGCCGTCCATGACGCGAAATCGGGACGCCGCGCGAAGAACCCCTCGACGATGGGCAGGTTTGCGGCGATGACGGAGCGGCTGCGCTCGACGAGACTTCCGAAATGCCTCGCGGCGACGCCGGCCAGGAACTCAGAGGGGCCGGAGGAGCATAGGCTGCCGTAGTCCTTCGCGGCGGCGACCGCGTCGAGGAGATCGCTCCGCTTGGTCGCGAGCCATCCTATCCTGAGCCCAGGCAGGCCCGCACTTTTGGAGAGTACGTTGAGCGAGACGGCGTCGTCGTAGACTTCGCAGGCGGCCGGCAGGCGGCGGCCCGGATCGCGCTCGAGGTAGCGGTACACCTCGTCGGAGAAGAGGAGGGCTCCCGCCTTTGCGCAGAGGGCGACGATGGCTTCGAACTCCTCCCGCGTCGGCAGGGCGCCGGTGGGATTGTGAGGGGCGTTGAAGACGACGAGCTTGGTCCTCGGTACCAGAAGCCTCGCGAGGGCATCGACGTCGAAAACCCAGCGTCCCTTCGTCTCTTGCAGGGGCCAGGGGTCCACGGCGCAGCCCATGGCCCGCGGGATCTCCGATAGGGACTGGTAGCAGGGTGAATTCACGACGACGTGGTCGCCGGGGGAGAGCGCGGCGAGGAAGAAATCGAGGATGGCCTCTTCGGCCCCCGCATGGACCATGATCGACTCGGGACCCACTCCTTCGTAGAGCCGCGCGAGGTCCGCGCGGAGCTCCGGGTTTCCTCGGGTCTCGGTGTAGCCCAGGGTCAAGTCGAGGTACCTGTCCCGCGAGCCCGGTTCGAGGTCGAGCAGAGCCTGCGTCGGCATCGTCTCGCAGTCCGAGCTCGAGAGGAGGTGGCGCGCCTCGAATTCGAATTCGGCGAAATAGCGCTCGAGGGCGAAAGGGCGGAAAAATGCCATGGCGCGTATGATCGCACGAGGCGGGGAGGGGCGCAAGTCGGAGTGGGGCTGCCCGCGCCTAACAGGGTGCTGAAAAAGGCTACGGAGCCTTTTTCAACACTACCTTGATTTCTGCAATTGCGCAGAAAAGCGCTAGCTTTTCGAGCGATTGCAAGGCAGGCTATTGAATCGGCGTTCGCGATAGCGAACACTACGATCATTTCCCATCCGATCTACGCGAAGCGCAATGCTTCGAGTATTTCAACAGCCTGCTAGGGATCCGTCTTTCCCTCGATGCCGTACGCCGCTCGGAAGTTGAGACAGGCGATTTCGGCGAGGCGCTCGGCGCCGATGCCGCGTATCCCGGCGATGCCTTCGATGATCGGCTCCAAGTCCTCGGCGCGGCAGAAATCTCCGCCCCCGGCCGCGCGCGAGGGCGGCTGCCAGGGCGCGTCCGTCTCGGCGAGGAGGCGCTCCGCGGGGACGGACGCGCAGGCGGCCGCGGCGCGCTTGTTGCCGTTCAGCACCGGGGCCCCGAAGGAGAAATACGCGTTCACTCCCTTCGCGAGCAGCGATTCGGCGTCGCGCGTCGTACCCGAGAACGAGTGGAAGATCGCGCCCGGAAGGCGCTTCAGGCGAGGCGCGTAGAAGAAGGCCATGTCCATCGCCTTGCGCAGGTGGAGGAGGATCGGCAGGCCGGAGCGCTCGGCAAGATCGAGCTGATACTCGAAGACCGCGCGCTGCGCGCCTTCGTTCTCGGCGTTCCTGACTCGCTCCGGTCTGTCGCCGAAGAAGTCGAAACCGGCTTCGCCTATCGCGGCGATCCTGCGCTCGACCGCGAGCCGGGCGAGGAAGTCGGCGTTCTTCCACACCGCCCATTGAGGGTGTATGCCGAAGCTCGAGACGAAGGGCGGAAGCCTGGCGCGCAAGGTCTCCGATCGCTCCCATTCGGGCTCGTCGTGGGCGGCGGCGCAGCAGGTCCATCCATGCCCGTCGCCGCCGGGACGAGCGGCGATCCGCTCGGGAAAGCCCGGATCGCGGTCCAGGAGGTCGACCAGGTGGACGTGGGCGTCGGCGACCGCGTATTCCATGTTGTATATGCCCTAGGTTGAGTGTATCCTTCGCCGATGGCCGGCGCAATCGTCCGGGGCGGGGCGAGAGGCAAGCGAGGAGGGACAATGCTCGACGGGATCGTCCTCGATAGGAAGCGCCCGGACGATTGCGCCGCGAGGCCGGCGCGGGCATAGCGCCGTGGCGATCCCCGATTGCGTGCTGACGGGCGGCCGGATCGTACTCCCGCGCTCCATACTCGAGGATGGAGCGGTCGTCGTCCGCGGCGGCCGGATCACGGCAGTGCTGGAACAGGGGGATCGCCTCCCCGCGGGTCTCCCGCGGCGCGACCTCGGCCGCTCCTGGGTCACGCCCGGCTTCATCGAGCTCCATATCCACGGCTGCGGGGGCGTCGCTTTCGACTCCCTCGGCCCCGACGCGGTCGAAGGCGCCGAGGCGCTCGAGCGCGCCGCCGCCTTCCTGCGCGCCCGAGGCATCACCACTTTCGTCCCGACGGTGGTCTCGCGCGAGGCCGCGATATCGGGCCTCGCGGCCGCCATGGGAGAGCTCGCCCCGCCCCGGGAGGCGACGCCCGGCATCTACGTCGAGGGCCCCTTCGTGAACCCCCTTCGCCGCGGCGGCATTCCCCTCGATGCGATCAGCGATCCCGACTCGCGGCTTCTCGGGAGAATCATCAACCTCGCTCGCGGGAGAATGGTCATGATGACGCTGGCTCCGGAGCTGCCCGGCTACCGAGAGATACTCGCGCGGCTCGAAGCGGTAGGAGCGCTCCCCTGCCTCGGCCATTCGGACTGCAATATCGATCGCATCACGCTTCCATCGGGCCGGTTCTCGATCACGCATCTCTTCAACGCGATGTCCCCGATCTCGCACAAGGAGCCCGGCCTCGCGATGCTTCCCTTCCTCGACCGGCGGGCCTTCGTCGAGCTGAACCCGGACGGCGCCCACGTGAACGAGGCGGCGTTGAGGCTCTGCGCGTCGGGGCTGGAGCCCGACAGGCTCATCCTGATATCGGACGCCGCCCCGCCCGCGGGCCTCGCCCCGGGGATCTACGGCGAGGGAGAGGCCGCTCTCGTCTCGGGCGAGGACGGGGTGCGCTTCGCGAGCACCCGCGTCTTGATGGGGGGCCGACTCCTGGCTCCCGAGCTTCTGCGCAGGTGGCTCAAGGTGACCGGATCATCGATTCCCAACGCGGTGAGAATGCTCAGCCTCACGCCGGCCCAGGCGCTGGGTTTGGACGACAGGCGGGGCGCGATAGCCCCCGGCCTCGACGCTACGCTGGTCCTATGGAAGGGCGAGTTCGAGGACGTGGAGGAGATACTCGGGTGAATCGGATTCGTCGCGCCGCGGCTCCTCCGCCGCGGCCGCTCGCCCGGCCGGCCGGCCGCTATATGCCCGACCCGAGGTAATACAGCCCGAGGAGGGCGACAATCATGCAGTCCGCCTCGGCGAGCGACTCCGACCTCCGGGCGGATTCGCGGGCGAGCCAGCACCAAGCGCCCAGGCGCATGTCAGCCCTGCCCGCGGTCTCGTGGAAATCCTCCTTCTGCGCGAGCGACCCGAACAGCCTGATCATGACCATCCCGTGGATTCGCAGGCATGCGGCCATCGCGTCTCGGCCGCGCTCGGCCTCCACCGCCCGACCCAGCTCTTCGAGGGCGGCCGCGGCCGCGTCTCTGTTCAGGAGCGGCTCGAGACGGAGCCTGAACGAGGCGATCAGGGCGCGGCAGCGCGCATGGCGGGACGAGTCTTCGCCGGTCATGAAGCCGTAGAACTCGCCCGGGCGTCCGAGGATGTTCCCGAGGGCCATCGCGTACTGCCGCTTCAGGGCCGCGTTGCGCGTCTCCGCCATGCGCGGGAAGAGCTCCTGAACCGCCTCGAGCACTTCGATCGGGGCGTCCGACTCCTCCGCTCCGGCCGCCTTGGTCATGGCCTCGGCGAGAGTCGCCACCACCGAATGGTCCTTCTCGCCGGATAGCGTAGTCGCGAGGGCGGCGCGCGCCTCTCCGCCTCCGAGGCTCCCGAGAGCCTCGGCGCAGGCAGCCCTGAGCTCAGGGGAGCCCACGGCCAGGAAGCGGACGAGGTCGGGTACGGCGCGCTCGTCCGCGATCTCGCCCAACGCGCGCGCGGCCTCGATCCGGATGGGGCTCGAGGGATCGGAGAGGCGGCTGACGAGGGCGTCCGTAGCCTCCTTGGAGCCGATGCGTCCCAGGGCGAGCGCGGCTTCCCTGCGGACGCCCGCCGCGGGATCGTCCAGCCTTTCTATCACTTCGCGGATCACGAGCTCGCCCTCTTCGCGGTCTATCCGCCTCAGGGCGCGGGCCACGCGCGGGTCGCTCGAGTCGCGCGAGAGGGCGCCGAGTGAGGCGAAGCTGCGGAAGACCCCGGCGGTCGCGAATTGTGACACCAGTATGGCGACGGGCCTTTCGCGTCCTTCCTTCACCCGGCGGAGCGCGACGGCGGCCGCTCCGAGCATGACGAGGCAGGCGATCTGGCCCACGTGGAAGCCGCGCAGCTTGATCGGCCCCGCGTCCAGGCGGAAATCCTCGAGGGACTCGGCGAGCACTCCGCCGCCGATCGCGCCGAGCGCGGAGACGACGCCGATGATCGTATTGTACCAGCCGATGTAGACGACGCGCCGCTGGGGCGGGGCCAGGGTGAGCATGAGCTGGTTGGAGCCTTCCCAGAAGGCCGGCCCGAAGAATCCCGCCGCGAGGGAGAGGAGGGGGAGGACGTAGATGTGGTTCTTCCGCGTGAGGAAGACGTAGCCGAGCGTCGCGAGACCGACGAGGAAACCCATGAGCACCGCCGGCTTGCGCCCGTATCGGTCCATCACGAAGCCCCACAGCGGGGCGATCGCGACCCAGGTGAGCTGGGAGATGACGGTCATGATCCCGAGCCATACGTTGGGGGCGGCGATCGCCTCGGGAGAGGTGACGTAGGGGGCCTGGAAGGGGCCCGCGAGGTTCAGCGCGAGCTGGGCGAGGCCGATGGCGAAGGCGTAGCGGAGGAAATTCCGGTCCCGCAGCGGCGCGACGAAGTCGGCGGGGGCGAAACGGGGACGGGAGCCGCGCTCGGGCTCGGGAATGGGGATATGGAGCAGTATGTCCACGACTCCCCCGACGGCGCCGATCCCGAAGATGAGGACGTAGGCCCCGGCCTGCGATTCGCCGGGGAAGAGGTCGAGGAGGACGCTCGCGAGGAAGAACCAGGCGACGGTCGCGCCCTGGAAGACGGCCGAGCGCCGCAGGAAGAAGCTGCCCCTCGTCGCCTCGGGGATCAGGTCGGCCATCCATGACATCCAGCCCGACGAGGTCAGGTTCATCGCAGCCCAGGAAGCGAGCATCGCGGCGGAAACGAGGAGGGCGGCGGGCGCCCGTCCCGCTCCCGAGGCGAAGAGCGCGGCCGAGCCCGCGACCGCCAGCCCGGCGAAGCGGTGGATGAGATGTCCCGTCATCCATAGGACCTTGCGCCTGGGCAGGAGAGAATATGCGATTATCGAAAGCAGCTGGAGGACGCCGCTCGCCTGCATGAGGCCGAGGAGGAGGCCGAGGGTCTCGGGAGCGACCCCCAGATAGTTGAGCATATAGACGTTGAATATCGGCTGGTTGTTGCAGACCGTCAGGAAGAGGGCCCCCGAGCCGCCGGCCGCGATGGAATAGTTCATCGCGCGGGACAGCTGTAGCGGGCCCAGGCCTCCTGTCGCTTTCGGCCTGGGAGAACTCTGCATGATCCTACCTTGGCGGCGAATCGATCGATGGTCAAGAGCGGAGCGGTCGAGGCGCCGGCTCGCGCCGCCTGGACGCGCAGAGTACTATCCCCCCGATGGCGAGTGAGCAGCCTATATAGGCCGCCGACCTAGGTCGCTCTCCGAGGACGACGGCGGAAAGTGCGAAGGAGGAGAGAGGCATGAAGCCGGAGAAGACGCCCGCCGCGGATGCCGGAACCTTCGCTATGCCCGAGAACCAGAGGATGTATGCGAGGGCCGAGGCGAAGAGACCTTGGTAGGCGAAGGCGAGACAAGGCTCGAGGCCGAGGCTTCGACGATCCACCTTCTCACCCGAGACGAGGGATAAGGTCGATAGAAGGACCAAGGCGATGGCTATTACGGCGGCGCTCGCTCTCCTGGGGCCTATCGACGCGTCGAGCCTTTTTGACAGCACATTGAAGACGGATTCCGAGGCCGCGGCGCCGAGGGCGAGGACACAACCGACGAGACGCCCGTCGTGGAGGCCGGCGCCCGCGGGCGCGCCGGTCGACGCGCTTCCCGCCGATTCCACCAGGGCGATTCCCGCCGCCGCAAAGGCGATGCCCGCCGCCGTTCGCCGTCCGATCTTCTCTTTAAGGAACATTGCCGAGAGGAGGGCGGTGATGACCGGCGTCGCGCTCGTCGCTATCCCTGCCTCGGAGGCGCTCGCCCTCGCGAGCGCAGCCAGCATGAGGACGCGGAAGACGGCTACTCCGAAAAAGGCTTGGGCGGCGAGCAGGAGCAGGGAGCGGCGCAACGCGCCTCGATCGGGCCGAGTCTCGCCCGCGGCGAGGGGAATCAGCGCAAACAGGGCTATGGCCGCGCCGCCCGCGGCGGCGAAGAATACCGGCAGGCCGGCGAGCATCTTGCCCGCAACGACCGAAGAGCCCGCGAGAATGAAACCGCCGGCCAACGAGGCATAGGCTCCGATCCGAGTCTCCATTCTTCCGCCTCCGACTTGCGCTTGACCGCGAACAAGTCGAGGTCCTACTGTATGCGTGGAAGCGGCATACTAAAAGAGCCATTACGCCGATTTTCCAGTGGGCCACTTCGAGGATCCTATGTTGGGAATAATCTTGGATCGATCGCTGACGCGGAGTCTCGGCAGCCAGCTCTGCGACCAGCTCCGCTCGCGGATACTATCCGGCGAGCTCGCTGAAAACGCTCGGCTTCCGTCGACCCGCGAGCTCGCCGGCGAGCTCGGCATCTCTCGCACGCTCGTCCTCGAGGCTTTCGAGCAGCTCGAGGCCGAGGGCTATGTCGAGGGAAAGAGGGGCGCCGGGAGCTATGTCCGTTCCGGATCGTCTTTGGTCGTCGACGCTCGGCCTCTCGTTGCCTCCGTCCGATTGCCGCCTCCGAGGCATTCGCCTTCCGTCGACTTCAAGCCCGGAGTCCCCGCCCTCGACATGTTCCCGCGGGAAGCTTGGGCGCGAGCCCTCGCGGAAGCGGCGCGCTCTCTGCCCAGGGTCGCCTTGGGATACGGCGAAGGCGCCGGGCTCGGCCGACTCCGCGAGGAGACGGCCTCCTATCTCTATCGCTCCAAAGGTGTACGGGCGGGTCCGGAAGACATTTTCATAACCTCGGGCTGCTCCCAGGCCCTCGGGCTCGTTTCGCGCGCCCTCCTGCGGGGAGGCGGGCGCGCTCGCTTCCGGAGGGCGATTCTCGAGAACCCCTGCCAGCCGGCCTTGAGCGGCCTTCTCGGCAGAGAGGAGGTCGAGATCGTCGCCGGCCGAGTGGATTCCGAGGGTTTGGATCCGCGCTCTCTGCCCCGCGACCGCAGAGCCGTCGCCTTCGTGACCCCTTCGCACCAATACCCTCTCGGCTCCGTCCTCAGCGGGCCCAGGAGGGCGGCCCTCATCGAATGGGCTCGGGGAACCGATTCGATCGTCGTCGAGGACGATTTCGACGGAGAGTACCGATACGGCGGCCCGCCCCTCCTGCCGCTCAGGGAATTGGAACCATCGCGCGTGGTCTACGCCGGCTCCTTCAGCAAAGCCTTCAGCCCCGGCCTGCGCCTGGGCTACGCGATAGTGCCGCCCGCCCTCCGCGAGACTTGGCTGAGCTACCGCGAGCTCATGGACATACACAGCTGCGCCTTTACGCAGGCCGCCTTGGCTTCCTTCCTGGCGTCGGGGGCCTTCGAAAGGCACGTCAGGCGAATGCGGCGCCTCTATGCCTCGAGACGCTCGGCCCTGCTGCTCGGGATCGAGGCCGCGTTCGGCCGGGAAGGAGTCGAGGTCATGGGAGAGGCGGCGGGACTCCACGTGGCGCTCAGTTTCGGCGCCGCGCATTTCCGGGGACGCGGCTTCGACGACGAGACGGTGTCGCGCATCGCGTCAGCCGGGGCGATCGTGTACCCGGCCTCCCGCTACGCGTTCGCTCCCAGTCCGGAAATCGAACGGATTGTCCTGCTCGGCTACGGCAACCTTTCCGAAGAGGAGATCGCGCGAGGCTTACGGGTGCTGGCCTCCGCCCTCGCTCCAAAAATTGTATAATTCGGTACTCAGAAGGATGGGTAGTACGGTAGCCAGCCGTGTGCGGTTGCCATTCGGGATCGTGCCCATCGCTTGCATAGAAAGAATGGAGTTTTTGTCGGCGGGCGCGAATCAGCGCGGCCATCGTTCTCCCTCGCGGGTTCAATTCCGGAAATCCGGAGAACGGCGGTATGTCGAATCTCTTGGCATGGTTTTAGCAACAATGTGTGAACCGGCCTTGGCGCCGGATATCAACGTCCAAGGGAGCATGTACATGAAAAAGACGATCGTCGCTTTGCTCGTCGTCCTCATGATCGCGGCCCTCGCAGTCCCTGCATTCGCGCAGCCTAAGATCAAGGTTCTCTTCATGCCCGGCGTCACCGATCCCTTCTATTACACCATGGAGAAGGGAATCAAGGCGGCGGCCGCGAAGGCCGGCGTCGACCTGGCGGTCGCCGAGTATCCGAAGGCTTGGGGCCCTGAAAACCAAGTTCCCATCCTCCAGGCGATGGTCGCCAAGGAAAAGTACGATCTGCTGCTCATCGCGCCGACTTCGGCCGACGCCCTCAAGGCGCCTCTCAAGGCCATCTACGACCAAGGCACAGAGATCATAACCGTCGACACCTTCATCGGCGACGGCGATTATTCGAAAGCGAGCGACTATTCCTTCCCCCTCTCCTACATCGGTTCCGACAATCAGCTCGGCGGCAAGCAGATGGCCGAGCAGCTGGCGAAGCTCGTGGGCGAGAAAGGCAAAGTATACTGCCAGGCCACCAACCCCGATGCCTCGTCGGTCCAGGACCGCGTGAAGGGTTTCACGGCGGGCGTGTCGGAGTTCCCGAATATGATGCTGGTCGGCGTCGAGTGGTGCCTCGATGTCCAGCAGAAGGCCCAGGAGCAGACCCTCACCGCCCTGCAGATCAACAAGGACATCGTCGGCATCTTCGGCCTCAACGTGTTCTCCGCCCAGGGCGCCACCCAGGCGGTCGTCA
>Ga0181520_10011901_pt1 | contig 11313 bp, 10 predicted proteins | sample PEATcosm2014_Bin_29_FD_132451 | JGI IMG/M metagenome (GOLD analysis project Ga0181520, IMG submission 132451) | Peatland microbial communities from MTU Mesocosm Facility, Houghton, MI, USA - PEATcosm2014_Bin02_30_metaG | ecosystem: Environmental > Terrestrial > Soil > Wetlands > Peat | place...
ACTTAGCAAGCGTTTTCGACCGTGCCGCAAGCCATGCAAAATGAACGAGGACGTTATTGAGGGCTGTAGAAGTAATGTCCGTACAGACGCGCCGGAGGCGCAGAGTTGGTTAGCCCCGCGCTTCAGCGTGGGGAAATGGGATTCCACAAGGTCGTTACGGAGTCCCGAAGGGACGGCGGAAGGACATTATCTATGCAGGAACCAATAGCCCCTGATGGGTGTTCCTGAAGAATCCGGCTTTCTGGGCAAGATGAGGAGTTTTTGGGCAAGGTCATGATTTTTGGTTCCCTCGATCTCGGTCATCTTTTCCAGGGAATCGTACTCCCGTAGATTTACGGTGAGACTTTCCAGTTGAATCGCCACCGGGATTGGGCAGGCGGGCCTTCAATCTGCCCCTCGGACAACTCTTTCATCGTTAAGAACTCCTTCAGTTGGGGCTCGACATCCCTGTTCCATATCTGCTCCATATCCATGAATGAGAGTGGTGTGCGATTCCTCGGCGGGTCGCTTTGATACTCGCTCAAAAGAGCCTCTACCTTTTCTCCAAGCCATCGCGCTTCGTCTTCCGCCATCCGTTCGCCTAACCTGCGATTGGATTCAAAAGCGTTCGCTCCCATCGCGAAGTTCTTTTCATCAAGGCCTCCTTCGCCCTCTGACGGCAATCGCGAGATATCAACACAATCCGGCTCAAGAGACCAAAGAAGAGATGTCTCCACCTTGCCCGCATGATCTCCTTTCTCACCGGTTGTCCCGAATCCAGGCTGGTTGGCTTCGAAATCCGGAAGCCCATAAATCTTCATCCCGAAATGAGGCTGCAGAATCCGTGCCAAGGTCTTGAGGTCCTTCCAATTCTCCCCGTAGTGCCCGGTCAGGATGATCACGACGTGAAAACCCATGGCGTCGACAGCACGAAGGTGATAACAGAGATTCTTGAAGTGGATCCATGGCGGCACTGCAGTTAGCCACGGCCTTCTTTCTCCAATTTTCCTGGCCGCCCATACGGCGTACCCGCCGATTTCATGTATGTGCCAGTAATCCGGCGGAGCCACGATCCCCCCGTAGGTTCTGGCAGCAAGGCAGCAAATGGCGTGAGCTTTCAAAGCGTCCAGGCCAACCGCGTTTTGCGGGCCATGCGGCTCACAAAGACCATAAGATAGATAGGCTACCGGGCACTTGGCAAAGGCTGTTTCCAGTTCATCGGGGAACATGTGTTCCCATCTCACCTCTCGCATCGTTGGAACTCCCGCCTTGCAGACTCGTCATCTTGTTGCGATCCTATTCTATCCAGAGTTGCAGAAGTGGTTCGCGAGGTCTCCGCTCAGGGGTGAATTCAGTGCAACAGGTAACATCGGCAAATTGCCGGTTGCGGATTGTAGGCGCTGGCACGTAAAGTGGTACCACCTTTCGGAGTGTGCATGATGGGCATGTTCAACGTCTTCGGCAAAACTGCGGACCCCGGCGGCCGCAAGCCAAATACCCTGCGCAAACTGGAGCGCCTCAACAAAGCCCTGCGCCATGAAGAACCTGACCGCGTTCCGATCAGCGACTTCTTCTGGGGCGGCTTCACCTCGCGCTGGCGCAAGGATCTGGGCCTGCCCGACGATGCCAATCCCTACTACTATTACGACCTGGACTGGATTTCGACTGTTCCCAACAGCGACCCGTGGATTCGTCCCTTCGAGACGCTCAAGGAAACAGCCGAAGAGGTCGTCGTCAAGACCGGATACGGCACCATCATGCGCAAGCATTTCGAGTTTCCCATGCCCGAAATGATGGGCTGGGAACTCGACACCTTCGAGAAGCTGGAGAAGGCCGAGTTCGACGATCCCCGCGATCCGCGCCGCTTTTTCGCCGCCGGCGACAACCAGATTGCCGGCGTCGGCGACGGATTCGAGCGAAACTCCCCGCCTTGGATCGACACCGTGAAGTCGCTGCGGCCCGATTTTCCCGTTTACGGCAGCATGGGCGAAGTGAGCGAGTGCCTCACGCGCCTCATTGGCCAGGTAAACGCCATGATGTGGATGGCCGAGTTCCCCGACCGCATGGGCGCGGTCATCAACCGCATCGGCGCGTATTACCTGGAGTGCGCCAAAGCCGAGATCGACGCGGCCGCGGGCCTGATTGACGGCATGGTGATCTGGGGCGACGTGGCCTACAAGAAGGGCATGTTCTTCTCGCCCAACTACTGGCGCGAGTACTTCAAGCCATGGGTGGCGCAGATGACAGAGTACGCCCACGCCAACGGTTTGCCCGTAATCTACCACGGCTGCGGCAATCCCAAGAAGATCTTCCAGGATTACATCGACATCAAGATCGACGCCTACAATCCTCTGGAAGCCAAGGCAGGCATGGATTGCGTTGAACTGCGCCGCCAATATGGCCACGGCATCGGCTTCTGCGGCAATAGCGACATGCAGATTTGGGAAAGCGGCAACCGCGAGGCCATCCGCCGTGAAGTATTACGCAAGTTGAATGCCGCAAAGGGCGGCGGCTATATCTTCCAGTCGGACCACTCGGTAAGCAGCGGCGTCTCCGGCCAGACCTACGATTACATCGTGAAGCTGGTGCGCGAATTCGGTGACTATCCTCTTCAGCTTCCCGCGGAGTTCGACGAGCAGATGTAAGCTACGAAAGGCAAATCGATCATGACATCCAATCCGCTCCTGGGCGCAATCATCCTGGCCATCGCTGGTTGCAGTTCCGCGCTCTGCTATACCCCGCAGAAAAAGACGCTGGGCTGGTCGTGGCAAAGCTACTGGCTGGCCCAAGCGCTGGCGTGCTGGCTCATCCTTCCCTGGCTGGGCGCATGGGCTACTACGCCAAACCTGGCGGCCGTGCTTAGTGAAGCGCCAACCTCCGTCATGCTGCACACCTTGTTCTTGGGAATTCTATTCGGCATCGGCGGAACAGCTTTCGGTATCTCCATCCGCTACCTTGGTTTTTCACTTACCTATGCCATCGCCCTTGGCATATCCTGCGTGCTCGGGACGTTGTTTACGCCGCTGCTCTCCGGAGAGTTGGCGGCTAAGTTGGCGCGGCCCGGCACGGTCTGGGTGCTGGCAGGCGTTGCCATCGCCGCCGTCGGCATTTTGGCATCTGGGCTGGCCGGGTGGCTCAGGGATAAGGATCTGCGCAAGTCCGACACCATGCCGGAAGGCTTCCAACTCGGCAAAGGCCTCTTCTTCTGCATCGTGGCGGGCGTGCTTTCGGCTGTCTTCGGTATCTCGCTCGATGTGGGCCGCCCTATTGCCCTGATCGCTGCCGCTCATGGCGCGGGTCAATTTCAGGGCAATGTAATTCTCATCTTCAATTGCGGTGGTGCCTTCCTCAGTTCCGCTGCTTATTGCCTCTATTTGCACTTCCGCCAGGGCACTCTCCGCGAGTATGTGGCGTTGCAGCACGCCAACCGCGGCTCCGCGCTCACCGTCAACTTCATGATGGCCGCCCTCACCGGCATCCTCTGGTACGGACAGTTCTTTATTTACAGCCTCGGCCAGGTACGCATGGGCGCCTACAAGTTCACAAGCTGGGCCATCTTCAGCTCCATGGTCGTTCTGTTCAGCGCGCTCGTTGGCCTGCTGGCCCGCGAGTGGAAAGGCTGCCGCCCGCGCACCTGGGCCGCGCTTACCGTTGCTTTTCTCCTGCTGCTGGCCGCCGTCACTCTGATGACCTACGGAAACTATTTGGGCTCCGCATAGCCCGATCCCGTATGACTGCGCGCCGTAAGACCGGACGATGAAATTGCCGGAGCGATGCGACTCAGCGCGTCGCTCCGTGCCAACTGTTTTAGCCGTTCCGTCTTGTCCGCTCCGCGCGGTCAGTGCGTCTGGCCTCAACGGCCTTCCTTTGCCCCTGCCTTCACATGGATTCCATCCCACTCGCCGCGTTCGCGCAACTGGGCAATCTCCTGGCGCGCCATCTCCTGCGCGCGCAGGTAGTCGGGCTTGACCACGCGGTTCAGTGGCATCTGGCCAGGCTCCAAAATGATCCAATGGCGCGGCCGCATATACGATGGCAGCGAACGCGCGTGCTGGTCCAGTTCCTTGCGCTTCAGTTCCACTGAGGGCTTCATCTCTACTACGGCCACGACCGCTTCAGAGACCACGGCATGCGTCACCCCCACCACTACGCAATTGGCCACCTTTCCCACCAGGTTGCAGATATGCCGTTCCACATCGCCGGGGAAGATCTGGTATCCCATGGACTTGATCACCCACTTGGCCCGGCCCGTCAGATGCAAGCCCTCGGAATCCTTGTATCCCAGATCGCCAGTATACAGAAAGCCGTCACGCGAGATGGCCTGCGCGGTGGCCTCGGGATCGTTGACATAGCCGAGAAAGGTCTGCGGCCCGCGAAAGCACACATTGCCCATCTCGCCTGCGGCCAACTCATCGCCCGCGTTGCCATCGGCGCGCATGGCCTGGCGGATGGAACATGGATAGATGGGCATCTCCACGCCAAGGCCGGATAAAATGGCCTCCCGGCCAGCCGCTTCCGCCTGAATATAGGTGCAGAAACCAGCCGCCTCGGTAAGTCCCAGCCCGGTGCCGATGACCGGCGCCATGGTGGCAAGCTGGTCCATAAACGGCCGCGATACCGCATTGCCTCCATAAGCGGCAAACTTCAAGCTGGAGAGATCGTGCGCATCGTATTCCTTCAGCATCCACTCCAGGCTGTACATGGCCGGAATCTGCGCCAGGATCTCCGCCTGCTGCTGGGCAATGGCGCGCAGCGAGCGACCGGCGTCGAAGATCTCCAACAAAATTGCCGTGCCGCCGCCAAACAGTGTGCTCATCAGCGCTTCAGTCTGGCCACCTACATGCGACGCGGGCAGATTCACCAGCGTGCGCGGTCCGCGGTCGCCGCCAAAAAACGTGCCGCAAATGCACATGTTCTGCCCTGTAATGTTGCGGTGCGAGAGCAGCGCCGGTTTGGGCGAGCCGGTTGAGCCGGTGGTAAAGATGACCAGCGCTCCGTCGTCCTCGGCTGGAGAGATCACCGCCACGACGGCGGCGTCCGCCTCGGTCGCGGTGCGCTCAGCATCCGTGGCAATCGCCGCCAACGATCGTGTACCGGCAATCGCCTCGTTGGAGTCCACCGCGATCCAGTGCTCGATCCACGGGCACTTCGCCTGCAGCGTCTTCCACAACGGACGAAAATCGAATGGACCTTTCACGCCCAGGCCCGCAAATCCGCGCGGCCGCAGGATCTCCACGGAGCGAAGCACCTCGGAGAGAGTCAGCCGCAGGTCCAGTGGCGCAACGATCACGCCAATCCTGAAGCAGCTGTACTCAAGCAGAACGTGGTCCACTGACATCGGCAGCAGCGTCACCAGGTAATCGCCGCGCGCAAAGCCCCGGCGCAGCAGCTCGCATGCCAGTGCCTGGGTGACGCGGTCAAACTCGTCCCAGGTGACCGTCCTGCTGCCGTCTGCGCTCATCAGCGCCTTCTGATCCGGCCGTCGCGCTGCCCAGTACGCCAGCGCGCCGTGCAGCAGATGCCGATCGGCAAACGAGGTTTCGTAATCCTTCAGGGTGAATGGAGGGATATGGGTTGGTTCCGTCACAGGCCCAGTCGACCATGCGCCGTGAAGCGCGGTCAAGCCGGCACGCCCTCAGCCCGGCGTCAGCGCGGCACCCTAGTCGACCAGGAAGGCCAGCGACTGCAGTTGCGTAATCTCGAAGGGCTTGCGGCAGCGGATATTCGCGCATGCAAGCTTGTCGTCGCGCCGCACCATATAGGACTGCGCCTTGGCGAACCTGGCCCGGTCGCGCTCATCCGCTCCGCGCGGCAGCTGCGCGCGCTTCCGTCGCACCACCCAGGTCACCTTGTATTCCGCGGCCTGGCCGCACTTGGGGCAGGTCAGCGTGTGGCTGCGCTGCTCCGTCGTCTCGTTGAAAAATTCCCGCTCTTCCATGTTGGCCCTGCTTGCAGCCGTCCAGTCGCTTCCGGTGGGCCATCCAATCCTGCCGCCAGAGCCTTTCGCTGCCGCTGCTTTTATTACATACTCATGCTTGCCATGACGAAACGCAAGCCAGGCCGCTTTTCCGCCACCAAAGCAGTCAAAGCCAATGCGCGCGAGCGCATCGGGCAACCCAAACCAGCCCGCGTGGTCCAGAGCGAGCCGCGCACCGGGCGCGAGGCAAAGCACAAACCAAAGCTCGAGCAGATCATCGGCGAAGGGGAATGAACGGTGCCTCCGGCGAAATGTCTTACGAGATTTACCGGTATCAATCCGTGAATTCTCCGAGTTTCTTCCCGGCAAAATGCGTCGTGCCCGCTTCCTTGTCGCTTTTGTAAGACAGTAAGGCGCAGTTGCCAGAACTGTCTTGCACTGTCTTACGGGTCGGGCACGCACTCATCCAGCTGTAAGACAGACAACGCGGCCGCTGCGTCTCATGCTTTGCCCAATGTGGATTGATGCGGCGCGTGGGCATGGATATTTGATGTGCCTGCCTCAAGGATGAAACGCGCCCAGACCCACGTTGCGCTTTCCCAAACGCAAGGCTCACCCTGATCAGGCTTCCAATCTATGGATGCTGCACGCTGTAGGGGCCAGGCAGAATGGGCGCGCTCGGTTCCGCTGCCTCCGGCTTGTCCTTCGTTGCTGTCCGGTTGGAGTAAATGCGGAACTCGACAACCAGGTCCAGCAGCACGGGCACTGCCTTGCCGTCTTTGATCGCCGGTTGAAAGCTGGCTTTGCGGATCGACGCAACTGCGTTCTCGTCCAGGCCGAAGCCGATCGGCCGCGCCACCGCGATCTCGCCCGCCTTGCCGTCCGCGCCCACCACCACGTGATAGAGCGCAATCCCGGAAACGGTATGACTCTGCGCGTATTCATTCGATGGGGGCACAAAGTTTGTCAGCAGGCGGGCCTTCTGGTCCACCGTATTCTGCCGCAGAACGGCGGGGTCCTTCGGTGAGTAGTCTTTTTTGGCAGCGGCCGCCTGGTAGTAGAGCTGCCAGAACTGGGGCATCGACGCGATCAGGCGGCTATCAATTCCTGACGCAAAGATCCGGTCCAGGGCAGTCTTGAGACTCTGGTCGGCTTTCTCCTGCGTCAGGGGAGCCACCGGCGGGTTTCCAGCCGTGGCCGCCGCTGGAGTGCTTCCTGCTGGGGCCGGGCTGCTCGGTCCACTGGCGCCTGTACCCTTGGCTGGCGGCGCTGCGGGTGCGCTTTCGGAGCCGCCGAACTTGAACGGCAGGAATCCAAACTTCTTCGGCTCTTCGATCTCTTCCCGATCGATGACAATGCTCACAGCCTGCTTGCCCGATGTCAGTTGAACCCGATCGACCGCGCTTTCGGAACTTTCATAGGCAAGAGCTCCCAGAAAATGCAGCCCGTAGCGTTGTCCTGTCAGTTCCAGCTTGTGCTTGGTCAAAGTTACTTTTTCAATCTCAATTGCGCACAGCGTATAAGAACCACGCGGCGACTCATTGGCCGGCAGGCCGTCCGCACGGAACGTGAGGCGGTTGGCCAGGTAGCCGCCGCGCAGGAACAGCGGTTTGCCCACCAGCATCTGCCGCAATTGCTCTTCCGTGATCTCTTCAGCCGGCGCTGTTCCCGTTCCGCTCGCCTTTGCCGTTGCCGGCGCTTGAGCCGGTGACTGCGTGGCTTGAGCCTGCGCGCCGCCGGCCGTTTGCTGCGCCGGGGCGCACTGCAGTGCCATGGCTGCAAAAACAATGGCCAGAGTCGCGGATCGAAGTTTCAGAAAATGAGGGAGCATCAGTGCCTTTGCCGTCACTCTAACAAAAATTATGTAACAGGAGAGCGAAGATTATTACTCTGTGTGGTCACCGTTGTGACTGGATGCTTCGCTGTGGCCCAGTTTCCGCAAAATTCTGTGAAAGAGCCCCAGGATATGCCGTGTTTCCCTTTCCAGCAGGGCCAGTCGGCGCAGCAGCACGCGCAAATCGCGGCGCCGGCCTGCCTGCATGGATGCAGCAGGGTAGCCGGTCGCGTGCATGGTCGCGTCGATCGCTTCCTCCAGCCGGTCGAGCTGGTCTGACTTCGCCGCGGACTCTTCGGGATCGTCGATCCCTTCCAGGCTTTGCTCCTGGATCGCTTCGCCCGGCGATGAGAATCCCCGCGGCGACAACGCCCGCACCGCAACCTCGTAGAGACAGACCGCTGCAGCCTGCCCCAGGTTCATCGAAGGCTGGTGCGGGTCGGTAGGAATCTCAACCAGGAGATGGCAATGGGAGAGGTCTTCGCGGGTGAGTCCGTGCTTTTCCGGTCCAAAGACCAGGGCCACGCGTCCGCCCCGTTCCAGTTCGCGACGGAGGATCGGAGCCAGCTCCGGCAATGCCACCACCGGTTGATCCGGTTTGCGGTAGGTCAGCGTTCCCGTGCCTGCGACCAGCGTGCAGCCTGAAACGGCATCGGCCAGGGACGCTGTCTTGCTGGCATTTTCCAGCAGCGATTCTGCTCCCACGGCCGACTGCGCCTCGCGCCAGTGGGGCTCATACGGCTCAACAACTGACAGGCGCGCAAATCCGAAGTTCGCCATGGCCCGCGCCACTGCGCCGATGTTGAGCGGGTTGCGCGGCGATACCAGGACGACTTCGACGCGGTCGGATTGAGATTCAATGGGCAAGAAACGATTGTAGTGTGAATGGAAAAGAACGGCACGCAGGAGTCAGGTCCGCCATGCGATGGATTGGGTCCGCGTTGCCGTGTATTTGCAGATAAACCGCCACAGCATAGACTGAATCGGTGATTTCGTTTTTCCCCGCTCTGTTGGATGTGACTCGTGGAGGCGCGAGCCATCTCGATGTCTGGCAGGTGACGGCCGGTTACGCCGTCTTCGCCGTCAGCTACCTGGTCTTCGCTCTGGGAAAATTTCCCGGCATGAAGATCGATCGGCCCGGTATGGCGATTATCGGGGCCGTGCTCATGGTCGCCTTCCGCGTGGTATCGGCTGAAGATGCCCTGCGCTCTGTCGATTTCTCCACCCTGGTTCTGCTGTTCTCCATGATGCTCGTTGTGGGCTGTCTGCACCTGTCGGGTTTCTTTGACTGGATCACCGAGCAGATCATCCAGCGCCTCAGGCCGAAACATCTATTGCCAACCGTCATCTTCATCACGGGCGTGCTGTCGGCTTTTTTCGTGAACGACATTATTTGCCTGGTCATGGTTCCCTTTGCGCTGCTGGCCTCGCGCCGGATGGGATTGAAGCCCTTGCCCTATCTGCTGGCTGTAGCCACAGCAGCCAACATCGGCAGCGTCGCTACCATCACCGGGAATCCGCAAAACATGCTGATCGGCTCATCCTCGGGAATCTCCTACCGTTCATTTCTCCTGCATCTGGGCCCCGTGGCTCTGGCCGGATTATTGATCGACTGGCTCATTCTGTGGATGGCTTTTCGCGGGCGGAGTGCGGGCGATGAATCGGCCGGCATCCGCTCCGCCGCACCGCATGTCTCTCTCCGGGACCTGCGCAAGCCGGCTGTGGTCGTTCTCTTGGTCCTGGGCGGATTTATCGCTGGAGTTCCACCGGCGATGATGGCGGCCATCGGTGCCGCGCTCATGCTCATCACGCGATCCCGCGAGCCGCGCAGAGTCTATGAGCAGGTTGATTGGGGCGTGCTGGTCTTTTTCGTGGGGCTGTTTGTGATTGTCGGAGGCGCAGAGAAAGCCGGCCTGACCCAGGATCTGTTTGCGCTTGCTGATCGCTTCAACCTGCAGAATGCCGCGGTGCTCACCGTCGTGACCGCCTGCCTGTCCAACCTGGTCAGCAATGTGCCCGCGGTCATGCTCTTTAAAACGCTCATCCCGACGTTTCACGATCCGCGTTCCGGCTGGCTGCTGCTGGCCATGGCCAGCACCCTCGCCGGCAACCTCACCATTACCGGATCTGTTGCCAACCTGATCGTCATTGAGCGCGCAAGTGATGACGTGCAAGTCACCTTTTGGGACTACTCACGCGTAGGAATCCCCGTCACCCTCCTAACCCTAGTCATCGGTTGGGGCTGGCTGACGATCTGCCGTTGAGCAGCCGGGGTTATTGGTATCTGCGAGCTGCCCAACCGTTCGCTCGTTCCTTTCGGGCGCCCGCGAGGTTCCGGGAATGCCCCCATACCTCCTTGGTATTTGGATGTAAAATGCTCTCGCATCTCGATTTAGGGCGGGGTGCTCGCCGCAGGATCCTTTAAGCATTGATCTTACTTACAGAATCATCTGCCGTAAGGCGTTCCGGGCATCTCGGGACGATTCCGGTGCATGGGACCCGGATCGCGGCAGGGACAGACAATAACCTTTCTTGGGCTCTTGACCTCCACCGGGACTCTTGAGGACTGCAATCCAGGATCCACCAAGATCATTGTGCTCCGAAAGAAGTTAATTATGCGCAAGGCTGCGACTGGAATGTGCGAGTTGCCGGCAGGCATATGCCAATACGCCTGCGTAAGAGCCGTTTCCCACAGATTTAGAAGACTTTCCACAGGGAGATTCCTTGCATTTGTGGCGCGTGGTTGTTATTCTCAAAAAGTTGCAGGCGAGGGGATAGCGGCCCAGTCGGACCGCAGAGCTAAAGTTTGCAACATGGAGTGGCTTATGCTACTCTTTGAAAGTTGCAGATGAGCAGTGGAGCCTCCCGGTGGCCTTATGGCCTGCCCGAAGAGGGAAAAGGGAAGCTGGTTCGCTGGGTCAGGTGAGGCAAGAGCCCCTGTACCCCTGTTGGGAATCCCGCAGAGAACAAGCCATTGCACGACCCAGGAGTGAAGACTCCTGCGAGCCGCATGAGCTCGGGCGTTTAACGCTGGCCGTTCTTTGATATTTTGCGCGCGTGAATCGTGAGGCATAGAACCCCTCGGTGCGCCTGAATGCTTCTTGTGGAGCTGTATCTCGAAGGGTCGAGACGCTCTGTAAAGAAAAGAAGAATTAAGGTTGACGGAACGAGTAAGGTCCGATACTCTTAAAAGGTTCGCGCAAAAACGCCGGGAGCCGCTGAGTGATGCGGAAAATGGTGGGCGCAACAAGTTCGAGGACAACCTCAGCGTCAAAGTTGAGGCCTCGATCCAAACGGCCTGCTCAGGCAGATACCGTAAGGATCTTTGACAAATTGGTTGAACGTGGCAGTCGTGAGATGCGATCAGGTTTGGCTTGATCAGTCTCACAAGGTAAGGTGCCCTGCGCAGTGATTGCGCGGGCACAGCTGAACTTATCCGACCTCCGTCGGGTAGGTGAAGCATCAGGTTTCAAACGAGAGTTTGATCCTGGCTCAGAATCAACGCTGGCGGCGTGCCTAACACATGCAAGTCGAACGAGAAAGTGGAGCAATCCATGAGTAAAGTGGCGCACGGGTGAGTAAC
>Ga0181520_10011902_pt1 | contig 11313 bp, 8 predicted proteins | sample PEATcosm2014_Bin_29_FD_132451 | JGI IMG/M metagenome (GOLD analysis project Ga0181520, IMG submission 132451) | Peatland microbial communities from MTU Mesocosm Facility, Houghton, MI, USA - PEATcosm2014_Bin02_30_metaG | ecosystem: Environmental > Terrestrial > Soil > Wetlands > Peat | place...
AGCAGCGCTCCAACCGGCGGCAGGCCCAGGAAGCAGGTTCCGTAGATGCTCATAACCCGGCCGCGCATCTCGTTGCTGGAGAGATGTTGCAACGCCACGCTGACCGCGGAGATGGTCAGGATCATGCCGTAGCCCTCGACCAGCAAAAGGAACCAGGAGAGCGCGAAGTTGTGGGAGTAGCAGAAAGCGATGATGGAGGCCATGACTCCCGCGCTGCCAAAGGCGATGACGGCGCCGCGATGACGGATGCGCCCGGCCCAGGCTACGGTGACGGCGCCCAGCACCGAGCCGGCGCCGGAGCCGGCCAGAAGCCACCCCAGGCCGCTCTCGGCCACGCCCAGCCGGTCGCGTGCAAAGTAGGGAATGAAGGTGAGAAAGCCCATGGTCATCAGGCTGGCGATGCCAATCATCCACACCAGCACGTACATCTGCGGGTTGTCGCGCACATAGCGCAGGCCCGCGCGCAAGCTGGCCAGAATGCTCTCGGGCCGCGCCGGGTGCTCTTTCGGATAGCGGATGCGGAGCAGGGCAAAGATTACGGCCAGAAAGCTGAGGCCGTTCAAGAAGAAATTGCCCGCCATGCCGAAGAGGACCATGGCATAGCCGCCCAGCGAAGGGCCCAGTACACGCGAGGAGTTGAACTGGACGGCATTGAGCGCGATAGCGTTGGTGAGGTCTTCGCGCTCAACCAACTGCGGCACCAGCGCCTGGTAGCTGGGCTGGTTCATGGCCATGGCGATGCCGTTGACGAAGGCGATGGCGACAACCTCCCAGACGGTAATGATCTTCCACCAGGCCAGAGCGGCCAACAGAAAGGCGAGAACCATCTGAATGGTCTGCGTGACCAGCAGCAACCGGCGCTTGTTGACGCGGTCGGCAATCACGCCTCCGAAGACGGTGACAAAGAGAAATGGAATGGAGCCTGCAAAACCCACAACGCCCAGCCAGAAAGCGGAGTTGGTGAGCACCAGCACCAGCCATCCCAAGGCGACATTCTGCATCCAGGTGCCAATATTGGAGAGGAAGTTGCCGGCCCAGAAGAGGCGGAAGTTGGGGTTGCGCAGGGCGCGGACGATGCGGGGAAAGTTGCCCGCGGGCAGCTCAGGCAGCATATCGAGAGGAAGCGCGCGCGCTGTGGCCGATTCGCGGTCAACGTCCACCGGTTTGTCCTCCAAGTTGCGCGCGGCGCTCAGAGCGGGATGCCCCCCTGGGTTTAGTGTAAGGTGTTGGATTGTTGTTGCGGAACGGGGGCTGGTTCTGAGCCGCGAGGTAGCGGCGCGTCAACGCTATTCAACAAAAAGGTGAGCGATCGAAAAAAGGCAAGAGCCGGGTGGCTCTTTGAACAGATGCAGCGAGTCAGCCCCGCTGACGCGGGGATAGCGAGTTAGCAAGTTAGCGGGGCTCGACGCAGATTGTTCACTCGACGCAGATCATTTACCCGGCGCAGCTTTATCTGGCCGGAGGCCGCTCAAGCCAGCGCGAATCGCGGCCGTTTTCGCTTTCATTTTTGTGTCCAGGGGTTCCATTGATGATCGTTCGCAAGTCGCTTTTATTCCTGCTTTCTCTGGCACTCGCTCCGCGTCTTCTGGCGGCCCAAGCAGCGCCGCAAAAGGTCTTTGGTTACTCCGATTTCACCAAGCAGGCCCGAATTGAAGCGAAGTTTCTGGCTGTTCCCGAGGCCAAACTAGCCGGTGAGCACTTGAAGACCTTGACTGCGGAGCCACACATGGCTTCGACACCGGGAGACCGCCGCACCGCCGAATACGTTGCCAGGAAGTTCCGTTCGGCGGGCCTGGAGACAGAGATCGTCCCCTATCGTGTGCTGATGAATCAGCCCAAGGTGGTGCGAGTCGAGGCCTACAACGATGCCGGCAAGCTGATCATGACCGGGCCCACCCGCGAGCACGTGGACGGCGACCGTTACCAGGACGATCCGCGGGTGACAATGCCCTTCAACGGCTCCTCGGCCTCGGGCGATGTGACCGGCGAGGTGGTTTACGCCAATTACGGAAGGTTGGAGGATTTTGCGCTGCTGGCTTCACGCCGCATCGATCTGCGCGGCAAAATTGTGCTGTGCCGCTATGGCGCCAACTTCCGCGGCGTTAAGGTCTATCTGGCCGAGCAGCGGGGCGCGGCCGGCGTGCTGCTCTACTCCGATCCGCTGGACGACGGGTTTGCCAAGGGTGCGGCCTATCCCCTGGGTCCGTGGCGGCCGGAAACGGCGGTGCAACTGGGCTCGGTGCAATATCTCTTCAAGTATCCGGGCGATCCGGAAACGCCGGGCGTGGCTTCAACGCTGGACCTGCCCGACTCGGCCCGCGTTCCCAACGAGAGATCGGGCAATCAGCCGCGCATTATCTCCATTCCCATCAGCTACCACGACGCCATGCCCATCCTGAAGAACTTGAAGGGCGCGGTGGCGCCGCAAGATTGGCAGGGAGGACTGGATTTCCGGTATCACCTGGGACCGGCAGTCAAGCAGACCGGTGTGCGAGTCCACCTGGTTTCGCAGCAGGATTACCAGCGGCGCATCATCTGGGACGTCATCGGCAAGATCAAGGGCGCGGAGTATCCCAGCGAGTGGGTGGTCGCCGGTAACCATCGCGATGCCTGGATCTATGGCGCGGTCGATCCCTCCAGTGGCACCGCTGCCATGCTGGAGGCGGTGCATGGCGTTGGCGCGCTGCTGAAGGAGGGATGGCGGCCCAAGCGCACGATCGTCTTTTGCAGTTGGGACGCCGAGGAGCAGGGGCTTATCGGTTCAACCGAGTGGGTGGAAGAGCACGGCAACGCCATGGAGCACGCGGTAGCGTACTTCAATGTGGATGTAGCCGTGGCGGGGCCGGATTTTTCAGCTTCCGCCGTGCCTTCTCTCAAGCAATTTGTCCGCGAGCTGACCCGCTCGGTGCCCAGCCCGCTGGGCGGCACGGCCTATCAGCAATGGAGGGTGAAGAGCTCAGGCAACAGCGAGCACCGCAGCTCCAATGCCCCGCCCGCTCCAGGCGAAGAAGTGCAGGTGGGCGACCTGGGTTCGGGCTCGGACTTTACGCCTTTTCTTCAGCATGCGGGCGTGCCTTCCACCGATATCGGCTCCGGCGGTCCTTACGGGGTTTACCACTCGGTCTTTGACAACTTTGCCTGGTACCGGATGAATGCCGACCCCAAGTTTGTCTATCTCGAGGAGATGGCGCGGGTTCTGGGGCTGGAGACGCTGCGCATGGCCGACAGTGAGGTGCTGCCCTACGACTACGTGACCTATGCCCGCGAGGTGAATGCCTATCTTGAGGAGGCCAGCCGCCATGCCGCTGACGCGGAACTGGGTGAGATCGATTTTGGACAGGCGCAGGCCGCCGCAGCCCGGTTTGCATCGGCCGCGGAGCGGGTGCGCCGGCGGCAGATGGCGCCCACCGGGGATCTGGGAAGGCTTAACGAGACACTGCGCGAGGTTGAGAGTGCATTGCTGAATCCTGCTGGTCTGCCGCACCGGCCCTGGTACAGGCATACCATCTTTGCTCCCGGCGAGTTCACGGGGTACTCGGCGGTGGTTTTGCCGGGCGTGAACGAGGCGATCGATGCCAAGGACAAGATTCGAGCCAGGCAGCAATTGACCGTTCTGAGCCAGGCGCTGGAGCGTGCAGCCGCTACGTTGGAAGCGGTGCGGTGAGCTACAAGGGAATTGAAATCAAGGCGATGGTCTCGCTCTCGGCGCCGGGAACGTTTCGGCAGAATGACGCAACCAGCACGCACTTGGACAAGCCTTGCATACGCTGGCACGGTAACCACACATAAGTAACTAATAATCGATGTAAATAGATTACAAAAATAGTACATAATGGGTTACGTGCAAGGTTAGAAACGCCCCCGGACCTTTTCAAGGAGTTGCAGGGATGCATGATATTTTGGTTGCTCTCGCATTTGTCGCCATGCTGATCTGTCCAGCGATTTTGGCGAGTCTGCAGAGGCCGGGAGATGACGACGAAGCCTGACCCAAGGGGCCTTCGAGGCGTCCTTGCGGCCTTCTCGCATTGCGGGAATTGGCGCCATTTTTTGGGGTAAACTTATTTCCCAGTACGTGTTACCAAGGGGTTATACTGCTCCAACCAAGGGACTATTTCCAAAGAGGAAGCATCGGTATTACGTTCGAGATTGGTTGCAGGCCGGGCGCATTAAGCGTGGGCTGCAACCAAAGGCTACGCGAATCTCGAACGTTGCCGGGAGAGTTCATTCTAATGTTCGATTTTCTGATTGGTCTGGCATTTGTTGCAATGGTAGTGAGTCCGGCAATTGTGGCTTCTTTGCAGCGGAGCCATTCGCAAGACAGTGGCGACATTTAACGCCACGCTTGTTCTTGTTTCCGATCCCATTGGTCTGGGCCTAAGATCCTATGCGTAGATAAATGGCGCGGCTTCCTGGTCTGCTCTAGTTTGGGCTTCCTGGCCCGCGATCGGAGCGGCCGGCAGCGTGGACGCCACCAGCACGGTCAGCCGGAAGGCTGGCGCTACTGAACTGTAGCTGTAGTCCTACAGGGCGGTGGTTGTTGACGCGATGCCCACGCTCGCTTAATGGTCGTGGAATCAAGGGGTTGGCTTTAAATGGACGCACATTCAGAGGTGCGCGCCCGCTTTGCTTTGGACACAAAGCAAGGTAGACAAGGGGAGGCGGCAGTCCGTGATGCCTTCCGTTGCCGTTGAAAGCGCCTGAAATGGCCGGAAAACACGGCAGTCTACCTATTTGGATGGTTGACCGGGCAGCCTGCGGCTCGTATCGTTAGAAGCTGAATATGAAGATTTCCCCAAACACTTTGCGGATTGGAATTGCGGTGGCCATTATCGTGGGCACCATCGGCTGGCTTGCCATGTCGGGCTACGATGCCAACAAAAGCTACTACGTAACCATTGCCGAGTTGGGCAGCATGGGCGACAAGGCTTACCATAGCCAGTTGCGCGTAGAAGGTTTTGTGCAGCCGGGGTCGATTGAGCAGAACGGCACGCATGTGAACTTTGTGCTGAATGAGTTTGAGAGCCACTCGCCCAAGGCCGCGACCGGCCGGCTTTTGCATGTTGTGTACAAAGGGTCGGAGCCGCCTCCGGACACGTTCAAGGACAACTCGCAGGCGTTGGCCGAGGGCACTTACGGGCGCGACGGCGTTTTGCACGCGACGGTGCTGCAGGCCAAATGCGCCAGCAAATATGCGCCTGCCCAGCCCGGCGCCGCGCCGGCAAAGCCCGGCATGGCTCCAGCGCAGCCAGCGGTAACGCCGCGGTCGGCAGCCTCGGCGCAAGGGGTTGCCGCAGCCAGTCCGGTCGCGACCCACTGATCGAATGACCACGCAAGTTTCTGCTGAACCATCCAGCCCGACCGCCTGCGCCCGACTCGACAAAGTATCAAAGCTTTTTGGCTCGTTTGCAGCGCTGCGCCAGATCACGGTGGATTTTGACCCAGGGCGCTGCTATGTGCTGGTTGGCGAAAACGGCGCGGGCAAATCTACGCTGCTGCGGATTCTGGCTGGATTGCTGCGGCCCAGCTTTGGGACCGTTACGGTTTTTGGCGGGCAAGAGCCCCACGAGGCGCGGGCGCGCATCGGTTACATGAGCCACGCGCCCATGCTCTACGACGAGCTGACGGCCCAGGAGAATCTGCGTTACTTTGCCAGCCTGTATGCCGGCCGGACATGCCTTGAGCCTGCCCAGGCGCTAAAACAGGTGGGTCTAGACCCTGCCTTGGATCGCAAGCTTGGCCAATACTCACAAGGCATGCGGCAGCGCACTTCGCTGGCCAGGGTGTTGCTGGCCCAGCCCGAGCTGCTGCTGCTGGACGAGCCTTTCTCAAACATGGACGTGGAGAGCGTCAGCCAGATGGTGGAGCTGCTGGCCGGATTCCGCCAGCACAACCGGACCATTGTGCTGACCACGCACCAACGCGAATCGGCCGCGCCCATCGCCGATTGGGTTTTGGAGCTGCACGCCGGGCGCGTGGCGTCGCTCGATCCTGGAAGGCCAACGCAATGAAAACCAACGGTGCACGATTTCTTGAGAATCTGGGCATTGCTTTTGAACTGCGCGAGTACGAGGTGGATCCCGAGGATCTTTCGGCAACGACGGTGGCGCGCAAGATCGGGATGCCCGCCGAGCAGGTCTTCAAGACGCTGCTGACTACCGGCGGGCCGGGCACGTATGTTTTTGCGGTCATCCCTGGCGATGCGGAGCTGGACTTCAAGAAGCTGGCGCGCGCGGCCGGGTTGCGCAAGGCGGAGATGGTTCCGCTCAAAGAGGTTCAGCCGCTGACCGGCTATATTCGCGGCGGGGTTACGGTCTTTGGCGCCAAGAAGGCTTATCCGGTTTTTGTGGACGAGACGGCCATTCTATTCGATACCATCAGCGTCTCGGCGGGAACCAGGGGGACGCAGGTGATTCTGAATCCCGAAGATTACCTGCGGGCCGCCGAAGCCCAGACGGCGGATCTCACTAAAGATCAAATCCAGGGTGCCCCTTCCTTGCGCCGCTCTTCGGGCGCAAGGGTGGGAGAGCATGATTCTGGCGATTCGACACCGTCTGTCCCGGAGGGTCGCTCCTGATGCCGAGCGCGCTGTGGATTCACCTGGTGAAGGACCTGCGCATCGAGTGGCGCTCGCTGGACGCGATTGTCTCCATGCTGTTCTTTTCCGGGCTGGTGGTGGTGCTGTTTTCGATTGCCTTCGACCCGCGCGGGGCCTTCTCGCAGCAGATTGCCGGCGGCGTGCTGTGCGTGGCCACCATGTTTGCCTCGGTGAGCACGCTCAACCAGGCCTGGGCGCGGGAGATTCGCCACCAGGTGCTGGACGCGCAGCGCATGGCGCCCGCGCCGGGAGCGGAGCTGTTTCTGGCCAAGGTGATTGCGAACTTTCTGTTTGTGACCATCGTGCAAGTGATTCTGGCGCCGTTCTTTTTTGTCTTCTATAACTTGCATATCGTCGGCCAGGCCTGGCTGCTGGTGCTGGTGTTGCCGCTGGGCACCTGGGCGCTGGTGGGCAACGGTATCTTCTTCGCGGCGCTCTCCATCCGCAGTCGCAATCGCGAACTGCTGCTTTCGCTGATTCTGTTTCCCATCTTCATTCCGGCGCTGCTGGCCATGGTGCAGGCTACCACGGCGATTCTGACCGGAGAGAACGACCCGGCTCTATGGATCAAGATGCTGGCCGGATACGACATGATCTTTACAACGGTGAGCCTGTTGCTCTTCGACGTGGTTTTTCACGCCGAGTAGCGGGGGACGCACCCCGCACCCCAGAGCGACTATCCTTGATGTATGCCAGACCTTTCAGATTCAGCCGTAAAGACGGAAGCAGCTCTTGAAGCGAAAGCCACCGTCGAAGCCATTGAAACCGTAGTTCACTCCAAGTGGTTCCGCTGGCGCAAGGACGGTACGGCGCTCATCAGCTACCTGCTGGACAGCGAAGTGCATACCTTTGCCTTCAGCGTGGCGGCCAACGCCATACTGTCGTTCATTCCGTTCATTGTGCTGCTGTATACGCTGGCGTCGTCGGTGTTTCACTCACCGATGATGGTGACCACGGTGAGCGAAATGGTGCACTACTTCATGCCCTCGAATCAGGATTTTGTGGCGGCCAACCTGGCCGGCGCGGCCTCAAGGCAAGGCGTGCAGGCTTTTTCGCTAATCATGATCCTGGTGGCCTGCACGGGCATCTTTCTTCCCTTGGAAGTAGCGCTGAACCAGGCCTGGGGCGTGGTGAAGAGCCGCAACTATCTTGCCAACCTGGTGGTGGCGTTCGGGTTGGCCCTCCTGATGGTGGCGCTGGGCATGGCCGCGATTGTCTTGAATGCCTTGGTGCGCACGCTGCTGACCTTGGTGTTTTTCCACCATACGGACAACTTTGTTTTTCAGGGGCTGATTTTTCTGGTGCTGGCGGCGTCAACAGGCGTGGCCTGCATCCTGTTTTTCTTTTGTATTTACTGGCTGCTGCCCAACCGCAAGGTTCCGTGGCGCCCGGTGATGCGCACCGCCGTGATTACGGGAGTGATCTGGCTCGTAGCCAAGTATCTCTTCATGGCCATGTTGCCTCACCTGCACCTGAATGACCTATATGGTGCATTTTATGTCTCGGTGGGGCTGCTGTTCTGGGCCTATGCATCGGGGCTGATCCTGTTTGCCGGGGCGCAGTTCAGTGTGGCACGGCTCGGGAATGGGGAAAAGGCGAAGTAGGGCGCTGGATTGAATTCGGCTCCTTCCCAGGTCTCAAAAGCGAGACCTGGAGCACCCGGCTGGGTGCCTCACCAGGGCAGATTCGATTCTGAGGAGATCTCAAACGGACCGACTGGGTTAGGGCTACTTGGGCAGAAGCTTGAAAAGGTACACGTTATTTTGCGGTCTTCCCGTTCCAAATACACTGTATTGGCTGACTAGCTCCAGCTTGAACCGACTCTCGACTATGCGATGCGCAGTTTTCTTTCGCCAATCCACGTCGTCCGCCGAGGGTTGAAGGCCGTCGGCTGAGACCAGATAGTAACCGGGGCGATAATTGTCGAGCCGCCATTCGAGGGGCTTGCTGCCGAGTTTATCGTTTATTGCAGGGAGGTAATTCACCAGGCTCACCGAGTCTGAGAAGTTACCTAGCAAGACTGGGGCGCCCTGCCTTCCATGGATGACCCGGGCACGAACATCCTCCGCCATCTTAATGAACGAATATTGGGGATGAGAAACGTAATCGACGATACGAAATATGTCAACAATCGCACACATGCATAGAATGGCCGCAACTCCGATGGCGATCCGCCGGTTGACCCTGCTGAGGGCCCTGATGGATTCGAGCAGGAGAAAGATCAACGCAGGATAAAGTACGACATAGTAGCGAATAGGAGCGTAAGCCCGCTCAGTCAAGTACCCGAAGTAAGACACGGTCCATAGGAATGAAACCACGAACAGAGGCCGGCGAAGAGCGTTTTTCCACGAGAATAGATAAATCGATGCACCGAGCAGCGCAAGCAGGTAAATCACGGGCCCCATCGAGAAGCCTTGTTTGAAGCATACCATCGCTATTTTAGCCATCATTCTTACATGGAGAAGGCCTGGAGCCATTGGCGGTTGCACCTGAAAAAAAGTCAACAAATCCAGCGAATAACGCGACAATGCCAGAGCGGTGTATGAGCCAATAAGGATGGCGTCGGTAATGACGAAGGAAATCAGCGATAAAACGAAACGAGATCGAGTGCGGCTGCGCTGGTACAAGAGGTAGATTAATGGAACGATGGCGAAAACGCAGGCCATCTTTGTCAGAAAAGCCAGCACAACGGCCAATGCGACTGCAATTCCCCGGAGAACCGGTCTCTCCCTCCAGCATGACGCAAGATATAGCACGACCAAAACAAAAAGCAGCATGGGGTATTCCAGAAATGCCACGCGGCTGAATGAAAAACAGAAATAACTTGCTGAACACATGGCCGCAGCCAGGATTGCGAGCCGGCGGCCAGAGAGGCGCGAAGCGAGTAAATAAGTAAAAAGCAAAATGAGTAAGAAGAAGATGGATTCGACAATTCTCGCCGTGACCAGGTTCGAACCCGTGAGCTTGAACCCAAGCAGCACGAGAGCGGGAAACACAGGGGTAGCTATGCCCGGATTCAAATCGCCGGGTACAGCCCAGTGACCGGTATTGACGGAATTGACCGCCGCAATGCTATACCAACCTTCATCCGTAAAAAGCGCAATGTCCCACCAACTCTGCGCGGGGAAGTCCGCAGACAGACGGACGAAATGCAGGGCGGCAAGCGCCAGGATGATCGCGAGGAGGAACGGAGTGAGTAGGCGCTGCGCGCGTTGGCACATAGTTGGCTGAAGATCGGGTGAATCGCAATGTTATATGGGTCCCCCTTGTTTCCGCAAGCCAAGCAAAGCGTTCAGAGCGTGTGGGAGGCTGCGCCGTGTTGGGCGCCACAACCCATTGGCCGTCAGGGCTGCTTGAAGGCCTTCAACGCAATGGCGTTGGGGCCGCGGCCGGTAGGTAGGACCGTGAAGAGCGAGCGTGAGGAAGTGCGGACTACCGAGACATCGGCGGAGCGGGTATCGACAACAAAAAGCAGGTGGCCAGCGGCGGAAAAGGCCATGGCCGAGGGGCCGTCGCCGACATGGATTGAGCCGCCTTGGGAGTCTGGAATGCGCCGGCCTTCGTCAATGGCGTAGACAGTCACGTACTGCGAGTGCAGGTCACTCACGTAAAGCAGCGCGTTGTTGCGCGAGACAAGGCCGCGGACGGGATTGTCGCCGATCATGTAGGCGCCTCCCACATCGTCGGTGCCGGTGACCACTTCGGAGATGCTGTCAGAGAGCGAGTTCGAGACGAACAGTTCGCCCCCGTCGGGCTTGAGGGCCAATTGCAGCGGAGCCCGGCCCACATCCATGAGCGATTCGAGACGGTCGGGCTGATCGGGATGGATTGGCGAGTGGGCCAGGGCTACTGCCATTACCTGGTGGCCGCCTGCGCAGGCCACGAATGCCTTGGTGGAATCGGGCAAGATGACGGCGTCCGCGGCTCCCGGGCAGCCCTCGAAGACAGCGCGAACGGATTGCGCAGGCGGACGCGCCAAAGCATCGACCACGCTGACCGAGTTGCCGCCGCGGTTGGGGATGACCAGCGTTTTGCCGTCGGGCGAGATGCGCGCCTGGACCGGCTCCTCGCCGGCGCCGATCACGGCTACTTCGCGGCGGGCCTTCAGATCGACGATGGAGATGGTGTTGGACCCGGAGTTGGCCACGTAGGCCAGGTTACCGCTGGGGTCGAGGTCGATGGAGACCGGCTGGCTGTGCAGGGGAATGGTGGCGGCAACCGTGTTGCTTTCGGCGTTGAGGACGGAGATGGAGCCCTGTCCGCCGGGCGCGCCGGAGTTGACCACGTAGACTTCATTGCGATTGGCGCTGGCGGCCACGGCTACCGGATTCTGGCCTACGGCCACTTCGCGGTCCACGCGCAGGTTGACCACGTCAAGAACGGTCACCGTGCCGCTGCCGCCGTTGGTCACGTATGCGTATTCACGATAGCCCGGCGGGTATTGCGGGAAGTCGTGAGGGCGGCAGCCGGTGAGGGCGCAAGTGAGAAGGGCGAATGCGAAGAGTCGGACTGGTGTTGCATCCCGCAGAATCATTGCTTGAGTCCAGCGTTCAATTGAAACAGGTCATGCAGCTTTGATGGTATCGCAGGTCTCAAAAGCGAAACCAAGGGTGCCGGTATCTTGTTTTTCCGCTTAGTGTGCATTTCCTCAGGGGCTAAAGCCCGCATCGATTTTGAGGCGTTTGCGGCACGACTAAAGTCGTGCCCTGTTACAAAGC
>Ga0181520_10011904_pt1 | contig 11308 bp, 10 predicted proteins | sample PEATcosm2014_Bin_29_FD_132451 | JGI IMG/M metagenome (GOLD analysis project Ga0181520, IMG submission 132451) | Peatland microbial communities from MTU Mesocosm Facility, Houghton, MI, USA - PEATcosm2014_Bin02_30_metaG | ecosystem: Environmental > Terrestrial > Soil > Wetlands > Peat | place...
AGTTCTTCGAGCATCTTGATGCCGTCGCGGAGGTAGCTCATCCGCGTGCGCTCGTCGTGCCCCCAGGTTACCGGAACTTCCTTAATGTTGTAGCCGCGCTTGAGGGCGATGAAGAGTATCTCCGGGTCAAAGCCCCAGCGCTCGATGCGCTGCAGCTGGAAGACGGTCTGGGCGGCGCTGCGGCGGAAGGCTTTGAAGCCGCACTGGGTATCCGCAAAGGGCAGGCGCATGATCATGCGGGTGACCACATTGAAGCAGCGGCCAAAGAACTGGCGGTAGAGGGGCTGATGGATGGTCTGGCGGCTGACTTCGAGCCAGCGGGAGCCGATGGCTATATCCGCGCCGTCGCGAATGGCCGCAAAGAGCCGCTCCGCCTCGCCCATGGGCGAAGAGAGATCGGCGTCGGTGAACATGACGATGTTGGCGCTGGCGCGGAGCATCCCGTTGCGCACGCTGTAGCCCTTGCCGCGATTGGTGGGATTCTGAATCAGGCGGACACGGGGATCTTTGGCCGCGAATCCCTGAATGATAGCTGCCGTGTCGTCGCTCGAGCCGTCATTAACGACTAACACCTCTGCATCCCAATGCTTCTCGTCGAGGGTACGCAGGACTTCGACGAGAGCCGGCCCGATGCGGGCGCTTTCGTTGTAGGCCGGGATGACGATGCTGTATTGAGGGTCCACAATAAGCTCAATCGATTCACTTGCCAGACAAACTACCCTCGACCGGGCCTGTTGCGGGCCGCCCGATTAGAGGAAAACAGTGGCTGACAGGGAAATCCATTTTAATGATAAGCGCATCGAACGCTACCTGCCAATAGTTATTTTGTCCCACGCAGGTGTTACACTCGCCACTATGGAAGAGCCATACGGACCGGTCGCAGGCGCACCTCAAGGCCCAACGCAACCCCTTTCGCCTCAATACCAAAAGCCTCGCCGGCGGTTGTGGATCTGGTTCGTCGTGGGTGGCGGGCTGCTGGTCGGGTTTATTGCCGTCGCCTCGCTGCTCATCTACGCCGCGGCACGCTCTTTCGGCGGCTCCGACGACGGGTTCTCCCCGCTCAGCGACAACATCGGCGTCATCGACATCGATGGCGAAATCCTCTCCGCGGAATCCACCATCGATCAGCTGCGCAAGTACGACGAAGACAGCTCCGTCAAGGCCATCGTTCTGCACATCGACTCGCCCGGCGGCGCCGCCGCGCCGTCCCAGGAGATTTACCACGAGGTACTGCGCATCCGTGAGAAGCACGACAAACCCATCGTCGCCTCGATTGAGAGCGTAGGGGCGAGTGGGGCTTACTACATCGCCTCCGGAGCCAGCAAGATCTACGCCAACGACGCCAGCGTGGTGGGGTCGATCGGCGTCATTATGGAGTGGACCAACTACGGGGATCTGCTGACGTGGGCCAAGCTGAAGCCCGAGGTGATCCACGCTGGTACGCTGAAGGACGCCGGCGACCCATCGCACGAGATGACCCCCGAGGAGCGCGTTTATTTCCAGGGATTGGTCGACAATATGTACGGGCAGTTCGTAGCCGATGTGGCCAACGGGCGTCATTTACCCGCCGACCGGGTTAAATCCCTTGCCACGGGCCAGGTTTGGACCGGCCAGCAGGCGCTGCCGCTGCACCTGATCGATAAGGAGGGCGGGTTCCGCGACGCGCTTCTTGAGACGGCCAAGTCTGTGGGCATTTCAGGGGAACCCAGCGTCGTGAAGCCCGTCATTCGCCACAAGACGCTCCTCGATCTGCTATCCGATCCCGACGACCTGCTGCACAATCCGGGAAAAGTGCTCGAGAGGCACGCCGGCTTCTATTTTCTCTGGCGTTAAGACGACCGACAAGCCTCGGGGCCGGAACTGCTTCTCCGGCCGTTCGGCTGTTGGGAAGTGCAAAAATCCCGCAACTGCTTGACTTTGCAAGCCAAAGAGATTGCATCTACTATGGTGAACAGAGGGCTAACCCAAATCGGAGCAACCCCCACCATGACGAAAGCCGACCTTGTTGAGGAAGTGACCAAGCTGGGCGATCTGACGCGGCGCGACAGTGAGACCATCGTCGAGACCATCTTCGATTCCGTCATTGGTGCGCTCAAGTCGGGTGACAAAATTGAGATTCGCGGGTTTGGCAGTTTCCGCATCCGTCAGCGTAAGCCGCGCATCGGACGCAATCCAAAAACGGGCACCAAGGTCGAAGTACCAGCGAAGAAGGTTCCCTACTTCAAGCCCAGCAAGGAACTGCGCGATCTGGTGAATCCCACAGGCAACGCGTCGCGGGCCCAGGAAGCTTCGGCAGGCAAAGCTGAACAGACTGAACCGAAAGCCGAACCGGGCGGGACCGCTGCGTAATCGACACAAGCAGCCATGCCGGATCGGCTCTTACCTTTCTGCTTATCGATTTCATTTGTAGATCAGACAGCTTCACTTATAGATCAGCTTAATCCCGATCTCCGTCGCCGGACATGCGACCGGGACCGAAGCGGCCTGAAACGACGGCGCCGACAGCACCACCCGCGGATTGTTGGCAAATCCGAAACCCTCCTTCGGAATACCCAAAAAATTCCGGTCCAGCTTCATGTTGGAGTTTTCATCGTGGATCACCACGACCCCGTAGCGCCCCGGAGGCACCTGAAACCGCTCGGTCGCCTGCTTGCCGGCGATCGGAAATCCTCCCTGCACCACGGCTTTTGTCTTGTCTTCCGGCCAGCCAACCGGAGAGCTGAAAACCAGGCCTCCCGCCGCGCCGCGGTCGTCGCGGAAACCGCTAACGTGAACCTGAAAGGTGCAAAGCGGTTTGCCGGTCACGGGAGCCGCGTAGTGACCGCGCGGATCGCGCTGCTGGAGCTGGCCCGGCGCAAGGAGAAAAACGGCAGCAAGCGGAACGGCGAATTTGGGAAATGTCATCGTGCTCTTCCGAGCCTCACAGCGATCGGGCTGCATTCAAAATCCATTCCCGATCGGCACTTGTTTTGGACGCTTCCCGCCTGCGCGAGGTTATGCGGAGGACGGAATCGGGTGGGGTTGAGTTGACTTCGCCGGTCTCTGAGAGAATCTTCCCATGCACGCCTCATCCGTTGCCGACGCCTCTTCACCCGCCGCTGCCCAAGCCGTAGCCTATCCAATTCGCCGCATCGCGGTGCTGGGGGCAGGAACCATGGGATCGCGCATCGCCGCGCATATCGCCAACGCCGGGTTTCCCGTCCTTCTGCTTGACGTCGCTCAGCCCGGCGATCCCGATGGTCTCGCCACGCGGGCCGTCGAGAGCTTGAGAAAATCCAAACCTGCGGCGCTGGCGTCGCCCGAGTTCGCCGCCCGCATCACCACCGGCAATTTCGACGACGACCTCGCGAAACTCAAAGACTGCGACTGGATCATCGAAGCGGTCGCTGAGAACATAGAGATCAAGCGCGGCCTTCTGGCTCGGGTCGCGCCCCATTTGCGGGCGGACGCTATCTTCACGACGAATACCAGCGGTTTGCCGGTCAACGACATTGCGCAGGGGCTCCCGCATGATCTTCGCCGGCGCTGGTTTGGCACCCACTTCTTCAATCCGCCGCGCTACATGCAGCTGCTGGAAATCGTCGCTACTCCCGCGGCCGATCCCGCCGCCGTCGCCTCGGTGGCGCGGTTTGCTGAGACCTATCTTGGCAAATCTGTTGTCCCGGCCAACGATCGCCCGAACTTCATCGCCAACCGCATCGGCGCGTTTGCCATGCTGAACACCATCCGAGCGATGCAGAATCTGGGGCTGACGATTGAGGAGGCCGATGCGCTGACAGGAAGGCCGCTGGGCTGGCCGAAGACCGGCACGTTTCGCCTCGCCGATATGGTCGGTCTCGATGTGCTGGGCAGCGTCGTTCGTAACTTCACCGCAAACACCAGAGACGAGCGCTCCGACGTGCCGCTTCCCGCGTTTCTGGAAACCATGCTGGAGCGCAAATGGTTTGGCGACAAAACAGGCCAGGGCTTCTATCGCAAGCAAGGTGAAGACCGTCTTGTTCTGGACCTCGGCACGCTTGACTATCGCGCCGCGCTAAAACCCAGGCTCCCGGCGCTCGACCTCGCGAAGCAGATCGAATCTCTTCCCGAGCGCATTCGCACGCTGCTCGGAGGCAATCCTGAGAAGGACAAGGCGGCGGCTTTTTACTGGCAGATCCTGCCCGATCTTTGGCTCTACGCCGCCAACCGCATCGGCGAAATCAGCGACAGCATCGCGGACATCGATCGCGCCATGCGCACTGGTTATAACTGGGAGCTGGGCCCGTTCGAAATGTGGGACGCGGCTGGAGTTTCCGACACAGCGGGGAAACTGCGCGCGCAGGGGACCAGACTGCCCGATGCACTGGAAAAGCTTTTGGAGTCTGGGGGAAAATCCTGGTATCGGGAGGGCGGCGCGGAATACTTCGACCCGCGATCGTCGACGTGGCTCGCGGTCGAATCGTCCTCCGCTGTCATCACCCTTACTCGCGCCAAACGCTCCGGCGGGGTCGTCGCGGAGAATCCTGGCGCGTCGCTGATCGACGTGGGCGATGGCATCGCGTGCATCGAGTTCCACACCAAGATGAACGCCCTCGGCGGTGACATCGTAAATTTCGTTCGCCAGACCCTTCGGTCCGACAGCGAGCATGTCCGCAATTTCCGCGGCTTCGTGATCACGAACGATGCGACCAACTTCTCTGCCGGCGCTAACCTCGTCCAACTTCTTCTCGCCGCACAGGACGAAGAGTGGGACGAGATCGACCTCTACATCCGCGCCTTTCAGGAGATGACCCAGGCGATCAAGTTCTGCCCGTGCCCGGTGATTGTCGCTCCGTTCGGCCTTACGCTGGGCGGGGGCTGCGAAGTGAGCCTGCACGGAGCGGCTCGCCAGCCGCATCTTGAGCTCTATATGGGCCTCGTCGAAGCCGGGGTCGGCCTGATCCCCGCAGGCGGAGGGTGCAAGGAGATGACGCTGCGCGCCGTTGAAATCGCGACTGCTGCGGCGCCTGCAGCGTCGCGGTCCGACTCTGTCGAACTCCACCACACGATGCGTACCATATTCGAAAACCTCGCCCTGGCGAAGGTGTCGACCTCAGCTTACGAAGCGCGCGATCTGCGCCTGCTGCGGGCCTCCGACCACATCACCATGAACCGCGAGCGGCTGCTGCACGACGCAAAGTCTCGCGCCCTCACGACTGCTGAAGCCGGTTATCAGGCTCCATTGGCTCTCACCAACATCCCCGCTCCCGGCGACAGTGTGCTTGCCGCACTCCGTCTTGGCATTCACATGATGCGCGAAGGCGAGTACGCCACAGATCACGACGTGACTGTCGCCAGGCACCTCGCTGAGATCCTCTGCGGCGGCAACGTCACGCCTGGCACGCCGGTCAGCGAGCAGTATCTGCTCGACCTCGAACGCCAGCATTTCCTCTCGCTGTGCGGCGAACGCAAAACGCAGGAGCGGATCGCGCACACCCTCAAAACCGGTAAGCCGCTGAGGAATTAGTAACAATAGTGAGCACATTATGACTGAAGCCGTTATTGTCAGCGCTGTCCGCACCGCGGTCGGGAAGGCCCCGCGCGGAGCCCTGCGCAACACCCGCCCCGATGACCTCGGCGCCATTGCGGTCCGGGGAGCACTCGACCGCGTGCCCCAACTCGACGCACACGAAATCGACGACGTCATCCTCGGCTGTGCGATGCCGGAAGCCGAACAGGGGATGAACCTCGCCCGTATCGTGGCCCTGCGGGCCGGCCTGCCCATCGAATCCGCAGCGATGACGGTCAATCGCTTCTGCGCGTCCGGGCTGCAGGCGATAGCCCTTGCCGCCGAGCGCATCCGCGGCGGAGGAGCGGAAGTCATCGTGGCCGGCGGGGCGGAATCGATGTCGTTTGTACCGATGGGCGGAAACAAAATCGCCGTCAATCCATGGCTTGTCGAACATTATCCGGGCTCGTATCTGAGCATGGGGCTGACTGCCGAACGGGTTGCGAAGCACTATGGTATTTCGCGCGAGGATTCGGACCGATTTTCTCTCGAAAGCCACCAGAAGGCTCTTGCCGCCATTGAGCGCGGAGACTTTTCCGAGGAAATTGTGCCGGTATCTGTGACAATTTCATCGCCGCATGGCAACGGCAAGGCTCAATCCACGACTACTGAATTCCGCGTCGACGAAGGGCCTCGAGCCGACTCCACGTACGACGCCCTTGCGAAACTCTCGCCGGTGTTTCACGCCAAAGGCGTAGTGACAGCGGGCAATTCCTCGCAGACCTCCGACGGGGCCGCCGCCGCCGTCGTGATGTCCGCCGATCGGGCCGCGCAGCTCGGCATTCAGCCCCTCGCGCGCTTCGTTGCTTTCGCCTATTCAGGATGCGATCCCGAAGAGATGGGCATCGGCCCCGTCTACGCGGTACCGAAAGCGCTGAGACTCGCAGGCCTGACTCTCGACCAGATCGACGTGATCGAATTGAACGAGGCGTTTGCCGCCCAGGCGCTTGCGGTTATTCGCCAGCTTGAGCTGGATCCGGCAAAAGTTAACGTGAACGGCGGCGCCATCGCGCTTGGCCATCCGCTTGGCTGTACGGGCGCAAAGCTCACCGCAACGATCCTGCGCGAGATGCAGCGGCGTAAGGCGCGCTATGGATTGGTGACGATGTGCGTTGGCGGTGGGATGGGGGCTGCCGGGATTTTCGAGCGGCTGGGATGAAACGAAGGTCGTTTGCAATGTGACACAATTTGTGTCACATTTTAGTTATGCCGACGATCAACATGCGCCAGCTCCGCAATACACGGCAGCTTGAATGCTGGCTGAAAGCCGGAGAGACGATCGAGCTCCAGAAGCGCAATCGACCGGTGGCGCGCATTGTTCCGATCAAATCGCCGGCGAAAGAAAAACGGTGGCCGGATTTCGAGGCACGCCTGAAGAGCATCTTTGGTGATCGTGTGCTTGATGCCGTCGATGATTTCATCGAGCATCGTCACGGACGTTATTGAGTATCTACGCCGATTCGAGCTTCTTTGTGTCTCTTTACGTGCGCGACCGGCACACACCGCAAGTCCTGCGCCACATGGCCTCAAAACCTGCGATCTGGATGACACCCTTTCATGAAGCGGAGATTGCCAATGCTTTATCCCAGAGCGTCTTTCGCCGCCTGATCACAGCCAGGCAAGTGAGCCTGGCGAACGATAATCTCGTGGAGGATGTGCGTTCGGGCCTATGGCGTCAAATTGATTTTCCCGCTGCCGCATTTCAGAGGTCGGTGGCTCTGGCGCACCGCTACGGATCGCAAATCGGTTGCCGCACCCTCGACACGCTGCATGTCGCATGCGCCCTTGAGCTCAAGGCGGGCGCATTCTGGACCTTTGACGAGCGGCAACGAAAACTCGCCAAAGCGGCCGGCCTCAAAACTTCCTGATTCATCCCGGCTTTGCTCCGCCCAGCGTACGATGGTCTCGGAGCCCTAAATGGCCACAGCTTCTCTACCCAAAATCATCCCTGGCGGCAGTTTTCTGATCGAAAACGCCGCCCCCGGGGACGTTTTCACTCCAGAAGACTTCTCCGAAGAGCAACGGGAGATCGCCCGCACCACTGCGGAGTTCGCCGAAAAATCCATCCTGCCGCGCGTGGCGGAAATCGAGGGGAAAAACTTTGCCGTCACGCGCGAGCTGCTGCTCGAAGCCGGCCAGCTGGGGCTGCTCGCCGTCGATGTGCCCGAACAGTACGGCGGCCTCGCGCTCGACAAAGTCACCTCCGCGCTGGTCGCCGACCGCATCGCCGTTTCCGCGAGCTTCTCAGTCAGCATCAGCGCGCATACAGGTATCGGGACGCTGCCGGTCATCTGGTACGGCAGCCTGGCGCAAAAAGAAAAGTATCTTCCCAAACTCGCGTCCGGGGAATGGATCGCGGCTTATGCGCTTTCCGAATCCTCCTCCGGCTCCGACGCCATGAACATCCGCACCCAGGCGCGTCTTTCGCCGGACGGAAAACAGTACATCCTCAACGGCGAGAAGATGTGGATTTCGAACGCCGGTTTTGCCGATCTCTTCATCGTGTTCGCGAAAATTGTGGGCGAAAACGGCCAGCCTGAGCAGTTCTCCGCATTCATCATCGAGCGCAATACTCCAGGGCTCGCCATCGGCGCGGAAGAACACAAGCTCGGTATACGCGGATCTTCCACCTGTCCGCTGGTGCTCTCCGACTGCGCCATCCCCGCTGAAAACCTGCTTGGGGAAGCCGGCAGGGGCCATCACATCGCCTTCAACATTTTGAACGTCGGCCGTTACAAACTGGGGGCGGCCACGCTGGGCGGAGCGCGCCAGACGCTGCGCAACGCGGTGCGTTATGGAAAGCAGCGCATGGCGTTCGGCAAGCCCATCACCAGCTTCGGCCTCGTGCAGGAGAAAATCGCCGAGACCGCCGCCGGCATCTTCGCCGGAGAAGCGCTGGTTTATCGCGTCGTCGGCGCCATTGACGCGGCGCTTGCTACTCTGGCCGCCGGCGCGCCCGCAGCCGATGTGCAAAAGCGCATCGAGGACTACGCCGTCGAATGCTCCATCGTGAAGGTCTGGTGCTCGGAGATGCTGGAGCGCGCCGTCGACCATAGCGTGCAGATTTACGGCGGTTATGGCTATGTCGAAGAGTATCCCGCGGAGCGTTTTTATCGCGACTCCCGCATTAACCGCATCTTTGAGGGCACGAACGAGATCAACCGGCTCATCATCACCGGCTTCATGATGAAGCGCGCCATGCAGGGGCGTCTTGCGTTGTTGCCGGCAATTGCCAAAGTCATGGATGAAGTCATGGCCGGGCCCTCGGCGCGCGAAGAAGCTTCAGGCTCTTTGGCCGGGGAAAAAGGCCTGCTCGCCAGCGCCAAAAAGCTCGGCCTGTTCTGCTCCGGCGCCGCCAGCCAGAAATACCCAACCAATCTTCAGGATCAGCAGGAGATCATGGGCGCGCTGGCCGACATTCTCATTGAAATCCTGGTGATGGAGTCGGCCATCCTGCGCGCGGAGAAATTCTCCGGCCGCAGCAAGACCGCTATTGCCCTGGCTCAGCTCACGGCCGCGCGTTCCTTCCGCATCATTCAGGATTCAGCGGAACGCATTCTCGGCGCCATTGCCGAAGGCGACATGCTGCGCACACAGATGGCTATCTTCCGCCGCCTGGCGAAACACGACCCGGTTAACACTGTTGCGATTGGCAGAGCGGTTGCGGAAGAAGTCCTGGGCGCCGAGCGGTACACCTTGTAAGGCACTTCAGGTCGCCTGCGGGCCGGCCAGCAACAGACCTTCTACCAGCGCCATCCACTCGTCTTTGAGGGCGGCGCGATAAAACATCCGACCGCCCCGCCGATACCAGTAATCCGCATTCGACAATGAACCTTCCCTGCGGTGCAGATAGGCGTGAACCGCCATGCCCTCGGTGCTCCCCAGCCGATCTACCAGGTCATGAGCCCGCGCCCAGTCGCCTTTGGCATCCCACCACAACGCGGTCAATGGGGCACAGAGCTCTGGCGGCGGCTCATCCAAAGCCAGCGATTCCTGAAACTCATTCGGCGACATGATCCAACGTACCGCCTCCGTGCGGCAGAGCCGTTTGTCACCTACTGCAGAATTAATTTTCCAATTGTCGCCAACTGCATGTTCGACGTACCTTCATAAATCGAGCCGATCTTCGCGTCGCGATAAAACTTCTCCATCGGATAATCGCGGACGAAGCCGTAACCGCCGTAAATCTCCACCGCTTTGCTGGCGACTTCCTCGGCGACTCGCGAGGCAAACAGCTTGGCCATGGCGGCTTCCTTCACGAAGGGGACGCCGGCGCACTTCATCCGGGCGGCGTTGTAGACCAGCATGCGCGTTGCTTCAATCTGCGTGGCCATCTCCGCCAGCATAAACTGCACGGCCTGAAATTCGGCGATGGATTTGCCGAACTGCTTTCGCTCTTTGCTGTATTTCACGGCCAGTGCCCAGGCGCCTTCCGCCAGCCCGAGCATCTGGGCAGCAATCCCGATGCGGCCTTCGTTCAGGGTCTCGATGGCAATTTTGTAGCCCTTGCCCACCTCGCCCACTACATTCTCCGCAGGCACGCGGCAATCGTCGAGGAGCAATTCGCACGTTGAGGAGGCACGAATCCCCATCTTGTCTTCCTTGTGCCCGACCTCAAAGCCCGGTGTACCGCGCTCGACCAGGAAAGCCGTGATTCCGCGATAGCCGGCCTCCGGATTCGCATTCGCGAAGACCAGAAACAGATCGGCCTCGTTCGCATTTGAGATCCACAGCTTGCGGCCGTTCAGAACAAAGCTGTCGCCGTCGCTGCGCGCCTGTGTGGCCAGCGAAAACGCATCCGATCCCGATCCGGCCTCGCTCAGCGCATACGCGCAGACAGTCTTCTCCGCCATTCGCGGAATCCAGCGCCGCTGCTGCTCTCGACTCCCCCAGCGCAGCAGCGCATTCACAGCCAGCGTGTTCTGCACGTCGACGATCACGGCCACCGCAGGATCGATGCGCGAAATCTCTTCGACGGCCAGCACTGCGCTGAAGAAAGACGCCCCCGCGCCGCCCAGCTCCAGCGGGGCTTCAATCGCCATCAAGCCCAGTTTGAACAGATGCTCGAGGATCCCCGCGTCGAGCTTCTGCGCCTCGTCCATCGCTCGCACTCGCGGCGCGATCTCCTGCTGGGCAAATTGCCGCACGGTGTCGCGCAGCATCTCTTCTTCTTCGGTCAGCGTGGTCAGCGGTGGAATCGCTTCGGTGGCTGGTCCGGTTTCGGGCATTTGTGCTCCTTGCAGTGCAGCCTTTGCGCGGCGTCCGCCGGCGCCAGAACCTGAGCGTACCCTGGCTGGCTACCTTATTCCATCTTTGCAGGGATTCTTTCAGGCGCAAAGGAGCCGTGGCGTTCGTGCCGATGAGATTCATGGAGCAAGTCAACGAAAGGGAAGCGGGGGAGGGAGAGACCTCAGGCGGGGCCGAGTCAGTTTTGGGGGACTGAACGGCAGGACGGAAATGCTTGCGGAAAGGGTGCTATCCCATAATGGGCGGAGGTTTCCGGGGACGGTATCTTCGGCATCAGGTTGGAGTGAAAACTTTTGACTGATCGGATGGCCGAGGAGTTTGCTTCTTGCTATGGGGTGAACCTGGCTGTCGCTGGGTTTGGAGGTTTTGGGTTCGGAGGTTTTGGGTTTGGAGGTTTTGGGTTTGGAGGTTTTAGGTGTGCGGGTTTTTGGTTTGGGGGTTTGTGCGCCGCGGGGGGTTAGCGCTCGGCGCCGGCCTCGGCAAATTCCTTTGCCGGATCTGCACTCAGATCGTCCAGCGTGACTGCGGGCCGCG
>Ga0181520_10011905_pt1 | contig 11307 bp, 11 predicted proteins | sample PEATcosm2014_Bin_29_FD_132451 | JGI IMG/M metagenome (GOLD analysis project Ga0181520, IMG submission 132451) | Peatland microbial communities from MTU Mesocosm Facility, Houghton, MI, USA - PEATcosm2014_Bin02_30_metaG | ecosystem: Environmental > Terrestrial > Soil > Wetlands > Peat | place...
AACATCGAGGCATCGCTGATACCATCGTCCAATTGCAGAGCCCGCCTGCCGCCTGAAAGGATTTACGAAGCGTTTGCGAGGTACGAACGCCTGGTGCAGAACTCGCAACCCATTGGCCGGGAGTTGGAAGTCGGAAGAAGTCACGTAAATAGCGAGGATAGGCCGAAATGAAGAAGAATCAGCGCGGAATCAACCCGGACTCGAAGCCGAGTGGCAATGGGTGCCTGGAATGCCTGGCGTCGCCGAGCGGCTGGTGGCTTCATCTCCGCCGGTGTGCAGAGTGCGGGCATATTGGGTGCTGCGACAGCTCTCCGAGTCAACACTCATCCAGGCACGCAACGGCGACTGGGCATCCGATCATTGCCAGCTTTGAGCCGGGCGAGGATTGGTTCTACAGTTACGAGACGCGTCAGACGGTTGAGGGTGCGAAGTTGGTTCCCCCGCGTTCGCATCCGGCAAATCAGCCCGTTCCTGGACCCGCAGGAAGAGTGCCGGCTGACTGGGAATCGCTCTTGAACTAGTGTGGCTCCCCGGCGATGCGCGCAAACAAGGGCGGCGATAGGTGCATGAAGCGCGATACAAATGATCTGCTGCTCCCGGAATTGTCGGCGTGGGATACGGAACCGCACAATGCCGGGCCAATACCAAAGTACAATGGACATTCCCCAAGCCAGTGGCGCATCCTTGAACAATGAGACTCCGTCAGCGGTGCTCGAACGCCGGCGAAATAGGTTTGATCACGCTAGTCGGCAGAAATGGAGGCGCGCTTGCGGTGTTTCGATGGGGGATATTCTATTCTCCGCAAAATTGACCAAGAAGAGGAAAGCAGGAACTTTGGCTCAATCCAAATTCTCGCAGTGATAGTTACAGAGCGTCTAAAGAGGAATTCGTGAAAGTCAGCGATTCGCTTATTTCGGTGGTTGACGACGATGAGTCCGTGCGCGAGTCGCTGCCGGACTTGCTACGCGAATTTGGATTCAAGGCCAGGGCCTTTTCGTCGGCGGAGGAATTTCTCTCATCCGATTGCATCAGCCAGACGCACTGTTTGATTCTCGACATCGCAATGCCCGGCATGGGCGGACCCGACCTGCAGAAAGAGTTGGTTCGGCGTCAGCAGGAGATTCCGGTGATTTTCATTACCGCCGGTAACAGCGATGGAGTCCGTTCGCGCCTGATGCAAGAGGGCGCCGTTGAATGTCTTTTTAAGCCATTTACCGATTCTGCTCTTCTCGATGCGCTTGATGCTGCATTGCCAAAGAGCTGAGCGAACCAGCTTCTCTGTGCTGCTCGGACAATAAGTTGTATCGAGTCAGCGGAGAGTGGCTTGGGAACGAGGTCATTACTCATGCCGCAGACCACACCGATCGTCTTCGTCGTCGACGATGACTTGTCTGTACGCGAATCTCTGGAAGGCTTGATTCGCTTTGAAGGCTGGCAGCCGGAGACGTTTGGATCGGCGCAGGAATTTCTGGCACATCCGCGTGTCTCAGCCCCGAGCTGCCTGGTGCTCGATGTATCGCTCCCTGGCCTGAGCGGCCTGGATCTGCAGAGGAGCATAGCAATCGAAAGGCATGAGATGCCCATCATTTTCATCACTGGCCACGGCGATGTGCCAATGACGGTTCGGGCCATGAAGGCGGGAGCTCAGGAGTTTCTGACCAAGCCCTTCAATGATGAGGTGCTGTTGACCGCCATCCGGGGAGCCCTTGAACGCAGCCGGGTTGCTCTTTCACGTGAGTTGGAAATGAAGGCGCTCAGGGACTGTTATGCGTCCCTCACTGCCCGTGAACGTCAGGTGATGTCGCTCGTCGTTTCCGGCTTGTTGAACAAGCAGGTCGGCGATGAGCTCGGTATCAGCGAGATCACCGTGAAAGCACACCGCGGAAGGGTAATGGAAAAGATGAAAGCCGACTCCATCGCCGATTTGGTTAGAATCGCCGGAAAGCTCCGCCTCCCACGTTATTCCGCCACAAACCATCCAGTCGCGCCAGTCGCGAATTAGTCGGCGAGCCGCTTTGTCCAAGCGGCGCCTTCTTCATTCGTGGTGAAGTTCGCCATTGAAGCGGCATAAATCAACACTCGTCATTCCGCCGGGGCCGGGAGATTCCGAGGATCTTGAGGAATCGAGAATGCGAACGTTGCGCCCTGGCCATCATTTCGATCAGCCCACAATTGGCCATGATGAGCCTCGACAATGGAGCGGCTCACTGACAGCCCGATACCCATGCCTTCCTGTTTGGTGGTGAAAAGGGGCTCGAAAAGCCGCTTACCGATCTCCGGGCTAAAGCCGACTCCCGAATCCTGAACGGAAACGGTGACGTGATTGCCATCTGTCTCCGTCCGGATGAGCATCTGTCTTGGGCGGTCGTTGACCGTTTCCATTGCGTCTAGCCCGTTGCGAAGGAGATTCAGAATCACCTGCTGAAGCTGGACGCGGTCACCATGAACAGCCGGCAGACGATCGCTGAGTTCATGTTTCAGAATTACGTTGTTTTGCTCCAGTTCGCCGGAAAGCAGCGCGATGACCTCGCGAGCCGCTTCATTAAGGTCGAGCGGTTCCACGTCAATTTGCTTCTTGCCGAAGAGCGTTCGCAGTCGAGTGACCACCTCTGAAGCGCGGTTGCCATCGCGAATCGTCCGTTGCACAGTCTCACGCGCGCCGTCAATATTCGGAGGATCGCTCTTTAACATACGAAGACAAGTGCTCGCATTCGTGATGATGCCGGACAGCGGCTGATTAACCTCATGTGCGATCGAAGCAGTCAGTTGTCCGATCGTCATGACTCTCATCATTCTGGAAAGTTCCGCCTGAGTGTTGCGCAATTCTTCCTGGGCCTGCTTCCAATCGTGCATGTCCACAACTGTGCCGTGCCATTTCACGATGCGCCCTTCCTGGTCACGCAATGGCAAAGCACTTGTCACGCACCAGCGGTGGGTATTGCCGGGCGCGTGAAACGTGCGGACTTCAACCCTGTAGGGAGCGCCGCTCTTCACGCATGACTTCCAGGTTTCCACTGCCGGTTCGACATCATCCGGATGGAGAAGCTTCATCCAGCCATCGCTCATAACCTGGTCAGGACTGAAGCCGGTGTAATCAAGGAAGCGGCCATTGCAGTAATCAATCGCTCCGTCGGGTGAAGCACTCCAAAGCATCTCGGGAATGGTTTCGGTCATCTGGCGCAGGCTGAGCTCGCTCTGGCGAAGCTTTTCTTCCGCTCGTTTAGAGTCGGTGATGTCACGAATGAAAGCACTAAAGAGCCAATCCTGCCCGAGCCTCATTGGAAGAATTTCCAATTCCACCGGGAATTCGACTCCGCTGCGGCGGACGGCTGTGACCTCAATGCGCCGCCGGAGAAACGGGCCCTCCCCGGTGGCCAGGAAGTGGCGCAGGCCGCGTTCATGAGCTGCTCGTTGCTGCTCAGGGATAATCAAGTCCGACATGTGGCGGCCGATAGCTTCACTACTACTCCATCCAAAGATTGATTCAGCTTGCTTGTTCCAGCCAGTAGTGGTTCCGTGTGAATCAATCGTGATGACCGCATCCAATGCGGTGTCGACGATCAGCCCGGTTCTCTCCTCGGTTCTCCGCATATTTTCCTGGGACTGTTTCACCTCCTCGATGTCGGTGGTCGTACCGACAAACTTGAGGACTCTTCCTTCAGCGTCTCGCAAGGGTGCGGCCTGATTGAGATGCCAGCGATAGGTCCTGTCGCGAGCGCAGAGAATCCGGGTTTCCATCGCAAAACCCTGTCCCGAGCGCACTCCGTTCCAAAAGGCCCCCGATGCGGTTTCGCGATCATCGGGATGGACCGCGGTCATCCAGGCCTCAGGATGCGACCGGACGAAATCGAGAGTATGACCGGAGTAGTCAAGCCAAACTCGATTGACGAAATCCGGCGTCCCATCGGGCTTAAGCGTCCAGGCGGCTACCGGAAGAAGCTGCAGCAGCCCAACCTGGAGTTGCAGCTCCTGGTTGGTTTCGGCGAGTTCTTTTGTTCGTTCGTCGACTCGCCGATCGAGTTCACGCGCAACCCGTTTCTGCTCATTTAGGAGAAGCGCCTGCTGCAACCCGATGGCTGCCTGATTCGAAGCTACGCTAAGCACCAGGCTCTCCGTTTGTTCTGGAAAACCGGCCCTCTGCGACCCCGCCACGATGAGTCCGATCTCTCCGTCAATTCCCATTCTTATGGGAAAGATCGAAACGTCCTGTTCTCCCAGATTCCTCAATACTCCTTCAGGCCATTCCCGCGGATCGTTTCCAAACCGGTGATTGAGAATCTGCCCGATCTCCTCCCGACTAAGGCTCGTTCTAAAGAGCTGAGTCGTTCTGAGCGCTTCAATCGGGGCTTCGCGGGAGTCGAGGCGAATTCGCGCATAGATGAAGTCGAGATCGAGCATTCCCATGAGTGCATCGAGCAACGTATCGAGAATTCGAATCGGTTCGCTGACACTCCAAACGGCGGGAAGAGCAAGGACGCTGACCAGATCGTTCACGCAACGCTGCAGCCGTTTTACTTCAGTGGCGGGATCCGCCGGTTGCTGCTGCATATTGGCCCATCTCTACTGGAGTTTCGCTGGCGCAGAGCGCCGTCCGCGAAATTCGCGAAGGAATTCTTCAGGACGCGTGAAAAAGGGGTTTTGTTGCAGATGCCCGCCGATGATGACCAGGGGGTGGGTTCGCATGATGTCGATCACTGCGTCCCCGCTGAGCTGCGCGAGATGGTAAGTACAGATAACTGCGTCGTCATATCGGCTCCAAACATCGTTCACGCGCGATTCAAATTCGATCACATCGTGGATACGAGATTGATCTCCGGACGCCCAGTCCATCCGGCACACGACGCGGCTCACGGGAAACCCTTCCGCGCTCCTGGCCGAAGCCGCCATCTCTTCGAACGCCGCGAGCATCCTGTCTTGATCGAAACGTCCATCACGCAGATAGACTTCAGTATTATTCAGAACCTGGAGTTGTCCGCTCTTCTGATGAGTTGTGGAGTCAATGCCTGCCGCAGCCAGACGCTGTAGATGCTCCTCGCGTGCTCCGGTATTGATGACGTTAACCGTTTTGTCACCACAAGAGAGACCTTCGCGGATGAAGGGAAGCAGGACGCGATACTCTTCGTCCTCGCTCGCGAAAAATGCGCACACGTGCCGCACCGCTCCCAATGGGGAGCCGGCCAGAGAGATTGGCTGCCGAAGTGGATTCATTTGCAGGTCCTTCCACTAGGATCCGCTTCAATAACGGCAAGAATTCCCAGCGCAGGTGAGCATCCCCAGCGCAAATGCCTTACTTATTGGTGATTTCATTGCTCAACGCTAACGAACGAGGCTGAGATCGATGGTCGGGATTTACTGAGTCCCCGGGGACCATTCCGCCTTAAGCGAAGAGGCTTTTACGCCTTATGGTGCGTAACGTTCAAGCAATTCTATAACGGCGAGGACCTTCGCCGAATAAGAAACGCATAATGTTAACGATTTCCGAGCGAATATGCATCCCGAGGTTGCCGCGGCGGAAAACGGTGACAGGCGGGCAACGAACGAAAAAATGCGCATTTCGCTAACCGTCCGTAAATGTGGATACGCCCTAGCTCGCGATTTCACCCAGATAGTATCCGAGCCGATTCTCGACATCCCCCGGCTTGTGGAAGCCGCGCGCCATCAGCGCCTGGATCCCACTCTGGGCGGCGAGGCGGCCGAGCGAAGCGATGCACGCATCCCAACCCGCGCCTAGCTCGACGTCCGGCGGCAGGCTGGTGTTGACGAGGCGTTTGGTCTGGGCGATCGCCCATTTGTCGAACCTGGCGATCCGCATCGCGAAAGCCTCGACGAACGCATCCAGATCGGCGTCGGGCAATGCGCGATTGATGTAGCCGTAGGCCTCCGCCTGGTCTGCTCGGATGTCTTCGGAGCTCAAGAGCACTTCAAGGGCGCGGTTGCGGCCGATGAGCCGGGGAAGCCGAGCCATGGGGCCGCCGCCCGCGACCATTCCCACGCCCACCTCCCATTGCGAAATGATGGCCTTCTCGCGGCTGGCAAAACTCATGTCGCAGGCCAGCGTGATCTCGCTGCCGTTACCGCTGGCACGGCCGCGAATCAGGGCGATGGAGGCGACTGGCAGGCGGGTCAGACGCACGAGAAAGTCAGGCCAGGGCGGCAAGCCTGTGGGGCCGTTCGGCATTCCGGTCAGATCCTCAAGCCGGGCCTCGAAGTCGGAGTGATTCAGGAAATAGTCTTCGACCGCACTGTCGAAGACCACGACCTTCACCTGCTCGTCGGCCTCGAGGGCATTGATGACATCCTGGAACTCTTTGACCATTTCCGGTCCCATGACATTGATCGGCGGATTGTCGATGGTGACGCGCCAATAAGCGGGCGACCGCCGGGCAATGCGAATTTGTGCAGTTTTCACACGTGCGTCGATCACAGGCATACGATTCTCCTCCGGATTTGTTCGTTGCTGAAACCAACTAGTTGAAGTCGGCAAAGCGTCGCGTTTCTGCCGATCATCTAAGGACAAGGTGCGAGCCTGGCTCGGCTCACGGTGTCTCCTCGGTCTTGTTGAATGGCGTTGAGAATTCGTTGCCCAATTCGAGTCCCGGCTGTTCTCTCAGGGAAGCGGAAGCGATTGAAATTCGACTAAGTGGCAAGAACGCGTCTTACGATTTGCTGATCCGCGGATCCTCTGCCGCATCGAAGTATTCGAGACCAAGAGGACCAATCGCCGTTACCTGGGTGATGTACTCGCTGGATTTGGCCCAATGGAAGTGATAAGTGTTGCCTGGCAGAACAATTACGCTGCCGGTTGGATACGCCTGAAGCTTGCCGGCATCAAATTGATGGCCCAGCCCGATGTAAAACACGCCTGAGATCACTGTGTAGACTCGGTCCTCAGGGTGCTTATGCGGCATCAGCCTCACGTCGTGAGGCACTTTGACCCTGATGGTGTACGGGGCAGGCTCCGAGGGATTGCCAACAATGACTGCCAGCCGCACCGAAGGCGGGAACGCCGCGAAGGACTTCCACTCGATGTCTTCGGGCAGGACAGCTTTGAAGACCTCCTCACCGAGTTGGTGAGAAAGAATTGCGCCTTGCTTTGCCTCGGCCACGATTGCCTCTCCTCTAGTTGAAGTGTTCGCCTTTGGCGGGGAGCCTAGGCGGCTTTCTCGGCAAATAGATTCAAAAGCACCTGAGCTGCGACGGTGGAAGATGCAGGATTCTGCCCGGTGATCACACGCCCATCGGTGACTGCAAACGCTTGCCAATCGGCTGCCTTCTCGTAGAGACCGCCCACTCGCTTCAGCTCATCTTCGACGAGGAATGGGACAACCGTGGTGAGGCCGGCATCCCCTTTCCCGTCGTTGTGTCCGCCCCCCGTCAGGACGGCCGCCACGCTCCGATGACAACAGAATCTCTGCGAGCAAACAATTGGACGATAGTATTGTCGATACCTTGGTATGAGCCGCCGACTTAGGTTGGAAGCAGACAGCGGTCAAGATATCCCTAAATTAGTCGAGCTGTTTGCCGGGTTCGGTCTGGTCTAATCGAGGCAGCCAAACTTGAAAGCGAGTGTCGCCCGGTTTTGAAGTGACCTGTATATTGCCGCCGAGCTTTCTCACAATTGTTTGTACGGTGTTCAGCCCGAGGCCCGTTCCTTCGCCAACATTCTTGGTTGTAAAAAAGGGATCGAAGATATGCGGCTTGATCTCCGCTGGAATTCCAGAACCGCTGTCGCCAATTTCAACCACTACGCAGTTGTCGTCTTGGAAAGTCCGCAGCCGAATTTCACCGTGACCCGGCATCGCGTCGATGGCATTTTCGATTAGGTTGGTCCAGACCTGATTCAGCTCGGTTCCCACGGCGCTAACCAGCAACGGAACCGGATCGTAGGCGCGCTTCACTTCAACGCCGGGCTGCAGGATGTGGACGAGAGCGCCGAGCGTCGCTTCCAGGCTCCGCGCAACATCGATGTCCTGCACCGGCGCCCGGTCCATATAGGTATATTCCTTGACTGTCGAAACCATTTTCGATATCCGGCTGCTGCTGTTCTCTATTGCGCCGAGAAGGATCGATAATTCCGCGGAAGCCGCGATCCTCTCCAGCGCCGGGCGAGCCGTGTTTGAATCGAGATTTTTCAGCAGGGCTGTGAGTGCGTCAGGAGGCATATTGCACTTTGCCAGACCGGCTGACAACTCCCATGAGTCGGTGAGGCCGTGACTGCTCAGTATCGAATCCAGCCGCTCTTCCAGATCGCTGAGGGCGAGGCCATCCAAATGAGTGGTTCCTGATTGCAGCAGCGAGGCCTCCAGCTCTTCAATCATGGCTCTGTCCGAGTCATTGACGGGCCGCCGCCACAATGCGGAGTTTGCGCTGCGCATTTTCGCCAGCATATAGCGCATTTGATCGGCGGCGCGCTTGGCAGCGGAAGCCGGATTATTCAATTCGTGAGCAAGCCCGGCAGATAGTTTGCCCATTGCCGCCGAACGGTCGCGTAACTGCTCAATGCGCGTTCCTTCCCGGATTCTTTCGGACATCTTGGCGACTAGTCTTGACGTCAATTCTGGCATTCTCTGAATGAGCGCCGAAAAATTCGCTGCAGGAAATTTACCGAGTCGCCCATCCGTCAGCGCTCGTCCAGTCACTGTGAACTTCTTCATTCGAGAGAAAGGAAACACGCCACTCACATCGCCTGCCTGCGCGGGGAGTGAGACCGTATCGCCGCCAAATTCGCCTCTCCACTGAAAGAGTCCTTCAAGAAGGATGAACATCCAGTCTGCTGGATCGCCTTGCCGCACAAATGCTTCTCCGGCCTTGACGGAAACTTCCTGTACGTGACCGAGAAACCACTCGACCTGGTCGTCCGGCAAGCCAGAGAACACTTCGACGCCGCGCAATTCAACCGAACTTATCATTCATTCAGCCTTCTCTTAGGGATTAAGCGTTCTTTCGCGCGGGCAGCAACCGGCTCGCTGCAGACGATCGGTCATAGCCATTCATCGCGGCAACTCTTCGCCGGACTGTTCGCGCACCATATACTCGGCGTACCAATCGGGCCAATTCGCATCCGGCCTTCCGGTGCGCTTCTCGTGTTCGCCGTGGGCAACCTCCGCACGACGAAGTGCGCTTGCCAAATCGCTCGCCGAGCCGAACGAAGTCGTGGTCGAGTCAACACGCCCCGGCAGCCGAGTCGTAACTTCCTGGAGCAGCCAACCGTTTCCGTCGGGATCGCTAAAGGTGGCGAACGAGCTGTAGCTGGCGTTGCCGGGCGCGGGCCCGGCGACCCTGCCGCTCGCGCCGCCGGGCTGAAACTGAGCGCCGGGCGTTGCAGAGTGGAACACTGCGCTGACATCGACACCGCGGGCGAAAAGTGCATTGCGCGCAGCCTCAATGTTGGACACGATGAGGTAGAGGCCGCGGGCTGAGCCGGGCGCGGCCGAGGTGACCTTCGTGCCGAATTGGACGGAGCAGCCGGAGCCGGGCGGCGTGAACTGGACGACGCGGAAGCCGTTATCGAAAGAGAAGTCGGCGTCGAGGCGCCACCCGAGGTTTGCGTAGAACTTTTTCGCGATGTCGACATCCGAAACAGGGATTACGAGGGCCTCGAGTTTCAAGTCGACTTGCGCAACGCTGCCGGCGTTGGCCCCGCTCTCGTTGTCTGGACTCATGGTGATCCTCCGGAGTTGTGTGGCGTTGGACTTAGTAAACGTTTGTGCTTGTTGTCGAGGCGGCCCAAAATTGGCACGGAGGACATCCTCAAGCGGCGCCTTTCAATGGAAGGCTGGCTTCAATCCTGCTCTCCCCATGTCTGCGCATAAGTCTTGCCGTAGGGATAGAAGAGATCTTTGCGGCCTTCCTTCCACGCGGTCTTCATCTCCGGCGTTGTGATGTCCCAGTCTGGTCGGCATTTGCGGCTGACGGCGCGAAGGTCCTGGCGGAGCTCCTCGATGGTTGCGCGGCCGAAGAACCAATAGCCATTGTAGATTTTGTAAACAACGAGGCCCGGTTCGAGAACGATGGTGTGGGGAATCATGGGATTGTGTTCGGGGTCGGTGTATTCGGCGATGTCGAGATCTTTTTGAACAATGCGCCTGGCGTCAGAGAGGAATGGCCAGTGGACGCCTACGCCAGAGCGGTATTCGTTGGTTGTCTCGATGTTGTCGGTGCTGATGGTGACGAGGCGGCAGTATCCGACTTCGATCTCGGGGAGGAACTGGACGAGCAGCTCGGATTGGCGGCGATCTTTGGGGCAATAAGCTCCGCGGCTGAGAAACAGAATCATGGGATGCTGGCCCTGCAGCTCGGAGAGTTTGCGACGCTTGGTAGTGTGATCAGTCAACTCGTAGTCGGGGAAGAGGGCGCCGGGGACGATGTCGGATCGCATGGAGGAAATCTCCTTTCACAGCATTATGTGAGTTCGCGGCCCGGACTTTCACGCATCGATCAAATTGATCAAGTGGAAACAAGGCGTCCTTGCAGCTAGTACCCATCGACATCGATCACGGCTTGCGCAAAGGCCTGCGGGGCTTCCTGCGGCAGATTGTGCCCGATGCCGCCGGCGATGATCCGGCTTTCATATTTGCCGGTGAACTTCTGACGATAGGCCGATGGGTCAGGCGGATGCGGCGCGCCATTGGCATCGCCTTCAAGGGTAATCGTGGGTACGCCGATGGTAGGAAGCTGAGCCAGTTGCTGTTCGAATTTGTCGTATTGCGGTTCGCCGTCGGCCAATCCAAGCCTAAAACGATAATTGTGAATCACGATGGCCACGTGATCCGGATTGTCGAAGGATGCCGCGGTGCGATCGAATGTGGCATCATCGAAATTCCACTTAGGCGAAGCGATCTGCCAAATGAGCTTCGCAAAATCGTGCCGGTATTGGTCGTAGCCGGCCCGGCCGCGCTCGGTCGCGAAGTAAAACTGGTACCACCACTGGAGTTCGGCTTTTGGCGGCAACGGCTTCTTGTTGGCTGCGGGACTTGCGATCAGATAGCCGCTCACTGAGACGAGCGCCTTGCAACGTTCCGGCCACAGAATCGCTATAATATCCGCCGTCCTTCCTCCCCAATCAAAACCGGCCAGGATCGCCTTCTGGATCTTTAGAGCGTCCATCAGATTGATGATGTCGAGGGCCACGACGTATGGCTGGCCATTGCGAAAGGTGTCAGCCGAAAGAAAGCGCGTAGAGCCGTAACCGCGCGTGTACGGGACGATCACCCTGTAGCCCTTCGCGGCCAACAACGGAGCGACATCGACGTAGCTGTAAATGTCGTAGGGCCAGCCCTGCAGAAGAATGACGGGAGGACCATCTGC
>Ga0181520_10011907_pt1 | contig 11305 bp, 7 predicted proteins | sample PEATcosm2014_Bin_29_FD_132451 | JGI IMG/M metagenome (GOLD analysis project Ga0181520, IMG submission 132451) | Peatland microbial communities from MTU Mesocosm Facility, Houghton, MI, USA - PEATcosm2014_Bin02_30_metaG | ecosystem: Environmental > Terrestrial > Soil > Wetlands > Peat | place...
AAGAAGGTACGGTGCGGATTCAGCAAGCCCCTGACCGAGTCTGAATCTCGCTACCTGATCCGTCATCCCTCCCAGGCGGTGCGCTTCGTCGATCACGATCAGATCCCAGTTTGCCGCCATCAAGTCTTCGAACCGGTCTCGGTTGTACTCGGCGAGCTGCTCTTTCGACCAGCCACGCCGACTATCAATGGGTTTCACTGCGTCCATAGGGCAGATAATCTGGTCGTACATCCTCCAGACGTTGTCCTGACCAGCGACGCGACGAAAGGCCGGGAAGTCACCCGGCAGGAGGAGTCGGAAGTCTTCACCGAAATGCGTCCGCATCTCGGCCGCCCACTGGCTCACCAAACCCTTCGGTGCGACGACAAGAATGCGGCGTATCAATCCACGCAGCTCCAGTTCCTTTATGATCAGACCAGCCTCGATTGTTTTGCCCAGCCCCACTTCGTCAGCCAGTAGCAACCGTATACGGTCTGAGGAGACGGCCTTTAGCAAAGCGAGAATCTGGTGGGGAAGAGGGATCACCGATGATTCAATTGGCGCCAGAAGAATGTTCTCATCGAGCGCGTCTGCAACTTTAGCGGCGGCGGTGATATAGGCGATCTCCTGCGAACTGGTTCGGAGATCTTCGATTGGCTTCAGTTGTTCAGGGGCGACAAGCTGGATAGTCTGAGCTTCCGGATATCAGACCCTTACCGCTGTATGCCCCCATGTATCGGCACGCTCCAGCACCTGACACCGTAAGCGCCGGCCTTCGTCGTAAAGCCACTCTCCGCCTGAAAATTGCATTCGATTCCCATCGGCGCCTTCTATGCGCCTCGCCCAGTTCGAATCAGGCTGTTCGTATACCACATGAGCAACATGGCATCCTCTTGGAGCACATCCTCAGGGATCTTCTCCGCTACACCCAAAATGGCGTCGTAGTCGTTCTGCTGCCAAGCCGAGCGGAAGCCGGTCCGAATCGCCTCAAGTCTGAATACCTTGAGTTTCTTCTGAGTCGTCGCACGATACTCGCCAAATTCGCGGAGCAGTGCCTTTTCCCTACTCTTCTGGACATCTGCCTCTTTTGTCGGATCGGGGACATAGTACCGGTCCCTCGCCTTAGCTCGTAATGCTGGAGCATCCTTTGCAAGATTGCGCAGATCGTGGAAGTTTGTCGAGAGGTAGCGGTGAATCTGGCTGGGCACTTCGTCCAGCCCATCGTACAGCAAGAAATTCTGCTCCAAAAGATCGCGCAGCTCCACGGGGCTTTCGTGTTTCTCCCAGCCGGCAATCTCACGCATGAATTACGGATGAATATCCTGGAATGTTTGAGGTTTATCTTGGAGCTGCTGACGGAGCCACTGGATGGCACTTTTCTCATTCCGAACGAATATCTCTAGCTGCCTTACTTCGTTCGCCGTCATCCTCTTTTGGTCGTACTCGGCAACCTGTTCCGGAAGAAAATACATTCCATCGCGCTCAGGAAATCGTTGTGAGAGCCCAGCAAAAAACTCTCCGACAGATAGCGGAACTACCACACTCCTCTGGACATGAAATGCAACCATTCGATCAAAAAGAAGGAATGCTTGTCTCTCCACGACAACTTCGACGTTAGAGTCCTTCGCAACAAACGCCGGCAACTGCCGCAGGTGTGTCCGTACAAAATCCCAGACACCATCCTCCGTCCCCTTTTCGAGCTCGAATCGCCCTTCAAGACCTCCGTTTGGCTTGTAGGCCGATATGACCAGATCTTGCTTCACATCTGTGCTAGTGACTTGTCGGTATGAGCCCTGCTGCTTGTCAAGTGTGCGCACATCGGCAACCACAAAACCAGCACCTGTAAGAGCCTCTTGGATGGCTGCCCAAACAGAGTTGCTAGAGTTGTGAAACACCATCGTCATCCATCTGCCAGGTTTAAGTACTCGGTAGTATTCTCTGAGACAAGACTCCATCAATCGCTCGTACATAAGCAGATTCTTATCCTTAGTCTTGTCTACGATTGCTTCGTTTTTGGAGTCAGTGAAGATTCGATACCATGACTCAACCATGAAGTTCAAGTCAGCGTAGTAAATATTCTCGCCAAATGGCGGATCGGTAAAGATGTAGTCTATGGTGTTTGGGTCTATAGTTAGGCCAAAAGCACAGTCAGCCGTTGTAACGATGGTCAGGCCGGCAGACGGGCGATAACCCCGAAATGCAGTGAGAATCCTTAAGAGTTTGTTCTCGTAAGCAATAAAGGGGTTCGCATCACTCACTTGTGATGGTACGTAGTATACCCCCGTCAATGGGTTATACGGGAAACTTACTCCTGGCCTATACCTGTTCTGGATGGACAGGTTAACAACATGACTGTCGAACCAAAAGGAAAGGATCAAACGAAGGCGTCTGTCTGAAACGGTTTGAATCTTCTCCCAAAGCAGACCAAGCGCCTGCGCAGCGCGTGGCAGGTACATATGGTGGATATTTGTGAAACCCTTTGGGGCCAATCGTGAACCGTGATACATCGTATCAATAGGGAACGCGTTAACTGGGACGCCAGGAGGAAGTTTCATCGCTGCAACCCTCTGTAGGACATTAAGGTCGTGGTTGTCAGGCTTCTTTTCGTACCTTTTCCCCCCCACGGTATAGTTGATCAATACCGGTACAAGCCGTATACGCTCCCAAGTTCTTCCGGTTGCGGCGTCGATCAAGGTCTCCATCATTCGTTGAAGACTGTCCTTTGTAAGCTCTGACGAACATTTCGGACAAGGGAAGTGCTCTCTTACCTTATCGGTTTCCTGGTCCAATGCCTCCTCTAGAAACACCACCTCGCCACCGCAGTTCGGGCATGAGAAGACCTCACTCCAAACTGTATAGTTAATAGAGCCGGTCTTCTTGTTTTGCGCATGAATCGTTTCATACATCCAGCCGATCTCGGCTCGGAGTTCTTGCAATATCCGCTGTGCTTGGATTTGGAACGATTCCAGATCGAATGGCGTGGCATAATTACCAGCTATGAATGTTGCTGCAGGCGCCAGATCGCCAAGAATTGCCCGGCGTGCACCCCACTTGGGGAATGAATCGCCGGCGATTCGCCACTCCTCTTCCATGAGATTTCTGAACGCGGCATCCGGCGCTCCGCATGATTGTGCGGCAACCCCCGTCATTCCTGAGCCAGCAAACCCATCCAACACCAAATCGCCAGGCTCGGAGTAGTGGAGAATAGCGCGCATGATAGCCTTGTGCGGCACTTTCGTGTGATAGGAGTGTGCCGTATATATCGCGTCTGATTTTCCTTCGCTAACATCTACCGCAAATGGCTTCCGAAGATACGGGATTGCCGGATCATAAGGCTTGCCGTAACAGCGAACGAAGTCTTCCATGAAGGGATTAGGACACGCAGTAAAGTATGGCGGGGCAGAGAGGCGGAGTATGTCTTCATCAGAGCCAGTCGGAAAGCCCTGTGTTCTCCGGAACTCTGGGTCCTTCAGTCTTGCCTTCAAGATCGTCAGAAAGTGCGCACGGCGGGCATCCTCAGATGGGAAAGTATGGCCGAGACACTCTACCGTGCCTTCAGAGGGCTCGATAAACATGGGCTTGCTATCACTCGTCATTTTGCTCACTTTGCGTTCTCCTGCTCCTTCTCTCGTGCCCGGTGGTTCTCAAGCAACCGTTGACCCGCCTCAGTGAGAAAGTATGTCTGGGAGGGGTGGTTGGGGTTCTCAGGGTACCTGAGTTGAAGAATCCCGCCGTCAAGTAACGGCTTCAAATGAGTTCTCCGAAAGAAGGTCCGGTTCGTAACCTTCATGTTTTCAAGAAGATTTTTGAGTCTCCTCGGCGCGGCACACAACACAAGTATCCGCACCTGGATCTCGGTCAAGCCCGAAAGTGTGACCCGTTTGGACTCAGCTTGGTCAGTGACCAAGCTGAGCGATTTCTCTATAGGTTGGTCACTGACCAAGTTCGGCTCCCCTGCCGGCTTGGTCAGCCCTGCAAAGCGTTCACGTAAATGCTCCGCAACGAGCCAATGAGAGCCGCTTGGCGCAACCGCCAATAGGGCTTGAACTGCCAGTTTTTCCAACAACTTACGAGTCTCGCCGGTAGACAAGGAAACCACCGTTTTAGCCTCAGCTTCACTCACCTGCTGTTGGCGACAGGCATAGGCGAATAAGCGGGCTTCCTCGTTGGTTAGAGACACTCCGAGACTCCCCTGGAAGAAAAGCTGCTCATCCGACAGGAGCATTTCTCGCAGCATGGTCACTTCAAAACTGCGTTGCTCTTTGTCATTCCGAATTCTGGGTGGAAGGTAGCCGAGCCGCTGCCAGCCTCGCATCATTGCCGGAATACCGGTGCCGGCCTGCTCGCCGAAACCGACCATTCGGAAGGCCGTGCGAACGAGCTGATTGCGAACTTCCTTGTCCCCTGGGGAGAGAAGATCCGCGTCGCTGGCAAATGCGTGTCCTGGATTATAGAAAACTGCGGCATCGCGGAAGAACTTGATCGTAGGAATTCGGGACCGATCCGAATAGTCTTGATGGATAAGGAGATTGACCGCTGCTTCGCGAAAGACTTCCTGATCCGGCGGTGCATCGATGCGCTGCAATGTTTTTGAGTCCAAAGAAAACGGCTTCTCCGCGTGCCGGAGATACCATTCATTGATCGCGCGCCAAGTTTCGACCAAGTTCTCTTCGAGAACAATACGATCCAACCAGCGTTCCTCCGGCTGTGGGTCATCGCGATTCGTTGACTGTTTGTAGCACATGACCAGGGGGCGCCCGAGTACCTGTCTCACGGCGGCTTCCGAACCGAAGAGAAGAATGGCGGCGCGTGTGGCGAAGTGCTTGCCATCCCGCTCTTGGATGAACCCCTTGGCGTGAAGAAAGTCGACATCGCTCGCGTTCGGGTCGTATGCCAGACCTCGCGTCGCGAAAACCGAACGGTACCAAGTGACTGATTTGTTATTGAAGCTCGATGCAAGGCTCAAGTCATCGATGATGTGACAATCGAACGGGGTTTCATCCGCGTCGCGCAAGAAGGCCTTGATCTGATCTGGAGTGCAATGCTGATCTGAGCTGCCACGTCTGACAAACGACTTTCGCAAATCGCCGTTCAAGAAGATTGGCTTATCGCGGCGAGGCGCTTCCGGGACATAAAAGACGAGTGCGCTCGCCCCGTCGCAGTCGATAAGCTTCTCGTTAACATCGATGATCTTGCTGAGTTTTTGGCCACTTCTGATAGTGTTCAGGGACGCACTCTGCACCTTGTCAACTTCAATTACTCCGACAACCTCGAATGTGCCGCCCTTCTCCTTTGCGCCGAAAACAAGGTAACCGCCAGCGGTGTTGGCGAAGGCTGAGACAGACTCATACGCGCTGTTCGGCACGTCGCGCGCAGCCTCCTTCACCTCCCAGTCGTTCCACTCGATACCAGAAAGCCGGTCTAAGAGTTCCTCTTTTGTCATGACGCGCCTACTCCAAAACAATCCTGACCTTTGATGCGTCCTTGCCTTTGACAATCTCGACGAGGTAATCGTCGAAGCGCTTCTTCAATTCCGGCACTGTAGATGGCGAACCGTTGGCAAGTAGCGCAGCACGAAGCGCATCGGCAGTTACGATAACCTTCGATAGGCCCGATAGGGCCTCCTGAAGAGCAGCGACAAAGTCATGACTCACATCATCTGGAAGGACAGACGCTGTCAAGAACGCGTCAACGATCTTCCTGGGCGCCGATTTCAGCAATCCAAGATTCTGCTGAGTCGTGGGATCTTCCAGGTTGTTCAGAAGAGTCTTTGTCCAACCGTCGTACAGCCGGTCCAACTCCTCCTCCAACTTCCTGATTGCCTGACTCGCGAAAACAGAATCAGGTTCGGAAACCAACCGGAAATTGCAGTGCGCGCAAACAGGGGAAGCATCAAGATCCGGCTGCGTTAGCGCGAAGCAAGTTCGGAGACTGGCTAGACGGTTCTGGTAGTCGCTGAGCTGCTGCCTCGGCATTAGTTCAATGGTCGAAAGTCTCTGCAACTGTCCCAGCCGAGCATCCGTTGACAGTCGCGCCTTCAACTTATCGTCTTTCGCACCCAGTCGTGCGCGGCCGTGAGCGGCCACATACAACTCTGAATAGTCCTTCTTCAAGCTGGACAGCTTTTGAAGACCTTCTTGATGAAATGAATGCGATTGCCGCTTCCCGGCGTCCAACATATCCGACAGCAGCTCCTGCCGAACGGCCTGAATCTTCTTGATCCACGCATGATCGCTGGGCAGCGCCATTTCGGCAGCAGCGAGATAGGATGCGAGTGGTCCGAATGCAGCGGCGATCATCTGGAACGATTCAACTTGTTTCAGTACTTCTAAGCCATCACGTTTGGCGGAAATAGCCTGCGGCTCATCGCGGAAGTTCTTGAGTTGTCCGGCACTGGTATATGCCTGAAGTGATTCAAGAAACTGCTTGGTAACATCCATCCGCACACGCAGTGCATCGGAATCTTCAGGAGAAAGCAGATTGCGTGCCCAGAGTTTCAACCCGCCTTGCAGCACTTGCTGCGCATGAACTATCCGCTCAGTAAGCTTCTTGGATTCACCTGCCAGAGTCTTTACCGCACCGCCGGCCTGTTCACCACCCTGCGTGAGCGCCTGCGCAAGTCCAGGAGGCTGGCTCAATAGCTCAAACAATGCCTTCAGCGCAGGCAGGTTCCAGTCTTTCGGCCGCTCGATGTGCTTGAAGTTGATCAGTTCGTCGAGAGGCGTTGCTGTCAACTGGGCGATATTAGTTGCGTCGAGTTTCCTGCCGGGAACGGCGAGAACAAGATCACCGGAATGCACGAGCGCAGCAAGCAAGACGACGAGCCACTCTGGTTCTAGGCGACAGGTTTCAGGTGCGAAATACTCGACCCCGTGCACTTCATGAACCAGCTCACTCCGGTTTACAACTTGACCGTGCCCCTTCTTCTTCAACGCATCGACAACTTGGCAGGCGAACTTTGACTTCGCCGCATCCAACCGCTCACCGTCAAGCAACTCCAATGCTTCGAGCACGGCTGTGCCGACCTTCGTCCGCGGACCGCCGGCAATGGCTTTGAGGGCATCCTGGGTTGCCAACTCACGGTTCGCTGTGGTGATCAGGAGCGAAAACGAGGGATAATTCGGTGCGATATCTTCAAAATGCGGTGCCAAGCACGCCGAGGCAACCGTATTCACAACATCCCGCACATTGATTCGGCCGCCACTACCGAGCGGTTTACCTTTCGCCCAGCCCAGCAGGGGTTTCGCCTTTCCCTGATACGTGACTTCGAAGGCCGTGGTCATGTGATCTTGTAGCCATTTGACCAAATCCCTCAGAAATCCCGTTCCTTTTCGCTCGTACGTGTCCTTCGCATTCCCCGAGGATGTCGATCCGAGATTAACCGCCGCTGCGTAACTTCGGAGGATTGTGCGGAATTCGTCATCGCCGACAGTGAGGTTGAGCCGAAAGAATACGTCATCTTTCCTCTTCTCGTCCTGGTACCGCGGCGGATCGAAAGGTTGAAGGAAGTACAGGTAGAAATCGCGAGGCGGCGCCGCCGTCGAACGCTCATTTGGCGCGCCGAAGAAGAGGTAACCGCGGCGAGCGACCTTGCGCTCGATCCATTCCAATTCGTGTTCCCAAATGCGGTACCCGCTGACATAAGTCTGGTCCGTGCATTCCATCACTCGTTTTAGCGCTTCGTAGTAATAGCGATCCAGTTGAGTGGAATCCAGTGATTCGGCACGCTTCTCAATTAGCGCGTCGTAGTCCTCAGTCTTCTTCAGGTCGAGGTAGATTTGGCCATTTTCCTGATTCTGCGAGAGGAACTGACCGCTGACTGTACTCTTGATTTGGCCAACTACATTCTCAACGTGAGTCAGAAGGTCTGCGGCCCCGTCACCGCCCATGGCCGCGACTTCTGCTTGATAGAGGCAAAGAGTATCGCGCAGCTCCGTCGCGGTGGGACCAACCGGAACATGGATATCGCCGGTCGTGAGGCGGTTTACCGAAAGGGCTTGAATGATTCGCCGTGCCATCGGCTTAAAAGGCTTGATGGGGAAAGCCGCTTCGATACGAGATTCAAGAAGTTGGCTGCAATCGATGACCGCACGGATGTCGGGGACGGCGCGGAACGATGGGTTTTCGCGGAGAGTGTTCCAATAATTGTCGTAGGCGATCAAACCTGGCTCATTTATTGGCAATGAATCATTCAGCCTCTTTCGCATCGCGATTGAAAGGCTCTTTAGCACTTCTCGCTTCTCTACCGCTGTGACCTTATCGAAGGTATCGATATAATCCGGATGCACCGGAAAGAGGCGCACGAATTCGTCCAGGCGCTCGTTCATGTTGCCGTATAACCTCGTGAACGGCAGAAGGTACTCCCGAATCTGAGCTTCCTGCGTGGGCGTCTTTCGCAAGAGGCGCTCCGCGACTACAAACTTCACGTCACTCCGGGCGATCAGGATCTGCTCGAAACGATCCTTTACACGACGTAGGCTCTCAGCGACGAACGAGAATCGCAGGCTGTCAAAGATGGCCTCCTGGAGGCCGGCGACGAATCGGAATCGCAGGTCTTTGCAAACCTCTCCCAGTTCGCGGAGAAAGTTCAGATCGAGAACCAGTTCCTGATCTTTCCGGCTTCGCAAATAGTCGAGCAGTTCGTCGACAACGACAAGCAAACCTTGGTCGGGGTACTTCTGCTGGAATACCGCCATCATGTCCTCAAAGGCACGCTTGTTGTTTGTAATGGCAGCAGCAGAAGGAAAGGTAAAGCTAACGCCCAGCTTGGAGAGATGCTCTTCTATTTCCGCAGTAAGGATGTCCCGGAGGGACATCGTCACTGCGCCGATCTCGGTACGGATCACCTTAAACTTGCAAGCGATCCGTTGCGCCGCCTTGGCCACTGGAGCGCAACGAATTAAGGGTAACGTGGCTGCATCTTCCGCGATCGCCGAAAGAACCGACATTAGGTGGGACTTGCCTGTGCCATAGTTGCCCACGACCATCAGCCCCTTATTATCCGAAGGCGTGTCGAACTGAATGTCCGGAATGACAAGGGATGTCAACTTCTCCGCCATCTCATCCGAGATGACGTAAGTGGATACGAGTTGCTTCGCAGCATCCAACTGATCCGCATTGCGGAGCTGTACCACGGACTCAATCGGTTCGAATTGAATTAAATCGCCGTATTTCATCTTCAACCTTCACGGGCTTACATGGCCTATCTGAGGCAGACAGTGAGAAGATCAGCTGAGGGATACCGCCGAAATTCCGGGTGCCCCGGCACGGCGTAGGTCAAATACCCAACGTCTACGTCACCGAGCCAACTGGCAACGATCGTTCTATCTCTGGACAACGCCTGCAACAAACGGAGAGGATCTTGCTTGAGGACCGGATTAAAGAGAACCTCAGTATTGTCCAGAAGAGCGAGATCGCTTGGTGATGCCGCAACCACTCCCTCTAACAATTTGGGCAAATGAAGTACGCGCTGGCGCTCGGTCAAGTCAAGAAGAAGCCGGGAAATTTCAGTGCCCACATTCAGCACCGGAACTTTTTCAGCATCCGCAAGCGAACGTATTGCGGCCGTTCGACCACTGCCTGAAGGCCCTACAAGAAGCACCAGGCGGTTGTAAATGTCGGCAATTCCAGAGAGACGCTCCCGAATTTGATCCACTGCGCTCTGTGTCTGCATTGGCTATCTGTCTCGCTCACCTGCGGCACCGCTCCTCACCCACCCGTCAATCTCTTCTTTCCTAAATTTCCAAAGACGTCCTACCTTGTGAGCGGGCATATTGCGGCGCGTAATCCACTTGTAGACGGTATCTCGCTTGATCCCAATGTATCCAGCCAGTTCTCCAACCGACAACCATCGGTCCTGCACCGGAGAGGTAGAAGAGTTGTTCATCTGATTGTCCAATAGATCAGCATACAGCATACATGGTTGGACATCATAAGGTGGCGCGAAAACAAGCAAGGGGAAGGGGAATCCCCCCACATGAATCCTCTTGGCCACTTGAATCTCGTGCCCGCGCTCCAATATTCGTCATATATTCGCCCATTTGACTACAAGAGGATGGCACCATCAACAAGCAACTTGATGATGGGAGCAATTGCCCACCCATTGTCATTGTGCCTGAGCCGAGACCCGATCTTGCGGCGTGCACATTACCGCACACGGGGCTTCGATGATCTGGTTGCCACTGCAACGAAACACACGATCCGTGGCGATGCAGGGCAGTCACTGATTGAGCAAAATTGTGGGACGAACGGTCAAGCTTTCTCCGCCGAGAGCCGGAGAAAATTGACCGAGTGATCCTTGCACACGTCCACCCATCTGTGCGATCAAACTTTATCGTTCATAAAATAATACATCAATGATGTATGATACAGTTAATACGATTCTCGCAAGTGCGCAATATGCGAATGATCAGACTATTCGGGACCACCGATGCTCTACCACGGATCGTCAGCGAACTCCCCGGCAAGTGCTCGCCTTCCAAAGAGTTCGTGGTGTTGGTGGCACTCATCGTTCTCGACACGCAACACGGTTGCGCTCTTGCTCCAGATCCTGGAGGACAGAATGCATCACATAACGCTTTCTTCTCTCGTGGTATTCAGCGCAATTTGCGTGCTGTACGCACTCGTCGTTCTAGCCATTTTGCAATTCTGCAAAGTCGCAAAGCTCAAACCCAATCCTCCAAAGTCCTCCACTGTGCGCGTTGAACTCACCATCAGCGCCCCCGCTCCATCGGGTGCCGATCCCGGCAAGTGTGAAGGAACCTGCATGACAACAACATTCGTCTTCGCCGACGAACTGGCGAGGACGGTCACAGATTTTCTCGCCGGTTACAACTCGCCAAGCCGTTCCGATCTCTTGGAATTCTTGCAGCAGTCAGGTGGCCTCATTGCCGGCCTTTTCATCACTCACCAGGACGACAACCGCGTTCGTAGCTTAACCCTCCTCGGCCAGGACGCCGAGAAGGTGTTGTCCTACCTTACGCATTGTTTCAACTGCCAGCTTGCGGGCGGTATGAATGAACTTCAAAACGAACACGTTCCCCTGACGGCCTAAACTCGCTGGCCGCAAAACATCAACCTCCACGAACCCAATCAGAAAGGAAACAACGCTGCTATGGCCGGTTCAGTCAATCTCACCATATTGCTAGGCAACGTCGGAATCGATCCGAAGATCCAGTACACCACGAACGGAACTCCCGTCGCACGCTTTACCCTGGCCACCAACAACCAGTATGTGGACAAAAGCACGGGAGAAGTGAAGGAAACCACCGCTTGGCACAACCTCGTCATGTACGGCGAAAAGCCTGCCGACGTTATCAAAAAGTAC
>Ga0181520_10011909_pt1 | contig 11303 bp, 12 predicted proteins | sample PEATcosm2014_Bin_29_FD_132451 | JGI IMG/M metagenome (GOLD analysis project Ga0181520, IMG submission 132451) | Peatland microbial communities from MTU Mesocosm Facility, Houghton, MI, USA - PEATcosm2014_Bin02_30_metaG | ecosystem: Environmental > Terrestrial > Soil > Wetlands > Peat | place...
CTACCTCTCCATCCTCGCGGCCCTCGTCGTCGGGGTCTTCGTTCCGATCTGCGAATGCGGGACCGTTCCCCTCGCCAGGCGGCTCAGGCAGAAGGGCTTGCCTCTTTCCACAGCGGTCGCCTTCCTCCTCGCCGCGCCCCTCGCCAACCCGATGACCATCGTCTCGACTTTCGTCGCCTTCAAGGGCACGGGCTATCCTGTCTTCGTCTTTCGCCTGAGCTTCGGCCTGGCGGCGGCCTTCGCCATCGCCATGATCGTGGATCTCGTCTCGCGGAACCGCCCTTCGATCGACCTGGCGAAGCCAGCGCGGCGCTTCGCGAGTCTCCGGCCGACGGTCCTCCCCGATCCTCCGCGGATGCCGCCAGCCCTCGCCTGGCGGCGCGCCGCCAGGCGAGGGAGCCTCGGCGAAGGCTTCGTCGCGCGCGTTTCCGGGACTCTCGAGCACGCTTCCTACGATTTCCTCGACACGGCCCGGTATCTGATAGCCGGCATCTCCATCGCCGCCTTCGCCCGCGCCCTCGTCCCCGCGGGGGCCATCCTGCGCTCCCTGGGCAAACCCCTGGCGGCGACGGGCACGGGCCTCGCCTCGGCCTATATCCTCTCCCTCTGCTCCACGGCCGACGCCTTCGTGGCCCGTTCCCTCTTCGCTCCCGATTCCTACCGCGCGGTCCTCGCCTTCCTCATGCTCGGACCGATGATCGACCTCAAGAATACCGTCCTTCTCTCGAGATTCATCCGGCCGAAGCTCCTGGTCGCCCTCGTCGTCCTCACCTTCCTCGTCGTGGGGATCGTGACATTCATCGCATATCCCTTGCTGGAGGCGTCATGACCAAAGTCCGCGATCTTTCCGCGAGCAGGGTCGCGCGCAGCGCGATCTTCCTCATCCTGGCCTTCTTCATCTCCTGGCTCGCCCAGAACGACGAGCTTTCCAAGATAGTCCATCCGCGGATGAACCCCTGGATAGAAGGGGCCGGGGTCCTATTCCTGATCCTGTCCTTCGCGCAGTTGCTGCGCGTCTCGGAGAGGCCCAGGCGACCCGACCCCCTCTCTTTCTTCATCCCCATCGCCTACGTCCTCGCCGTAGTCTTCATCTTCGTACGGTCCCCGGCCTTCTCGTCCGGGCAATTCGATAGCGGGACCGATTCCTTGGCGGTCCAGAGCGCTATCATCTCCAAGCGCGATCAGGCCGCGACGAGGGCCTCCATGGGGCCGCTCCCGGCGACGATCGCCTTCGACGACGACAGGTACTGGAGTCTTTACAACAGGCTCTACGACGATCCCGCCGCCGCCGTGGGCCATCGCGTCGTCATCCAGGGCTTCCTGCGCCGGGCGAGCCAGTTTCCGCCGGGCACCGCCCTGATCGCGCGCAATCTCATGTGGTGCTGCTCGGCGGACATGGCCCAGATCGGGCTCATCGTGAGCGATTCCGCCGTCGACGGGCTCAAGGAATCCCAATGGGTGGAGGCATCGGGGCGCCTCGAGAAGACGGAATTCGACATGAACGGCCAGGGCAAGAAGAACCTCATCCCCGTCGTCGTCGTGGATTCGCTGAAACCCGTGGACAAGGGCGCGACCTCGGGCATCATCTTCCCGTATTGAAGGCCTGCGTCAAATCCCGGCCGCGACGAGAGCGGAGAAGGCGACGACGAGATAGGCGAGCGAAGAAGCGAACATCCTCGCGGGCCACGAAGGGGATCGGAAGCCCGCGAAGCCGACCGCGATCCACGCGAGGCCGATGGCGATGGATCCCGCCGACGCGACGAGGGTCGTCGCGGAAGGAGGCGGGGCGGCGAGGGCCATGGCCAGCGGTGGAAAGGGCAGGGCCGCCGCCGCCCAAGCCAGGATCGCCTTTCGCGCGCGAAGATCGCCCTTGCCCGGCGACAAGCCCGCCATGGGTATGCCAGCGGCCCGATACTCGTCGGCCCGCCGGAGAGCGAGGGCCCGGACGTGAGCCTGTTGCCAGACCGCAAGGAAGGCGAAGAGGGCCCAGGCGGGCGCCCCGAGGCGGGGGTTTGCGGCTGACCATCCTATAAGGGGCGGAATCGCCCCCGCGATCCCGCCGATATATAGGCTGCTAGCGGCCCCGCGGCGCTTGGCCCAGAGGCTGTAAGGCACTAGGTAGACGAAGGCGCCCGCCAGGCCGAAGGCCGCCGACGTCGGGGCAGCGGCGAAGAGCAGGGCCAGACCCGCCGTCCCGAGTCCGAATCCGATGCCGAGGGTCCGAGCCGCGCCCATGGCCCCGCGCGCGGTCGGACGATCGCGCGTGCGCTCCATCAAGGCGTCGAGGTCGCGATCGATCCAATTGTTGATCGCGCAGGTTCCGCCTACGAGGAGGGAGGTCCCCGCGAGGACGAGGAACCCTCGGCCCCGGAGATCGCGGAGCCCCGCGCCGACGGCCCCCAGGGCGAAGCCCGCGAGGGCCGTCAAGGAATTGGAAGCCACTATCCCGATTTTCACCAGGGCGAGAAAATCTCGAATCCGCCTCATCGCCCCAGCATAGCACATGCGAATCTTTCCCATTTTGACATTTCGCCGGCGCCGAATGTAGGATACTATGTAGGCCGAATTCCCGGAGGCGGATCGGGAGGGAGGATCGGGGTGATCGACTCCTTGTATAGTCTATTGAGTAAGCTGGGTTTCACGGATCCTTTGCATACTCCCATCGTCCATATACCCATCGGCCTCGTCATCGGAGCCTTCGTCCTCTTCGTCGTGGCGTTGCTCTTCAAGCGCGAGCGACTCGTGGTCACTGCCCGCCATCTCTCGATCCTGGCCTTTATTTTCGTCTTTCCGACCATCCTTTTCGGGGTCTTCGATTGGATCCACTTCTTTCATGGCGCGATGATCCCCGCGATCAAGATCAAGATGCTGCTCGCGGGAATCCTCCTCGTCTTCCTCGGAATTGGCATCGTGCTTGGGGGAGAGGCAAAACCCCATCGCGTCGCCTTTTCGATCGTCTACCTCTGCTCCTTTCTCCTCGTCGTAGGCCTCGGCTACTTCGGCGCCGGCCTCGTCTTCAGGCACGCGGAGGCCGCGCAGCAAGTCTCGCGCATCGGCGTCTCGGAGGCGCCCTCGTCGCCTTCGCCTTCGGTATCGCCGCCGGCCAAGGGCGAGAGCGCGAGCGAGATCGGAAGCGAGGGAGCGGCCCTTTTCCAGTCCAATTGCGCCTCCTGCCATCCGGGAGGCTCCAACATCATAGAAGCCTCGCTGCCCATCAAAGGCTCGAAGAGACTGGCCTCGCTCGAGACCTTTCAGGGCTTCATCCGCGCTCCGACGATGCCCGACGGGAAGGCGGGGGCCATGCCTTCCTTCGGGGAGGGCGCCTTGAGCGTCGATCAAGTACAGGAGCTCTATTCCTATCTGAGGACGGCCTTCAAATGAAGCGCGCCTGCTTGAGCATTTCGCTGCTGTTATTGGCTGCGGCGGTCCAGGCCCACTCGGGGGCCCTCGGATCGGTCCCCATAGGCTTCGACGAGCGCCTGGGCCGAAACGCCGCCCTGGAGCCCGTCTTCACCGGAGAGGACGGGGCGAAGGTCCGTTTCGGAGATCTCGTCGACAGGCCCGTCCTGCTCAATTTCGTCTATTACCGCTGCAAGGACCAGTGTACGACTCTCCTCGTCGGCATCGCGCAGGCCCTGCACGGCGTGGACGCCGAGCCCGGCGTCGCCTATCGCGTGATCACGGTCAGCGTCAACGACGCCGAGGGCCCCGCCGACGCCCTCGGGAAGAAGACCCTGGCCCTCGCCTCGATCGAGAAGCCCTTCCCGTCCTCGGCCTGGCGCTTCCTCGTCGGCTCCGATCCGTCGATAGACGAGCTGGCCGACTCCGTGGGCTTGAGCTACGTAAAGCACGGGGAGGACTTCGACCATCCGCTCGGCCTCATCGTCCTCTCTCCCAAGGGCAAGATCGTCCGCTATATGAACGGGACGGATTTCCTCCCCCTCGACGTATCGATGTCCATACTCGAGGCCTCGTCGGGCGTGGTCAGGCCCACGATAGCCAAGCTCCTTCGCCTCTGTCTCAGCTACAACCCGCAGAGCCGCCAGTTCGGCTTCGAGGTCCTGCGCGTCAGCGGGATCGTGATCACCATCCTGATCGTCGGCTTCGTCCTCTACCTCGTCCTCTCGGGCAGGAGACGGCGCCGACGGACGCAAGGGAGCTAGTATGGGAGAGACAGTCCACGAGGCCTCCAGGCCTTTTTTCGAGCCGCAGGGCGGCAAAAGGGGCCTTCTCGCCTGGCTGACCTCGACGAACCACAAGCGCATAGGGATGCTCTACCTGGCGCTGATAGGGAGCTTTTTCTCCGTAGCCGTCATCCTCGGGGTCCTCATGCGAATCCAGATGCTGTCGCCCGCGATGAGGCTGTTGGACGCTCGAGGCTATAACGCCCTGTTCACGATGCACGGCATCATAATGATCTTCCTCGTCGTGATCCCCGGCGTCCCGACGATATTCGGCAACTTCGCCCTGCCCATGCTCATCGGCGCCAACGACATGGCCTTCCCGCGGCTCAATCTCTTCTCCTGGTACCTCTTCCTGACCGGGGCGGTACTGGCCGCGGTCTCGGTCTTCACCAACGGAGGCGCGCCCGATACCGGCTGGACTTTCTACGTCCCCTTCAGCCTCAAGACGACAGTCAACGTGCCCCTCGCGACCTTCGCCGTCTTCGTGCTCGGCATGTCCTCGATACTCACGGGGATCAACATCGTCACGACGGTCCACCAGCTCAGGGCGCCCGGCATGCGCTTCTTCAAGATGCCGCTCTCGGTCTGGGGCCTGTACTCCACCGCCTGGGTCCAGATCCTCGCGACGCCGATAATCGGCATCACGATGCTCCTCATCATCGTCGAGCGGCTCTTCGGCATCGGCGTCTTCGACCCGACCAAGGGCGGCGACCCTCTGCTCTACCAGCATCTCTTCTGGATCTACTCGCATCCCGCCGTCTATATCATGATCCTGCCGGCCATGGGCATCATCTCGGACCTCTTTCCCGTCTTCTCGCGGAAGAACATCTTCGGCTACAAGATGATAGCCTTCTCGAGCCTCGCGATCGCGTCGGTGGGCTCGCTCGTCTGGGGCCATCACATGTACGTCTCCGGCCAAAGCGATACGGCCGATATCGTCTTTTCCCTCCTCACCTTCCTCGTGGCGGTGCCGAGCGCGATCAAGGTCTTCAACTGGATCGCGACGATGTACAAGGGCTCGATCAGGCTGGAGGCTCCCTTCCTCTTCGCCCTCACCTTCGTCTTCCTCTTCACGATCGGGGGGCTCACGGGCCTCTTCCTCGGCGCCCTCTCCGCCAACGTCCAGCTCCACGACACCTACTTCGTCGTCGGCCACTTCCATTACATCATCTTCGGGGGCATGGGCTTCGGGATGTTCGCCGCCCTCCATTACTGGTATCCGAAGATGACCGGACGCATGTATTCCAAGGCTACGGCCGTCCTCGGCTGGCTCCTCGCCTTCGCCGGATTCAATCTCTTCTACTTTCCCTTCTTCATCATGGGCTGGGAGGGCATGCCCCGCAGGTACTACTCCTACCTTCCCAAGTTCGCGCATCTCCAGTTCCTGTCGAGCATCGGGGCCTACGTCATGGTCGCGGGCCTGGCGATTTTAATCGGCAACCTCCTTTACCACGTGCGGCGCGGAGAGGAGGCTCCCGCCAATCCTTGGGGCGGCGCCACCCTCGAATGGACCCTTCCGTCGCCGGCTCCCTACGAGAATTGGGAAGAGCCGCCGATCGTGACTAAGGGACCCTACGATTATTCCGGAATGGGGGACGGTCGATGAGCGGGCGGGAACGGCAAGGGGATGCCGACCTTGCTGCCGGCGATAGGGGCCGCATCGGCATGTGGCTCTTCATATGCACCGAGATCCTCCTCTTCGGCGGGCTCTTCCTCCTCTATTCCGTCTACCGCTACAAGCACCAGGCCGACTTCCATGCGGCTTCGCTCAACCTTTCTCGTTTCGACGGCACCCTCAACACCCTGGTCCTGATCACCTCGAGCCTCACAGCGGCCCTGGCCGTCCACGAGCTTCGAGGAGGTCGGACGGCGAAGGCCAGGCTCTTCATCGCCTTCACCATCCTCTTCGCCTTGACCTTCCTCACGGTCAAGGGCTTCGAGTGGGGAGAGAAGTTCACGCACGGCCTCTACCCGGACGCGGCCCACCTCCTCTCCCTGCCTCGGGGGCAAATCCTGTACTTCGGCCTGTATTTCACGATGACGGGGCTGCACGCCGTCCACGTCATCGTCGGGATGGGCCTCTTCGGCTACGCTCTGCGCTCCATGTCGCGGGGCCGCGTGGATGCCGACCATCCGATCTACGTGGAGAACGTGACCCTCTTCTGGCATCTCGTCGACATCATCTGGATATTCCTTTTCCCGCTCTTCTACCTTATCTCCTAGGGGGCCTCGAGTTGAGCGATACCGACATCGAAAGGAAGGGCGGCGGGACCGCCGCGCACGGGCCGGGATACCGGAGCTATCTCCTGGTCTACGCCCTCCTGGTCTGCCTCACCGTGCTTACCGTCACCTCCGCCAGCCTGAATCTCGGGGCCGTCGCCATAGCGATCGTCCTCGTCATCGCGGGGACCAAGTCCATCTTCGTCCTCCTCTATTTCATGCACCTGCGCTACGAGAAGCGGCTCCTGATCAAGATCCTCATCCCGATCGTCGTCGCCACCCTGGCCATCTTCATCGGGCTGACCTATACGGACATCCTCTACAGATAGGGGGCATTGCATGGAAGCGACCACGATAGGGGCCGTCGACGAAACCCTGTACTACATAGCCGCCTTCGTCTTCCTGATGCTGTTCGGGATCGTCTTCTTCCTCGTGTACTTCGCCGTCAGGTACCGCGCCTCGCGCAACCCCGTCGCGACCGATATCCACGGCAACAATCTCCTCGAGGTCGTTTGGGTGGTCGTGCCGACCCTGATCGCGCTCAGCATGTTCTTCTACGGACTCACCGGCTACAATTTCCTCAGGCGCGCCCCCGCGGGCTCCTTCGAAACGACTGTGCGCGCGCGGCAATGGTCCTGGCTCTTCGAGTATCCCGACGGCACGAAGAGCCCCGACCTCGTGGTTCCCGCCGGTCGCGACGTGAAGCTGACCTTCGCCTCCGAGGACGTCATACACGGCTTCTACCTCCCCGGCTATCGCATCCAGGTCGACGCCGTGCCGGGCATGAAGACCTATGCCTGGTTCAAGGCGAGCAGGGTGGGCGTCTTCGACATCCTCTGCACGGTCTACTGCGGGATAAATCATTCGGGAATGCTGGCCAAGCTCTATGTCCTGCCCCAGGACCAATACGATGCCTGGCGGGCGGGCGGCTCGACGCAGCTATCGGGTTTCAGACTCCCGGCCGCCCTGGCCACAGGATCCTCCCTGCTGGCCTTGCACGGCTGCCTGGGATGCCACTCCACCGAAGGCCGGACTATCGTGGGCCCTACCTTCAAGGGGCTCTTCGGCTCGACAGTCCAGGTCATAGCGGGAAAGGCCGGCACGCCGGTCTCGGTGCGCGCGGACGAAGCCTATCTTCGCGAGTCCATCGTCGATCCCGGCGCCAAGGTCGTCGAAGGCTTTCCCGATTCGATGCCCGCGAGGAGCGACCTCTCTGCGCAGGACGTCGACGGCCTCGTCGAGGCTATCGAATCCCTGCGATAGGCCCGATCCTAGGCCTTCCTGAGTCTTCGATATTCGAGGATCGTCAGCCAGATCATGATCAGGTCCCATAAGCTGAGCCCGATGAGGACGATCGAACGGGTCCTCGTCCAGCGAATGGTCTGATACGCTATGAAGAAGACGAGGACGAGCAAGGCGAGAGGATAGGCCCAAAGCTTTTTCTTCCATAACAAGAATACGAGGACCAGCTTGACGGCTCCGTGGGAAAGAAGATAGAGGAGCCAGAAATGCTGAGCGTCCATGGAATAGCGCTGACTCGCCAGCAGCAGAAGATTCGCGATCGAGTCCTTCGGATCCTCGGCTAACTCGTTACGCGTGATGAGACCGACGATATTCCTGATAAGAGCGGGATTTATGAGCCAGATGAGGATCCCGCTTACGATCTCGAATGCCGCATGGAGGCCTTTTAACAGGATCCCGAGCTCGAAACCGGCGTGAAGCAGGCCGCCCGCTTCTTTCTCCTCGACTCCGTCCTGCGCATTGGTCATCGCGACACCCCCAAGAAATTGTACTCGGCTTGGAGCAGTCTCGTCTGTCTCCTTTTTCTTCGAATGATTTCTACCGATAACATGCATATTCACTAGAATAATTACGAATTGCGTATTATAATGTCCGTTAGTTGCAGTATTCGTAGAATTTTCTGATCGAGTCGTATGGAGGATGCAAGCATGAAGATCGGATGCGTCAAGGAAATCAAAAGACACGAATATCGCGTAGGCATGACCCCGCATTGCGTAAAATCCTACGTGGACCATGGTCACCAGGTGACTATCCAAACGGGAGCCGGAGCCGACGCGGGCTTCGAGGACGCCGAATATGCAGCGGCCGGCGCGCGTATCGAATCGGACAGGAAACGGATCTTCGACTCCTGCGATATGATCGTCAAGGTTAAGGAGCCCCAGAGCGACGAGTATGCCCTCCTGCGCGAGGGGCAGATTCTCTTCACCTATCTCCACCTCGCCGCGGATCGAGAGCAGACCGAGGCACTTATCGCCCGCAAGATCAAGGGAGTCGCCTACGAGACCATACGGATGGCCGACGGCACCCTGCCCTGCCTGAAGCCCATGAGCGAGATCGCCGGCCGCCTTTCGGTGCAGGAGGGCGCGAAGTATCTCGAGAAGCCCTTCGGCGGACGCGGCGTCCTCCTGGGCGGCGTTCCCGGCGTCCCGCGAGGGAAGGTCGCCATATTGGGCGGAGGAGTCGTAGGCACCAACGCCGCCAAGGTGGCCGTGGGCTTCGGCGCCGCGGTGACCGTCCTCGACGTCAATCCGAATCGCCTCGCCTACCTCGACGATATCTTCCGCGGCGAGCTGGCCACCCTCTATGCCACCGAGAAGAACATCCAGACCGTGGTCGAGGAGAGCGACCTCATCATCGGCGCCGTCCTGATTCCCGGCACTCAGGCCCCTCACCTGATCCGGCGCGAGCACCTGAAGACGATGAAGAAGCGCTCGGTCATCGTGGACGTCGCGGTGGACCAGGGCGGCTGCGTGGAGACGACGAGGCCCACGACCCACGACGCTCCCACCTTCGAGGTGGACGGAGTCGTGCACTACTGCGTCGCCAACATGCCCGGGGCCGTCGCCCTCACGAGCACCCTCGCCCTCACCAGCTCGACCCTGCCCTACGGCCTCAAGATAGCGGACATGGGCCTCGAGGAAGCGCTCAGGAAGAACCCGGACCTCAAGGAGGGCCTCAACCTCTACGAAGGCAAGTGCTGCTACCCCGGCGTCGCGAAAGCCTTCGACCTTGCCTACGTCTCGCCCGATACGCTACTGTAAGGAGCGATGCAGCCCGACGAGACCGACTGGAAGATCATCTCGATACTGAAGGAAGGCTACGTGCCCAACAACACGATAGCCCTGGAGCTCGGCGTATCCGAAGGCACCATCCGCGCCCGCCTCAAGAAGCTCAAGGAGGCGGGCATCCTCCAGATCCGGGCCCTCATCAATCCGGACGTGCTCGAGAACAAGCAGCTGGTCCTGGTCGCGATGCGCGTAGCCGAGTCCAAGCTCCTCGACCGCAAGGCCGAGGAGCTGTCGCGTCTCAAGAACGTGCTGTCCGTATCGATCGCCTCCGGCCGCTACGATCTTATAGCCGAGGTCCTCCTCGATTCGAACCGGGGCCTCGTGCAGTTCCTCACCGAGGAACTGTCCTCGGTCGAGGGCATCCTCGCCTCCGAGAGCTTCATCATGCTCAAGAGCTACGGCAAGTATGTATAGTGGCCCGTCGACGGGCTAGCTCGTCGACGGGCCCGCCGGCCTTCCCAGGGATTCCCGGAATCGGACTAAATCGACGAGGCAGGAATTGACGGGGGTCGCGATGCCGAGGGCCGCGCCTCGCGCAGCGATCGCGCCGTTCAGGAAGTCGATCTCGGTCGCCCTTCCCCTCGAAAGGTCCTGCAGCATGGACGAGTGGTGCTCGGCGGTGCTCGGGATCTGCGCGTCGCGCAGGTAGGAGAGATAGTCTTCGGGGCGGGCCCAGGGGAGGGCGACGCCTTCGGCCGCGGCGACCGCGAAGCCCTCGCGGACTACGCTCTCGATGATCCGCCAGGCCGAGGCCTCCGCGAGCCTTCCGTAGGGCACGCCCATGAGGGCGCCCAAGGGATTGAGGGCGCAATTGTAGAGAGTCTTGGCCCAGAGCTCCGAGCGGATCGCGGGGCTGCCCTCCGCGCGCATGCCCGCGCCGCGGAAGAGCTCGACCGCGCTCAGTACCCGCTCGTCGATGCCTTCCGGGAAGCGGCCGAGCTTGATTGGCCCGGCCTCGACCGATACATGGACGGCCGCGTCGCCCCGCCACTCGAAGCCCGTGATGATCATCCCGCCGATCGCCTTGCCGCCGGAGGAGGCGATCAGTTCCTCGTTGCCGATGCCGTTCTGCAGGCTCACCGTCTCGGTGCCGCGCAGGACTTCCGAGTGGCAGGCGCAGATAGCCCGAGTGTCGACGGCCTTGGACGTCAGGATCGCGTAATCGTAGCGCTCGCCCGCTGGTACGGAATCGCCTATCGGGAAGCGGTATTCGCCCTCGCCCCACCTGCCCGTGAGGCGAAAGGCCTCCTTCTCGACGGCTTTCGCGACGCGGGGCCGGGCAACGGCCCGCACTTCGCATACTTTCGACAGCTTCGCCGCTATGGAGAGTCCGACGGCGCCCGCGCCGAGTATCAGCACCTTCATGACCCAAAAGCATAGCCTATTCGAGCCTCTTTAGGAACTGCTATCATGCGGCGATGGCCGATCGATGGTTCGCGACGCACGCCGCGGGATTCGGGCCCCTCGTCGTCCGCCTCGCCTCGCGCGACTTCCCCGGCTGCGATGCGCGAGCCGACGGCGACAATGCCGTACGACTTTCCTGCGCGACCGCGCCTCGGGGGCTTCTCGCCTATTGCCGCGGCCTCTTTCGAGTCATCGCCGAGGCCCCCGGCGGCCTGGAGCGGGCTTCGCGCTCCATCGCGCGCGACCTTGCCGGCGGCCCGGCCATGGCGAGGGAGCGTCGGGCCCCGGCGACCTTCGTCCTGCGTTCCTTCGGGCCCGACGATCCCGCCTCGCTGCCGCGCGAGCTGCGCCTTTCGTTCGAGCAGCTGATCGCAGGATGCACGGGCGCGCGCCCCGATTCCGAGAG
>Ga0181520_10011910_pt1 | contig 11303 bp, 5 predicted proteins | sample PEATcosm2014_Bin_29_FD_132451 | JGI IMG/M metagenome (GOLD analysis project Ga0181520, IMG submission 132451) | Peatland microbial communities from MTU Mesocosm Facility, Houghton, MI, USA - PEATcosm2014_Bin02_30_metaG | ecosystem: Environmental > Terrestrial > Soil > Wetlands > Peat | place...
GAAAGAGTTTAGCCAGGCTCGCAAGAGCCTGGAAAGCAGCCCCTCATTGGATAAGAACAGCCCCCGAAGGGGGCGGCACAAATGACGCGATGTTGTCGGTTCTGTGTCGCCCCTTCGGGGCTTGCGGGCTATGTGGGGCCGGGAATCCGGGGGCTTACGCCCCCGGCTAAACTCCGACGACCCCTTCGGGGTCTGACAGCAACGGCACGCACCAGATCATTGCGTCCCACGCGCGGAAATGTGGGTAAAGCATAGCCACAAGTGGAGAGGGGCCGGGGGTGAGGTGCCGTTCCTCCGGCCGTTCGCCGTACTTTCCGCGTTCAGCATTCCGCGTTCAGCGTTCCCCTCAGTCCCCCTTAGCCTGCCGGAAATCCACTCTCCTCAGGAACCTCAGTTGCATGTATGTGAATCCGATCAGAATGCTGCCGAGGATCCATGCGTATGAGGTCGCCAGGCTGAAGCGCAGGTTGACGTATGCCTCCTGCCAGATCGCCATCCCCATGACCATCGTCGCCTTACCGGGGCCGCCGAAGGTCAGCAGGAAGATGCTGCCCATCCCCTGGAAGGTGGCGATGAATGCGCCCACGAAGTTGATGAACACCAGTGGCGCGATCGTCGGGAATGCGATGTTGCGGATACGCCGCCAGATTCCCGCGCCGTCGATGCTCGCGGCCTCGTACAGCTCCTCCGGCACCGACTTGAGCGCCGCGAGGTAGATCAGGCTGCTGATGCCCGCGCCCGCCCACACACCCGGCAGGATGACGCATGCCATCACCGTCGCCGGGTTGCCGAGCCAGTCGACCGGCTTGAAGCCGAAGCCGCCGAGGATGTGCGACAGCACCTGGTTGATCGTGCCGCTCGCCGTCCCGGTGAACATCTCCTTCCACATGAGGGTCACGACCAGGCCGCTGGTCATCTGCGGGAGGAAGAAGAGCGTGCGGAAGAAGACCTTCAGTCGCGGCACCTCGGTGAGCAGGAAGGCGAGAATGATCGGCGTGAAGAACGCCAGGCCGAGGTTCCACAGGACGAACCGGAATGTTGTGAGGATATAGTGGTAGAAGTTCGGGTCGAGCGCGATGCTGATGAAGTTCGTGAGGCCCACGATCGGCGAGTGGCCCACGATCTTGTAGTCCTGGAAGGCCATCACCAGGCCGCGGGCCAGCGGGTAGTACCCCCAAAGCGCGATTGAGGCCAGCGCCGGGGCCATCATCAGCCACGGAAGCCAGCCCTTGTATACCCCCGCGACGCGCGTGGCCTTGCGCATCTGGTCGCGCACGATGAGCACCGTGAACAGCACGAGCAGCGCCAGGATGATCCCCGCGATCAGCCTCGCCACCGGGCGGTACTTGTCCAGTGTTGACGCCGGTTTCTCGAACATGATGCCCGAGTCGGCGTCGCGCTCGAGGCTTTGCAGCGCCGCGTTGTAGTCGAAATCCTTCCCGCTCGGGCGCAGGACGAGATCGATCACCTCGCGCTGGTAGAAGTCGCGGAACTGCAGCCAGCGGCCCATGAACGGCTCCACGACCTCGAGGATGTTGCCGGTCTCGATGTCGTGCCACATCTGCAGATTCTCGGGCGGAATCTCGCGCAGGTAGTCGTCGAAGCCCAGCCGGGCCAGGTCGCGTGGGTTGAGGAACTTCGCCTGCCCGGCGGCGACCTTCCGCCTGATCTCCTCGTCCGAGCCCTCCACGCTGCAGATGCGCTTCATGATTTCCCAGACGAGGTCGCGGTAGGCCTTGCGCTCGGATTCCGTCGCCCCGCCGCGCTTGAGCACATCCTTGCCGATCATGAAGAACGAGTTCGATGCCTGCAAGACCGGCCTCTGCGTCGCGGTCATCCCGGGGAAGGGGAACATGCCCATGTCGTTGGGCTGGATGCCGACGGACTCGAACTCGGTCATGTCCCCGGCCCAAAGCGGGTACATGGCGAGGTCCCGCCCCAGGCGCTTTACGGTGTCCATGATCTCCTTGGTTGTGACCCCGATGCAGCCCTCGATGACGTCCTGCTCGCGGAAGGTTACCCGACGCCCCTGAACGTTTACCCAGCCTTGCTTGATCTGATCGGGCGTCAGTTCGATCGGTTCCCTCGTCGTCGGGTCGACGATCCACGGGGCCCAGCGCAGCCGCCAGTAAAATGCCACGGCCGCGGTCGCCTCCGGGCTGGCGACATTGCATCGCCACACGGGCTTGACACTCTGGAGGTCCTCGCCGGTGTCGGGGGCGTGGAAGTCCGTCGCCTGTTCGCCGAAGGTGTAGACCTTGCCGGTGGTGGGGCTGGTGCGATCCTGCACGACGATACTGGAGCCTGTCGTCGCGACCCACGGCGCGAAAGCCCAGCTCGCCGGGGTGAGGTCAAGCCCCGGAGTGTTGGTCTCGTGGTTGTACAAGAGCCGGGTCCAGCGGATGAACTCGTCGTAAGTGCGCGGGGGTTTGGCCGGGTCGAGGCCGGCTTTGCGGATGAGGCTCTTGCTATATAGCACGCCGACGTAGGTGCCGTTGCGATTAGGCAGGGCGTACGGGATGCCGTCGACTGTCACAACCTGCCGATAGAGCGGCTTGATCTTCATCCACCCGTCCCACTTCGCCTCGTCCGCGTCGATCTGGCCGTTGAGGTCGCGGGTGCCGTCAGGCTTGAGCTTCGGCTTGCCGTTCGCGAGCACTCCGTCCTGGCCGATCCATTCGGTGAGAGGATACGCGAGGCCCTGGGAGACCGCCTGGCGGATGTCGGTCTCGAAGATGTCGGGACCGATGTTCGCCGCCATCGCCATCGCGAGGCTGGCGCGAGCGCCCTCGGCGGGCATGTGGATACCGTCCCACTGCCTCAGGTGAACGTTCGGGTGCGCGGCGAAGAAATCGCGGAGGACCTTGGGCTGGCGGTTTTGGGTGTTGTAGCGGGAGGTGACACTGATGTCGAACTGCGCCGGCTCGCTCGGGTCGGCCGGCGCGACCGTACCCAATGCGTACAGGGCGAGTGTTATGAGAACAGGCTTGTACAGGAACCGAATCGACTTGCCGGATACCATATCGACCGCCAAAGCGGGAGTTGCACGAGGAGGCGATCTTAGAGTACCGCCCGCGTCGGGCGCTGTCAATGCTGCGTGGTGGCGACTCAGGGGTATCGTTCTTTGATGTGGCACTTTCAACGGTCAAGGCGCGGGGTGTCACGGCCTCGTTCCGGCCCGCGAAGCGGGGTGGAACGAGGCCGTGACGGGGACCCCGCGCGCCGTCCTGGCAGCCTCCCGCCCTGAGGTCAAGGGCTTGGCGTGGTGCGTAGAAACGATGCTCCTGGGTGGCGTCTCTCTTCGGGAGGTCGGTCGGCCAAGGCCGGGGGCCTGAGGAATGTTGACGCTATGGCGACATATCTGCGCCGACACTTAGATATACATGTCCGACTTATGGCTATTGAAGTCGTTGATGAGCCTAATGCCGCCCTCCGATCAATAGTACGACCGCATCAGTGTACGCGATGTTGACACACTGAGTCCTGACATATATCCTGTTGACCGATGCTGGGGGCCGGTAACAGCCGACGCAAGCGCGGGGTGCGCATCGCTCCGGCCGTGAGGGACCATGTCGGGGGTGATACAGCGGGGTTTGTGGTTTGCCCGCTTCTCGCGACCGACAGGCAAAACCCGGACGGTTGCGCGAACGTTTCTCCGCGCCCGCTCGATTCATGTTATTGCCATCGCGCTGACCATCACTTACCTCGTCAGCCGGTTTTCCTTTTTTCTCTCGAGTCCTGAGTTTTCGCTGCTTGATGCATGGCTCTGCGCCCGCCCTTCGCGCGCCCCCAGCCCGGTGATCGCCCTTGTGGGCATCGAGCGGGCCGACATTGACCGGTGGGCCAGGAACAGGCCGGCAAACTGCGCCTGCGGTCAGATATCGCGCGCCGAGCTTGGCAAAGCGATCTCGTCCATCAAGGACGCGGGCGCAAAGGTCGTGGCTGTCGACCTGGCGTTCTCCCAATGCTGCCCTATCGGGGCCGGCACGCCGGCGGCTCACGACCGGCCCCTGACCGAGGCGCTGCGCAAGCCGGGGGAGACCGCTCTCATCGCCGAGGCGAACATCTCGGACCGGATGTACTTCAGGGAGCCGCCGCGCGAGCTTCTCGGCGGGGCAAACCCGGCGATCACCTCGCCGGTGCTCTACAACCCCCGGGGCATCATCCGGGGCCTGAGCCTGGTGCAGTCGGGTGTCCCGGCGGGGGGCGCGGCGCTCGGCGACGCCCCCGTGGCGGCGGAGCGCGTCTACCCGCCCCTGTCGCTGGCTGCGTATGCGGCCTACGAGGGCGACCCATGCGACGTGCCGGCTCCCAACGACCGCGAGGATACCGTAGATTGCGCGGGCCTCGACATGCCGGTGTGGCCCTCCGAGGATGTTCACGCACTGGCGTCGGTGATGCCTCGCAAACCGGAAGACGCCAACTACCATGTCATGTTGCTCAATTGGGCCGGCGGCACGGGCACCTTCCCGATGTACTCCTGCAGGGAAATCCTGGAAGCGAGCCAGGCCGAGCTCAGACGCCGCTTCGCCGGCAAAGTCGTTCTCATTGGGGCGTTGACGGACCGCCGGCGCACGCCCTGGTTCGCCGGCGCCCCCCCGGCTGAACCGCCGTTCGTCGATCAGTCGCAGGAGCGGTGGATGAGCGGGATCGAGATCCACGCCAATGCGCTCGATATGCTGCTGACCCGCCGGTTCCTGCATCCGATGTCCACGCCTGCGGCTGTGCTGCTGTTGCTCGCGCTCAGCCTGATAGCCGCCTGGGGCTTCACTCATCTGAGAGCTTTGCATGCCGTCGGGCTTCTGGCGCTCGAGTTTGCTGCCTTGGCCGTGGCTGCCATGTACCTGGCGCGAATCGACTACTGGCTGTATACCGTCATCCCGGCAACGGGCGCGGCCCTGGCGGGGGGCTCTTCCGGGATATACGGCTATGCCCGGTCCCGGCAGGAGGCGGCGGCTCTCGCCCGGCAGATTCAGGCACAGAAGAGGGCGACGGAGACCGTCGCCCACGATCTCAAGCAGCCTTTCGCGGCGATCGACGCACTCACGCAGGCCGTGCTCGCCCAGGAGCAGCGTGGCGGCGGCCCGGTCGGCTCCCGCGACCTGCTGCAACTGATCCAGCAGGAAGCCAAAGATGCCGTAAGCGCCATCAACGATCTCCTGCGGATATCGACCGAGCTGCCTCTCGAGCCGCAGGAGTTCAACCTCGTCGGCCTGGTCAGCGGCCTCGCAACGACGCAGAGCCTCAAGAGCTACGCGCACGAGGTCGAAGTCAGGGCTTCGGAGGACGACATCCGGGTTTTCGGCGATCCGAGATACCTGGGCAAGGCCGTGGACAACCTCATCGACAACGCGATCAAATATTGGCCCGAAGGGGGCGTCGTGGTCGTGGAGATCGCGCGCAGGGCCGGCGGGGTGAGCCTCAAGGTCATCGACAGGGGACTTGGGATACCGGCCAAGAGCCAGGCACTGATCTTCGAATGCTACGAACGAGCCGTGCCTGACGGGGTGACGATCTCGGGCACGGGCATCGGTTTGTACTCGGTAAAGCGCATCGTGGAGGGGCATTCCGGCAATATCACGGTCGAGAGCGAGCCGGGCAAAGGCTCAGTTTTCACGATCATCTTGCCGGACAGTCCGCAGCGGACGGCGCATGACCGCTCAGGAGGCGCAGCAGCATGACTCGCCGCACAGGATTCGCCGTGGCTTTGGCACTGATGACTTTCGTCGCGGGGGCTACGATCTGTTGGTGTGCTCCCGGTGTGAGAGCGCGCCTCGAGCGGATCACGGGCGCAGTCAAGTTGCAGCGCAGCGGCTCAGCCTGGGAGCGCCTCACCACCGGCTGGCGATACGATCTCGTCGCCGGCGATCAGCTTCTGACCGGCCAGCGCTCCGGCGCCGACATCCTCATCGACGGCGGGAGGGTCCACGTTTTCGAGCGCACCCAGGCCTGGATACCTGCCGCCGCGCCTGCAGGGCAGAAAGCCGCCCCGGGCGTGTGGCTCATCGTCGGCAAGGCGTTGGTCTGGCTCGTGGGGACGCGCGGCTTCGATCTCGGCTCCGAGGGCGCGATTGCAGGAGCCAACGGCACCAAGTTCCTGGTCGAAGTCGACGAGAGCAAGGTCACCACGCTGACGGTTCTCGAGGGTCAGGTCACCTTCCACAATGACCTCGGCAGCGTTGTCGTGCACGAAGCAGAGCAGAGCCGCGCCTCGAAAACGATGGCCCCCACCCGCCCCAGCCGCGTCGATCTGTCCGGCTACGTCGAGTGGGAAGCCTCCCTGGACAACCTCGGCCTCGGCCTGGAGATGCGCTACAACCCCGCCGAGTCGCCCGACAGGTTCAAGCAGCTCACCGATGAGGCCCGGGCCGCCGCGGCAGCGGCCCCGGCGGACCCTGCCGCTCAAATCCGCCTCGGCGATCTGCTCGGTGACACGGGCGATCCGGCCGGTTCGATCTCCGCGTACCGAACGGCCCTTCAGCTTGCGCCGCAGTCCGTGGATACCCAGGTGCGTCTGGGCTACGCTCTCCTACAAGCCGGGCAGATCGCGGATGCCACCGCCGCCTTCACGGCGGCCGCCGCGGCAAACCCGACGGCTCCGGAGCCGCTCGTCGGCCAGGCCGCCGCTCTCTTGTGCGCGGCCCCTGAGGGTTCACCGGCGCAGGCCGACACTCTTCTGGCCCAGGCGCTCGCCCTCAAGCCCGATTACCCCCGCGCGCACCTGCTCCTGGGCTTCTCCGCGATGCGCCAGGGCGATGCCGCTCGCGCCCGCGCCAGCCTGGAGCGCGCCCTGGCCGTCGAGCCGACGAACTACCAGGCGCTGGCCTACTTGTCCACGGTGCAGCTTGCCACGGGCGAGGCCGCCGCAGGGTTGCAAAGCGCCCGCCAGGCCGTCGCGGCAGCGCCATCGTCGGCCCTCGCCCACCAAAGCCTCGCGACCGCCGAGTTCTTCGCCGGAGACCTAAAGATTGCGAAGGCCGAAGCCGACGCGGCCGTCAAGGCGAACCCGGGCTCCGCCGCTGCGCACCTGGTCGCCTCCGACGTGGCCGTGGCCGAGGGCGACCTGCGCACCGGCCTGGCCGAGGCGCAGCTCGCGGTGATGCTCGACCCCGGCCTCGCTCCCGGTTACAGTGCCCTGGGCATGATCTTCCTCGCGCTCAACGACCTCCCGCAGGCCGAGAAGGCTTTCGCGAACGCGACCCGGCTCAGCCCCAAGCTCGTCGCCGCCCGCACGGGCCTGGGCGTCACGTATGCGCGCCAGGGCAAGCTGGCCGAGGCTATGGAGGCCCAGAAAGCCTCCATCGCGCTCGATTCCGGTTCTGCCTCGGTCCACAACAACCTCGGCGCCATACACTTGTCATTGGGCGATCTCGACGAGGCCGTCCGCGAGTTCCTCGCCGCCGCACAGCAGCAGCCGGGGTGGGGCATGCCGCACGCGAACCTGGCGATGGCCTACCTCGACCTCAACCAGTTCGCCGACGCGGTCCGCGAGGGCGAGCTTGCGGTGAAACTGGGCGACGATTCCGCCCGGCTGCACACCAGTCTCGCCCGCGTCTACTTGGAGCAGAACCGCGTCAACAAGGCCTGGGCGGAGCTTCGCCGGGCTCTGGAACTCGACGACCACTATGCCCTCGCACACCTGGAGATCGCCGAGGTCTACAACGATCTGGGCCTCTCACGCGATGCCATCAACCATCAACTGCGGGCGCTTTCCCTGCAGCCCTCGTCCATCGCCGAGGACCGCGAGTACGCCCGGACCGATGCCGAGGCGGCCTTGGGCAGCTTCGCGGGAGATTTGAAGATGGACGGTCGGGGGGATGACGGCCAGGGGGCGATCTTCGCGCATCTGCAGCGGCTGGACGACGACAACAACCGGCCGCACTCCCACGACCAGCAGACCACCGGCCTGTTGATGGCCGGCACGCAGCCCGACGCCGACCGCACCGACTCCCTGTTTCTCAGCGCCCAGCGCGACACCCGCGACAGGCCGGGGCCGGCCCTGGCGCCGGGGAACGCGCCCTCAAACCCGGACTTCACCAGTGTGTTCGTCGGTCGCGAGGCGGATTACCTCTCGCGGCGCTCGAGCGGCGACACCTCCTGGACCTTCAAGTTCGGCTACCAGGACCAGACCCTCGCCGAGAGCGACCCCGACAGCCTCGCTCCCGACCCTTATCCGCTACGGCAACTGACGACCCAGGCCGGCGGCCCGCTGGCAGAGATGCGTTACGATGGCCGTCCGTCCCAACGCAGCACACTCACGGCCGGGGTGGCTTTCTCGGGCCAAACTCGCGAACTGTCGGGAGAGTTGGGCATGGCGAACCCGCCGGGCCCACCGACTTTCACCCCCTTTGATGAGAAGCTCGACCGCAGCGTGGCGACATTCTACCTGGAGGAGGAGTCCGCGATCTCCCCGTCCACGAAGCTGCGCCTGGGCGGCCGGGTGGCTGCGGCGGAGGGCGCGACTCCGGTGATCCGCCCGAAAGCCTCCCTGCGCCATGACCTGGGCCAGGGGCGCACGTTGATCCTGCTCACCCGGCCTATCATGGCCGACGACGTGTCCGAGCTCGCGCCTGTCGACGACTATGCCCTGCGTGACTGGATATCTCCGCTCGATCTGGCGGACGGAGGCTACAGCCAGTCGTGGGAGCTTCAGTACCAATTGATGCCGCGCAACGCCTCCCTGCTGCGACTGTCGGGCTTCTACCGCACGCTGCGCAACTTCATCGTCGACTTGGAGGACCCCGCGTGGGATGTCGGGCAGGTTCCGGCGGTGCTTGCGGGCGGCACGATGAGGGGGGGCGAGTTCGAGTGGGAGCAGTGGATCGGCAAGAAGGTCACCGCCGGCCTTTGGACGCGCCTCTCCACCAGCGAGAACGAGGACAACCCCGGCCACCAGATACCGTATCAGCCGAAGCTCTCCGGGATTCTCCGCCTCGACTACCTCGACGAGAGCGGCCTGCGCATCGACACCCAGTGGCTGGAGGTTGGTCGGCGCTACGCGGACATCGCCAATACCACACTGCTCGGCTCGTACGGCACGCTCAACCTCCGGGTGGATAAGCAGTTCAACCTGCACACCGACCTGTTCTTCACGCTCGAGAACGTTCTCAACAGGGACTATGCGTTCTACCAAGACTATCCGGGCCGCAGCAGGAAACTGCAAGCCGGTGTCAAGTACCGATTCTGAACCGTTGTTTTCCGTCTGAATGCGATCTATGGGTAAGGTTGCTGTTGGCAGCGCCGGTGGGGCGCGCTGATCCACCCGTGTAAGAGGTGAGCTACAATGCTCTGCAAGGCCGCAGTAGTCATCTTGGCGCTGGTACTGGCAGTGTCCGCTGTATGCCTGCTGGGGGGTTGCTCGGGGGCGGGTGAAAGCGCCGCCGTGGTCCGCGGCGACGCCACCCAGGCCCTCGCGGCCGGGCAAGTCACGGCGGCGTCGATCCTCAAGCAATGGCTGTCTTTCCTCTACGCCGATGAGGGTCTGTCGTTCACGAGCGCGGCACCCGCCGCCGTTGCGCGAGTTCGGAGCGCTGCCAAGCCACGGACCGTGCATCCGGCGGACAACACCACGTACCCTGGGTACGTCCTTGCCATCGACGATACCAGCCCCGAAGGCGTCCACTTCGTCTACTATCTATGGTTCACCGACCCGGACACCTTCGACGGCTCAGGCTATGGCGACATCACCTGGCCGGATGGGCGGTCCAAGCACGTCACTTTCAGCGCCTACTACGATGCCCCACCGCCGTATACCGGGCACAAGGAGGCCGATTTCACAGAGCAATGGAGCAACGGCATTTCGGTGGCCTATCACCAAGTCGAGTTGTTTTCGGCTGCCGAAGACTCACATCAGAAGTGGTGGGGTACCGCCACGATGCCTGGAGGGCTGACAGCACAATTCACCATCGACCGCAACATCTACCGGGACATCATCACCTTCGCCGACGGCAACGGCTCCACGGTCACGTTCACGGTGCCGCTGACGCAGAAGCTCAACGCGCCGTACTGGCCGCAGTTCTCGCAGCCCCTGAGCGGCGCCTGCACCGTGTCAGGCACCCAGCAGACGTTCACCATGACCGGCGGGCCGGACGAGGCGTGGCACGCCGTCGCGTTCACTTCCACAGGCGCCAGTGCCCAATTCACGCTCGGCTCCGGTTTGACCGGCAGCGGCGAGATTCGGCAGGGAGGCAACGTTGCCGGCGCCTTGACTTGGGATGCGTCTGCCGACGGAACGCTCACGCAGGTGAACGCGCAGGCCTCTGCCGTCCTTCCTATTGCAGCGGCCCAGCGTTTCGCCGTCGACCAGTGGATGTATTCCGTAAGCGCACTGGGGCCTGCCCCGGAATGGGGGTGGTAAGGCAGCGTCTGCGGACCCGCCGCCATGTGATGTCCGACCAGCGGTCGGTGCACGACCGCAACTCACCAAAGGGAGAGGAAAGCCGATGCTCTGCGCGTTCACGGTAAAGCACTCTGATGGTACCTCGGTCACACAAGCCCAGGAGATCACACTGAAGCTGTGCAACACGAACACCACGGCCTACGATTTCAACACCAACTCGTCCGGCACGGTCACCAAGAGCATCAGCATCGGCCAGTACGACATCTATGTCAACGGTGGCTGCATAGTCCCCGACGTCTCTTTCCCACCCTCGCCGGTCGCCAGCCCCTGGGTCGATTCATCGCATATCGAGTTGGACAGCGCCTGCGCAATATAGCCCGGCATGACCACAGAGGGATATGGGGAGCGCCATCACCGGCACTCCCCATATCTGCACTGTTTCGAGAATGGAGTGGGTGCGACAATCCTGTCGCGCGTGGGGCGGGCGTCTCGCCCGCCATCGCCGTCATTCGCATCGCCTCAGAGTGCCGGAACTCGGCATGAGAGCTGCCTCGAAAATCCCCGCTGCCGGGCCAACGGCGACCTCACCCCCAACCCCTCTCCGCAAGCGGAGAGGGGAGAACAACAGCAGTTTCCTGGTGCGCGGGAATCGACGTTTGCCTCTCCCCTCCCGGAACGGGAGGGGTGGCCCGCCGCAGGCGGGACGGGGTAGGGCCGTCGCCTTTTCATCGTTTCAGAGTGCCGAACCCGGCATGACGACTGCCTCGAAAATCGCCGTTTGCTGGGCGAACGGCAACCTCACCCTGACCCGCCTGCGGCGGGTAGGCCCTTCTCCACTCGTGGCTATGCTTTACCCACATCTTGCGTGCGAATCACGGGCCGTTGTCCCAAAAGGCCCGAAGGGCCGAAAGAGTTTAGCCAGGCTCGCAAGAGCCTGGAAAGCAGCCCCTTTTTGGATAAGAAC
>Ga0181520_10011911_pt1 | contig 11302 bp, 7 predicted proteins | sample PEATcosm2014_Bin_29_FD_132451 | JGI IMG/M metagenome (GOLD analysis project Ga0181520, IMG submission 132451) | Peatland microbial communities from MTU Mesocosm Facility, Houghton, MI, USA - PEATcosm2014_Bin02_30_metaG | ecosystem: Environmental > Terrestrial > Soil > Wetlands > Peat | place...
CGATTCGGGCGGGATCGAAATCGACCGGGAAAATGCCCTTGCTCGGAGAGGCCTTCTTGATTTCCGCGATGATGGCCGGCGGACGGTCGGAGAGCGCGGCGCGGAAATCGCGGCGGGATTCGAGACGCTGCCCGGCGCGCGTCTCCCACTCGGCGATCGGGGGAGCGGCCCGGGCGAGGTCTTCGCGTTTTCTGGCGACAATACGGGCCAGGATATCGGGAACAGGCTCGCTCAAGGGTGTTTATTTATGGTAACAGAAGGGCTTGGTGCGCAGAGTCTTGCCGGCGGGAGGCCGCGGCGGCGCGTTCCGCCGGGCGGCCTCCCACGAGGTCTAGCTCACAACCACGCGATCCCAACCGAATCCGGGTTTGTCGGAGGGCAGGATGTAAACGCCATCCGGGCCGCGCGAGACCCGCATGTCTTCCTCGAAGCGCTTGTAGACTTCGTCCGGTCCGCCCGGCGCCGGGATAAACACTTCGCACCACGGAGCATTGACCGTGGCGGCGGTGAAGTGTACGCAGTCCTGCACGCCCCCAGCGTGCGGGATCACGGGGATGTCGTAGGCCGCGGCCATGGCGGCAATGCGCCGCAATTCCGTCAGACCGCCGCACCAGTGGATGTCCGGCTGCCAGATGGCAAATGAGCTGTGCTCCATGAAATTGCGAAATCCATAGCGGAAATAGACGTGTTCGCCGCCCACGATGCGCGTGGACTTGATGCTTTCTCGCAGCCTCCCGAAGCCCTCGAAATCATACGGCGGCAGGCATTCTTCCATCCAGTAGACGCGGTAGGGGGCCACCATCTCGGCAAGCTCGATGGTGTAGGGTTCGTTCAACGCCATCCAGCAGTCGAGCATGATGTTGGCATCCGGGCCCACCTGTTCACGGGTGCGCTGCACCAACTCGGTGTTCTTCTTCAGCCCGTCGCGTCCGTCGATCGGCCCGTAGGGCACGGCCAGCTTGAATCCCTTGAACCCGAATTTCAAATGCTGCTCGATGTCGTTGCCGGTGCAATAAGTGGGAATGCGATTCTTGGTTGAGCCACCCAGGAGCTTGTAGACCGGCATTCCAAGGGCGATACCGATCAGGTCCCAAAGGGCCAGGTCAACGCCGCTAATAGCATTGGCAACCACTCCCGCCTGGCCGTAAGACATGCTGGAGCGATACAAAATGTCCCAGATCCGCTCGATGTTGAAGGGGTCTTCTCCCATCAAGAGCTTGGTGAAATGGCCGGTGACTACCTCGCCGCCACCGATCCCGCCGGTGCCGTAACCCTTCACGCCTTTGTCGGTGGAGATTTCTACGGTGAACCCTACTAGCCCGCCAGGGTCGGGCGAGAACAGCGAGCGCGTGGCCTTATACTCCGGGTAAATGGACATGGGGTTAGCAACTTCCACGCCTTGGGTGGACCAGGAACCCGGCGCCGGCGTGTAGGTGGGAACCGGCCGTCTCTCTCGCAGGTTCACCAGCCGCACGCCCGTGATCTTCAACTTACTCTTCTCATCCTGAAACGGTAGAGGCGCGGCGCTGGCCCGGTCCGCTTCACCGAGCATGGCCGCCGCACCGCCGAATGCCAAGAAATCCCTTCTCTGCATAATGTGCCTCCCGGCTGCTGTCGAATGTCTTAATCTCTATATCACTTTTCCTCGCGGAAAGCCATGGTTTACGATCCACCAGATACGGATAAATGGAACTCCGGTTCACCAGGCGGTCCGCGCCGCAACTACGGCGGCCCGGCCGGGTTGGTTGAATGGGTGCGGTCGGCCGGCTCGCCGGCAGGATGCCGGGGCCAGGCAGTGCCAGTTTCGGCTTCGGTTCACAGCGGACGCGGGGCGGCCGGAGCACCGGAGAAAATCCATGAATGTTTCGCGCAGCGCTTTCCTGGTCTGCCTGGGAGCCTGTGGCGCCTTGGCCCAGATTTCCAGCTTTCAGCACGTGGTTGTGATCTTTCAGGAAAATCGCACGCCGGACAATCTCTTTCAGGGCCTTTGCTCCGCCCCTTTCGGCTCGGCCAACTCGTGCAGCACGAGCCCGACCTCGTCGCAATACAACATTCAGACCGGCAACTGGCTCGACAAGACCTCGCCCACGGGCGTCACCCAGCCGGCGCGTGTGAAGCTGGCCAATAAGTACGACTTGAGCCATGCCCACTCGGGGTTTGTCGCGCAATGCGACCGGGACCCGGTAACCGGCGCATGTAAGATGGATGGCTCGGCGGGCGTTCACTGTTCCGGCACGTGTTCCCCTCAGCCACAGTACCGCTACGTGGATAACACGAGCGGGACGCTTACGCCGTATCTCGAGATGGCCACGCAATACGGCTGGGCCAACTACATGTTCCAGACCAATCAGGGGCCCAGTTTTCCGGCCCACCAGTACATTTTCGGGGGGACTTCGGCGCCCAGCGCGGCCGACGACGCAGCCGGCATCTTCGCCTCCGAAAATATGTCCGGAACCAGCAGTGTCGCGGGCTGCACGGCTCCCGCGGGAACCACCGTTCAGCTCATCGATCCCACGGGCGAAAACCAGAAAATCTACCCATGCTTCGAGCACTCCACCATGGCCGACCTGCTCACCGGATCCATCACCTGGAGATACTATGCCCCCAGCGCGGGATCGATCTGGACGGCCCCCAACGCCATTTCCCATATCTGCCAATCCACCGGCCCGGGCGGCAAGTGCGCCGGAACGGATTGGGCGAACAATGTCGATCTCGTGCCGGCGCATGTGTTGAATGATATCGCCAATTGCAGTTTGCGCTCGATCAGTTGGGTGATTCCCACCGGCCAGAACTCGGATCACGCTTCATCCAACGACGGCGGGGGACCCTCCTGGGTATCCGCGATCGTGAATGCCCTCGGCAACAGCACCGGCTGCGACGGCGGCACCGGGTACTGGAATAACACCGCCATTTTGATTGCCTGGGACGATTGGGGAGGCTGGTACGACCACGAGCGGCCCACCTTTCTGGCGCAGCCCGAGGGCGACTACCAAATGGGCTTCCGCGTGCCGCTGGTGTTCGTCTCAGCCTACACTCCGGCCGGCTACATCAACAATTCGCGCCACGATTTCGGCAGCATCCTGAGGTTCATCGAGCATAACTTCAGCATCACCGAAGGCGCACTGAACTTCGCCGATGCGCGTGCCCAAAACGATCTCACCGGCTTTTACGACCTTACAAAGACGCCGCGGACCTTCACGACCATCAAGGCTGCCAAGCCAGCTACGTTCTTTCTGCACGACAAGCGGCACCCCCTTGATCCGGACGACGACGCCGACGAGCGGTGAAGCGGAGCTAATCCGCTAAACTGGGGCTTAGCCGGAGGCGTCGAATCCATGGCGGCCAATCAGCCCATTAAAGTGGGCCCGCTCCAGGAGAGCGAGCTCGAAGAGGCGGACCGCATCGTCCGTGTGGCGTTCGGGACCTTCATGGGATTGCCCAATCCGTTGGAGTTCATGGGCGATCGCAACTTTATGACACCGCGCTGGCGCTCTTCCAATGCCAAGGTGCTGGCGGCGCGCGTGGAAGGCCGCCTGATCGGATCGAACGTAGCCACACGCTGGGGTGCGTTCGGCTTCTTCGGACCGCTGACCGTGCTGCCGGAATATTGGGATCGCGGCGTGGCGCAGCGGCTGCTCGAAGCCACCATGAAGATCTTCGACCGGTGGGGCCTGCGGCACACGGGCCTGTTCACGTTCGCGCAGAGCCCCAAGCACGTGGGCTTGTACCAGAAGTTCGGCTATTGGCCGCGCTATCTCACGGCTCTGATGACCCGCGCGCCGGAGGCTACCCACGCGGACGTGCCGGCATTGCTCTCGGCGTTGCCCAGAAGCCGACGCGAGCAGGCCATCGAAGCTTGCCGGAAGCTCACCGACAAGATCGATCGCGGGCTCGATCTGACCGCCGAAATCCGCGCCGTACTGGCGCAGCACACCGGCGACATCGTGCTGACCTACACGCGCAGCGCGCTCGACAGCTTTGCGGTGTGCCTGAACGGACCGGGGTCCGAGGGCGGCGCCAAGACGTGCTACATCAAATTCGGCGCGGCCCGCGGCGGCGCGGGCGCGGGCGAGCGCTTCGACAAGCTGCTGGATGCCTGCGATGCGTTCGCGGTGTCGCGCGGGGCGGCGCTGGAAGCCGGCGTGAACCTGGCCCGCGAAGACGCCTACCGACGCATGCGCGCCCACGGATATCGGACCACCGTGCAGGGCGTGGCCATGCAGCGCCCGCATATCGAGGGATTCAACCGGGCGGATGCTTACGTGATGGACGACTGGCGCTGAGAGCTGGCAGAGGCGGCCGGCCCAGCCGGTGAATGAGCGCCGCGCGCGCCTGTAAGATGGACGGAGGAGATTCGACCCATGCAGATGCGCGGGAACACTATCTTCATTACCGGGGCGACCTCCGGTATCGGCAGAGGACTCGCCGAAGCGTTTCACGCTCGCGGTAACCAGGTAATCGTCACGGGACGGCGCGAAGAGCGGCTGAAGGAAGTCTGCCTGGCGCACCCCGGCATGCGGTATTTCGCTCTCGACGTCACGGATGCTGAGGCTATCCGGGAGGTGGCGCGGCAAGCCATCGCGGAGTTTCCAGGAATCGATTGCGTCATCAATAATGCCGGCGTTCAGATGCACGTGGATTTCGCGGCCGGTGGCCCGTTCGACGAACAGGCCATTGCGCGCGAGATCGACACGAATCTGTGGGGCCCTATCCGCGTCGCGGCGGCCTTTCTTCCGCACCTGACTGCCCGGCCCGAGGCGACGCTGACGAATGTATCTTCCGGCCTCGCGTTTGTGCCGATGGCGCGCTTCCCGATTTATTGCGCGACCAAGGCAGCCGTTCACGCATGGACGCTCTCGTTACGCCACCAACTGCGCAACTCCAGCGTCAAGGTGATCGAGATCATCCCGCCGTGGGTCTCGACGGAGCTCGGGAGTCCCGGTAAAGCCGCCCCGATCCCGCCGGGCGGCAATCGGCCCATGCCGCTCGATGCGTTCATCGCGGAGACGATGCGCGAACTCGAATCCGGCGCCGAGGAGCTCGCCATCGCGGACGCGAAGAGACTCGCGGCGGCCGCGTGCGCCGACACAGCCAGGCAGGTTTTCGCGCGTATGAATCCGTGAGCTGAAGCTGCCGCCAGCAAGGTGCAACGGCCCGCGATTGGGAGTAGATTAGACCTGAAAGCCGGACTATGAATCGACGTCACTTCGTAGGCAATCTTCTGGCCGCGGGCGCTGGCCGGGCGCTCGCTCTCCAGGCCCTGGAATCCGCCGCCCCGGATTCCTCCATCAAGCGCGTCCTGTTTATGGCCAAGTGCCATCTGGACGTGGGTTTCATCGATACGCAGGCGAACGTCATTCGCAAATATTTCGACGTCTACTTTCCACAAGCCATGGAAACCGCGGCGGCTTCGCGGCGCGAAAACGGCGATCGCTACATCTGGACCACCGGCTCCTGGCTGATTTCTCAGTACCTCGAAAAGGCTGGCGCAGCGCAGCGGAAACAAATGGAGCAGTCTATCGCGGCGGGCGATCTGGCGTGGCACGCCATTCCGTTCACCTGGCAGACGGAGCTGATGGATCGATCGCTGATCTCTGGCAGCCTCGGCTTTTCGCGCTCGCTCGACCGGCGTTTCGGCCGCACCACCACGGGTGCCAAAATGACCGACGTTCCCGGCCACACGCGCGCCATCGTCGGCCCGCTCGCCCAGTACGGAGTCAAGCTCCTCGATATCGGCGTGAATGACGCGTCCACGCCGCCGGATGTTCCGCCCGTCTTCGTCTGGAAGGATGCGGCCGGCCGTTCGCTGATCGTTATGTATCATCCCAGCTACGGGGGCGTGGTCAAGATACCCGATTCGGATCTGGCCGTCGATGTGGAAGTGCGCGGCGATAACAGTGGGCCGCATACTCGCGAGGAAATTCGGGACATCTATTCGCGGCTGCGCAAGCAATTCCCCAACGCTTCGGTGACGGCGTGCGATCTCACGGCCATCGCTAACGCCGTGGAGCCGTATCGCGGCCGCTTGCCGGTAATTACGCAGGAGATCGGCGATACCTGGATTTACGGCGCTCCGAGCGATCCGGTCAAACTGGCGCGCTACCTCGAACTGGCGCGCCTGCGGAACGAGTGGATCGGCCAGCGGAAATTTGCGGCGGGCGACGCCACCGATCTGGCATTCCTGGGCAGCTTTTTGCTGGAAGCGGAGCACACCTGGGGCACGGACACCAAGACATGGATGGATTTCGACCATTATAAGCCGCGCGATCTCGCGCCGATGCTCGGCCAGGCTAAATATAAGGTAGTGCTCTCCAGTTGGCGGGAAAAGCGCCAGGATCTCGTCGACGCCGTTGCCGCGCTGCCCGCGCCGCTGGCGGCCGAAGCCACCGCGCGCGTGCACTCTCTGGAACCCGGCGAACCGGAAGCAGCCGGCATGGCGACGCACTCCGCCGCCACAGCCATCGAGGCGAAGCACTTCACCGTGGCGCTCGACCCGAAGACCGGCGCGATTTGCCGGCTGCGCAGCAAGAAATCCGGGCGCGACTGGGCCTCCGAACGGCAGCCCCTGGCGCTGTTTTCTTACCAGACGCTATCGAAAGGCGATTACGACCGGTTCTTTGAAGCGTATCTGAAGATCAGAACGGATTGGGCGGTCAAGGATTTCGGCAAACCGAATATCGACCGCTTTGGCGCCCAGAGCCGTACCTGGGTGCCCACGCTGGTGGAATGCCGGCACGCGGTGAATGCAAGCGGGCATCGCATTCTCGCGCAACTGAAGATCGACGACGCTGCGTCGGAGAGAGCCGGCGCGACGGCCTGGCCGAAGAAGGTGTATATGGAGATCGAGCTGCCCGACGCCGAACCGGTCGTGGAGATTCGCTTCTCCTGGTTCGACAAGCCCGCCAACCGCATGCCGGAAGCGCTGTGGCTTTCGTTCCAACCGGTGGCCTCCGATCCGCGCGGCTGGCTGCTGGACAAGTCCGGAAGCGCGGTCTCGCCGTTCGATGTCGCCGCCGGAGGCAACCGCACCATGCACGCAGTATTGGGCGGCCTGCGGTACCAGGGGCCGGAAGGCCGGCTCAATATCGAGGCGCTGGATGCGCCGGTTGTGGCTTTAGGCGGGAAGCTGCCCCTTTACTTTACGCGCAGCCAGCCGGATCTGGCGCGCGGGTTCCACTTCAGCCTGTTCAACAATGCCTGGGGCACTAACTACATCCAGTGGTTCGGCGAGAACATGCGCTTCCGGTTCCGCATCTCCGCGTAGCGCGGCACTTGGAACTTGTAATCGAAAGTCAACGACACCACCTGGAAGAGTGTCGGGCTGTTATCGATCCAGGAACGGTTTTTAATCTTCTCCGAGCGAACCAAACCGTCCAGCGGAGCGTCTAATAATTGTACGAACTCACCATGTCGAGCGCCACGATTCTCTGAACCACGCCGTCCAGATTCACGGGTTGTCAAGGAGATTTGATTGAGCGGTATCTCGAAAACAAGCAAACTCGCAATGTTACGGGCTAAGACGGATCGGGAATTGTTAGCTCTGATACGCATGGAATTGGACCGCGGCTTGGCGCTTGCAAACGCAGGGGTCAAGGGATCCGCGTCCCACGCCCAGGCGGAAGAGGCATTTGAAAGGGCCAAGGCGCTCTTGCCCACAGTTCCGAATCTGAATCGGTGGGACCGGGCAACGTTGGAAGCAGCGCTAAGCGGCCTGAGGGTCAAGCTGGATGCACTGGCGGAAAGCCGCGCACTGCAATATCGGGCCGGCTCGGGAAGCTGCGCCTGATCGGTACAGCGTAGAAACCTGGTTGTAACCTTAAGAACACCGACCAGCCGCCGGGCGTATACAGCCAGGCTCTATCTCAAACCCGCCGGCACTCCATTCGCTCCCAGTGGATTCGGTAAGTGCCGTTCGGCATAGTAGCCCGGGTGTACGCGCTCGACGATCTGCGCCACCGGTCGGTCCAGCACGCGGAAGTAGGGCTGCGGATTCAAGCCGATCCAGAAGGCCCACACGATGAGCGGGGCGAAGACCAGAATCTCGCGCAAGGAAAGATCTTTCAGCAGGCGGTTCTTTTCGCTGACTTCGCCCAGCATGGTGCGTTGAAAAAGCCAGAGCAGGTAGGCCGCGCCCAGCGCTATCCCCACCGCCCCCCAGAACGCCCAGTTCAGGGAGACCTGATAAGCCCCGCTCAGAATCGCGATCTCGCCGATGAAACCGTTCAGCGGCGGCATGCCCATCGAGCTGAGCGCGGCAATGCCGAAAATCACCGTGAAGATCGGCATGATGCGCATCAGGCCGCCATATTCTGAGATTTCGCGCGTGTGCCGGCGCTCGTAAACTACGCCCACGATCAAGAAGAGCATACCGGTCGAGATCCCGTGGTTGATCTGCTGGATGATGGAACCCGCTATGCCGGCCGGATTGAGAGCGAAGATGCCCAGGGTGCAAAAGCCCAGGTGGCTCACCGAGGAGAAGGCCACCAGCTTCTTCCAATCCTTTTGCATCAGCGACGCCAAGGCGCCGTACACGATGGCAATCATGGAGAGAATGGCCATGGTGTTCACGATGGCCGGGTTCCTGGCTGCATCGGGCAGCAGCGGCACGGAGAATCGGAGGAAACCGTAAGTCCCCATCTTCAGCAGGACGCTGGCCAGGATGACGGAACCGGCCGTGGGAGCTTCCACATGGGCGTCCGGCAGCCAGGTGTGGAAGGGCCACATAGGCACCTTAACGGCGAACCCCAGGAAGAAGGCCCAGAAGATCCACCATTGCATAGTGGCCGGGATCTGGGTGCGCATGAGGTCGGCGATATCGAAGCTGAGCATCTGAAACTGGAGGTAGTGCTGGTAGTAAAGCGTCAGGATGCCCAGCATCATGATCACCGAGCCGATCAGGGTGTAAATCACGAACTTGGTGGCCGCGTAGACGCGCCGCGGACCGCCCCATATGGCGATGATGAAGTACATGGGCACCAGCCCGGTTTCCCAAAAGACGAAGAACAGCAGGAAATCGAGCGACATGAAAACGCCCAGCATGGCGGTCTGAAGGAGCAGGAAAAAGGCGTAATATTCCTTGAGCCGGTCGGTGACGCTGTTCCAGCTCGAAAGGATCGCTATGAAGCCGACGAGCGTGGTCAGCATGACCAGCAGCAGACTCAACCCGTCGATGCCGATGTGGTAGCTGGCGCCTAGCGTGGGAATCCAGGGGGCCCGCTCGACGAATTGGAAGTCTTTGGTGCGGTCGAACAGGAAGACTAGCGGCAGGGAGACCAGGAAACCGAGCAGGGCAACGGCGTTGGCCCAGAGTTTGACGGCCCGCGGGTTGGAAGCGGGGATAAACAGCAGTATCACAAGACCGGCGAGCGGCGTAAACAAAACAATGGAGAGGATATGATCCATATTCCTGCCTGGGAGTAGCCCACAATGGTATCACCACTCCGGGTGCGGCTTTGGGACCTCGGTGTGTTATCACTAGAACTGGATGGACCGGATCGGGCGGTACAAGATCGTCAGGGAACTGGGCCGCGGGGCGATGGGGGTGGTGTACCATGCCATCGATCCGAATATCGGCCGCCCGGTGGCCATCAAGACCATCCACCTTGGCGGGGGCAGCGCGGAAGAGCAGGCTCGTATGCGCGAGCGATTGTTCCGCGAGGCGCGCTCCGCCGGCATCCTGTCCCACCCCGGAATTGTGACCATCTACGACGTGGAGCAGCAGGGCGAGCTGGCTTATATCGCCATGGAGTACGTGGATGGCCCCACGCTCGATCACGTGCTCTCCGAGCAGGCGATTTCCGGCAGCCGCATGTTCGGCATCCTGGGCCAGACCGGCGCGGCGCTCGATTACGCCCATCAGAAGGGGATCGTGCACCGCGACATCAAGCCGGCCAACATCATGATCGCGGCGGGCGACATCGCCAAGATCACCGATTTCGGCATCGCCAAGATCACGGCCTCCGAGCAGTTCACCATGACCGGGTCGATCGTGGGCACGCCGCATTACATGTCGCCCGAACAGGTCCAGGGGCAGATGGTGGATGGCCGCTCGGACCAGTTCTCGCTGGCGGTGATCGCTTACGAGATGCTCACCGGGGAAAAACCCTATACAGGCGAGCACCTCACTACGGTGGTTTTCAAGATCGTGGCGGACGAGCCATCGCCGCCGCAGCGCCTGAATCCTACGCTCAGCGGGGCCATCGAGACCGCGCTGCGCAAGGCGCTGGCTAAGAAGCAGGACGCCCGATATCGCACCTGCTCGGAGTTCGTGAACGCGCTGGAAAAGGCCTGCGACTCGACGCGCGGCTGGAAGGCGATGCCCCGCGGGGGCAGCCTGAACTCGCCCACGGTGGCCGATGTGAGCGCTCCGGTCGTGAGCCTGCCTCCGGGGCACACGCCGTCGCGCGCGGAATCCACCACCACGGTGGAGCGCGGGGGAAAGCGGAAATCGGGATTTCTGGCGTTTTTGGGAGCGATTCTGGTGGCGGCCGTCCTGCTGGCGCTGATCGGCTGGCAGGCGGATCCCTCGCTGCCGCAAAAGCTTGCGTGGGTTTCGCAGCGCTGGGAAGCGCTGCTGGGGCGCGGCCCGGACACAGGGGGAACCTCCGCGGCGCCCGCTGAGCCGCCAGCGACGCCTGCAGCGGGACAGGCACAGACGTCCCGGCCGGCGGGGCCACCTTCCAGTTCACCTTCGAGTACCAGCGCGGCCGCGTCTCCGCCGCCGTCCCCCGCATCGGCCGAGCCGAAGCCCAGCCCCATGCCGTCTCCCGAGGCTAAGCCCATCGAACCAGGCCGCGCGGAGCCGGCCCCCCGCTCGGAGGAGCCGGCCGCTAAGCAGGCGACCGAGCCGAAGATACCGGCCCGCGAGAGACCGCCCCTCCCTGCGCGCGTGCAGCAGGTCGCGGTGATCAGCAGCCCAGGGGGCGCTACGGCCACCCTGGACGGGCGTCCCGAAGCGGCCTGCAAGACGCCCTGCTCCCTCGATGCCGCGCCCGGCCGCCACACCATAGCGATCACCATGCCGGGCTACCAGGTGGAACATCGGGATGTCGCGGTGGGAAGCGGGCCGGTCGAGATGCCGCCCGTGGTGCTGCGTTCCACCGGCGGCACCCTGATGGTGAGTAGCGAACCCGCGGGCGCATCCGTGTCAGTGGACGGAAAGGCGGTGCCGCAAACCACGCCCACGCAGCTAGCGCTCGCCCCAGGGACGTACCAGATCACTGTGGAAAAGGACGGCCGCCAGGCCTCGGCAAGCGTGGAGATTCACACCGGCGAGATCAGGAGCCTGAAGGTAGTTCTTGCG
>Ga0181520_10011912_pt1 | contig 11302 bp, 10 predicted proteins | sample PEATcosm2014_Bin_29_FD_132451 | JGI IMG/M metagenome (GOLD analysis project Ga0181520, IMG submission 132451) | Peatland microbial communities from MTU Mesocosm Facility, Houghton, MI, USA - PEATcosm2014_Bin02_30_metaG | ecosystem: Environmental > Terrestrial > Soil > Wetlands > Peat | place...
CCGCGGAGGCGAAAGTCGCGGTGCGGCACACGCAGGCGGAAATCATGGGGGACGGCGATGAACTTGACAGCTTGTTTCAGCAGGCTTTTGATGGTTGCGGTACTGGCGGGGGGCGGGAGTGTTTTTCCGGCGGTTCTTCCCGCGTCACCGACGAATGAGGCACAGAAGAGTCCCGTGATCGCCGGGCGAATGTTCGCGTCGCCGGAAGAGGCGGTTAAGGCCCTGCAGGAGGCCGTCGAAGCCGGAGACCGGGGAGCCCTGAACGGCATTTTCGGCCCCGATGTCAAAGACCTTTTGACCGGCGATAAAGTGCAGGACGCGAATAATGCGAAGAAATTCGCCGCCCTCATGGCGCAGGGTTATACGATGGTGAAAGAGGGTGATGAAAAGATCACCATCGAGGTCGGTCCCGACGGCTGGCCGATGCCGGTTCCGCTCGTGAAAGCGGACGGGCAATGGTACTTCAATACCGCGGCGGGCAAAGAGGAGATCATCAACCGTCACATCGGGAAGGACGAACTCCACGCCATCGGCGTCTGTCGGGCCTACGTGACGGCGCAAAAGCAGTATGCCGTGATGAATCCGGACGCGGGCCGGGGAGTCGTGTACGCGAAGAAATTCAAAAGTACGCCCGGGAAAAAGGACGGCCTCTATTGGGCGTCAATGGATAACGAGCCGTCGGGCCCCTTCGGGCCGCTGGTGGCGGAGGCTCATGCCGAAGGTTTCGGCGGGAACAAGGGCACGGGGCCCAAACCCTTTCACGGCTATTTTTTCAGAATTCTGACCCGGCAGGGCAAGGCTGCGCCCGGCGGAAGTATGGATTACCTGGACCGGGGTAATTTGACGAAGGGATTCGCCCTGGTGGCGTATCCGGAGCATTGGGACCGCTCGGGCATCATGACATTCATCGTCAATCAGGAGGGAAAGGTCTTTCAGCGGAATTTCGGCGAGAAGACCTGCCGCATTGCCGGGACGATGAAGGAGTACAATCCGGACGGCGAATGGACGCTCGTCAAGGATGACGGCGTGGTGAATGCGGTGCTCGAAAAATGACCGGGAAGAACATTGCGCTTGCCGTAACACCGATCCCCTAAACCGGAATTCCATGAATTTGAAGATACCCGTCGTCGGCAATCTATGTGCGTTTTTTTTCATCGCCGGAATCAATGCTCAACCCATGGTTCCCAACCCGCTCATTTCGCGCGGCAAACCGACCTATGGATCCTCGAAGGGCACGGCGGTACTTGTCGATGGAAAGTTTCACACCCCAGCCTGGCCCGTTACCGATGGTGCATGGGTCGCGATCAAGGTGGGAGCGGGGCCGTCGAGGGTCTTCTTCAGCTGGAATAATCCCGCGTACTCATGGTCGGACAGCATCGGCAAGGCGACGAGCTGCAAGAACAATGCGGCGCTCCCCCGCGATTACGATATCCTGATATCGTCGAACTCCACCCGCGGCTCCGACGGCCGGTGGATCAAGGTCGATTCGATACGGGCGAATACCGTCACCGCACGGTGGCATATGATCAATTTTGCCGGGGCGAGCCGGGTGAAAATGAGCATAATAACCGGCGGCGGGAAACTCGACGAAATTGAAATTGTCGATCTCTCAAAGGGTGCTCAGGATCTCTGGTTCTTCACGGGCACGAGCATTACGGCGAACACCTATAAGGAGGGGCCCGTGCCGGCGCGGAATTTTGCCGATTTGGAATAGGAATTAAACAACGCAAAGTCATTATGAACAGATATTGTTTTTATCCCCGACCCCGAACCTTTTCCGCAGGGGAATGAGGGACTGCACTCTCTCCGGGGCCAGAACCTTGACCGGCCCGAGGGTTTTTGCGATGTACAGCATCTTCGCATAGAGTTCGAGCGATTCCATGCGGAAATAGGACTGGTAGGGATCACCGCCCGCGGTGAGCGCGCCGTGGCTTTCCAGGAGCCACGCGTCGTAATCGTTGACAAATGGTTCCAGCCGATCGGGAATTTCGGCGGTGGAAGGGGTGCCGTAGGGTACCAGCGGGATGGAGCCGAGTCCGATGACGATCTCGGGAATGATGCAATCTGTCAATGGAATACCCACGATGGCATGAGCGGTCGCATAGGGAGGGTGCGCATGAAAGACGCTTTTTATATCGGGACGTTTTTTGAGCACCCGGAGATGCATTTTAATTTCGCTCGATGGTTCGTAGGCGGACGGGCGGAGAAGGTTGCCGTCCATGTCGACGGTGCAGATATGTTCCATGGTGAGCATTCCCTTGGAAACGCAGGTCGGGGTGCAGAGAACTTCATTCTCGCCGATCCGGTAGGAAATGTTGCCGTCGTTCGAAGCGACCCACCCCCGCTGCCAGCACTTCATACCGACATCGATGATTATTTCTTTTGCCCTGGTCTTATCTTCTTCGGTCAATTTTGTCTCCAATTTTATGGATATAAACAGGCCTGGCGAGCGCACTCCCGACGGCATCGGGCGCAATGCTCCGAAGCCCGCCGGATCCATCGGGTTACATCAATTTGTCTTTAAAGATCTTCCTGAGCGACGATTTATCGGGGTTTTCCGTCACCACATAGTCGATTTCATCATTCGAGCATACTTGAATCCCCGCGGTCTCGGTGAGCTTGGACGAATCGATAAGCATCACTCTTTTTCGTGAGCATTCGATGATTGCCCGCTTCATCTGTACCTCATCCTCATGGGGGTCGAAAAAACCACGGTCGGGAATGAACGATTCGGCGGAGATAAATGCCAGGTCGAAATAAAATTTCCGGATCAGGCTTACCGCTTCCGGGCCGCACAGCGTACCTGTTTTTTTATTGATACGGCCTCCGGCCAGCACGACCTGTATGTCTTCCCGGGAGGTAAGGTTTTTGAAACAATCGATACAGCAGGTAAAGGCCATGACGTTACCGGGAAAGATGGTCTCGGTCAGATAGTAGACCGTGGAGCTGGAGTCGAGGCAGATGCAGGAATTGTCCCGGATCAGGTGGTTTGCCTTGGCGGCGATGATCTTTTTTGCCTCGATATTGACCGATTTTTTCAGGTCGTAATCGTAGAAGTCCTTTGAGTAATCGAGGGACATTGCCCCGCCATGGAAACGCCGGATGAGCTTACGGTTTTCGAGCTCGACGAGATCGCGCTGAATGGTGATGCGCGACACCTGCAGCGCATCTTCGAGCTCGCCGAGTGAAATGCGCTTGCCGGCATTTATCAGGCCGATAATCTGCTTGAAACGGTCGACTTTCAGTGATGGCATCTCTGGTGACATAATGACCTGAACATATCAAAAACATCCACTTGTTTCACCCTGACTGGCATCGGTTTAACCCGCTTCCCGGTTGCCGAGATCGAAATAGATGGGGGGAGGGCCATGTATTTGCGAATAATTGAAAATAATTCCCTCCGGATCATGATTTTTAAAAAAAAGCAAATTATTGCATTTTTTTATTGGTTTATGTCGGAGAATACTTTATATTAATTATCGAAGGACAAGACATCCGTAATAGTACACTAATACAGTGGAAGGCGAAACCATTGATTTCTCTTCGTATACGTTCTAACCGTGAGGAGAATGTTTTTCCGTCCAAACCAATTTTATGCATGAAGGGAGAGTCGTTATGGCGCGAGGAACGAAAAAAAGTTGGTCCGGAGGGTTGGTCATGGTTTCGGCCATGGTGTTGCTGTGCAGCGGATGGTCGCTTTTCGCCGAGACCCATATTGACACTCTGCGCCGTAATTTTTCCAACCTGCGGGTGGGAATGTGGTCCCACTTCGGCATGAATACCTTCAACGGTTCGGGCGAAGATGTGGCGAACGAGCCGCTTACCATGTACAAGCCGACTAAGATCAACCCGGCGCAGTGGGTGTCGGCAGCCAAGCAGATGGGTGCGCAGTATTATGTACTGACGGCCAAGCATGCGGACGGATTCTGCCTGTGGAACACCGCAACCACCACCTATAACTGTTGCAATGCCGGCGTTACCGATTCCGCCCGCAAGGACGTGGTTGCCCTGCTGGTACAGGCATGCCACGACAGCGGCCTGGTTCCCGTCATCTATGTGTCCGTTCAGGACCGGAGCTGGAACGGCGGGGCGCTCAATGTGGTTTCCACCGATCCGCTCGGCAGAACCGGCCTGACCAACGGTCGTCTTCCCGCGGCAACCCTCAGCTACGAATTCAACCAGATTAAAGAGGTCGTTTCGAACTACGGCGATGTACCGGTGGTGGTCACCGACGGATGGGCATGGTCGATGGGCCACACGATTGTGCCCTACCAGGCATTCCGGGATACGCTCTATAAGTATTCGCCCAATACGATTACCATCGAACTCGATGGCTTGGTCTTTCCCTGGCAGGGCGACCTGCCGATCTATGAAAATTCCAAGGGGGTATTCCCCTTCGCCAACAACACCTATGCATCGTCGATCATAAATAAGACCGGACACGGTAATTACTGGTTCTGGGTAAAAGCCGATTCCGGCGTTGCCGTTGCCGCCAGCACCACGACATTTCTCAGTATGGTGAGTCGCTGCGATTCGCTCTGGTGCAGTACGGCGCCCAATGTCATGCCCAACGACCAGGGTCTCATACAGCCCGAATATGTCACCTGGTGCCAGCAGTTCGGCGCCGCGGTTGCATCGCACGAAAAAGCCAATCGGCCGCCGCTGCCGACCCAGCCGCCCAGCATGGAACGGACGATCACCGCCGTGAATGCCGCTGCGTCGAGTACCGGGACCAATGTCATGGGAACCGGCTATCCTCGCTATGCAATCGACGGCATCAGCGACGGCGGCTTTGCCGATTACTATACCGAGACGATCTGGACATCGGGCGGAGCGCTGCCGCAGAATATCACGGTCGATCTCGGCGCCGTGTACGACAGCGTCGACATGTGTACCTGCGTGCCGGTACAGATCGCCCGTACCGATACCACGAAACGCGACTCTCTGGGCTCAATTACCGCTTATCAGATCTCCTGGAGCACCGACGATACGACCTTCACCGCGGTGACCTTAACCGGCGCGTCCAACGGCACCTGGGCGGCAAACACCGCGGGAAAATACGCGGTATTTGCTCCTGTAAACGCACGCTATTTCAGGCTCACGGCGACGGCGACCATAGGCAATACCAAGGCCGAGATCAGCGAACTCAATTTCGGCTACGACAACTTTGCCAATGCGCCGAGGCTTACCGGCGTCCGGCCGCACAGCAGCATTCCGATCCAGACCGGCGTGCTGAAACCGGCATCACGCAGTTCCCTGTACTTTTCGCTCGGAAGAAACGGTCTTTCGCCGGCGGGCGTGACCGGGAGATCGTTCGATTATTACAGTATCGATGGGAAAAAACTGTTCCATCAGGAGGGTGAAGTTTCGGCGCTGCCGAATTCGGCGGGCGCCAGGGCGTACATCGTCCAGTCGCACTGACCAAGGTGCCCCCTTTAAAAATGCCGTTCATGATCCCGTCGGATCATGAACGGCATTTTTCATAGGTTCCGCCTCTCCGGCGTTTTTTCCCTCTTCAGCAGGTCCCTGATCTCGGTGAGCAGCTCCTCCTCTTTTGTGGGTACGGCAGCCTCCGCCTTCTCCCGTGACCGCGTGAGCCAGCCCAGGAACTTCACGATGAAGAGAAAGAGCACCACCGCGATGATCATGAAATTGACGACCTCGCCGATGAAGAGCCCGTAGGGCACCTCTTTTGCCCCCACGATGATCTTCCAGTTGAGGTAGCTCTGGTTGCCGGGCAGGAGCAGGCTGATAACCGGCATGATGATGCTCTTGACGAGAGAGTCGATGATTTTCGCGAATGCCGCGCCGATGATGACGCCGACCGCCATATCGATGACGTTGCCCTTGAAGGCGAATTTCTTGAACTCGTCGGCCAGGGAAAAGGCCGCACGGGCGGGGTCGATGGAGCCGAACTTTTCGAGTGGTTTCATGGCGTCCTCCTTGTCTGTCGATGGATAAAGAACCGCGCCGTCCCTTTAAGGTAATATAGTCAATCCATCATCCCCGGTTCGGCGGATAATCCCGAGAGATCTTAAAATACCCGGATTCCTCACCGTTCGCCGGCGTGATGCCCGCACGATCGAAAGAAAAGATCGCGGCGTCCGGGAATTCCCTGCGAGCGGGACTATCGGAGAATCAGAATGCCGTCGCTGCGGAGCGAACGGCATTCAATTCGGGATGCGGCAATCGCGACAGGATGATGGCGGGATCGGTGAGCAGCCGCTCGAAATCCCCGGCGGTGACGGGCTGGCCGAAATAAAAGCCCTGGATCTTGTTGCAACCGGCACCGAACAGGTAGTCGAGCTGGGGGCGCGTTTCCACCCCTTCGGCAATAACCGAAAGGTTGAGGCTTCTCGCCATGGCGATCATGGCGAGCACGATGGTCGCCGCATTCGGATCCATTGCCATGTCGTCGACGAATGAACGATCGATCTTGATGGAGTCGATGGGAAATTTTTTCAGGTAGTAGATGGACGAATACCCGGTGCCGAAATCGTCGATGGCGATGCGCACGCCCATCGATTTCAGCTTCTTCAGAGCCCGCAGGGTGGATTCGGGGTTTTTCATGCCCACGGTTTCGGTGATCTCAAGCTCCAGCAGTTCCGGATTCAGGCCGGTTTCCTTGATAATGCAGAAAACCCGGTCGGTGAGGTCCAGCTGCTGGAATTGCTGGTTCGAAAGGTTTACCGCGATGCTGAAATCGGGCGAAACCTCCTGCCACTTCTTTGCCTGGATGCAGGCGGTTTTCAAGACCCATTCACCAATGGGAATGATGAGGCCGTTGGACTCGGCCAGGTGGACGAACTGTCCGGGAGAGATGACGCCCCGCTGGGGGTGCATCCACCGGATCAGCGCCTCGGCCGCAAAGATCCTGCCGGTAGCCAGATTGACCTGGGGCTGGTAGTACAGGAGCAGTTCGTCCTGCTGCAGCGCCTTGCGCAGGTCGTTATCCAGCATGAACTCCTCCATCACCTTGGCATTCATGGCCGGGTGGTAGTGCTGGAAATGATTGACGCCGAACTCCTTGGCGCGATTCAGCGCCGCATGGGCGCTTTTCAGCAGCTGCTCCTCGGTGGTGCCGTCGCTCGGGCAGATGCTGATGCCGATGGAGACGGTCGCGTAAATTTCTCGATTGGACAACCGGAAGGGAGGGGCGCAGATGTTCAGCACCCGTTTTGCAACCATCGAGACATCCTCCGGATGTGAGATCGCCTCCAGTACCAGGGCGAATTCGTCGTTGCCGAGGCGGAATACCGCATCGACCTCCCGGATACAGGATTTCAGCCGGTTCGAAATCGACTGGAGAAGCAGGTCGCCGTTTGCGAAACCCAGCATGTCGTTGATGGAATGGAACTTTTTGATGTCGATGATCAGGAGTGCGCAGAAAGACTCCTCCTGCCGCGAACGGCCGAGGATGGTGGACAGGCGCTCGCCGAAGGCGCGCCGGTTCGGCAGCCTGGTCAACGGATCAAAATAGGCGCTGTTTTCGATCGACGCTTCGGCCCCGGTGGGTTGGGCGCCGTCGCCGAACAGGTACAGGCAGCTCCGGCTGCCGCCGTCGGTCGCGGCAATCGCGGTAAGGAAACTCAGCCTTCCGGCACCGGCCGCCTGCTGAAGGAATACTTCCCCCTGCCATTTCCCTTTTTCATCGAGCGCGGAAGCGATCGACCGGGAGAGTCCGGGGTCGTGCCGGTCCGAAAGAGTGAAGGAGAGCCCTTTTCCGACAAGGTCCTTTTCGGGGAATCCTGTCAAGGCGGTAAAGGCCGGATTCGCGGACGTAATGCGGCCGCGGGCGTCGGTGGTCAGAACGCCCTGGAGGGTGTTCTGGAAAAGAAGGTTTCCGAGCGGGCCGATCGCATCCGGAAGCCCTCCCTGCCGCGTGGAAGAGGGGCGTTTTGCCGCCGCGGGGCGCTTCTTCGAGACGGTAGTCGATTTTTTAACCCCGGAAGGTTTATTCATGACGATAGTCCGGCAGGTCCGGCTTCTGCCGGTGCGCTGCCCCGTGGTGTGAAGGATTGAAACGGCCCTCTGTATTATATCCTTCGCCCGGCAAAAGATCAACCGCCAAAGCGCCGGAGGTAAATCCGGATGCAACCGGAGGTCCGGCCATGCGGCTACGGGGAGGGCGGGGTCTCCCCGTACCGATGGTGCGCGGTATCGATCAGGAGGGAGAACCGAGGCGCGAATGCCGGTCGGCGATCGCTGCCGCCAGGGCGTCGAGTGCCGCGAAATCGGGTTCCCGCGGCAAGCCTTTGCAGAGAACCGGGGCGAGCACCTCGACTTTCAGGTTCGGGATGAGCGCGGCAATGTGCTCCACCGCCTTGCTCGCCCAGCCGTAGGAGCCGATGATCGAGGCGTATTTGAGCTTCGGCCGCAGTGCGTTTGCGAGATGCGATGCATAGAAGACCAGCGGATGCGGACCCACGTGAACGGTCGGCGTGCCGAGGACCACGGTGGCGGCATCGACCAGCGTAATGGCGAGCTTCCCGATGTCGGTGACGCTGAGATCGAACTGGTAGACCGTTACCCCGCGCTGCGACAGCGCATGGACCAGGTGGTCGACCATTTTCCTGGTGCTGCCGTGCATGGAGATGAAGGGCAGCACGACCTCGTTTTTCGGCGTATCGGAGGTCCACTCCCGGTAGGCGTCCATGATGAACCGCGGATCGCGGTAGACCGGACCGTGGCTTGGCGCGATGATCGCCGGGTTGCGTTTTTCGACCTTGGCGATGTTCCCGCGGATCGCCGGGCGGAACGGCATCATGATCTCCGCATAGTAGCGTTTCGCCGCCTCGTAGACGCGCGCCTTGTCATTTGCCCAGGCGTCGCTCGTTGCCACGTGCGACCCGAAGAAGTCGCAGGAGAAAAGGACGCGATCCTGCGGCAGCCAGGTACACATGGTTTCCGGCCAGTGCACCCACGGCGTATAGATGAATTCGAGCGTCTTGTCGCCGAGCGACACGGTCGCACCGTCCTGCACTACCCGGATACGCTCTCCGTCGAGCGCGAGATGGTCGATGAGCATCGGTTTGCACTTCGACGAGCAGAGCACGGTCGCCCCGGGGTACTTCGCCAGTACCGCACCGAGCGAGCCGGAATGGTCCTGCTCCGCGTGGTGGGCGACGATATAATCGATCGATTCGACGTCGGCAAGCTGTTCGAGGAGCCGGTCGGGCATCGCCGCATCGACGGTATCCACCAGTGCGGTTTTTTCGCTGCCGCGTACCAGATAGGCGTTGTAGCTGGTGCCGTCGGGAAGCGGAATTAACGAGTCGAAAAGACGGCGATCCCAATCCGTGACCCCGAGTTTCCATACATTTGGTGCGATGTGCGGATAATCCAACGGGTACCCCTCCCTATGCTGTAACGGTAATTGCCGCGACCGGGCAGTTCTCGGCGGCAAGCCTGGCCGCATCCTTGTATTCCGCGGGAACCGGGTCGGCGATGACCACCGCGATATTGTCATCGGTCATGGAGAATACTGCGGGGCAATCCGAAGCGCAGAGTCCGCAGCCGATACAGGTATTTTTGTCAACGATCGCTTTCACCATTCCCTCCTTGTGGAAATCCGGTTGAACGGTCTTGTCCGCGAGCCCCTGCCCGATGCGCCCTGCTCGTGAGGCGCTCCCCCATAAATTATTTAATGAGTCCGGCGAATGCAAACGCCGCCCCGTCGCCCCCGCCTACAGCCGCTCCTCACGGACGATTTCGCCCCGGACTCCCACGGTCACGCATGTGACCGGGACTTTACGCTTCGCGCCCGCCGCCGCCGTCCGGGCGATCCGGAGGAGTCCCCGGCAGCACGGTACCTCCATGATGACGACCGTCAGCGTGGCGATCCGCGCCTCGTCGATGAGCGCGCGGATTTTTTCCCCGTACATCTCCTTTCCGTCGTCGAGTTTCGGACAGGCGATCCCGAGTGTCTTCCCCCTGAGAAAGGTTTCATGAAAGTCGCCCAGGGCAAAAGCGGTGCAATCCGCCGCCAGCACGAAGTCCGAGCCGGGGAAGTGCGGCGCGGCCGGCGACAGCAGATGCATCTGCACGGGCCAATGGGTAAGCCGGGTCGGCCGATCCGGCCGAGGCGTCCCGGCGGCCGCTGCGTCGTCCGTAAAGGCCATTGAACGGGCTCCGGGGCAGCCCGCGTGCGGGGCCGCTTCGGCCGATTGCTCCATGGGGATGCCGTGCTCCGCCAGATAGTGCTGCGCCTGCCGCAGATAGTCCGTCTGGTCGTGGTCCTTCAGATGCCGCAGATGCGCCGCGATCGTCGCCGTTCCCTGCTTCACGATCCCGTCCATGACCCGATCCTCGTCGTACTCCCCGGCCTCGCGCCTCTCCACGGTGATGGCGCCCACCGGGCAGTGACCGAGGCAGGCGCCCAGCCCGTCGCACATGAGGTCGCTCACGAGCCTCGCCTTGCCGTCGATGACCTGGATCGCGCCCTCCGGGCAGCCCGGGATACAGAGCCCGCAGCCGTTGCACTTGCTTTGGTCGATGGTGATGATGTTTCGTTCCATATAATAATGCTCCTTTTCGATTTCCTTAATAAATATCGATTGCATTTGGGGCGAGGGCCTTGATTGAAATCAAGAGAAAGAGAATAAGAGAAAAACGGAAGACCTAAGGGGGGAAGTCTCCCCCTCGCTCCATCCCGGCCGAAGCGGCCGGTATTCCGCTGCCCCCTCGGTGTGGATGGCCTCTGTCTTAAATGAGAAGCACCCGTGTCTTTTGGGGCCGGTGCCCCAAAACCAATTCAAATAAATCTGAAAAACGATCTCCCGTAGGGGCTCAATATCTTGAGCCCCGGTTGTCTTTCTTGCATCCCCGATCGCCGGAAACCGATATTGATGAAAATCGCCATGAACCTCCTCGCCCTGCTCAATACCACCGACCTTTTCGGCTCCCTGTCCGACCGCAGCAGGCAGCTCCTGGTCGCCATCGCCGTTCCCCGGGAGCTCGCAAGGAAGGAGACGCTTTTTTACGAAGGCGATCGGGGCGAGGCGGTCTGCCTCCTCGCCTCGGGAGCGATCCAGCTCTCGAAGGCGGGCGACGACGGCGATAAAACCGTCATCATCAAATCCGTCAAGGTCGGGGAGGTCTTCGCCGAGGTGATCCTCTTCGAGGAGGACCGCTTTCCGGTCACCGCGACTGCGGTCAGGAACTCGCTGGTCTACCTCTTCCCGAAGCGGCAGTTCCTCACCCTGCTCGATAACGCGGAGTTCCGCAACGAGTTCATCCTCATGCTGCTCCGCCGTCAGCGCTACCTTACCGAGCGCATGCGGTCGCTGGTCACCATGAACGC
>Ga0181520_10011917_pt1 | contig 11291 bp, 11 predicted proteins | sample PEATcosm2014_Bin_29_FD_132451 | JGI IMG/M metagenome (GOLD analysis project Ga0181520, IMG submission 132451) | Peatland microbial communities from MTU Mesocosm Facility, Houghton, MI, USA - PEATcosm2014_Bin02_30_metaG | ecosystem: Environmental > Terrestrial > Soil > Wetlands > Peat | place...
AATCGAGATAGTTTTTTACACTACACTTTTCGCCGAAATCGGGTTTGACGGGGCAGAAAGCCCTGATACTACGAGGGGTGCCCCGCGCAACAAGGGCGCAAACTGTCAAAGATGCGCTAGCCGATCTGCAATCTCAAGGTCGCGATGGTCCACCTCCATCGGCCACGACACTCCGCCTGCGGCCTCACTGAACATCCTCCAGTCTACCTCGGAGACGACCGGACCGCCCTTCTCGTCCAACCCGGCCAGCAACTGCGCCTTTGACCGCACTCGCTGAACCAGCTGCACGGTGTGGCCGGCATGAGGACTCTTGCGCTGGTACTGCAAGATGAAAGGGACCACATCGCTGTCGAATAGCTCATGGCAGGCCCAGTCCAAAGGGGTCAACTCCGTGATGGCGATCTCGCGCTTCCCGATCTCCTCCCTGAGAGCCTTCGCGAACCCGGCGTCGGCCATGGCTCGCGGCAGAATCATGCCGAAGACACCGTCATCCTCGAGCCAGTCCGCCCCGCGATAGACGAAGTAGCTTGCGAGGTCGGTGTTGCCCTGACTGATGGCGGGATACGACCGCTGGATAACGGCCCTGTCCCCGTCAGGGATGCGCTCCGCGCGGACGTACGGCGGGTTGCCGACCACAAACTGGTATCGGCGCTCGATGAGCCGGTCCCCCCTCGTGGCCTCTGTGAGCGCGGGTTCCTGCATTCCGTGAGAGGTGGTGAACTGGATCGGCTCCTCATGACGCGTGAGGGAGTTGGCTTCCTCGATCCCAAAGCTAACGTCCCGCTTAGTTTTCACGACAAGATCGAAGACCAGGAACAACAGGTTCACCCGTGCGAGGAACACGGCGAAGTCGTTGATGTCCAGGCCGTGGATGCAGCGCTCGACCAAGGCCAGCTTCTGCTCATCCGAGATGCCGCGCTCCTCAGCGCCTTCAATCAGGTAGTAAGCGGCGCGGACGAGGAAGGTGCCTGACCCGCAGGCCGGGTCCAGCAGCGAGGGCGCGCCGTGCCGCGCGGCCTCGACGAAACCGGTGCGGTGAAGGATGTATTCAACGACCTCTATGTCGGTGTAGAACTCGCCCATCTTCTTGCGCAGGTCACGGGGGAGCAGCTTCTGGTAAAGGTCGCCCAATACATCGCGCCCGAGACCCTGGAAGTTGAAGGCGTTCAGCCGGAACAGGACGAGCAGAAGGACGCGATCGAACTCACGGTCGTCGAGGTCAATCAGCGCGTCAAAGTGAGCCGGCGTGAAGAGCTGCTGGAAAACCGAGCCCGCCTGTGCGAACGCCAGGCCCACGAGCTTGCCGATGTACGACTCACCAGCCCCCACCAGCTTCCGCCACAGCTCCAATCCGCCGTTGGATATCTTCCGGCTGATGAGCGAGTTGCCCTGGCTGTCTACCATGTCCTCGGCGAGGCGCACGAAAAGCAGACGACCGAGGATGACGTAGGCGGCGTTCGTCCGGAAGATGTCCTCCAAGTCCTCGCGAGTGCTGCGATGCTCGTGGTACGGTTCCCAGTCCGTATACGCCTGCTGGTTCTGGAACTCCGGGAAGGCGTCCTGGAACAGTGTGAGCGCCTGCCGGTGTCGCCGAGCCACGCGGTTCCGACGGAGTTCGCGTTGGTGCACCGGGAGGTTGCCTCCCTGCAGCGCGATGTACTCCTCCAATTCGCCTATTTCAGCCTCGTACGCGCGGAAATCCTCAGCCAGTGCATTCCAGCGCCGTGTAAGGTATGAGCGCAGGGACGCGATGACGCCCGTCAACGCCTGGGTCAGCTTGTCGACTTCCTCGTGGGTAACTGCGAGATAGCGGGAGGGGAACTCGCCTTCGCGAAACCTCTCCAGGAAGGCAAGGCTTCCAGCTTGCGCCGCAGAGATGCACGATAGTGCCTCGCTGACCTCTGCATCATCTTGCGAACAAACTACGACGTTCTCCTCTGGCGAAATCAGGCGGTCGTTCTCGAAGTACACCTCGCCGATGACGCTTCCCTGTGGGTTGCATACGACGACAGTGCGGCTGGCAAGCCACACGAAGTAAGCTGTGTCCGCCTGCACGTACTTGCGCTTATCTGCCCACAGTGCCTCTCGGCGCTTGGCGTCGCGTATCACGTCATCGTCTAGTTTGGCTTCCACGACGACCCACGGGACGACCTCCTCGCCGAGACGCGCCCGAATCGTGACGTCTGGGATACCGCTACCCGTGTCATCGCGGTCGGCGCGAGGGTTGATGACCCAGTCGGTCGCGCAATAGCCTAGCAGTCCGCCAAGAATCCGCTCAGCAAACCGTGTGCACATGTGCACTTCGCTGAGCTGGGTCTGTGCCTGGATGAGATCGTTGAGGTAGTCAGTGATGTAGGGCATGCTGTTGTCCTTGGCATAGGCTGCGGCGCTATGCTGCTTACTTCGCCCTTTACCCCACCGTATCCTCGCGCGCTCCCTGAGCTGTGAAGGTCCATCCGGTAGACCAAGGAATGCTATGGCTGTGCGCTGCCGATGTGGTGGGTGAGCATCCCGATCTACCCGATAGCGGCGTACTGCCTCGCGTTCTGGAACGTCGATGTGATGGTGCGCGCACGGCGGGCCAGAAAGTCGAGGGGGCAAAACGGGGAAACGGAAGGTTAGAACGTTCCGGAGCGATCTGTGGCCCGCACATCGCCGTGGCCCGTGCTATAATGGCGGCACTGGAACATATCCCATGACCTACGCCCTCGTGAATGGCGACCGCACGAAGCGGGAGCAGAACAGGCTCTACCCCCAGGACGAAGCGGTCCATTGCTGGTACCGGTTCGTCCTATCGTATCCACCCCATCTCGTGCGCGACTACCTGAATCGCTTCAGCGTCGGTGAGGGGCAGTGCGTCCTCGATCCGTTCTGCGGGACGGGCACGACTGTCGTCGAATGCAAGCGCCGGGGGATCTCGAGCCTGGGCATCGAGGGCACGCCGATGGGCTGGTTCGCCAGTCGCACGAAAGTGGACTGGTCGCCGGAACCGTTCGGCCTGCTCACCCACGCCCGCATGGTCGCAGGTGAAGCGGCACGGTTGGCGTCCGATACTGAAGTGGGCCTGCGGTCACTGTCGGCAGAAGCCACACGCACGCTGCTGCGAGACTCGATCAGCCCGCTCCCTCTTCACAAGACCTTGGCGCTCCTGGATGCGATTGACCATCACCGCGACGATCACTTCTACGACCATGAGCGTCTCGCGCTGGCGAAGACCCTGCAGACCAAGATCAGCAATTTGCGCTTTGGGCCGGAGGTCGGCGTCGGTGCCATCCGCGAGGACGCGCCTGTCTTCGAGGCGTGGCTCGACGAGGTACACGACATCGCCCGCGACCTGTGCGATGTGCAGCCCAGCAACTCAGCCCCGGCGTGTGTGTACCACGGCGACGCGCGTGAACCGTCAGCGTTTCTCCCCCCCGCATCGGTCGACGCAGTGATCACCTCGCCGCCCTACCCGAACGAGAAAGACTACACGCGGATCATGCGGCTGGAAATGGCGGTGCTGGGTCTCATCAACAGCCCCGCCGAACTTCAGCAACTCAAGCGGACGCTGCTTTGCTCCAACACCCGCACCGCGTATCGCAACAACACCGATGACCAGTTCGTCTCAGGGAACGACGCCATCGAGCGGGTGGCAGACCAAATCGAAACGCGGCGCTGTGAACTGGGCAAGACATCGGGCTTTGAGCGCATGTATCCTCGCGTGGTCAGGTTGTACTTTGGGGGGATGCACCGGCACTTCGCCGATCTTCGCCGTGTTCTGCGCCCAGGGGCCCGACTCGCCTACGTGGTGGGCGACCAGGCCTCCTATCTGCGCGTGATGATACGCACCGGCCAACTGCTGGCTGAGGTGGCTAAGAGCCTCGGTTACGAGGTCATCGACATCGACCTGTTTCGCACGCGCCGTGCGACGGCCACCGGGGAAGACCTGCGCGAGGAGGCCCTCCTGCTAAGGTGGCCCGGTTGACGCCCTCCCACATCGCGAGGATAGGACCTCATGGAACGAAAGAGCTCAACTCGCCGGGCCGCGAACCGCTATGAGCGCATCATCGAGGACGTGTTTCTCTCTCGCCGAGAACGCGGGCACGATCGCGTTCCCTTCACCAGCGATGACATCGTCGCCGCGGCTGAGCGGCTCGGAGTGTGCCTGCCCAAGAACCCCGCCGACATCCTCTACAGCTTCCGGTTCCGCACCTCACCGCCCGACGCCGTAACCGCAACTGCCTCTACCGGTCTCGAATGGACGATCCGCCTCGCCGGGCGCAGCCGGTATCAGTTCGTGTTGTCGCGGCCCGGCAGGATCGCCCCGAACGAGGCGCTGGCCGACACGAAGATACCCGATGCCACGCCGGGGATTATCAGCATGTACGCCTTCGAGGACGAGCAGGCATTGCTGGCCAAGATCCGGTACAACCGCCTCCTCGACATCTTCACCGGCGTCGCCTGCTACTCACTCCAGAACCACCTGCGCACGACGGTTGTCGGTATGGGGCAAGTCGAGGCCGACGAGTTGTACGTGGGAGTGAGCAAAGTCGGGGCCCACTACGCGTTCCCTGTTGAGGCTAAGGGGGCTGGAGAAACGCTGCAAGTCCTCCAGATCGAGCAAGGATACGAACTGTGCGCGGCACGGTTCCCTGATCTCGTCTGCATCCCCATCGGCGCACAATTCGTGGCAGCCGACCTCATCGCCCTGTTCGCATTCGAGCTGACGGATGATGGCTTCGCAATCAGTGACGAGCGTCACTACCGGCTCGTCGCCCCCGATGAAGTGTCCCCGGAGGACCTGCTCAGGTACAGGCAGCGTCCTGCCGCCGGCTGAAAGTGCCCCCCCGTATCACCTGGAAGCCTTCCATGTTCGTCTCTGTCACCAACCGAGGCAACGCGATGAACGAATCCCTCATGCTACGAGACGCAGACGCCGCTCCTGAGTTCCTGCTCTACCAAAGCGAGGATGGCGTCACGCGCGTGCAGGTACGGCTGCAGGGCGGCACAGTGTGGTTGAGCCTGACTGCAGTGGCGAACCTGTTCCAGACTTCGAAGCCCAACATCTCGATGCACATACGAAACATCCTCAGAGACGGTGAGCTGAGCCCTGAGGCAACCGTTAAGAGATACTTAACGGTTCAGACCGAGGGCGACCGCCAGGTCGAGCGCCTCATTGACCACTACAATCTCGACGTCATCACCTGCCTCACCGCCGCCGACCTCTTCGGCAAGGTGATCTGGCAGTCGGGCGAGCCCTTGCGTGAGCAGCCCTACCAATACAACGCAACAGCCTACGGCGGCCGCTAGGCGGAGGGTTTCTGGTTTCTGGTTTCTGGTTTCTGGCTCCTGGCTCCTGGCTCCTGGCTCCTATCTTCTGCTCTCCGGAGGTGTCCCCCATGCAAACCGTCGGTATCGGACTCATCGGCTCAGGCTTCGTCGCGGAAATCCACGCGGAGTCGTTCAAACGCATCCCGAACGCGCGGGCGGTGGCCGTGGCCTCACCCAATCTTGAACACGTATCGGCCTTCGCCGCAAAGCATGGCATCCCGAAGCACTTCACCGACTATCGCGACCTGCTGGCCTTGCCTGAGGTGGACATGGTGATCCTCGCGCTGCCCAACTATCTGCATGCGCAGGCGTGTTGCGATGCCGCGCGAGCGAAAAAGCACATCGTGTGCGAGAAGCCGCTGTGCATGACGCTCGACGATGCGGACTTGATGATCGACACCTGCCGGGCCGGGGGCGTCAAGCTCATGTACGCCGAGGAACTATGCTTCACGCCCAAGTACGTGCGCGCGAGGGAGCTTTGCCAGGAGGGCGCGCTGGGGAAGCTGTATCTTCTGAAGCAGGCCGAGAAGCACGACGGCCCGCACGCGGCGTGGTTTTGGGATGTCGAGAAGTCCGGCGGCGGCGTGACGCTGGACATGGGCTGCCACGCGTTCGAGTTCTTCCGCTGGATGTTAGCGGGAGCAGATGGCACGAAACCCCGCGCCACGTCGGTGCTCGCCAGCATGGGCACCTACGTGCACCAGGACAAGACGCGCGGCGATGACGACGCGATCATCGTGGTTGAATTCGAGGGCGGCGTACGCGGGATCGCCGAGGAGTCGTGGGCGAAGAAGGGCGGCATGGACGACCGGATCGAGCTATACGGCAGCGGCGGCGTGATCCAGTGCGATCTCCTCCGAGGCAGCGCCTTCAGCACCTACAGCGAGACAGGCTACGGCTACGCGGTAGAGAAAGCCGGCTCGACAAAGGGCTGGTCGTTCACGATGTACGAGGAGGCCTGGAACTACGGCTTCCCGCAGGAGATGCAGCATTTCGCCAATTGCGTGGCGAACGACGAGCAGCCGCTGGAAACCGGCGAGGACGGCAAAGCAGTGCTGGAGATCATCTTCGCAGCCTACGAGAGCGCGGGGACGGGGCGGAAGGTGGAACTGCCGTTCACGCCGGAGAAGGGCAAGAGGCCGATTGAATTGTGGCTGAGGTAGGGACCGCGCGCTCGCCTGTACTGTGGAGCCGGATGGAGGCAACGTCGTGGCTTGCATCCCGGAGAGTTGGGCGTGGCGTCCGCATCTTCTGAACCGGAGGTTGCGGACGTAGCTTGCAGGGATGCGGACGAGTGGGTATCATCATAACACACGCACACGTGCCGCACGCGCTCGCCGACGGAGAGCGCCGGGGAGGCGACGTTACTGTGGCGACGCTCGTGGCGTGGCTCTACGTCCAGGAGGAGGTGCAAGTGTGAGCAGAGTGGCCGTCAGTGAGCGGGTTCTACTTTGGGCAATGGATCGATCCTCCCTGACCGTGGCCGATCTGGAACCCAAGTTCCCAGAGATACAGGCGTGGATCATGGGCAAGAGCCTCCCGACGCTGCGGGACCTGGAGGCGCTCGCAAAGAGGACGCTGACTCCGCTCGGGTTCTTCTTCCTCGGTGAACCACCCGAGGAACGCCTACCCATGCCTCACTTCCGGACGCTCGGAGGCACATCCCCTATCAGGCCCAGTCCGGAGCTTCTGCAGACGGTCTGGGCGATGCAGCGGCGGCAAGACTGGTTGCGTGAGTATCTACTCGACAACGGTGAAGAGCCGTTGCCGTTCGTGCGGTCCGCGCGCGCGGACGAAGCACCCGTGGAGGTCGCCAAACGGATGCGGGCCGCTCTTGCCATGGGCCCTGACTGGGCGACTGAGCAACCGACCTGGGAGGGCGCCCTGAAAACCTTGCGCCACGCGGTGGAAGACGCGGGGATCATGGTGGTGGTGAATGGGATCGTCGGAAACAATACCCATCGCAAGCTGGACGTGGACGAATTCCGGGGCTTCGTTCTGGTTGATGAGTATGCCCCGCTGGCGTTCGTCAATGGCACCGACAGCAAAGCGGCCCAGATGTTCACGCTTGCCCACGAGTTGGCTCACGTGTTCCTGGGCAGCAGCGCCGCATTCGACCTGCGTCGGCTGCAGCCGGCCGACGACGCAACTGAGCAAGCCTGCAACCGGATCGCCGCGGAGTTCCTCGTGCCGGAAGCGCGGCTGCGAAGCGTCTGGGCAGCCGTCTCCCGAGAACGCGAGCCCTACCAGGCCCTCGCACGGCGCTTCAAGGTAAGCGAGATTGTGGCCGCTCGCAGGGCCCTGGATCTGGGTCTGGCAACCCGGGAGGCGTTCCTGGCCTTCTACAGTGAGTATCGCGAGCGCGACCGCCGCGCCTCGGCTGGCCGAGCTGGAGGCGGCAACTTCTACGACAACCAGGACTCGCGCGTGGGCCGTCGCTTTGCATCTGCGGTGATCCGGGCTGTCGAGAACGACGAGCTTTCCTACTCTGAGGCCTTCCACCTCACGGGACTCCATGGACGAACCTTTGATGGATACGCGTCTCATATCGGGGATAGGGGGGGCTACTGATGTCCGACGCTGTGTATGTCCTCGACGCCAATGTGCTGATCGACGCCTCGCGACGCTACTACGCATTCGACATCGCCCCGGTGTTCTGGGAGAGCCTCGTTCAGGGCGCCGAAGGTGGCCGTGTCGTTAGCATCGACCACGTTCGCGATGAGATCAAGCAGGGACATGACGAACTATGGGACTGGGTGAAACAGAACTTCGCCGCCTGGTTCATTTCGACTGATGACGATGCAATCATCAAGCGGTACGGGGAAGTCGCCCGATGGGTGCAGGCACAGGTCCAGTTCACAGAGGCGGCGAAGGCCGCCTTCCATGATGGGGCTGATGGCTGGCTGATCGCCTGCGCTCTGAATGGCGGGCACGTGATCGTCACGCACGAGGTTCACAGCCCGGACGCCAGGAGGCGGGTCAAGATTCCCAACGTCTGCACAGCGTTCGGGGTGCGATTCATAGATACGTTCCGGATGCTGCGAGAGTTAGGCGTCCGGTGGACGTAGCCCCACCACGCAGGGCTCGCGCACGCCTGGTGGTCCTTCGTCCTCCCGGCGGAAGAAGTCTCCCGGTTGGCGCGCTACAAACAGGAACCGACAGGCCGAATGCCGCCCAGACCGAGCGCCCTGTGTAGGCATAGCCCCTGTCGGGATATGTGGCTTACTGATCCCCGAATGGGTCCTCATCCTTCTCCGGCGGGGCCTCGGGCGCTACGCCGAGATCCTTCAGCACGTCCTCCAGAAACTCCCTGGTCTCGGCCGAAGAGGCCAGGGCCCAGAGGTTCCCCAATAAGCTGAGGTCAAGGTCGTCCTCTGGGATAACCGGCACCTTCCGCTCACTGCCCTCTCCGCCAGCCCGTCTGACGTAGAGCGCTGGATCGCTGCCGTAGCGACTGCCAAAGTCGTCGAGTGCGTCCTCCATTGTTAGCTCAAAGACCATCGCCCCGCCGGGCGTGGTCCTTGAGGCAATGTAGGTGGCCTCAGTGGCTGTGGCTTCCCACCTCAGAGCCCGAGCCTGTGTCATGGAGACTAATTTCCTGAGCAGCGGCGCGATCAGAGTCGACATTCCGCTTACCCTCCTGATAGAAGCGGCGGCTTCTTGAGGCCCCCCGAGAGTCTCGCAAGCCGCCGTACGGCCTCGCGGGCCGCCCGGTGTACGCTATCACTCTTCGGTCTCGTTGCCCTGGTCGTATCCCGTGTGATCTTCACGCATTCCTCGTAGATGGAATCGATGTGCTCAGCGACGACCGCGAACTCGGCCTCATCGAACAATTCGCTGCCACGGTGCTGTCCCTCGAAGTCGCCGAGCAGCATCACCATCTGGCGAGAGCAACCCGAAGCACCCACCCAATCCTGCTTCTCCAGGTTCCGCAGTAGGTCGTCGCCAGTTCGGGCGATCAGGCCGAGTTCCTCGCGCGCCGACCTCCTGTTGGCCGCCTTCGTGGCGGCCTTGGCTGCTTCCTCCGCACCGGCGGCGCGTTGCAGCGCTTGGTAGGCGTAGTACAGGCCGAAGCTGCTGACAGCCAGGCCAAGTAGCCCGACGACTACAGAAACCCACATCTCGGCACCTGTGGCAGCCTTGAGGAGTGCTTCCCACATGATTGCACCGATCATAGAGCTATCGCCGGAAACGCGTCAATGCCCCCGATGAGCCAGCAACGCGACGCCAGCTCAAGCCCCGGTCGCGCCTGCACGTTCGGTTGGCGCTATTTTGGCCGACCTGCAAACGTGTGCATTCTCCCGCAAGCGGCTGCCCAAGTGGTGCGCCTGGGAGGTGACAGCGTAGCATCACGCCTCTTTCGGCTTGATGAAGAGCACCTCGGCTTGCTCTACCCACCCCGACCTCAAGTCCACCCGGAACCAGCCCTCGCTGTTCTTCTCATGGAAACGCGTCGGCGACCGTTTGCCGAACTCCTTCAGATCATACTGCGCCCACGTTTGTCCCGCATCGGTGGAGACGATGATGCCTGTGTTCAGCGGTGATGCCGGCGCGCAGTGTGAGGCGAGGATCACGTTGTCCTGGATGACCATGTTGCCGGATTCGACTTCCGGGTTGAACAGGAGCGTGTGCGCTTCGGGACGGGCCAGGTCTTCGGGTGCGCATCGGAAGACGCCCCGGTCGTATGGCTCGCGGCCATTCGAGTCGCTGATCCAGTAGAGCTCGCCGTCAACGAAGGTGATCCCGCCGGCCTTATAGCGCGAGTTCATACGGTCCGAGATGAGGACTTGCCAGTCCCAGCGGTCCGCGGCTGCGTCATACGTGCCGCGAAGCCAATGGCACTCGTAGCCCTCGGGCTTGTCGTGATCGCCGGTGCAGGTGTAGAAGGCATCCTCCACGGGATTGTACGCCACCGTGTGCACGTGCCGGCAGCAGATCGGGTTGTCGGGGTTGCCCAGCGCCGTGCCCTCGGCGCCTCCGCCCGGGGAGCCGTCGTCGTGGGTGTAGGGGCTTTGCCCGAACTTGTAGGCGATCTTCACGGTCCGCCCGCCGTCGGTGGAGTAATAGATGTTCACCGGGGCCGCGCCGCCGATGACGTTGCAGTAGTTGCCCCAGACCAGCATCTCCGTGCCCTTCACGTCCCACGAGTTGACACCGGGGATGGTGTGGTAATACCAGCCGGGGTAGTTCGGGTCCTGCGGTGTGTGCGGAAGGTAGTCGCTGCCGTCAACGTCCTGCACCGTGATTTGCTCGCACGTTCGCAGGTTGTCCGTGCTGACGTACAGGTTCGCACGTGTCGCAAAGACCACGTTCCCGTTCTTGAGTATGCAACTGAACGTGAGGTTGTGGGCGTCGGGGAAGGCCAGGCTATGGGGCCACGTGCGACCGTTGTCTTCGGACAGCACGAGCCGGCCATCCGCGTGCGGATCGCTCGCGGTCCGCCTGCCGAAGGCCTTGTTGTCGCGCTGCGAGTCGATGTAGACGCCCTCCGGCTGCAACCGGTACCAGAAGTGATCCGTCTCGGCGATGTGGGTCTGTGGCATGGTCAGGCACCTCTGTTCAGCATCGTGCGGCAAGCGGTGTTGGTACGCGAGCTGCGGCAGCACCTACTTCCGCGCAGGCCAACGGTTTGCCTCCCTGAGGAAGCAGCTCCGACAGCGGCGCCAATGCCGCTATTGCCATCGGCTGATCTTCCGCCGGCGCCGGAAGGTACTGGGATGGACTGGCGGGCGGCATACGAGAGCGCCGTGACGGGGCGACGGGTGGAACTGCCGTTCACGCCGCCGAAGGGCAGCAAGCCCATTGAGCTGTGGCTTGAGGCAGGCACCGCGCGTTCGCCATCACTCATGGCGAGTGAGGCGATTGCAAAAGTCTGTAGGAGCACTCTCCAGAGTGCGAACAAGCCGTTATTCCCGCTATAATGAAATAGATAATGACTAATGTATGTCATTATGGCGGCATATTAACGGCAATCGCGG
>Ga0181520_10011918_pt1 | contig 11290 bp, 8 predicted proteins | sample PEATcosm2014_Bin_29_FD_132451 | JGI IMG/M metagenome (GOLD analysis project Ga0181520, IMG submission 132451) | Peatland microbial communities from MTU Mesocosm Facility, Houghton, MI, USA - PEATcosm2014_Bin02_30_metaG | ecosystem: Environmental > Terrestrial > Soil > Wetlands > Peat | place...
AATCAGCCACATCGACCACTGGCGCGCGCCGCAGACAAGGACGGTCTCGCCCGGCGGGCAGGGGGCGGCGGCGCCGGCGCTGGTGCGGATTCAGACCGGCGGATAATCGCCGCGGTTGAAAAACCCAATTGCAAATCCGCCTTCGCGGAACCATTGTTGGGCGTCATTGAGAACGGCTTGCGTTCCAACCAGTATCGCCAGCCGCAAAAGACTTCCGCGCCCTCACAGAGCTGCACGGATCGCGCCACGGCTCCATCGCGGTCGATGCCGTCACGGTTACGGACCCGAGCGCATCCGTGTACAGCGTATCTCTGAGCGCCACCAGTTCGAACCCAGGGGTTGGCGCAACGCCTATTGGCGCGCCACCCGCCATCTGAGGACCACTCTACGACATCCTTTGCCTGCCAAGCCCGAAAAGGAATTGTGCCCGCATTTGCGGTAACGTAGAGTGAACGGCCAAACCGCCGGAAAAAGGGATCGTGTGCGGATGCCAACGAGGGACATCATGTCTCGCGGCCGAAAGCGGGACGGAATTTACGATTTGAGACGGCCCTTTGCGTTGAGACACCGTTCGCGCGGAAGGTTCTTGCCTGGCGGGGCCGATCGCGAGGTACGCATTCGATTGGGTTAGCGGGCCGCCTTCCCCGGCCGAGCAACCTTCTTGCATTTACGTCGGATTGGGAAAGTCCGTGTCCGCGAAGGACCGGGCAAGGTCGCCGCTCCCCGATGTTCGCGTCGATTTTGGGCCTGGGTTTTTCGGATACATTGTTTCTCAATCCCCAACAGGCGCAACACGCCCCAGCGGAGGTCGCATGGACAAGGTTTTCAGCAAACGTTTGCGGTCCCAGTGTGCGGCACGGTTCACGGTGTCGCTTGCAGTGACGGTATTATGCACGCTTTCGATAGGAACAGTCGCTCCCGCACAGGCACAGGAAAGCGCGCCCAAAGAGGCGCCAAGAGCGATGCCGTTGCCGAGGATGCCGATCGCGGCCCGGCCCAAGCCGAACGCGGAGGAGATGGAGAGATGGCACCGGGCGATTCTGAAGGTTCCGACGCCGAAGAAGGGGTGCTTCACGGCCGACTATCCCGACACCGCGTGGCGGGAGATAACCTGCAAGACGCCGCCGCACAAGCTGTATCTTCCCAGGCGTCCGGGCAGGGCGCGAACCCAGCAAGTGGGAGGGCAGTCGGGCGCGGATTTTGTGGCGACGTGGAATGGCAACACGATGGTGTCGGAGGGGTCGTTCGACAGCATCGCGGGCGTGAGCAGCGAGTGCCAGGTGGAATGTCCGAACCAGATCTGCCCCGCGACGCCATCGTGCAGCGGTCAGCCGACAAACTCGTTCGCCCTGCAAGTGAACACGCAGCCCTTCAGCAATACGGCGACGTGCGGCAGTTCTCCGAACCCGGCATCGTGCCAGGGGTGGGAGCAGTTTGTCTATACCCAGACATCGAACTGCTCGGGATGTACCGGAGATGCGTTCATCCAGTACTGGCTGCTGGACTTTGGCCCGCCAGGCACGTCCTGCCCGTCTCCGGCGGCTTCAGCCTCGGCGTGCAACGGGGGTTCGCTGTCAGGCCAGTGGTGTTCGTTTCAGTTCTCGTCCACCAGCCCGGTACAATGCGTGATCAACGCGGACAACAGCGCGGGGCCGCCCACGGAGCCGATCGCGTCGTTGAACGAGCTGGAAGTTACGGCATTTGCGCCAGGCGGAGCGATGCCTTCCGATTCCATTACCGTGTGGGAGGGCGGGATACCTTATCAGGCGACGGGGGCCAACATATTTCCCGATCTGGCCTCGCTGTGGAAGGATAGCGAGTTCAATGTGGTTGGCAACGGCGGCGGCAGCGAGGCGGTCTTCAACAGTGGAGCGACCGTTCACGTGCGCAACGCGGAAAGCAGCGGGACGACCAACGGACCGGGGTGCCTGGACACCAGTTTCACGGGCGAGTCGAACAATCTGACTTTGGTCAATACGCCTCCGGCCGCGGTGGTGGGGTCGATGCCGGCGCTTCTGTTTTCGGAGAGCAACCCGGCGTCTGCCGGCGCGATGGCGACGTGCGCGGACGCAACCAGCGTGGGCCTGGCCGTTCCGCCACCTCCATCGGAGGTTACGGCTGTCATCACGGTGGCCACGGGAAACGACGATGCCCGCTCGGATACCGAGTTGCAGGCAAGCATCAATGGGGAACCGGCCTTCTGCCTGAAGCCGTCCAACAACGCGAGTTCCGACGGAGTTTGCGACAACGGCGGGAGCGCAAGGGACCAGAACGGAAACCAATCTTGGAACAACTGGACCAGCAGCAGGCAAACGTTCCCACTGGTGACGCCACAGCCGCTTGCGGCGATTGCATCCCTGACGATTCGGCTCTTCGAGCACAACAGCGGATTTGAAGGCGACGACAACTGGGACATTCAGGGCGTGACCGTGACGCTGATCGACTCGACGGGAGCGGCCACTACCGTGATCGACCTGTCGAATCCGCGCAATGGCAACAACTGCATCGCACGGCTGAAAGGTTCGCCGAATTCGACCGCGGCGGCCTTCGGCCTGAATGGAAGCGGCAGCCATGTCTATGTGGGCGGCAAGGCGGCTGGAGAGACGACGACGTGCTCGAACAACGGCGACCAGTAACCGGAACTATCCGCCGCACGATGCCAATTGCGCTCCGAACGGCGAAGACAGTTGGCTCCGCGGCGAGAGGTCCGTTACACTGATTGCGCATGATGCGCGTCGCGATCGTATGCAAGCCGCAAAAGGAGGAGCTGTTCCGGCTGCTGCCGGAGTTGATCGCTTGGCTGCGTTCGCACGGCTACGATCCGCTGCTGGACCTGGCGGGCGGGCAATATACATCGGACGCTCCGGCGGTGGAGTGCGCGCAGTTGCGGGCCATGGAGCCGGGGCTGGTGATCGTCCTGGGCGGCGATGGAACGCTGTTGTCGGTGGCGCGCAACTTTGCCGCCACCGGCACGCCTATCCTCAGCGTGAATTTGGGCTTTCTCGGCTTTCTGACCGAGGTGCGCCTGGCCGACCTCTACTCTACGTTGAAAGGCTGGCGCGGCGGCTGCCACGCGCTCGATGCGCGAACCATGCTTCATGCCGAATTGTGGCGGGAGGGCGCCCTCGACTCCAGTTACGAGGCGCTGAACGACGCGGTGGTCTCGAAGGGCGACATTGCCCGCATGGGCGAGTTTGCCGTCGAGTTGGACGGGAAGCTGGTGGCCCGTTTCCGAGCCGACGGAGTGATCGTCTCCACGCCGACCGGCTCGACGGCCTATACGCTGGCGGCCAACGGTCCCATTCTCACCCCGGACGTGGATGCGCTGGTGGTGACGCCGATCTGCCCGCATCTGCTCACGCTGCGGCCCATCGTGACGCGCGGCGACGCCCTGCTCACGGTCCGCGTCGAGGGCACCCCCAACCGGGCTCTGCTCACTCTGGACGGCCAGCAGCCGGTGCAACTGCGGGTGGGCGACGAGGTTCGCTGCCGGCGTTCCAGTTATACCGTCAATCTGGTCAGGTTGTGCGAAAGCGGCTTCTTCGAGGCGCTGCGCAGCAAGTTGAGTTGGGGCGAACGTTGAAGGGTCCATTGGGAATGCGTAGAGGATGGAAAGCGGTCGGCGCAGTTTTTGTGCGTACCGGGCAGATTCGCGGAAATGCGCTCTTGAATCGCCTCTTCCGTTTCCGCCCCCTTTGAGCGGCAAGTTCCTATAGCCCGGCCAATGGCGCGGGACCGGGCGTTCATGGTAATCTCACATCAGACACTTGAGAGTGGACACGAGAAAACAAGAGGAGTAACACACGCCGTGCTGGCGACCGCCAAGAAAACCACACTGATCGAAACCTTCCGCACCCATGAATCGGACACCGGCTCGCCCGAGGTCCAGATTGCGATTCTGAGCGCGCGCATCTCCGAGCTGACCGAACACTTCAAGACGCACAAGAAGGATCACGCCTCGCGGCGCGGCCTCTTGCAACTGGTCAGCAAGCGCCGCCGTCTGCTCGATTACCTGAAGGCTCACGATGCCGACCGCTATCGCGATGTGATCGGCAAACTCGGAATCCGCAAGTAATCGGAAAGACAGCCTTGAATCCAACATTGCCCCGGAAGCGCCCAGAGCGGACGATGGTCAAAGCCCCCGTTCCACCGAGAACCTGGGGTTGCCGTGTCCCCGGTGAGCCGCGAGGGATGACGCGCAGCTATCGGCTGTGCGTTTTTCCGCGGCGGGAAATGGCGCCCAGATCGGCCCACAGGCCGGGAGAATCCGCTCCCCCGCGCACGTCCCACTCTTTTGCGCGCGTCCTGCTCCCGGTCAGGCTCTTCGCCATCCTTCCCGCGCCTTCCGGCGCTTTCCACTTACAAGTTTCCCAAGCGAACACCATGAAACGAGGACTCCATGTCTAAGCAAGAAGTATCCGTCGAGCTGGCCGGCGGCAAGCGGCTGGTCTTTGAGACCGGGCGCATGGCCAAGCAGGCCTCCGGCGCAGCGCTGGTCACCACCGGCGAAACCGTGGTTCTGGCCACTGCCGTAGCCTCTCCCGATGCGCGGGAAGGCATTGACTTTTTCCCGCTTACCGTGGATTACCGCGAGTACACCTACGCCGGCGGGCGCATTCCCGGGGGCTTCATCAAGCGCGAAGGCCGGCCCAGCGAAAAGGAAGTGCTGACCTGCCGCCAGATCGACCGCCCGATCCGTCCGCTCTTCCCCGATGGCTTCCGCAACGAGACCCAGGTGATTGCGCTGGTCTTCTCCGCCGACAAGGAGAACGACCCCGACGTGATCGGCATCAACGCCGCCGCGGCCGCGCTGGCTCTCTCCGACATTCCTTTCAGCGCGACGGTCGGCGCGGTTCGCGTGGGCCGCGTGGGCGGCGAGTTCGTCATCAACCCCACCTACTCCGAGCGCGCCGCCACCACGGTCAACATTATGGTGGTCGGCCACAAGGACGGGATCGTGATGATCGAGTCGGGCGCCCAGGAAGAGACCGAAGAGGTCATTCTCGCGGCCATAGAGTTTGCCCATGCGGAGATCAAGAAGATCGTTGTCGCGATCGACGAACTGGTTGCCGTGGCCGGAAAGCCCAAGCGGGCCTTCACTCCGCCGGAGTTCGACGAAGCCTACTACGCGGAGCTGAAGGCCAAGATCGGCGACCGGCTCAAGGACGCCCTGGACACCAAGACCCACGGCAAGACCGAGAGCTACGCGCTCATCAAGCAGATCAAGGATGAGTTGGCCGCCGAGCTGCCGGCCGACGATCCCGCCGCCAAGAAGAAGCTGACCCAGTATTACGAGACGTTGCGCGAACGCCTCTTCCGCGAGCAGGTGACCAAGGAGCGCATCCGGCCCGACCGCCGCGCCTTCGACGAGATTCGGCCGATCACCATCGAGACCGGGGTTCTGCCCCGCACCCACGGCTCGGCGCTGTTTACCCGCGGCGAGACCCAGGCGCTGGTTACGGCCACGTTGGGCACGGCGGACGAAGGCCAGCGTTTGGAGAGCTATGAGGGCGAGAAGAAGAAGCCTTTCATGCTTCACTACAACTTTCCGCCCTTCTGCGTGGGCGAAACGGGTCGCATGGGCGGCACCGGACGCCGCGAGATCGGCCACGGAGCGCTGGCCGAGCGCGCCATCACAGCGGTCCTGCCCAGCCCCGAGGAATCGCCCTATACCGTCCGCATCGTGAGCGACATTCTCGAGTCCAACGGCTCTTCGTCGATGGCCACGGTCTGCGGCGCCAGCCTGGCTTTGTTCGACTCCGGCATCGCCCTCAAGGGAGCGGTGGCCGGAGTGGCCATGGGGTTGGTCAAGGAGGGCGACGACTACGCCATACTCACCGACATTGCCGGCGCCGAGGACCACTACGGCGATATGGACTTCAAAGTAGCCGGCACACGCAAGGGCATTACCGCGCTGCAAATGGACATCAAGATCGGCGGCCTGACCCGCGAGATTCTTGAAAAGGCCATGGAACAGGCGCGCCAGGGACGGCTTTTCCTGCTCGACAAGATGGATGCCGCGCTCGACGGGCCGCGCACCGAGCGTTCGGCTTACGCGCCGCGCATCGAGACGGTGATGATTCCCACCGACAAGATCCGCGATCTGATCGGCAAGGGCGGAGCGACCATCCGCGGCATCGTCGAGCAGACCGGCGCCAAGATCGACGTGGACGATACGGGCCGTGTCAGCGTCGCTTCCTGCGACGCCGAAGGGTTGAAGAAAGCGCTGGAAATCATCGGCAACCTTACCGCGGTGCCCGAGGTTGGCAAGGTTTATTTGGGCAAGGTGGTTCGTTTGGCCGAGTTCGGCGCCTTTGTCGAGCTATTCCCCGGCACCGATGGCCTGCTGCACATCTCCGAGATCGCCGAGCATCGCGTCAAGGAAGTGAAGGACGAGCTGAACGAGGGCGATCAAATCATGGTCAAGGTTCTGGCCATCGAGGGCAATCGCATCAAGTTGAGCCGCAAGGCCCTCATTCGGGAGCAAAAGGCCAAGCTGGGCCTGGCCGCTCCGGCAGCCGGCGAAGGGGAGTCGCCTGAGGCCGAAGCCTCGGCCAAACCCCGCCGCGAGTTCGACGAGCGCCAGCCCAGGTCCAACCAGAGCACCATCCTCATCGAAGGCGGAGACGATTTCGACGGGGAGGGCGGCGAGGAGATCGACGAAGAGAGCGAGCCGAACTTCAACCGCGTCGAGGGCACACTGGTCGCCGTGGGACAACCTGGACAATCGTCGGGCGCGGGTCGTCCTCCGGCCAACAACAACAAAAATCGCCGCAGGCGTCGCCGCCCCGGCGGCCCTGGGGGAGGACGCGGTCCCGGTGGCGGTCAGTAGATTGCGGATTGGGAGAAGCCGTATATGAGAAAGGCCCGGATGCCGAGTCCGGGCCTTTTCATCAAAATGGGATATGCAAGGAATAACGGTGGAAGCCCCATTCGATTCTTCATTGCATCGCTTGCCTCACGATGAAGTTTCCCGCAAGTGGGAGAGGCGCGAAAAGGGCATTGCAGAGGGCGGATTCCTTTCACAGTCCCGCGCTCCATGCTTGTCGTCGTACATTCGCAGATCGGCGGCAATGCAGAGGGTCTCCAGATCGGATGCGTCCTCTGGAAAGACCGCGATGCCGATGCTGGCGCTGGCCTGAACCTCGCGCCCATCCAGTCGCAACGGCTCCTTGAGCAACTCCATCAAAGAATTGCCCACAAACAAGGCATCCGGGCGGCTGGTGGGTTCCTCGACAACGATGGAAAACTCGTCTCCTCCGGTTCGGGCCACGGTATCGGAGCGGCGGACGCGTCCGGCAAAGACAGCCCCAACCCTCTGGAGCAGCAAATCCCCGACATGATGTCCGAGCGTATCGTTCACATCCTTGAACCGATCCAGGTCGATGACCAGAAGAGCCACATGGGAACCGGTACGGCGGGCGCGGTCCAGGGCGCTGGCCAGCCGATCGAGAAAAAGACGGCGATTGGGCAACCCGGTCAGTTCATCGTGCAGAGCCAAATGCTTCGTGTGCTTGACTTGATCCTCGAGCAGCAGGAGGATCATTCCCACGGCAACGATGAATTTGGGCAGGTTCCAGACCTCGCGCTCGACATGAACGGCGGGAAAAAACGCTGTCGTCAGAGGTCCAACCAGGAACACCAGCGCCCAGGCCAGGAAACCCGCGATAGTGATGAACGCCCCAGCGGTGGCGCGGCTGTATACATAGAAAAAATTGACGGTGCATCCGAGGAAGACAGTGAATAGAACGGCATTCTCCGCCAAGTCGCTCCCATTGCCGGGGCGATTCTGAAAGAGGAGAAGGAAGATCGAGAGACCGAGATAAAGGACGGCCGTCGTCCAACGAAGTTTCTCGTTGACCCTGCGCAGCGCGAAGAGGGCGATCGTCAGTGGGCCGAGGCCCAAAAAGACGGCGGCAAAATCCAAAGTCCAAAGGGGCGCCTTTTGGGATTCGATGAGAATCACGTAAAAAGCGTTCGCGGCCAGCAGGAATGTCATCATCCAGCGGCTGGAGGCTTCTCGGTGAAAAGGAACCACCGCCGTCTGAAAGAGCACTCCGGAAGAGGTGAGGGAAGCCACACATAGCATCGACGCGATTATCCCGCAAAATCCCGGAAAAGGAATGAAGACAGAGGTCGCAAAGTGGATCGCAACCATGACCCAGCCGATAAGCCAGAATAGAGAGACGGGCGCGGGATTGCTCCGTGCCGTGGATGCAAAGGCGCATATGAGCAGCCCGATAGCCACAAGGTCCGGGAGTTCGCTCCAATCCACCGCGCTCACCTCGACATCCGCACAGCCATCGATGCGCTATGCCAATCCATTCTATACGAATTCCGGTTCGGCCGACGCTCTCTCCGTCGCGCCCCAAGCCGCAATTTTCGCATGGCCGGCGATAAAGCTCAACAGGCTTTTGCTTCGCATTCCTTGGTCGGGAAGACGTTGCCCATGCGCCTTATCTGCGCGCCCACCCCGCGCAGCTTCTCCTCGATGCGCTCGTAGCCGCGATCCATATGATAGACGCGGTCCACGATCGACTCGCCGTCTGCCACCAGCGCGGCCAGCACCAGCGATACCGAGGCGCGCAGGTCCGAGCACATCACCGCCGCCGCCGAGAGCCTGGTCTTGCCGCGAACCGTCGCCGTCATCCCCTCCACCTTGATATTCGCCCCCATCCGCACCAGCTCCGGCACGTGCATGAAGCGGTTCTCGAAGATGTTCTCGGTCACCAGCGAGACCCCCTCCACCTGCGTGGCCAAGGCCATGAACTGCGCCTGCATATCGGTCGGGTAGCCGGGGTACTCGACGGTCGAGATATTGGCTGCCCGCAGCCGCCCCTCGGAACGCACCCGCACCGTCTCCGGGCCGAGAATATCCACCCGCGCTCCCATCTCGATCAGTGTCGTCATCAACGCGCCCATCAGCGCCGGAGCGCAGTTGGCCACAATCAGGTCGCCGCCGGTGATGGCCCCGGCCACCAAAAACGTTCCCGCCTCGATGCGGTCCGGGTTGATGCGGTGGCGCGCGCCGTGCAGCTTCTCGACGCCCCGCACACGAATCGTCGCGGTGCCCGCGCCCTCAATCCGCGCGCCCATGGCAGTCAGCAGCGCGGCGGTATCGGTCACCTCCGGCTCGCGGGCGCAGTTCTCCATCACCGTTTCGCCGTCGGCCAGAGTGGCGGCCATCAGCAAGTCCTCGGTTCCGGTTACGGTGATCTTGTCGAAGTGGATATGCGCGCCCTTCAGCCGCTCCGCGCGAGCCTCAACGTATCCGTGCTCCTGCACGATCCGTGCGCCCATCTTCTCCAGGCCGAGAATGTGCAGGTCGATGGGCCGCGCCCCGATCGCGCACCCCCCGGGCATCGCCACCCGCGCCATTCCCGTGCGCGCCACCAACGGACCGAGCACCAATGCGCTGGCCCGCATGGTCTTGACAATCTCGTACTTGGCCTCGGCATCGGAGAGGTTGCGGCAACAGATCGTCGTGCGATGCTGCGCCCGCCCATAGCCCAACTCGACCTCCGCCCCCATCGACGCCAGCAGCCGCCGTTCGGTTTCAATGTCGCGCACCTGGGGAATGTTTTCGAGGATCACTTCATCCTCGGTCAGAATCGCGGCGGCCATGCAGGGCAGCGCCGAGTTCTTGGCTCCCGAAACGCGAACCGTGCCGATCAGAGGATTGCCGCCCCGAATGACGAATTTATCCATGAAGATTGCGAAACCCCTAGCCTAAAAGTGTAAATCAACGCTTAGTGCCCAAGTGAAGGCTCGATTCAAGAATCGTTCCCGTCGGCAACCTGCCATAAACAACCCTCCGAGCGATTCGTTTCAATATGGATGGCGATAGCGGCGTTTGTCGGGACCGATCGGCCATGCTCACCAGAAAGCGCGCTAAATGAGTGCAATGGGCTGTTGGCGTAAACCCAGAATTCCGCAGAGGTTGATCGGCGGAGCCTGGGGCGACTTTTCATTACTGATCTTTCTTTCGACAAGAGCATTGCCGATTTACGCCAATCTAATTTGGAGTCTCTATACAAACCAAAGCGGGGATCGAAGCTATCTATGAGATGTCAATCGGGATATGGAACGCCCGTGGCATGGCCATTCCATCGACGGCCCACGCTCAATTTGGCCTGCTACTATTTCACGACAGTTATTCTTCAAAATGGATCAAGCGGCACCTGCGCATTAAGCGCTTTCTGGTCACCAGCGAGAACGCCGTGAGAAGCCAAATCTGATGTGCAATCGCCACCTATGTGCTGATCGCCATCGTCAAGAAGGAACTGAAACTCGATGCCTCGTGCTACACTTGTCAAAAGATTCTGCCGGAATCGATCTTCGAGAATAACCGAGATTTCATGCGCCCTTCAGCCATATCTCCACAGAATTGACCGACCGGATATCGCTGACCAACTGAATCTATTCGACATCAAACCCGACACGAGTGGATGCGCTCTTTCGATTACCGACGATCCTGCTTACCAAGAACAAAAACCCAGGAGTCATGCTGAATACCCCCAGGATGACCAGAAGAATCGGAAGAAGCCACAGAGATGTGAACAAGTTGATAGACGCCTTTTCAGGATTCTGCGGATCGTAGAGCACGGAGACCGATCTCTCCGCATACCACGAACACGGAGGGTTCTTCATCGTGTCCCCCACAAAATCGATCTTACGGCCATCCGTGGTCTGGAAGCGGATACGCCGCTCATAAGTGTTATAGCGATGTGGGTCAGGATCCCAGCCGACCACCTCCCCCGACGTCTCTACAGCATTCTGAAGGAATTGGCGCGTATGCAGGAATGTGAAGCAGCTTCCAAGCAACATGCCAAAGCCGACTGCGAAGAAAAGGCCTAAAATCAGCGCGGCCATCAAGGATTTCATTTGAAACCTCCCAAAAATTGCATAGCTTTGAGTGTCGGCAACGGTTCGCGACTCTCACCACGACCGAGGAATCTCCACAGTCAGAGCCTTCTGATTCGATCCAATCCCGGCGACGTTAGTGAGCTGGATGCACCGCCCATTCGAATGTAGCCATGAGTTCTATCAATTGCCGGCAATCTTCCCAACCAGGAAAATAATTAAAGAGACTGTAGCGGACATCCCCAAGATGAACAGAAGAAACGGAAGAAGCCACAGCGATGTTAACGAGTTGATAGACGCCTTTTCGGGCTGCTGAGGATCGTAGAGCAGAGAGACCGATTCGCCCACCGAATACGCAGCCGGATTACACCCCGAGTCCGACACAAAATTGATCTCATGGCCGTCCACGGTCTGAAAGCGGATACGC
>Ga0181520_10011919_pt1 | contig 11289 bp, 11 predicted proteins | sample PEATcosm2014_Bin_29_FD_132451 | JGI IMG/M metagenome (GOLD analysis project Ga0181520, IMG submission 132451) | Peatland microbial communities from MTU Mesocosm Facility, Houghton, MI, USA - PEATcosm2014_Bin02_30_metaG | ecosystem: Environmental > Terrestrial > Soil > Wetlands > Peat | place...
TTAACCTCTACTGAGGCATCTTTGCGCACGCTTGACCCTGTGCCTTCGCTGAGAATTAATTCCATAAGCTACTGTATGCATGTGATTGACGCACACTTCGCAGGCACTCCCTCAAGTAAAATGTTCCCCGACGGCATTATATTAATGGAACTGGCACGTTACATAGGCACTATAGAACCCACCGATTATTCGCAATACTCTCATTTACTGTTTAGCGGAAGGTTCCGCAACCTCAGCAAATTTGGGGCAGCCGACAGGAAACAGGAGGCATGGTATATTGCACGTTACATTAGCCCCACCGGATGGGAAAGCAGATGGAGCGAGGCTGTGAGCGCTGCTATAGCATAAGCAATGATAGCAAGTGCACATATACTTAAAGAAGCGGGGTTTGTGGTTGCTGGTCTTAGCAGTCGGTTTAGTAATAAGTCATTTGTCATAGTAACTACCCAAAGACCAAGACTATTAACTAAACCTGCAGCCATGACAATAAACCATAAACTTGTTAAGAAGGCACATCCCGAAGAGCATATTTCCACTGATTTACAATATAAATCCACCAAATTACAATGTAATTCACCTGAATTCTTTCGTAAATCCACTGAATTATATTATAACTCCACTAATTTCTATTGTATTTCCACTGATTTCTATTGCAATTCCACTGATTTACACCATAAATCAACTGAATCATATCGTAATTTACCTGAATTCTATTATAATTCCACTAATTTACAACGTAATTCCACTGATTTCTCCACTTGCGCATGTGCGCGAATGACAACGGGATATGCGCTAACGGCATACAGATGTGTGCGAATTACTTCGGGACATGCGCTCACAATAAAAGGAAGTGCGCGAACGATTTCGGGACATGCGCTGATGAATGCGGAATGTGCGATAATGAAGAAACCAATACCGCTTAATAGAATTAGGTTAGCGGTAATCGGTAAACAGTGAACGGTGAACAGTAATCGGGAATTAGAAAATTAAGAACTTAGCGCGCTTTGCGACTTTGCGTGAAATAAAGAAAGAAGTAAGCAGGAGGTAGCAGCGGGAGGCAATGAAAAGTAAACTGTAATATGCTCGCCTCGCTGCGAAGCGGGTGAAGGGTTAACAGTAAACAGTGAGTAAAAAGAGAAATCAATAGCAATTAATATCATTTCAATATCCATTAATATCAACTAATATCTATTAATAACAACCGCCATGAAGAAAACAAACACCGCAACAGTAATAAGTCATAAGTCAACAGTCATAAGTCATCAGTCAACAGTAGTAAGTCATCAGGCGATAGTTGCAAATCATAAATCTAAAATCGTAAATCCTAAATCTAAAACCCTAAATGAGAGTCCACAGTCTTCAGTTTACAGTCGCCAACATTTAAATATAATTGCAGACTGCAGATTGCCTACTGAGGACTACTTCATTCTTAAATCTAAAATCCCGAATGAAAGTCCACAGTCTTCAGTTTGCAGTCGACAGTATTTAAATACAATTGCAGACTGCAGATTGCCTACTGATGACTATATCATTCCTAAATCTAAAATCCCATTAACTGTTATCTTATTCGCTTTTCTTACTGCATACTGCTTACTGCCTACGGCCTACTGTTTCGCCCAAACTGCATATATTACAAATTCAGGAGATAATACTGTTTCTGTTATTAATGTTGTAACAAATACTGTTTTGGCTACAATTATTGTTAGTTCCTGTCCTACTGGTGTATCTGTTAGCCCAGATGGAAGTAAAGTATATGTTGCGAATAATAGTGCTGGTAAAGTAAGTGTAATAAGCACTGCTACAAATACTGTTATAGATACAATTACAGTTGGTTTTCAACCTTGGGGTGTATCTATAAGCCCCGATGGTAGCAAGATATATGTTGCGAATTGGATGGATAACACAGTAAGTGTAATAAATAGTTCTACAAATACTGTTACAGCTACAATTACAGTCGGTACCAATCCTGCTGGAGTATCTGTAAGTCCCGATGGAAGCAAGGTATATATTGCGAATAGAAGTGATAATACAATAAGTGTAATAAACAGCGCTACCAATAGTATTTCGGCAACCATTACAGTTGGTTCTGAGCCTCGTGGTGTATCTGTTAGCCCAGATGGAAGTAAGGTATATGTTGCGAATAATTTGACTAACACCGTAAGTGTAATAAACGCCACTAACGATACTCTTATGGCTACAATTGCAGTTGGCAGTAGTCCTTGGGGTGTTTCTCTCAGCCCAGATGGAAGTAAGGTATATGTTGCGAATAATGGAGCTAATACAATAAGTGTAATAAATGCTTCTACAAATATTGTTACAGCTACAATAGCGGTTGGTAATCATCCTATTGGTGTGTCAGTAAGCCCTGATGGAAGCAGGGTATATGTTGCGAATTATAATTCTAACACGGTAAGCGCAATAAACACCACTACCAATACTGTTACGGCTTCAATTGCAGTTGGTACTCGTCCCTATGCGTTTGGCAATTTTATTTGGACTTATGGCACTGGTATTGCTCCACAAAGCCCGCCTACCGGCGAGGCAGGCATGGTGGCGGCAGGGATAGACATATTTCCTAATCCGGCAAGCAATATTATAGAAGTTGGCAGTAAGCAGGAGGCAGTAAGCAGTATAGAGATATTTAATTTGCTTGGGGAAAGGGTTTATCAGTCATTAGTCAATAGTCATTCGTTATCTGGAGTTTCACCAATGACTAATGCACCAATGACTAGTTCACCAATTACCATTAACATTGCTGATTTTCCGGCAGGAGTTTACATGGTAAAGGTAAAAACAGAGAAAGGAATAGAAGTGAGCAAGTTTGTGAAGGAGTAGATAAAGAAATAACATTGCCTTTTCCGTGGTTATATAAACATATTGCTTTTATTTTTCCAATCTGTTTTTGCAATAATTGTACACTTATTATTATTTTTGCATCAATCATTTAATATAGGAATAATGAAAAAGATTATACTGATTTTAGCAGCAATATGTGTTGCAACAATTAGCTCATTTGCTCAATTTACTTTTGCACATATCACAGATACTCATGTTGCTGACGGTACAATGAACGTTGGTAATTACGACCTTAACGGGGTTGAATTCCAGATAGTATTAAATAACCTTAACAATTTAGATACCCTGCCTGCTTTTGTTGCACATTCGGGGGATATATCAAACATGGGCAGCGGCGGAACCGTTACCGGCACAGAAGGAATGTACGGGGCGCTTACCAGTCATCTTTATGCCAATTCGTTAACGTACCCTTTACCGGGCGATTTCTTTATTAATTCAACCAGAACTATTCCTATGTATTTTGCGCCAGGCAATCATGAATATTACACCACTCTTACTCCTCCCTCATCAGACACTAATCTTGCTTATTATACAAAGCACATTAGTCCTGATGAAGATTATTATATTGTTAAGAACAATGCTGTAATACTGTTTTTACGCTCAGGATGGGATGACGACCGTTCGATTTTTGTTGATACGGATATAGATAACCCGGAAGGTTCAGGACTTACGGTTGGACAATGTGATTGGGTAAGAAATACGTTAAAAACATTCAGTAAGAAAAGGAAGATTATCATTATGCATCATCCGCCATCAAATGCAAATGGTATTTTTTACGATGGTTCTGCCAATACCCAGGTTACTGATACTGCTGATGGTTCGATACTGAACAACAGGACAATGTTTTTGAATATACTTGATTCTAATCATGTTGATATTGTACTATGCGGACACGTGCATCAGAATGTAGTATGCAATCGTGCAGGCACTGTGGTTCCCGAAAACTGGCCTTCAGGCACACGTTACGTGCAGACAGGCGGAGGATTCCAGGGATGCTATAGAATTATTACTGTTGATTCGGATTTTGTTTATGTGGGACTACCACAGTTAGCAAATCCAACAGTAGGGGTCGGAAATTCTATTACAACTGCCTCGACAGATTATGACATTTCCTACATGCCTAATAATAAATCACTCGTTGTAACCTGCGTTGATAAAGTGAATGACCCAGTATCCACACAAATAGGGTTGTACACAGTAACAGGACAACAGGTTTACAACAGTCGTTCTTCAATGAGCCAGGGGATGAATAAAGTAATAAGCATCGACGCCATGGCAAAAGGAATGTATATCCTTAAAATATCAGGCAAAGGAAATCCAATTACCAGGAAAGTTATGTTGAATTAACAATTAATGCATTACTGCAATTTAGCAATACCAGTTAATAATATCAATTATCAATCAATTATTAAATTCCAGCCGAACTTATCTTCCATTTCGCCAAATTGGATACCCTGCAAACGTTTGTAAAGTTTAGTGGAAACAGGTCCGGCTTTGCCGTCCTTGCAGTATTCATAAACATTATCGCTGCCTCTTTCAAGTATTTTTTTAACCGGAGTAATAACTGCTGCCGTTCCGCATGCGCCCACTTCATCAAATTCTGCAAGCTCCTCAACGGGAACTTTTCTGCATTCCACTTCCATGCCCATATCTTTTGCAATTTCTTTCAAGCTCATATTTGTAATGGACGGAAGTATTGATTCTGATTTGGGCGTAATATATTTATTTCCTTTTATGGCAAAGAAATTAGCAGGGCCACATTCGTCAATATATTTCTTTTCTTTAGCATCAAGAAAAAGAACGGAAGCAAAACCTTCTTTATGAGCCCTAACATCAGCGCGCAGGCTGGCGGCATAATTCCCGCCTACTTTAATATTACCTGTGCCAAGAGGAGCAGCACGGTCGTAATCGCGAGCAATCTGAATGGTAACCGGACAAAACCCTTCTTTAAAGTAAGGACCGACCGGGCATACAAAGATTATAAACAAATATTCATTGGCGGGTTTTACTCCTACCTGGGCACTGTTGCCGCAAAGCATTGGACGCAGGTATAAAGAGGCTCCCGTTCCATAAGGCGGAATATATTTTTCATTCTTTTTAATAACAGTTACCATAGCTTCTTTGAAAATCTCTGCGGGAATGGTCTGCATCAGTGTTCCTTCAGCCGAGCGGTTTATGCGTTTCGCATTCTCTTCCCACCGAAATACACGAATCTTCCCGTCTTTGCCTCTGAATGCTTTCAGCCCTTCGAAAGCCTCCTGTCCGTAATGCAGGGCAGTTGAAGCCATGTGCATGTTGATGTATTCCGAATCAGTGATCTCCAGTTTGCCCCATTTGCCGTCTTTCCAGTAGCAACGAACATTGTAATCGGTTTTGAAATATCCGAAGGGCAGATTTTTCCAGTCAATATTTTCCATGATAGTAGTTTTTATAGTGCTTTCAGCAATATTAGTCAGGGCTAAAGTAGTAATATTTTCAATCTGCAATAATTTTTTTACTGTTTTTTTTTTCTTATTAGCCTAAATACAAGGAGGATTACACGAAATGAGGGTTATTATGAGACCAGAAAGAGCGAAAAACGCTTACCATTCTGTTTCGGCTATCTTTACCATTATCTTTTCAAGCATGGTTCGCATCTCGTCGGCAGAAGCAGTATGGTTATTCACAATAATGCCAAATGTAAGCATCTTGTTCTTCTTGTTATAAACATAGCCTGTGTAGGATCTTAGTCCTATCATGTAGCCGCTTTTAGCGTGAAGGTTATTTTCGGCGATAGTGCCTTTAAATATCTTTTCAATAGTGCCCGATCTTCCTGCAACAGGCAGTGCATAGTAGAAAACAGGGAACATAGTATCCTTTAAATATGCCCTCATGATTTCAGCCAATTGGCGGGGAGAAACCTTATCATCAGGCGATAGTCCGCTACCATCCTTCATAACAAAACCAGTAAGATCAACACCTATATCTTTCCAGAATTGCTTCACAAGCTGAACACCATTGACAGTGGAGCCAACACCCGTTTTCTCATAAGCTAGTATCTTTAAAATATCTTCTGCATAAGTATTAATACTTTGCTTGTCTGTATAATAGATAATAGTGTCAAGCGGAGGACTTTGTCTGGAATAGAATACAGTTATTGTTCCGTTTATTGTTTCCCCTTTAGCTTTCAATATCCTGTATGTAGTGGCGGAATCACTCACAACGATACCGCTATCCTGAAGAGATTTCGTAAGCGAATATGCACAGAAATAGGAAGGGTCAGGCAGGGAAGCCCTCATGGAATATTCAAGATTTGTTTTTGGAATCGATCCTGTAAGCAGCCTTGTATTATTATAGGGCCCTCCATAAACCCATGTGTCTTCAGTACCCCAGTAGGTTGAAGTATATATTTTATTCTTGATGCTTATGTAAGGTACAGGCGGATCTATTTGTACTACCTTAGAACTGTCAAGATAGCCTTTACCTGATTTAACAACTATGCGGAAGGCATTCTCATGGAATGTCAGGCCGGATGCTCCCGCACCGTAATAGTTCCCTAGATCGCCATAAACCCAAGAAGGTGGCACTATGGTATCGTCGAAAATGTCAGCATCGCCCACTATTGAGCCTTCAATCTTCTTTATTCCATGTTCTTTTATCAGTGTTGTCCATGTCTGTAGGATATTCGGCATATCGCTTAAACTGTCTATCCTCGGCGAGCCAAGTGTGGGGTCACCGCCACCTTTTATGTAAATGTTTCCATGCAGAGTTCCTGCTGAATCTATTTTGCCGTTATAGAAAAGATATGTCTTGAAAGTATAATTTTTCCCGAGTAAGGATAATGCTGCCGCAGTATTAATGGCTTTCATGGTTGAGGCAGGTGTAAGCTCCATTGAATCGTTGAGGGCGAAAACTGTTTTGTTCGAATCGGCAGTAATTACACATATTCCCCACTTTGCATTTTTTAGTGAAGCGTCCTTGCTGAATTTATCCACTTCAGCTTTCAGCTTAATAATAGAAGTGTCCTTGGGCGACTGGGCTTCAGTCCATGAAAGATTTAATAAAAGAATAATAAGAAGGAAAATTGCAGATGCCCTATGGATCATTAATTTTTTCTGCTAAAATAACTACGAAGTGATTTTTATTTTGTTAATGGAAAAATAATTATAAACAAAGCGATGTTATTAGTTCGTGTTTAATTTAGTGAATGGTAGAATTGAAAAATTGCTTAAGAGGATTTTGTCATTAGGGATGAAGAAGAATTAATATTCAGATATTTGGCCTATACTAAAATTATATGTCTTAATGCAACCTTTTGCATGAAAAATGTATCATTATACAAAAGCATTCGTATAAATTACCAAAGCGTTCATTTTTTTAATGCAGAAATTCTTGACATACATTATATAATTAATTAATTTTGTGGAAACAATTTCCAACATAATGAGAAAATTAGTTCCTGTACTCTTCTATATTTTTGGATTTGCTTTTGCATCCCTGCTGATATTCCAGATACCGCATATTATTAATGGTAGTCATATCTTTTTTCATCACAGGGATTTTATCATTTCTTCAATTGCCGGCATAGGCTGCGGACTGATTGTAAGTTTCTTCAACAACTTTAAAAACAAAAGTGACGAATAGCAATTTATCAGCCAGCCTTCCATTGAAACTTGTTGTTTGATTGTAATACCTAATCAAATACAAAATAGGATTACGATTTTATCTCCCGTTCTTTTTTTTCTAATCAAACCCGATTTCTGTATATTCTTAATAAGCTCGGAGAAATTTTTTGATATTTTTGTAGCTAAATAATCGTGGCCGCTTAATTCAACTTGTTTCAAATTAAATAACTGCATTAATAAATATTTCTATGGGAGCTTTCAAAGCGTACGACATTCGGGGGATCTATAACAAAGACTTTAATAAGGAAGATGTGTATCGCATAGGTTTTTACCTGCCCGCTTTGCTGAAGACAAACAAGGTTCTGGTTGGTAGAGATGTCAGGGTTTCTTCGCCTGAAGTTTATGAATACCTTGCCAAAGGTATTACCGATAGTGGCGCTGATGTGTATAACATAGGGCTTGCCACTACGCCTATGGTTTATTACAGTACGGCTAAATATAATTTTGATGCTTCAGTGCAAATAACCGCTTCGCACAATTCTAAAGAGCATAACGGGCTTAAAATATCGCGCACAAATGCATTGCCTGTTGGCTTCGATTCCGGTCTTGGAGAACTGGAACAGCTTATTAAGAATGATAAAATAACTGTTGCAGAGAAGAAGGGTAAGATAGTTGATTTTGATGTGAGGGATGAATATATCAGCTTTCTGAAACAATACGCCAAAGATATTTCAAATCTTAAGATTGCTGTCGATTGCTCCAATGGAATGGCGTGTTTACTGATAAAGGAGTTTCTTGACAAAGATATTTTGTATCTGTACGATGAGCTTGATGGCACTTTCCCTAACCATGAAGCTAATCCCCTTGAGGAGGAAAACGTGGAAGACCTGAAGCATTTGGTGTTGAAAGAAAACTGCGATGTGGGTGTTATCTTCGATGGTGATGCTGACAGGGTGATGTTTGTTGATGAGAAGGGGCATTTTGTTTCCCCCGACCTTATGATAGCAGTGCTTGCGCATTATTTTCTTGAAGAAAAAGGCTTAAAGGGAAATGTGTTGCAGGACATACGTACTTCTAAAGCCGTAGCGGAATATATTGAGAAGCTCGGTGGTAAGATGCACATGTGGCGAGTGGGTCGTGCATACGCAGCTATAAAGCTTCGCGAGATAGACGGAATATTCGGGGGTGAACTGGCAGGGCATTACTATTTTAAGGACTTTTACTATTCCGATTCGGGAATTATGGCTTGCCTTATCATTCTTGGAATCCTAAGTCAGATGAAGAAGCAAGGTATTTCATTCTCTTCTTTAATAGCAGGTATTGCAAAATATGCTAATTCGGGAGAGATAAATTTCAAGATTGAGAAGAAAGCAGAAGCCATGGAGCAGATAAAAGAATATTTCACTTCTCTCGAAAAGCCAACCGCATTCTACGACTTTGATGGGTATAGAGTGGAATTTAAGGACTGGTGGTTCAATATCCGCCCTTCGAATACGGAGCCTTACCTGCGTTTTATTGCCGAGGCCACCAATAAAACCTTGCTCGATGAAAAGATTGAAAAGGTTAAGCAAATAATAAGTAAACTGAAATAAATAATGTTGTAGGTTTGAAGTTGATGGCAGCGGGTTAGGTCATTAGTTATAAGTCTTAGGTTCTTCCTAAAACCATAGACCTGATACCTAACCAACGGCTATAAACCATCAACCAAAGACTGAGGAATTTTTGTAAACTTGTTTTTTAAAAGTATAGATTTTAATACATGAAAGTCTCAGGATGGGTTTTGGTTATTTGTGGTACAATAATTGTGTTGCTCAATTTATCCTTATACATTTACAGGCACTCTATAGACCCGCATCACATTTTAATGACGGTTATCGGACTTGCAATTGCAGTATTCGGAATAATTGAGGTTCGCAGAGATAAAAAGAACAAATAATTAATCTTCTCAATGATGAAAAAGCTTTTATTGTTATTCAGCATGTTTATCTTCTCCTTTGCTTTGTTTTCACAGGAAAAGAACAGGATTTATATTGGAATGGATATGTATCTGTTCAAAATGATTTATCCAAAGGTCATTCCGCTTAACGCGCCTAGCACTGGTCAGTGGGCGAGGGCTGATTCCCTTTATGGGCTGGCGGGAAAATGGTCTTACACTTTTACCGATGGCAAGCTTGAATGGTGCCTGTGGGATATTTATATTGATAGTCTTTGCCAGTCTAATTTCGACAAGTGTCTGTCTGGCGCAAAAGCCTTGATTAAAAAATATACTGAAGATTATGGAAAGCCCCTTGAATTCAAAGTAGTAGATACAACATACAGGGACCCTTATAAAGACCATCATTGGGGGTATGATGTGATTTACGCCAAATGGAAGACTGATAAGATAAAGTTCAAAATTGATTTTGACTTTTTCGGAGGCAAAGGCGAGTATCATTTCATTGTTAACATGGGCTTCTTCGATAAGGAATATCCTTATTGGGATTGATTTTGGAACATAGTTATTTTTCTTCTTCCGATTTTCACTTTTTCTATATCTATTGGGATTAACTGCTAATGCTAACAATCAGCTAACACTGTAAACTTTTAATATCTTTGTAAAAAATATTATAAGATGAAAGTTTTGCTTTGCTTATTGTTTGTGGGTTTCCTTTTCGCTTCATGCACTCCTAAAGCTAAAAAGATAGAGGCATATTTAAAAGATGGGATTGAAAAGAATATGCATGGCGATTATAATAAAGCAATAGAAGATTTTTCAAACGTTATTGACCTTGATGCTGATAATTATACTGCATATTATAACAGGGCAAATGCGAAATTCAATTTAAAGCCCCGAGGTGCAAAAGGTGCATTAATTGATTATAATAAAGCTATAGAACTGAAACCCGATTATGCTGATGCTTTTTATAACAGGGGATTCTGCAGACAATACCTGGATGATCAGAATGGGGCCTGCAATGACTGGGATAAGGCAGGAGCATTGGGTAAATCTAATGTGAAAGATATGTTGAATTATTGTCGTTAAATTATTAAAATGAACTTAAAACCCGGCGATAAAGTCAGTTTCCTGAATGAGAAACGCGACGGCATCGTGAAAAAAATATTGAACAATAAAATGGTTATCGTGGAGATTGAAGATGGTTTCGATATTCCTGTTGCCATTAACGACCTCGTAAAAGCTGATGCCTATAGTGATATTACTGCTGAAATAAATGCCTCTAAACAGTCTGCGGAAGAAGAAGTAGAAGAAAGATTTCCTTCGCACATTTCTATTGTTGCCGGAGGAAATGATAGCGAGAAAACTAAAAAAGGGATTTATCTTGCTTTTATCCCCGAGGATGCTGAAGATGTATTATCAGCGGGGTTTGGCATCTACCTGTTGAATCATAATTCGCACGACCTTTTGTTTACTTATTCTTTGAAAGAAGAAGGAAAATTTATTGGTAAGGATTTCGACCGCATTGATGAAGAAACTGCTATCCTTCTTGATGTTATTGATAAAACGGAGCTTGAGAAATGGCAGGACAGCCGCTTTCAGTTTCTTTCATTTAAGAAAGATGCCGCCATAGAGATAGCGCCTATAGTGCACGAGATTCATTTAAGGCTGGTAAGGTTTTACAAGGAGGAAAATTATTTATTTCACCATTTTATAGGCGAGAAATGCCTCTTGTTTTCATTATCGGAGAGGGAGAATCCACAGCAGCCTGAAACCTGGGACGATGATAAATGGAAGAATGAAAAACTGCCAAAGCCGCCAGGCTTGAAGATAGTAGGGCATATCAACGACTTTAACAAACCAGATGCTTTCCCTGAGAAACATATTATTGAAAAA
>Ga0181520_10011920_pt1 | contig 11289 bp, 11 predicted proteins | sample PEATcosm2014_Bin_29_FD_132451 | JGI IMG/M metagenome (GOLD analysis project Ga0181520, IMG submission 132451) | Peatland microbial communities from MTU Mesocosm Facility, Houghton, MI, USA - PEATcosm2014_Bin02_30_metaG | ecosystem: Environmental > Terrestrial > Soil > Wetlands > Peat | place...
GCGATATTGGCGTGCCTGTCAGGCTTCCCATGGACTTCAGCGCATGGTTCGAAGCGTATCTCGGCGGGCGCTGGTGGACATTCGATGCGCGCAATAACCAAACCCGAATGGGCCGTGTGCTGATGGCGACGGGCCGGGATGCCGCCGATGTGGCGATGACCACTTCGTTTGGACAAGCGGATCTGCGGAGTTTTTTCGTCGTCACCGAAGAAGAGACTGCGACGCGCCCTGAAGGAGATTCGCACCAATGACCAGACTCGGATTCAGACCGCAACTGGTATTTCATCCCATGGGCTGCAGTGGCTCATGGGACACGGGCAATGGCGGGCTTCTCCGCGTTGTGGCCAGGCAATTGGTCCAGCAGGACGACATTCAGGAGCGACTTATGTACCTGGATGCGGCCGTTGTAACTGATAAAGCCTAGCTTGCGAAAGCGATTCATAAAAAAGCTGACGCGCGACCGGGTGGTGCCGATCATATCCGCCAGCGTTTCCTGAGTAATCGGCGGGATTAAGGTTTCCGGTTCGCCTGGCTTGCCGAACTCCGCCATCAACAGGAGAATCCGCGCCAGCCGCTTTTCACTGGAATTAAACAGCTGATCGACAAGGTCGGCCTGGGTCCGCATGCTGCGGGTCAGCAGAAACTTCAGAAAGAGGTCAGCAAATGCTGGCTCGTCATGCATTACTCGGATCATTTCGTTTCTGCTAATTTTGAGTGCCGTACAGGTGTTCAACGCAGTGGCAGTCGCCATGTGGAGCCCGACGATCGCCGCCAGAGATTCCTCTCCGACAAATTCGCCGGCAGACAAAAGGGTGATTGTAGCTTCTTTACCCCTCTGCGAAACGACGGTGACTCTTGCACGGCCCTTTTGCAGATAGAACACAGAGTCCGCTGTGTCTCCCTGGCAAAAGAATGTCTGCTTTGGCTTCAACTCAATAATGGTCCGGCCAAGCCCGGCATTTGCAAGAAAGGTTGCGGATTCAAACTTAGCGGCGCTTTTACTCATCAAGATGCTACCTCGTTGCAGTCCATTCGATTCGTGGCCTATCCGTGTCCTGAAGGGCGTCGCCATCGCGGTGCGCCGCACGTGGGGGCTTGTCTCGAATGGATCAGGGAAGGGGACCTGGTGCTCGAGATGGTAGGGGGTCCCTATCTCTTTGCGATTCGGCGATAGCAATGCAGTCCCGGTCGGTTTCTTGTGACGTTAAGAGCAGCACAGGGACTGCCTGCTTGAAGATCAATAGCAATCGCGATCAATCTCTGTCCATCATCGCCTGAATTCCAAGGCCAGGTCTGGTCAATATTGCTCACTTAGTGAAATGTGCTGGAACTCCGGCACGGTTGAACGCCGCGAAGCGGGTAGGCACGTTTTCTCTACCACCATCTTCCGGAAGGCTCAGGTCGAGTCTTCGCATCGGCGTCAGGCTTGGCTGAACGCAGCAGCAACAGAGGGCATTGCACGAGTTTTACGACCTTTTCTGCAATCGAGCCGAAGACAAGCGGATGCCAGCCGGAGATACCGTGCGTGGAGATCACCACCAAATCGATATGCTCTCGCTCCACCACTTCCATGATGTTCCCGGCAATGTCGTTTCCAGCTTCGACGCTGGAAGTTGACTTCACTCCCCTGACTGCAAGAGCCTCATGGCACTTGGCCAAATGCCGTTCCGCGAATGTTCTGGCCTCCTGAATGAACTCCCCTTCAGGAACGAGGTCAGGGAGTGTCGTGGTTGGAAACATCGGGATCACATTCACAAGATAGAGTTCCGCGCGAAAGTGCTTCGCAAGGTCAGCCGCCATCTCCAAAGCCGCCTGCGAAGACGAGCTAAAGTCGATAGGCAGCAAGATCTTGCTCGGGATGGAACGGAAAGCATGAACTTCAGGCATCACAGGTTCCTCGATGAATCGTCTAAAAGCGATTCTCCTGAATTGTCCTCTTTCCTTTAGAGCAAAAACTGTGCTTTTTTGGACGCATTCGGTGAAGGCTCAATGCTCCGATCGAACGGGTATCGCTTTGATTGTCCACTGCGGCCGCTACAGAATCAAACAACGTGTGTTTACGAGCAAATATGACCATCCTTTGAGTCCTCCACTCTGCAAACATCTCAATGGGCGCAGCCGACGACCTTAGAGTTCAATCGCGTCGCATGCCGCGTCTGAGATGGCGATGCCGATCAAAGGAGAGACGATGAGGTCATCAAACTGGATCTCAGAGGCGCGTTTCTTGTTGACCTGCCAGGCAGGGGTGGCGGGAAGGCGCGCTGGCCATTTAGGCAAAAAGAATTTCGCCACGATGGTTCGCCGGGCGATGCCCCTAGTGTTGGCTGCAGTAGCCTTCGCAGCAATTTCGACGCTGGCACGCTCGCAATCGTTGACCTCTTCTGAAGGGCCATCGTCAAACCTGGGAATCACGACCCACGGGACAGTAGACATTCCCTACACCCGGCCGACTGAAAAAACAAAGTTGAACAACTACCTCTTTGACACATTTGGTCCTTATCCAATTGCGGCCGCCGGAGTCGAATCTGGAATCAACCAGTGGACCAGTTCTCCGCCTGAGTGGGGTCAGGGTGTTGAGGGTTTCGGCAAGAGATTCGGCTCCGACTTAGCCATTGCGACGATTGGAACCTCCACGCGTTACGGGCTGGCAGAAGCCTTCAAGGAAGATACCTTGTACTATCGCTGCGAATGTCGCGGCCCATTTCCGCGATTGCGCCATGCTGTGATTTCCACCTTGACAGGGCGCCGAGGCGAAGACGGCCATCGCTTCTTCTCTTTCTCTGCGCTAGTGGCGCCCTATGCGGGCTCCATGGCGGCGGTTTACGGTTGGTATCCAAACCGCTTCGGCGCAAAAGATGCATTCCGGATGGGCAACTACAGCATGTTGGAGTATATGGGCGGCAACATTGCCCTTGAGTTCTTCTACATCGGACCCCATGCGCTGGTATCACGAATGCACCTGAACAACACGCATGGCTCACCAATTCAGGGGCCGAACCAGTGAGCAGCCGCGAATTAACAGCCGTCACGCGTACGAGCCCGCAACCTCCTTTGCGTATAACTGAACAGATTTTGCCGGTTGCAAGCTCCGCTGCCGGGCTGTTCAACGGCTTTTTCGAGTGGTTCGGGGAACTGGGGACCTTTTCCTGGCGAGTTCTCAGTGCAGCGGCGACCCCGCCGTATGAGTGGCACGAGCTGATTCGACAGCTCGACGAAGTTGGATCGAAATCTCTGCCGTTGGTGGCCATGGCTGGCGCCGCAATTGGCGTGATCCTCTCGCTCGAAGCGCGCTACAGTCTAAGTCGATTCGGCGCCAAATCGATGTTTCCCGCCACTCTCGTGTACTCCGTTGTCCAGGTCATGGGACCGGTCATTACCGGACTGGTCGTAAGTGGACGAGTGGGCGCGGGAATGGGCGCGGAGCTGGCATCGATGAAGGTGACCGAGCAGATCGACGCCATCGAGGCCTCCGCAATCAACCCCTACAGGCTTTTGGCGGCGACGCGAATATTGGCCTGCATCCTGATGCTGCCGCTGCTGACACTTGCCACCGACGCATCCGCATTGTTGACTGGGTGGTTCGCGCAGGCCATGGTTGAACCGCTCTCATTCCACCAATTCATTGCCAACGGCTTTAATGGCGCCACTTTCAGTGCATTCCTCCCCCAGACATTCAAGACCGCGGTGTACGGCCTGATCATTGGGCTCATCGCATGCTTTCAAGGAATGCGCACGCGCGGTGGAGCGGCAGGTGTGGGTCGCGCAGCCACCAACTCGGTCGTGCTGGCCTCGCTCTTTCTTATCCTGGCCGACGTCGTCCTGGTTAAATTCATCCTTGTTTTCTTTCCTTAATCGTCGTTCGAAGCATTCGTGAAAAGTATGGACACAGCGTATGACATTGCGGCGAAGCAAGCAGCACCCGGGCAAGACAGTCTTGCGCCCGTCGTTGCCGTCGAGGACGTGTACAAGTCCTTCAACGGCCATAAGGTCCTCAACGGAATTAGCCTGCGCGTAAACCAGGGAGAAACCCTGGCCGTGCTCGGGCGCAGCGGCACGGGGAAAAGCGTGCTGCTGAGACTCATCATTGGCCTCGATGCGCCTGACTCCGGATCGATTTGCATTCATGGCCAGGACATCGCCGGACTCGCTCTCGACCGCATGGGAAAGATCCGGAAGAAGATGGGTTTCCTGTTTCAGCAAGCTGCGCTCTACGATTCGCTCACGGTCGCCGGAAACGTGGCCTTCCCTCTTGAGCACCATCGCAGAGACCTGTCCAAATCCGAGCGAGACGACCGTGTAAGGCAGTTGCTGGCCGAAGTAGGGCTCGACAGCGCCATCGACAAGATGCCGTCGGACATTTCAGGCGGGATGCAAAAGCGCGTGGGCCTGGCGCGCGCGTTGGCGCTAGAGCCGGAGATCCTGCTACTCGACGAGCCGACGGCCGGCCTCGACCCGATCAGTTCTGGCGAAATCGACGAGTTGATTCTCATGCTCCAGAGGGAACATCGAATGGCCTCCATCGTGGTAACGCACGACCTGCATAGCGCCAAGACCATAGCCGGACGACTGGCCCTGCTGAAGGAGGGCAACGTAGTGATCGAGGGCACGTTTGAGGATCTTCAACGAAGCGACATCGAGTTTGTGAAGGAATTTCTGAAGCAGTCGTAGGAGGATTTATGTCAAGATTGGCAAGGTTGGGAGCATTCATCGTAGCGACGCTGGCAGTTCTGGCTGCCGGGGTCTTCATCATCGGGAGCAAAGAATACCTGTTTAGCTCAACCTACCAACTAAAGACCCAGTTCAACAATGTGGCAGGCCTGGCCGTCGGAGCTGACGTGCAGGTAGGCGGCGTTCATAGCGGAAATGTGCTTGACATCTTGCTACCTCACAAGCCCGGCGATAAGGTCATTGTCGTCATGGAGCTCGACAGATCGACAAAGGAGATCATCAAGAATGACTCTGTAGCCTCGATCGAAACCGAAGGGATGTTGGGCAATCAATACGTTGCAATTTCGTTTGGATCTGCCGGCCAAGCGGAAGTGACAAACGGCGAAACCATACAGAGCGAGCCGCCGCTGCTGATGGCGGATTTGCTCAGGAAGACGAGTGGCATTTTGGATAGCAGTCAAGACGCTATCCACAACGCAACGCTGGCCACGGCACACCTGAATTCTGTAAGCGCCAAGATAGATTCGGGTCAGGGAACCGTTGGATCGCTCGTGAATGACAAGCAACTCTACAACAACCTGGAACAGACGACGGCCAAACTCAATGACACGATGCTGCAGGCACAGACCGGCGTGACGGACTTCCAGGAGAACATGGAAGCCTTGAAACACAACTTCTTCTTGAGCGGGTATTTCAAGAAGCGTGGATACGAAGACTCCGCCGATTTGGCAGCAAACAGGATCGCCGGACTCCCGCAGGCAACGCCTGAAAAGACATTTACCTTCGCAGCCAGGCAACTCTTCGATGGGCGCGATTCAGCCAAGATGAAGGGCCAGAAAACTCTCAAAGACGCCGGCGACTTCCTGGCGCAAACTCAATTCGGAGTTGCCGTCGTGGTGGCCTCCACGGGTATGGACGGCGATACCCAAAAGGATCTCTTGCTCACCGAGGCCAGGGCAATGGTGATACGCGAGTATCTGGTTGAGAACTTTGGATTTGATGACAGCCAGTTGAAGACGATGGCAATGGGCAAAACGACAGGCGCCAACCTCGAAGCGGATTGGGGCTCGATCCAGATTCTCATCTATCCGGCTGGGACCGAGATACCGGCAGACAAACCCGCAGCAGCTGTCAGCTCATCCACAACCGATGCCGACAAACCCGCACAGGTCACTGCCGCGGCAGCTCAAAAGCCATAACGAACGGGGCGTTATGGCAAACGGCAACCCCGTGGCCGGCTCACCCCGTATGATTTCCCTACGGGTCTCCGCGGCCCGTGCGGGAGTATTGCCCCACAACAATCCTGCGCATTCCTTGGCACCCCCAGCGCTCTACCTGCACCGGTTGAGGAGTGCACGGTCGTATCTCGTCGAAGTACGCAATTGTTCCCGCGTTCGAATCAAATATCGTATCGGGAGGATTCCATGGAACTGGGCATGATCGGCTTGGGCAGGATGGGAACCAACATGGTCCGGCGTCTTATGCGCGCCGGCCACCAGTGCGTTGTGTACGATATTCATCCGGATACCGTGCAATCGCTTGCTAAGGAAGGCGCGATCGGCACGAATTCGCTTGAAGACTTCGTCAAGAAACTGAAAACGCCTCGCTTTGTCTGGATGATGGTGCCGGCCGGGGTGGTGGATGCGACGCTCAATGGCTTGACGCCGCTGCTCGAGCCGGGGGATGTAATCCTCGATGGCGGGAACTCTTATTATCACGACGACATTCGTCGAGCCGCCGAACTGAAGCCGAAAGGCATCCACTATGTAGACGCAGGAACCAGCGGCGGAGTGTGGGGAGCCGATCGCGGTTATTGCCTCATGATCGGCGGCGAAAAGGATGTGGTGCAGCGCCTCGATCCCATTTTTTCCGCCTTGGCGCCAAGCGTGGATTCCGCGCCGCGCACGCCCGGCCGGGAGAAGGTGGGCGGCACCGCCGAGCATGGCTATTTGCACTGCGGTCCGAATGGCGCCGGCCACTTTGTGAAGATGGTGCACAATGGAATCGAGTACGGGATCATGGCCTCGTATGCGGAGGGGTTGAACATTCTTCACCACGCCAACGTCGGCAAGCTGCAGCAAACTGTGGACGCAGAGACCACACCTCTGCGCAACCCCGAGGTGTACCAATATGACCTAAACCTTGCCGACATCGCCGAGGTCTGGCGTCGCGGTAGTGTGATCTCTTCATGGCTTCTAGATTTGACCGCAATCTCGTTGCTCGACAGTCCGGATCTGGCAAAATTTGCCGGCCGCGTGTCGGACTCCGGGGAGGGACGCTGGACGATTACTGCTGCGATCGACGAGTCGGTTCCAGCCCCCGTGCTCAGTGCTGCGTTGTATGCTCGCTTCAGTTCACGCGGCGAAGACAATTTCGCCGACAAGCTCCTATCTGCACTGCGTTTCCAATTCGGCGGCCATGAAGAGAAAACCGGCCAGAAAGAGGGCGCCTGATGGCAAAATCCCAGTCAGACGCGCTGGTGGTCTTCGGTGTCACCGGCGACCTGGCACACAAAATGATCTTTCCGGCGCTCTATGCGATGGTGAAGCGCGGAACGCTCAAGGTCCCGGTTATTGGTGTTGCCTTCCCGAAATGGAGCATCGAGCGCCTGCACAGGCGTGCAACGGACAGCATCAAGCGAACCTGTGGAATCGATGACAAACGTGCACTGCAACGCCTCCTGTCTCTGCTGAAGTATGTGAGCGGAGACTATGCAGACAGCAACACGTTCACGGCGATCAAAAATGCGTTGGGGAAGGCACGGCGTCCTGCGCACTATCTGGCAATTCCGCCTGTGCTCTTCGAAACGGTGATAAAAGGGCTGGGAGCCGCAGGTCTGGCCAAGAACTCACGCGTCATTGTCGAAAAGCCGTTTGGCCGCGATTTGGCTTCGGCACGCGAGCTGAATAAGGTTGCCCAGGCGGTATTTCCTGAAGACTCGATTTTCCGCATTGATCACTTCCTGGGTAAGGAAGCGATTATGAATATCCTTTATTTCCGTTTCGCTAATTCGTTCCTGGAGCCGATCTGGAATCGCAACTACGTGGCCAGCGTTCAAATCACTCTATCTGAGGATTTCGGAGTGGGCGGACGCGGCGCGTTCTACGAGACAGCGGGCTGTCTGCGCGACGTGATTCAGAACCATCTCTTCCAAATCGTGGCGCTGCTTGCCATGGAAGCACCTGCGGGCCAGGACTTTGGAGACGTGCAAACCGAGAAGGCCAAGGTCTTTAAGGCCATGTGCCCTTTGAAGCCCGATGACATGGTGCGCGGCCAGTATTCCGGCTATCGGGAGGAGCCGGATGTTGCCAGGCGCTCCGACGTCGAGACCTATTGCGCCTTGCGGCTGTTCATCGACTCATGGCGCTGGGACGGAGTGCCGTGGTACTTGCGCTCGGGCAAGTTTCTCCCAACCACCGCGACCGAAATTCTGGTGGAGCTCAAGCGGCCTCCACAGAAGCTTTTTGCCGATGCCGTGCAAGCCAACAGCAGGTCGAATTACCTGCGTTTCCGTCTCTCTCCCAGCTCGGCCATTGCCCTGGCTGCCCGCGTGAAGCTTGCGGGTCAGGAATTCATCGGAGAAGAGCGAGAGCTTTACCTTTCAGACGAACAGCCGGGCGAGGAAACTCCCTACGAGCGGCTCCTGGGTGACGCCATGAAAGGCGATGGGGCGCTCTTTACTCGCGAGGATGCCGTTGAAGCCGCGTGGGAAGTGGTGAATCGGGTCCTCAAGAACCATCATCGGGTTCGCCGCTACAAGCGCGGCACGTGGGGGCCGAAAGAGGCTGACGCGCTCATCGCTGCGGATGGCGGCTGGCATAACCCAAGCCCCGACGGCACGGCCGAATAATCCCGTGTTTTCCGCGAAGTCGCGTTCCCGCGTCGTCACATCAGCCAATCCGGCGCCGTCGAGGCAAAGTGTATAACTTTGACCATCTTTAACCCTCCGTCTGCCTTCAGAATCCTAATCGTGGAGGGAAAAGGCAGGGGACCGTTGTCGAAAAAATCGACGAGGAGGTCTCTCGACCGGGTGAGCAAGTACCGTCTCAACACGGAATTGCCGATTTTCCCGACCGCACACGCTGTGTGAGTCTTGCCGCTCCGCACCGGTGCAATTCGAAGGAATTGGCGCCGACCTGGAAGATCCGGCAAAATGCGTAACGATGGAGGAAGAGGAATGTTTCACATACTCTGGTACATTTTGATCGGTTTATGCTCAGGGTTTCTCGCAAAATCGGTAATGCACGAGCACTTGACGATGTTCTGGACGATCGTGCTTGGCATCGTAGGATCACTCCTCGGCGGCGGTATTTCTCATATGATTTTTCGCTCGAAGAACGAGCGATACCATCCCGCTGGCCTCATTTTTTCCACTCTGGGCGCGATTCTGATCCTCTTCATTTGCTTCAAGCTGAGAATCCATCTTCCCTAAGTCTCGGTTTGCATCTTGGCTCATTGAACGCTCCGGCCTCCTCGCACCATGAGGGGAAACGGGAGTCTCGCTGCGCCCTCCGAAGCCTCTGCAGGATGCTCTACGTGATCTGGACTGGAATGCACAAAGGCCCACGGTTGACCGTGGGCCTTTGTGCTTGCAAATCAAGCTTAAGCGCTACATGTCTTTCGGTTTGGGCTCATCCTTCGGTGCAGCGCGCTCCTGCGCCGCCGCGTGTTGCTGCGGCGCAGGGCGCTCCTGAGGGGCAGCCCGCTGCTGCGGTTCGACGCGTTGTTGCGGCGCAGCCCGTTCTTGCGGTACAGGGCGCTCCTGAGGGGCGGCCCGTTGCTGCGGTGCTGCACGTTCCTGTGGCGCGGCCGCCCGTTGCTGCGGTTCGACGCGTTGTTGCGGCGCAGCCCGTTCCTGAGGCGCAGGGCGATGCTGTGGTTCGGCACGTTGCTGCGGGGCGGGACGCTCCTGTGGCACAGTGCGCTCCTGCGGTGCGGCGCGTTGCGCAGGTGCAGCATGCGGTTGAGGCCCAGCCTTCGGCGCAGTGTTTGCCTCTGGCCTGGACTCCGACTTCGGCACATTTGCTGCTACGTGCGTCTCCGCGGTCAGGGGCTTGGCGGCAACAACGTTCTGCGGGTGTCCGCCGTTCGTCTTGGAATATGACGATTTGTCGGCTTTTGCGGTTTCTTCATAATGTGCCTGCACACTCGTTGGAGCCGTGTGCTGATCTCGATCGGCAATCCGCTCCGCCGGCGCGGCCGTGTGCTGAATCCCGCCCGGACCGCCGTTATACGAAACGCGGTTGTTATTGACGATCGTGTTATTCACCACAATCGTCCGGTCGATGTAGGTCGTGTGAATCACGGTCTCATTCACGCGCGTCACTGCGGTGTTATAGGCGAACTCGTTGCCGCGCCATTCGCCTCCCGAAAAACCGATGCCCCCATACCCGAAGCCGTAGTCAACACCGCCGTAGTAGCCGACGTGCCGGCCCCAGTAGCCGCGGTGCAGCCTGTAGCTGCCTCCGTACCAATCCCAGTAATAAGGCGTCCACAGCGCGCCCTCATAGGGAGCCGGAACCCAGGCGCCGGGAACCCAGTAGTAGTCCACGTCACCATACGCCCAGTAGCCCGGAATCCACATCAGGTTGGGCCGCGGGCAGATGGGTTGCTCATACACCGGCAGTGCGAGTGGAGCGAATCTCACGCTGATGACGATCTGTGCGTGCGAAAAAGCGGGAATGACAGTGAATAGAAGCGCCAGCAAAAGCCAACGTGCAGAGCGGAATCGTCGCATCAGAACAACCTCGTGATTCTTTCGTGTCCCCTCCGCCAGCAGATTCGATTCAACCTGGACGTTGCGAGACCTTCGGCACAACAGGGTCAAGACTAGTCCGCCCTTTCTACGAAGGTCTGGTCAAATCAGCACTAAGTTTTTTCAGCTGTGTGGCCCTCGGCTCCGAGGATCCTGCCCAGCAAGGCAGCCGGTTGCTCAGGTGTTTACGGTTCTCGATGAATGGTTCTTGGTCCGTGGCGGGAAGGTATCGCCGCTGAGCCCCTGAAAGCTGGGGCATCAAAACAGCGCCGACCTGCCTTGCTCTGAGCGCGTCGGATCGTACCCGGACAAACATTGACTGTCGGTTTTCGAGGGTGAGCATTGTAGCTCAGCTATTTTTCCAGCCACTTGGAAGAATGGGAATGAAGCGGAGTAGTCGTTCGCTTCTCTCTCATGGCTTCCCGCTCAGCGAGTCAATCGCTCGTAACTTCTCGACGATGCCATAGAGTATCGAATCTGAGAAATGATTGGAGATCATGAAATGCCACTTACCACCGTCCTTATCACCATTGTTGCGGCAGGCGTCCTGTTGTGGCTTGTGAACAGGTTCATCCCGATGCAGGGACAAATCAAATCGATCCTGAATGGTCTGGTTGTCATTGTTTTGGTCATATGGATCGCAAATCTCTACGGACTGTTTCAGCACCTCAATCAATTCCGCGTCGGGCGTTGACTGATTTCGCCATCGAAGGCTCAAAGGCTTCGCCCGCCAACCTAAGACTACATGGCAATACAGCAGCGCGTAGGCTGCAGGAGATTTTGTGAAACGCACACTATTGTTACTGATCGGCTGTACGCTCAGCTTGAGCGCGTTTGCTCTGGCCAGCCCGCAGGACTCGGTCGCC
>Ga0181520_10011922_pt1 | contig 11289 bp, 8 predicted proteins | sample PEATcosm2014_Bin_29_FD_132451 | JGI IMG/M metagenome (GOLD analysis project Ga0181520, IMG submission 132451) | Peatland microbial communities from MTU Mesocosm Facility, Houghton, MI, USA - PEATcosm2014_Bin02_30_metaG | ecosystem: Environmental > Terrestrial > Soil > Wetlands > Peat | place...
GCCAAAACAATATTATGCAGATTTGGGCAATTTATTAATGAGCAAAGGATATCTTATAGTTTTATTCGGCGGCTTAGGGGATCTTCAAATATGCTATGAACTATCAATCAAAATACCCGGTTCCATCAATCTTTGTAATGATAATAAAATTTTTAATACCGCGATAGATATGAAGAAATGCCGGGCTATTGTTACTAATGATTCAGGCTTGATGCATATAGCAAGTTCGCTTAATATTTATGTTCTTGCTGTTTTCGGTTCGACTGTAAAAGAATTCGGCTTTATGCCATACAGGTGTAAAAATTCTATTTTAGAAAACATAGGACTTTATTGCCGCCCATGTACACATATAGGGAAAGACACATGTCCCGAGAATCATTTCCGGTGTATGCTTGAACTCACTCCGCAAACTGCAATTGATAAATTAAATACGATACTAAAAACTCAATGAAAAATTTTTGGTTTATTATTTATAATGCTATAGTTGTCCCCTGCCTTTACATAATTATAAATGCTGCCGGCTGGTTTGATAAAAAAGTTAAAAGAGGCATAATTGGAAGGAAAAGAATATTTGAAGAATTAATTTTAAATGCTGCGGCATTAGACAAGTCTAAAAGATTAATTTGGTTTCATTCTTCATCATTAGGAGAATTTGAACAGGCGAAACCTATAATTGAAGAATTAAAAAAAAATAAGGCAATTAATATATTAATTACTTTTTTTTCTCCTTCCGGTTATGAGAACTCCCGCAAATATCCGTATGCAGACCTAATTTCGTACATACCATTTGATACGTTTTCAAATGCAAACCGATTTATAACAATAGTCCGCCCCGATCTGGCAATATTTATGCGTTATGATTACTGGCCGAACATGATTTGGGCGATGAAAAGCTTCAAAATTCCTTCTTTTATAGTAGATGCAACTATGAAAAGAAATTCTTCTCGTAAATTACTTTTTGCAAAAAACTTTCATAATATCTTATTTCGTGATATGACAAAAATACTTACTGTATCGGAAGCAGATTCCAATGGATTTAAAGAATTCGGCTGTACCGATAATATGCTCCGCATTGTGGGTGATACAAGATTTGACAGAGTATACAGAAAAAGCATAACTGCAAAAGAAAGGAATTTGATTAAAAATGAAATTATTAAAAATAAAAAAGTTTTTGTTGCGGGCAGCACTTGGGAAATGGATGAAGAAGTTATATTACCTGCATTTATCACATTAGCAAAATATGATAAAGATATTATTTTTATAATTGCGCCTCATGAGCCGACATTGATTCATCTGGAAAAGATAGAAAACGAATTTTCAGGGAAAATGGAAACTATTCGTTTTTCATTTCTTAATAATTATAAAGGGGAGAGAGTTATTATCATAGATTCAATCGGAATACTTCTTACCTTATACACATACGCAGATGCAGCTTTTATTGGCGGCAGTTTCAAGCAAGGAATTCATAATGTGCTTGAAGCTGCAGTTTACGGCGTACCGGTAATGTTCGGACCCAAAATTGAAAACTCACAGGAAGCACAACAACTATTATTACTTGGCGGCGGCATATTAATTAAAAATAGACCCGAAGCTTACCGCCAGATGCGAAATCTTTTTAGCGATAAAAATTACCGAAATTCCAAAGGGAAAATCTGCCATCAGTATGTGCAGAAAAATTTAGGTGCAACTGAAAAAATTTTAAAAGAAATTTATGAAGTTATTTGAAATTTTTACATTAGTTCTTCAATTTAAGTACCTTTCTTTAAGGACATATAAATGATGATTTGCGTGTCCGGCAATAATATATAATATAGCATTCACAGTTATCTGATAATCATTAATATTGCCCCTCTTATTAATTACATCCTCGCTAAAACTTTTGAATAATGATAAATTTGACTCTCTTACTTTCCTGTAATCTTCAATAAGGTCGAAAAGCTTCTTATTATCGGAGTTGGCACCTTTAACATAGGCATCCTGATCAAATCCGGGAAGTACTTTTCTCTCACCCCTTGCAATACAAAGCGCCCTATAAGCAAATATTCTTTCTGTATCCGTAATATGTTCTATTACTTCATTGATAGTCCATTTACCCTCTGAGTAAGAATATTTTCCCTTATCTTCCGGAATAGATTTTAAAAATTCCGGTACGGTTTTTAATTGTTCTTCCAGAACTTTCATGACATTATTCCCTTGAACTGTATTTAAATACGCTTCTTGGTAGGGCAGGTAATCGCCCTGGCTTGGTCTCTGCATAATTATCTCCTTAATAAAGTATGTTCATTTATAATATAATAAAAAAATCAATATTTCCATCCGGAATAAGTATTCGGCCCTTGGCAATTTACAAAAAAAAATCAAAATCGAATCTCCTTGAAGTGTCTGCCAACTCCGGTTTCATTTCCAAATGTTTACTTCAAACTTACCGAAGGAAGTTGCAACTCCGCGAAACATACCGGAAGTATTAAAAGGTGTTACGTAGTTTCCATTTTTATCCACAGCAATTAAACCTCCATCATTGGGCTGTAATTGTTTATAAATAACATTTTCTGCGGCTTGCTTAAGAGTCATTTTTTTATACTCCATCAGCGCTGATACGTTAAATGCTACTGTATGTTTTATAAATTTTTCACCCCAACCGGTACAAGAAACAGCACAGGTTTTATTATTAGCATAAGTACCATCGCCGATTAATGGAGAATCCCCTATCCTGCCGGGCAGTTTTCCTGTCATACCTCCGGTAGAGGTTCCGGCTGCTAAATTACCAAATTTATCTAACGCGACACAGCCAACGGTACCATGCTTCCCTGCTTCAAGCTTTTTTCTATATTCCAGCCATTGTTTATATCTTTCAGGTGTATCAAAATAACTTTGCGGGACAAGTTTAATACCCATTTGTTTTGCAAATTTTTCCGCACCGTCATAAGCAAGCAGAACATGCTGGGTTTTCTCCATTACCAGCCTGGCAAGTGATATGGGATGAGGAATATGTTGAACACCTGCCACTGCGCCGCAAGAAAGGTCTTCCCCATTCATAATAGAAGCATCCATTTCATGTGTTTCATCAGCAGTATACACAGAGCCAATTCCCGCATTGAATTGAGGATTAATTTCGAAATACTTAATTACATTTTCAACTGCATCCAAAGAAGTCCCTCCTCTTTCAAGTATATCCCTGCCAATTTTAAGCGCTTCCGATAAAAATTTTAGATAAGATTGCTTTATTGAATCCGGCATGGATTTATCAATAGTTCCTGCACCTCCATGAATAACTATAGTATAATGACCGGGCTTTTTAAATATCTTTTTTGAACGGCCTGAATCCTGAGTGTTATAACTCAAATAAAAAAGAAACAGGAAGAAAAAAAAATATAATAATTTCATTATTAATCTCCGTTAAACAGTTTTATAAACTTATATTTTTTAACTGCATTTCAAATTCCAAAATAAATTTTCTTTGAGATTCTGCGATTATTTCACGGCCAATATTCGGTGGATAAAATTCCCCCTTAACAATTTCCGGGAATTGCTGTTTTTTACTAGAATGCGGCGGCCATTCCAATTCAAAAGTGTTGCTTTTAATTTTCACCGATTTATAATTTTCATTCCGGAATGCCCAGGCATTAATGGTTTTACTATTTTTTTGTTTTACTAAACCGAGTGTTAAAAAATCTCCAATCGGGTCAATTCCGGTCTCCCCACGGAATTCTCTTAAAGCTGTATCCAATAAAGTTTCATTATTTTCGTGTAACTCCTTCAGAATTCCCAAATATCCCTCATCATTATTTTTGAAGAAGTGACCGCCCGGGTGAACAAGAAAAACTATTGGTTCGCAGTTAATTAACGAATACATTAATAATACTGCAATTACAGCTGCAACCATATTACCTTCTTTTCAATCACAGAATAAGCAGACATAACTATTAGAATAATAAATATTTTATTTCCCGGAAATAATTTTCAGTCCTATAATTCCGATAATAATCAGAAAAATAAAACAAACCCTTATCAGTTCTTTTGATTCTCCCAAAAGGATTACTCCCAAAGCTGTAGTTCCTACAGCGCCTATTCCAGTCCATACAACATATGCCTAAACAACCGACAAAGTTTTTAATGATACAGAGAGAAGGTATACACTTATTAATTGTAAGCACCATGATTAAACTCGGATAAAGTTTAGAAAACCCGTTTGAATATTTCATACCTATAGTCCCGGCAGTTTCAAATAATCCTGCAATAATTAAAATTTCCCAATTCATAACTTTCCCATTATAAAGTGACTATCGTTTAAAAGAAAAGTGATATAAATGATTATGCCAAAATGAAAATTACTTTAACTTTTATAATAATTTTATTTTAGTAACTCATATTACGAAGAATAAATGGAATTATAAGAGGATACCTAAAAAGTGATGAATTTTTTGACTAAAACCAAATATTATTGTAATCATTTGTTCAACAACATAAACCTACGTACTGACAGGCAGGCGTCGGGATAATTTTATTCCAAATGAATGGCTATGCCAAACATCTTTTGCCTAATGTGGATTATTAAGTTAATGAATAAAAATTATAAAATAAAATATCTGGAATATAATTTAAGTAATATAGGGAAGTACATAAATAATTCAATTTAATGGAGAAGAATATCCCGGTAAATCAGAATTGTAGTACGTGCTAAACAGATATAAGGGAAAGAACGTGCCGTCAAGAATTGACGGCACGGTAAGAAAACAAATCAAGGGAATTAATTAAAGCCGCTTCGGTCCTGCGTTTATAACTTCTTCGGAAGAACCTTTAGCAAAGAGTTTGAAGTTTTCAATAAACCTTGCAGCAAGAGCATCGTATTTTTTCCAATACTCATTTTTATCACCCCAAGAGCATGCAGGATCAAGAACATCCTGCGGAACGTCTGAGCAAGATACCGGGACTTCAAAACCAAAAAGTTTATCTTTTCTAAATTCAACTTTGTTAAGTTTACCATCAAGCACGGCATTTAAAAGATTTCTTGTATGACGGATACTAATTCTTTTGCCAACGCCAAACCTTCCACCAACCCATCCAGTATTAACAAGCCAACATTGTGCTTTGCTTTGAAGCATTCTTTCTTTTAATTTAGCGGCGTATTCAAAAGGATGCCGAACCATAAAAGGACCGCCAAAGCAGGCACTAAAAGTAATCTGAGGCTCAATGCCTAGCCCAATTTCAGTACCTGCAATTTTTGAAGTGTATCCGCTTATAAAATGATATTGTGCCTGTGCGGGATTCAATCTGGATATAGGAGGCAAAACACCTGAAGCATCACATGTAAGGAATATGACATTTTGGGGATGACTTCTAATGTATCCTTGAGGCACAATATTCGGAATAAATTCGAGAGGATACGACGCACGTGTATTTTCTGTAACAGAATCATCATTTAAATCTATTTTTCTTGTTACAGGATCGTATGTAACATTTTCAAGAATAGTACCAAAGCGTTTAGTTGTTGAAAATATTTCAGGTTCACTTTCAGCAGAAAGTCGAATAACTTTAGCATAACATCCACCTTCGAAGTTAAAAACTCCGTAAGGACTCCAGCCATGTTCATCATCCCCAATCAACCTGCGTTTAGGATCGGCAGAAAGGGTAGTTTTGCCAGTTCCGCTTAAGCCAAAGAAAAGCGCCACGTCGTCATTATTTCCTACATTAGCAGAACAATGCATTGGAAGGACGTCTCTATATGTAAGGAGAAAATTTAATACTGTAAAAACTGATTTTTTTATTTCACCGGCATAAAGAGAATTAGCAATAATAGCCGTTCTGGAATCAAAATTTAAAATTATTCCTGTTTCAGTACGAGTTGAGTCGATTTTAGGATCGACCCTAAAACCGGGCACAGCTATTACGGTAAAATCAGGAATGAATTTTTTTAATTCATCGGGATTGCTTGTAGTAATGAACATATTTCGTGCAAATAGGCTATGCCATGCTTTTTCTGTAATTATTCTAATTGGCATTCTATAATCTGGATCGGCACCCACATAACAATCCTGTACAAATAATTCATCTCCCTGAGCATAAGCTTCAAGACGCAACATAAGAGAGTTAAATTTTTCCAAACTATATGGCCTATTATGAACTCCCCACCAAATGCTATTTTCAGTAGATTCTTCTTTAACAATAAATTTATCAGCGGCAGATCTTGCAGTATGTTTACCTGTTTTAGCCACAAATGGTCCGCCTTCCGATATATGCCCTTCATTACGAAAGATTGCTTCTTCGTAAAGAGCAGTTTCCGAAAGATTCCAAAAAACTCTATCCAGATAATTAAAACCATGATTGGACAAGCCAAAATCGGAAGCTAATTGCTTAGCTTCTTTACTTGCAGGTGTGTTAAACTCCAAATATTTACTCATGACCAATCCCTCACTAACTTCCTGTCGCCGATATATAGTTCATTGGGTGAATTTGGATCAAGCGCCCATTTCATCCTCTCAACAGCTTCTGTAATTTCTTTAATAGCTCCGCAGAAACTCAATCTGAGATAACCCTCCATGCCAAATTCAGAACCGGGAACAGTTACAACCATTACCTTATCAATTAAGAATTCCGAAAGCTTGGTTGAATTTTTTTCATATACACTAAAATCTGCAAAACAATAAAATGTTCCGTCTGGCTTGGTTACCTTTACTCCTTCAAACGAATTAAGATAATCGATCATAATATTGCGATTATTTTCAAGAGTAATTCGCAGGCTTTCAACTCCGGATTGAATTCCGTTAAGCGCGCCAATGGCGGCTTTTTGAAGTAGTATTGATGGTCCTGAAGTTTGATGGCTTTGAATATTAGTCATAGCCTCGATTATTTTTTTATTAGCCACAGCCCAGCCTATTCTAAAACCAGTCATTGCATATTGTTTTGATACGCCATTAATAAGAATTATTTTAGAATTTTCCGAAAGATCCCTTGCATATTTATAACAATTGATTGGTTTCTTTCCGTCAAAAATTAACCTATGATAGATATCATCCATTATTAAATAAATATCTTTCTTTTCACAATAATTTACTATATCGGAAATAAATTCCTCGGAATACATTGCTCCGGAAGGATTATTAGGACTATTTATAATGACAGCTTTAGTATATGAACCGATTTTTTGTTCAATATCCTGTATTTTGGGATAAAAGCTTCCATCATCCGGCAAAGCTGGCACGCCAATAGCGCCGCAAAGCTTTGCCATTTCAGGGTAACTTACCCAATAAGGAACCGGGTAAATAACTTCTTCCTGAGGATTGAGAATAGCCTGTAAAGCGACCATAATTGCCTGTTTAGCTCCACCTGATGCAATTACGTTTTCTGGAGCTACATGTCGGTTATAAAACTCTTCTGTATAATGAATGATTGACTTTTTTAATGCAGGAATTCCATCGGCAGGTGCATATCTAACCTCGCCAGTATTTAGATGCGCTGCGGTAGCTAATATTGCATCCATTGGAATTTTGCTTTTATGTTCACCGCCGCCTAAATGAATTACAGGTTCGCCTTTTTCTTTCAACAAGGCAGCCTTTTCATTAAGCTTAAGAGTCGGCGATCCGCTAATTGATCGAGCAATTTGACTTAAACTCATAGAAATCCCTCTATTTATTTATAATTATCGTTGGTGGAATATTTTTACACATGCAACATATTCGTGGAAAGATTTATAGTCAAGACTTTTTTTAATTATTAAGTAAATTATTGAATATTTTTTCTATTTCATTGTATACTTACAATATTTGTTCAATTTTTTAAGAGGTAATTTTAAAATTAAAAAATATTTACTTCAACCTATTTAATTATTGCACATGAATAAATTTTATAAATTGATAAAGTTCTTATCATTTTAAAATATTTTAATTTTTTCACTGGGGATTTGGTCCTTCGGTTACCTGGACAAAATCCATAGGGCGCACCCATTTATCGAAAGCATTTTTAATATCTTCGACACTCAATTGAAGATATTTTTTCGCAGCTATGGTAGGCTCGTCTAAAGACAGTCCATTAATTGCACGCGATAACAATCCTCTTGCTATACTGCTTAAACTGGACTCGGAAAGAGGAATCTCGCGCATAAGCATAGCTTTAGCCTGTTCAAGCTCATGCAGGGTTACAGATGTAGTCTGCATTTGTTTCAAATCCCTTTCAACAATAGATTTAGCTTTTGAAACATTTTGAGGATCACACCCATATTCTACTTCATAAGTTGAGCGAGTTTTTCCAATATTGAATGAAGAAGACACATAGTACACCAGCCCTGCATTTTCACGAAGATCCTTATAGTATCTCGTGGCATAAAAAGCGCCTCCTAAAACATGGTTTCCAAGCTCGAGAGAATAGAAGTCGGCATCATTGCGCGTTAACTGCAGAGTCTCTGCTAAAATAACTTTATCCTGTACCCTGCTTTCATCCGGCACAGCGGAAATAGAAGATTTATTTGGGGGAACAGGAGGTAAATCTGTCTCAGGTTTAGACCCTTCGGTTTTCCAATTTCCAAAATATTTTCCAATAATTTCTTTTGCTATTTCCGGTAAAACATTTCCTATAACGACAATAGTCGTAAGATCAGGCCGGTAGACTTTTGAATAGTAGTCTTTTACGTCATTAATAGTAAGTGAGTCAACAGTTTCAGGCGTAGTTTCACGTTGTACAAGATCATAGATTGGATATAAACCAATACGCAGCGCTTTTGACGTTAAATAATCAGGACTTTTAAGCTCACCTTTTACGGTTGCGGCAGTTTGCATTTTAACAACTTTAAAGGCATGTAACGGCATGCCGGGGTTTAATTCATTATCTGCTAAAAGTCTAACTCCATCTTCAAATTTGTCTGAAAGGGCACTTAAAGAAAAATCAGTGCCGGCAGATTCTTCAACTCCGATATCATCAAGCGCTTTCTGAAAAGCAACGCGATCAAGAGTCTTGGATCCATAAGAAAATAGTTGACTTAAAACACTACCAACACCTTCTTTTCCCGGAAGCGTTTGTAAATTAGAATTGTTCTTTATACTGCCGAACAGACTGATTGTATTGCTAATAGTTTCAGATTGAACTATAAGTTTAAGACCATTTGAAAATAATGTTACCTCAGGGTTAACAACCGATGATGGAACAGATAACCTTCCTAAAGCATTTGCAGCCCAATCGGGAAGCTGAACATCTTTAGGATTTTTTGGAACGAAAGATTCTTTTCCTCCGAATGAATTTTTAGATATTGGTTTACCTGATGATTGAGGAGTCAGAATAGCGTAGATTGCATGATCCGGATCAAGATATTTCATTGCGATCCGGTTTACATCATTAACGGTTACTTTTTGCAATTCATTAAGATCTTCATCAGGTGACTGTTTCCCTTCGGCAGCTAAAGCTTCGGACCAGATTGAAGCAAGCCCTGAAACAGAATTTTTTTGAAATTCAAAATTTGATTGTTCATGCCTCTTTTCAGCTTCAACTAAATCCTGTGACAAACCGTTTTTTATATCATCCTTAAGAATTGATTGAATTTCATTTATTAAAGATTTAGAGTCGGCATCTTTTGGAAAAACTGCGAGCGCAAAGCCAAGACCCGACTTAGGCAAATTTATATATTCGAATCCGGCATACAAAGCTTTACCCTCCGGAACCAACTTTGAATAAAGGTTCCCACGCTGGTTGGTTAAAACATCAGATAAAATTTGCGAAGCTGCATAATCAGGGCTATTGCTACCGGGCATACGGAATGATATAATAGCCAAACCATACGGGAGATCGGTTGGCAGGTTTAAAGTATCAGGCTTTACAGCCTCTAAATTGATTTCCGCTATTGGCGGCAGTTTTTTGGAAGGAATATTCTCAAATAATTTTTTCACCTCTTCAAAAACCTTTTGGGGATGCACATCTCCGACTATTATTAATATTGCATTGTTCGGAGCATACCAGGTATCATGGAATTCTCTCAACATAGTACCTGTGGTTTTATCGAATGAAGGACGAGTTCCAAGCGCATCGTGTGAGTAAGGTGTCCCCTTAAACATAGCTTCAAGAAGTTTGGAATAAAAAATATATTGTGGGTTCGATAAATCCTGGGCTACTTCTTGTTCAATTGCTCCGCGCTCATTTTCCCAAAGGGAGTCAGTAGAAAGCAAACTTTTCATTCTAATAGCTTCAATATGCAAGGCGACATCAATATCTTCTGATGGAACTGTATAATAATACTGTGTTAAAGATTGGCGTGTATCTGCATCAAAGTCACCTCCCATTGCAGCGGTAATATCGGCAAGCTGATCTGCAGAGAGTTCCTCACTTCCTCTAAACATCATATGCTCGAGAGCATGAGCGGTACCGGGAAATCCTTCGGGCGCTTCATTTGAGCCGACAAGATAATTGATTTCCGTGGTGACAACAGGCGCCAATGGATTGCGGACAACTACTAAACGAAGTCCGTTTTTCAAAGTGGCACGTAAAATATTGCTATCGACAGAACCTAATTGAGCAAAAAGTAAATCACTGGATAATAAGAACATTGGAAATATTGCTAAAAATAAATGATATATTAAAACTGATTTAAATGGAAATTGTTTGAACTGCATTGAGAGACTCCAAAAAAATTAAAATATAAATAATGATTCATGTCACGAACTTATTAAAAATTTTTTTAATAACCCCAAGTTTTAATTAGGGGGATAATTATAGCCTCCGTACTTTTGACTTTTCCCATTTGGATGGATGATAAAGCCAAGAGTTTTGGACAATTTTGGCTAAGCCAGATATAATTTAAAATAGTAGTTCCCAACATAAATGTCGGGGTTATAAGCTCTTTTATTATTCAAAGTTAAGTTAATTATTCAAGAATTAACTTTTAAGAGAATAAATTAATCGAGATATTTTTTAAGGTACTTGCCGGTCCATGAATCGGAATTCTGAATAACTATCTCAGGAGTACCTGCGACAACAATTTCACCACCTTTATTTCCTGCTCCGGGGCCCATATCAATTATATAATCGGCACATTTGATAATTTCAAGATTGTGCTCAATAATAACTATAGAATTGTCCCTTTCAAGCAAAAGATTGAAACAGTTAATTAATTTTGAAATATCGTGAAAATGAAGTCCGGTTGTAGGCTCATCAAATATAAAGAGTGTATGCTTTCTTTCCCTCTGTGCGGAAAGATGAGCTGCGAGTTTTATCCTTTGAGCCTCACCGCCTGAAAGAGTATTAGAGGGTTGCCCTAGCTTAAGATAGCCCAGTCCTACCTCGGAAAGCAGTTCAATACTTTTTGTTATTCTA
>Ga0181520_10011923_pt1 | contig 11288 bp, 6 predicted proteins | sample PEATcosm2014_Bin_29_FD_132451 | JGI IMG/M metagenome (GOLD analysis project Ga0181520, IMG submission 132451) | Peatland microbial communities from MTU Mesocosm Facility, Houghton, MI, USA - PEATcosm2014_Bin02_30_metaG | ecosystem: Environmental > Terrestrial > Soil > Wetlands > Peat | place...
ACCGTCAACCAGACCCTCATGAACAGCTACTACAAGAAGGCCGACCTGTTCGGTTCGGCCGACGAGGTCTTCGACTACCTGGTGCATAATCCGCCCCCCGGTGTGGATACCGCCTCGATGTTCCGGACGAACGGCGTCTTCGATACGAGCAAGTACATCCAGTTCCTGAACGATCCGCGCGCCTACGAATACAATCCGGGGCTGCGCCAGCTCGAACAGCAGGCAAGCCAGATGATCGTGCCCGGCCAGAAGCTGGAAACCCTCCTCGATGCGGCGCTGCTCCCCACCAGGGCCGAGGTGGAATACCTCTATAAGGAACAGAACGAAAAGGCGGTATTCGAGTACGCCTCCCTCAAGAACGACGCTTCGAAGGTCGATCTGTCGAAGATCACCGAGGATGCCGCGTCAAAGTACTACGCCGACCACCGCGACGCCTTCAAGTCCGACGAACAGGTCGATCTCTATACCGTCCGGATCCTGAAGACCCCGACCGAGCGCGACGACCAGACCTACTTCCAGGAGATGGTCGACCTGAAAACCAAGATCCTCGGCGAAAAGGATGTTCCACGTTCGCAGGCCTTCGCCGACGAAGCGAAAATCTCTTCGGACGACGATGGGTCGGCCCCGAACGGCGGGGATATCGGCTGGATCAAGCCCGGTGCCATGCCGCCCGGGTTCGACTCGGTGGCGTTCAAGCTCGATACCGGCGCGGTGTCCGATCCTGTCAAGACACGCCTCGGCTATCAGCTCATCTATGTCGAAAAGAAGGAGAAACGCGACGGTGTCGAGATGATCAAGGTACGGCATATCCTCCGCAAGATCATCCCCACCGGCGAAACGCTTGACGCCCTCCAGGAAAAGGCGGACTCGCTCCGCAAAAACATGGAGGAGGTCGGGTTCGGCAAGGCGGCGCGGGAAGCGGCGCAGAAGGATCCCGCTTTTATCTTCGATTCGACCGGGTTCTTTCCCCATGCCGGCCCGGTGCCGGGCATCGGGTTTGTCTCGGGCCTGGGCCATTTCCTCGTCGGCGGCGACAAGGAGAGCGAAAACATCTCCGAGCGGCTTGAGAATTCGTCGGCCTTTTTCCTCTTCAGCGTTAAACAGCGTGTTCCAAAGGGCATCCCGCCGTTCGCGGCGGTCAAGCAGCGCATCGTTTCGATCCTGGCCGATTCACTCCGCACCCAGACCTTCCGCGCCGCGGCCGAGGCATGGGCGGCGGCCATTCCGGAGGATGTACGGCTCGCCGATCTCAAAAAGGCCGACTCCGCTTCGGTGCTCTCGGGCGTTACCGACACCGTTACCCGCATGACCTATATCCCCGGCATCGGCGTCGACACCAAGGTCGCGGCCGTCGCGTTTGTCCTGCCCGTGGGCAAGCGTTCGAAGCTTATCGAAAGCAACGGCGGCTACTACCTGGTACGGCCGCTCTGGAAGGGTCCGGCGGTCGTCGTCCCCTGGGGCTCGCCGCAGATCCAGATGCTCGTCGGCAAGATCATGGGCCAGGTCCGGCAGTCGACCTACGCCGAGTGGTACAAGAATTATCGCGGGAGTCGGAAGATCGTTTCGAATATCGATAAAATTTATGTAGATTAATGGAAGTTCTGGCGGGGGAACCGGTTCCCGGTTCCCCCTGGCCGGAGCCGCGCAAAGCCGCGTCTCCGACGCACCCCGCAACGCTCCTATCAGGTAGAAAAAACCAGGCAAAAACGGTAGGGGTATTTTTTGTACGATAGTCACCCCACCCCGGAGAGCCGACCATGAGAGTCACCGCCGTCATTGGAAGTCCCCGAAAAAAAGGTAACAGTGCCGCCATCGTCGGGATGCTTCTCGAAGCACTCAAGCCGGCAGCGGCGCCGAAGGTATTCGAGCTCAACGGCATGTCGTATCGCGGATGCCAGGCCTGCATGGCATGCAAGACCGGTTCCGAAACCTGCGTTGTCAAGGATGATCTCACCGGGGTACTCGACGAGATCAACGTATCGGATGTCGTCATCGTTGCGTCCCCGGTCTACATCGGCGAGGTCACCGCGCAGGCCAAGGGGCTGATCGACCGATTCTTTTGCTTGCTGAAACCCGATTACCGGACGAACGCGAACCCCGGCCGCCTGGCGCCGGGTAAATCGCTGATCTTCGTGGTTCCGCAGGGAAATCCGGACGAAGCGGCGTTTGCCGATATGATCACCCGCTACGCCGGCCCATTCAGGAGGTTCGGGTTCAGCAAAATGTATCCTCTCCGCGCCCTGGGCGCCGGTCCGCAGAGCGACATGCGTCAGGATCGCGTCGTGGTGGAGCGGGTGGCACGAATTGCGGCGGAGATACTGGCCGGGTAGTGCCCGGAATCCAAGAATAACGGCAAAGTCGAAAGGGAGCCCCGCCTGAGTAACTAATTTTCATCAAAACCTCTGGAAATAGCTATATTCTTCTTCGAATTCATTCAATCCGTGCTACGTCATCAACGGAGGCGTATTATGGCCAGGCGAGCGGCATTTCTCCCGATCCAGATTGTGCTCTGTCTATGTTTAACCGGCGATCTCGGCTATGCCACCATGCAGACCGATTTCGCCACCCCGCCGCTCAACCGCCGGACGATAGGATTTACCGGCGCCCCCTACGAAGCCGCGGAGAACGTCACGACACGGGGCTTCGGCGGGATAAGCCAGCTGGCAACCTGTACGAACTGGAATACCCCGGCCTTCTTCGCCGCCCTGAATTTGACCTGCGATACTCTCCAGCAACTGGGCGCAAGTTACGGGATCTATGACGACGTGCAATTCCCCAGCGGAAACGGCGGACATGGGAATTCCAATCACGGCGGGTACTGTACCGGCGGCGGGTTCGGGCTGACCTACCCCAAGAACACGGTCAAGGATCTCTACGTTCACGACCACTGGGTTACCGGGCCGACGACGATCACGGTCACGAGCCGGGATACCGGTTGCACCAGGCTCATGGCCGTCGTCGCCATGGATTCGAGCATCGTCATCACCGATACGTCGCAGCACACCTCGCTCATCGATCTTACCGACTCGGGAACCACGACCGACTCGCTCTACTCGCTCACCTGGACCGTTCCGGCGGGCAGGTGGGACGTCATGGTGTTCGAGCTGCTCAAGGATCCGGCCTCGGACGCGGAAGGGACGGTCATCGTCGATTACCTGGATTCCGCCTCGTGCGACCTGTTCGTGCAGATGGCCTACCAGCCCTATGCCACCTATTGCCCCAACTATATCGGGACGGTCATCAATAACTCCTGGTACGACGAACCGAGCATGATCCAGGGACTGCGCGTCACCTGGACGCCGCTGTACAACCAGAAATTCATTGCCCGGTGGGGTTTCAACGGGCGGCGTTTCTATCCGGCACTGTATAAAAGCATCGGTCCGCTGACCAGGGCCGCCAGGAACTACCTGTGGGGGATGCGGGCGGACCTCTATGCCGAAGGGTTCATGAAGGAGATCCATCTCTGGGACTCCGCGCACGGGGTTACGCAGTGCGGGCACCAGGACAACGAGGACTGGACCGACCAGGTGGGTTCCACGACCGACGATATAAAATGCTTTAAATACCAGGCCAGCCCGACGCTCGATAATATCGGGTATACCTATACCCATCTGTTTTATAAACTTTTCAGCGCCGCGCAATACAACTGGGACCATCCGGAATGCGGCGTTGAGAACGGCGGGTACTACGGCGAGGCGATGGAGCAGCTGGCCGACGGCATCATCCGGCAGCACTCCTTCACCGATGCGGCCACCGTCACCGGGCCGGCTCCGACAAGCGACAATTCCATGGCGACCTACAATACCTGGATGGGACGGTGCCGGGTGCTCCTGCAGCAGCCCGATGAACGGCATGTGGCGGATATCGCGATGCTGTACCCGATCACCGCGATGCAGGGAACCTACTGGTTCGACAGCCTGGTCTCTCCGACGCACCAGGGAGCGGACAACGCCTCGCTCGATTATATCGGGATCGCGGCAATCCTTTCTCAGAAGGTATGTCGCGATTTTTCCTGGATCCACCCCGAAATCCTCGACTCGACCTGCACCGTCGCCGGCTCGACCCTGTACCAGGGCAACCTTGTCAACCACGAGCAATTCCGCGTCGTCGTCGTCCCGGCCTGTTCGACCATCAGGTGGACTAATTTACAGAAAATACAGCAATTTTACAATGCCGGCGGGCATGTCGTGGTGACCGGGGCGCTGCCGGTGTCCTCGGCCGAGTTCGGCCACGATACGGACATCGCCAGGACCGTCAAGGCAATGTTCCCGGTTGCCGGGGCCACTCTGACAAATGCGAGCGGGGGGAGCGCGGTCTTTGTCGGGAGCGTCGATTCGTCGATCGTCGGAGGCGACCCCAAACTGGTAAACGCGATCAATGCCGCGATTCCGGTGTACGATGTGCAGTTCACCGGCACGCCCGTGCAGTACATCCACAAAGTCGCCCATGACAGCCTGAACATCTATTTCTTCGAAAACCGCGACTCGGTGGCGGGCACGTCCGTGTCCACGACCGTGCAGTTGCGCGGGAGCTTCGTGCCCACCGAGTGGGACCCGCATACCGGCCTCATCACCTCCCCCGCCTACACGCAGACCACGGTATCGGGTACCCCGGTGACCGACATTCCCCTGACGCTGCCCGCCCTGCATTCGCTGTTCATCACCGGGGCATATACGCCGACGACCTTTACCCGGCCCTGGAGCAGGGGAGAGATCCTCCGGGGCGCGCGCCTGAACGTCGCGTCGTCGGCAGGCGGCATGACGATCACCTATTCCGTCCCTCCGGGGGCGGGAGCGCTTACCCGGGTGCGCGTCCAGGCATTCGATGTCAAGGGTGCCCTCGCGGCAACGCTCGTCGACCGCCGGGTTAAGCCCGGAACCTACGCCGCCGGTTCCCCGGCGCGCCGTCTCCCGGCCGGGACCTATATCATTCGCCTTAAGGTCGACGGCCAGGGCGAGGTCATGCGGCAGGTGATCGAGGAGTAGCGACGCCGCGAATGACAGGAGGGAAGAAAACCGGCTGCCTGAACGGGGCGCTTCTGTTATTCGCCGTCCTGTTTGTCTACTATCCCGCATGGAACGGCACACCGCTCTGGGACGACAATGCCCATATTACCCGCAGCGAGCTCCGTTCGCTGCACGGCCTGGCGCAGATCTGGACGAAACCCGGTGTAACGCCGCAATATTATCCCCTTGTTCACAGCGTCTTCTGGCTGGCACACCGCTTCTGGGGCGATGCACCGGCCCCGTATCATCTGCTTACCATCCTGCTGCATGCCTGCGGCGCGCTGCTGCTGGCGGGGATCCTGCGGCGACTGCGCATTCCCGGCGCCTGGCTGGCGGCGGCGATCTTCGCACTCCATCCCATCGAGGCGGAGTCGGTAGCCTGGATCACCGAGCTGAAAAACACCCTCTCCGGCCTCTTTTTCTTTTCGACCGTGCTGGTCTATCTCGATTTCGATGCGAAGCGCGATAAAAAACACTACGCCGGAGCCCTGGGCCTCTTTATCCTCGGCCTCTTGTCAAAGTCCGTCATAGCGCCCCTGCCGGCGGCGCTCCTGGTCATTTTATGGTGGAAGCGGGGGAGACTCTCCGTAAGGTCGGACGTTCTCCCGCTGGCGCCCTTTGCCTCGATCGGCATCGCCTCGGGCCTTTTCACCGCATGGGTGGAACGAAGATTTATCGGTGCAATCGGCGCCGATTTCCATTTTTCGGCGATCGAACGCTGCCTCATCGCCGGCCGCGCGACCTGGTTCTACCTCGGCAAGATCTTCTGGCCCGGCAACCTGACCTTCATCTATCCGCGCTGGACCATCGAGCCCATTGCATGGCGGCACTTCCTGTTTCCCCTTTTCGCGATCCTCTGTGCCGCGGCGCTCTGGGCGATACGCCGGAAATCGCGCGCGCCGCTTGCGGCATACCTTTACTACTGCGTAATGCTCTTCCCGGCGATGGGATTTTTCAACGTCTACCCGTTCCGGTTTTCCTTCGTGGCCGATCATTTCCAGTACCTTGCCGGCCTCGGGCCGATTGTTCTGGCCGCCGGGGGGGCGGTCGCCCTCATGCCCGGATTGCACCGGACCGTGCGTCACGGCTTTTGCGTGGTGCTGCTGCTTCCCGTGGCGCTCCTCGCGTTCCTGACATGGCGGAATTGCCGGATGTATGCCGATGCCGAAACGCTCTACCGGACCACCATCGAAAAAAACCCGGCCTGCTGGATGGCGTACGACAACCTGGGCGATGTCCTGCTCGAAAAAAACGGGCCGACCGATCGGGCGATGGCGTATCTGCACAGGGCGCTCGCGATCGACCCCGGCTGTGTCGAGGCCTGCAACGATCTCGGCCGTGCACTGCTGCGCGCCGGACGTACCGGGGAGGCGATCGCCTGTTTCCGGAAGGCCGTGGCAATGCAACCGGACTATCCGCCCGCCCAGCTGAGCCTTGCCGGGGCGTTGATCGAAACCGGGCAGTCGGAGGAGGGCATGGCCTGTTTCAAAACCGCATTGGCGCTCCGGCCCGACTATATCGAGGCGCACAATAATTTCGGCAGCGCATTGATGCAGGCGGGCAGAAGCGACGAGGGGATGGCGCATTTCCGGAGGGCGCTGGAAATCGATCCGGATAACGTCACCGCGCACAATAACCTCGGCGCCGCACTGATGACGCAGGGAAAAAACGACGAGGCCGCCGCCCACTTCACGGCCGCACTGGCGCTCTCGCCGGCCGATGCCCGGTGCCGCTATAACCTGGGCATTGCACTATGGAAACTCGGACGGACCGGCGAGGCAATCGCCCAGTTCCGCAGGGAACTGGAAAACGACCCGGACAACACCGCGACCATCAACAATCTCGGCACCGCGTGCATGCAGCTCGGGCGGGTCGACGAGGCGATGACCTGGTATCGGAAGGCGCTGGACCGGGACCCCTCGCTTGCCGATGTCCGGTGCAATTACGCGAACGGCTTGATGCAACTCGGAAAGCCGCGTGAGGCCGTCGAACAGTATAAGGAGGTCTTGGCACTCCGGCCCGACGACCTCCAGGTGCGCAAGAGGCTGTTCGACGCTTATTTGCAAGCCGGACAGCCCGACGAGGCGATCGCCGTCGCGCAGAATGCACTCGGGATCGCCCGGGCCGCGGGGAAGAAGGAGGCGGCAAGGAAGATCGAGGCGGCTCTCCTGAAAATAAAGCGGTGAAGGTCGCCCCTTTTTAATCCACCGCTATCCCCCTATCGTAAAACCGTCAGGCTTTGGGTGTAAATCTGTTCTCCCGCCCGCAGCCGGACCATATACACGCCCGCGGCGACCTCACGGGTGTTCCACACCGTCCGGTGATCGCCCCCCGCAAGCGGCCCAGCGGCAAGAGACGCCACCTCGCGGCCGGCAGGGTCGAAAACCGCAACCGTCACCGCTTCCGATCGGGGAAGATAAAAGTCGATGGTTGCGGCATGATCGGCAAGGCCCCGGGAGGCCACGGTCAAAACTTCCCGGTTCGACGCATCCCGTTTATTGTCAAGCACGCCCACCCCGAGTCCCGAAAGCAGCGCGCGCCAGGCGCCGCCAAGGTACGTTCCGGCATAGAGGTAGCCGAAGCCCTCCGCAAGCGACAGAACGTACGGATTGGTGAGGCCGGCATTGATGGCTTTCCAGCTCGATCCGTTCGTGGTGGAAACAAAAACACCGCCGCCCTCGGTTCCGGCAAAGACGGTGCTGCCGCTCGCCGCAAAGCAGGAAATGTCGGGGTTCGTGAGGCCGGTATTGGCGGCACTCCACGATGCGCCGTTATTGGTGGACAGGAATATTCCGCCGCCGTTCGTTCCGGCATAAACGGTACTGCCGTTTACAAACAGAACCTGTACGTTCGAATCGGTGAGGCCCGTGTTGGCCGTTGTCCAGGTGGTCCCGTTGTTCGTGGAAACGAAGACGCCGCCCGAAAGAGCCCCGGCAAAAATGGTCGAACCGTGCATCGCGAAGGTCCTGATGTAGAGGTTCGCGAGGCCGGAGTCGATTGCCTTCCAGCTGCCGCCGTTATTGGAAGAGAGGTAGACGCCGTAGCCGTTGGTCCCGGCAAGGATGGACCCGCCGCTCACCGCCAGGGCGAGAATACCCGCGGTGGGGAGGCCCGAACCGGCCGCACTCCAGCTTGTCCCGTTATTCGTGGAGAGGTACACCCCGTTTGCCAGGGTACCGGCGAAGATGGCGGACCCGTTTACCGCAAGAGAATAAATATAGCGGGCATTGAAGGCGACCGGGAATCCGGAGTCGACCGCGCTCCAGCTCGCCCCGGTAATGGTTGCCAGGGAAACGCCCCCGCCGTTGGTTCCCGCAAAAATATTCCCGCCGCTTATCACCATCGTCTGCGGGTTGGTATTCAGGAGGCCGGTATTGACCGCCTTCCAGGCGGTACCGTTGTTGGTGGAGAGACAGACCCCGCCGCTCTGGGTCCCCGCGTACATTGAGCTTCCGCTGACCGCAAAAGCCTGGACGCTGAGGTTGGTGAGGCCGGCATTGAGCTGCGTCCAGCTTGTCCCGCTATTCGTCGACAGGAAGACTCCTCCGCTGAATCCCCCCGCGAAAATATCGCTGCCGCTCAGCGCGAGTGCCTGGATATCAAAATCGGTGAGGCCGGAGTCGGCCGTCGCGTTCCAGGTGCCGCCGCTGTTGGTGGAGAGGAAAATGCCGCTGCCGCTTGTCCCGGCAAAAACCGTGCTGCCGCTTGCTGCGAGGGAAATAACCGTGATGCTCCCCAGGCCTGCCGCGGTCGCTCCCCAGGAGGCGCCCCCGTTGGTGGAGAGATAGACTCCCTGGTTTGTTCCGGCATAGACCGTGCTCCCGCTGATCGCGAGGGAGTAGACCGACGTGGTGCTTACCCCCACCGGGGCCCAGGAGGTGCCGCTCGTGGTGGAAAGAAAGACCCCGCCGCCGCTTGTCCCGGCCAGGACCGTGGTCCCGGTCGCCGCAAGGGAGAGTATATCCTTGTCGGTGAGGCCGGTGACGACCGAGGTCCAGCTGGCGCCGTTATTGGTGGACATGAAGACCCCGCCCGTGGTCCCGGCATAGAGGGTGGTCCCGCTCACGGCAAGCGCGTTGACGACCGAGATCGCAAGGCCGGTATTGACCGCGGTCCAGCTCGTGCCGCCGTTGGTGGAGAGAAAAACGCCGCTTCCATTGGTCGCCGCAAAGATATCGCTGCCGATCGCGGCAAGGGCGGTGATGTCGCCGCCGCCCGGCCCGTTGGTCTGCACCCATTGGGCATTTACCGAAACCGTGCACATCGCCAAAAGCCCGAACCACAGGGCAACCTGCCGCATGAATTTATCCATGTGAGCCTCCGTGCGTTTAAGGATGATTCCCGTCCATGGTATATTGTCAATGTATCGGCAGACCGATGACCCGGCGCGTCTCCGATCCAGGACGGCGAAAAGATGCCTGTTGCGTTTTCCTTCGGCGGCGGCGAACCCCGCCGCTCTCACTCGAAATTAATATAGTAACGAAACGGGTAAAGGGTAACGCGGAGACCGGAATGAGGAAAGTGAAACGTGCGCAGTAGTACGGCATGTACCACGTTTCGTGTGGAGGGAGATAGAGTTGGCGTATGAGGTAGTTCGTAAATTTTTATGGAATAATATTTGCTTTCCTATTCAATATCCGATCCGTAGAAACCATGTAAGGGAGCCGATTCAATGGATGCTCGAATTGAAGAGATTTTCAATGCAACAATTATTATGGAACGGAGAATCGCAGGTTTTTATAACGTCCTTGCAGGATTGTTTCCGGATGATGCTGTTTTCTGGGAAGCACTGAGTAAAGAGGAAGAAACGCATGCTGCAATTATCCATGCCGGTAAGGATTACTTTTATGAGGAAGGGCTTTTTCCAATTGAGATGTTGGACCCCGATCTGGACAGGATAAACGAGTTGAATTTTATGATTGAGGAAAAGCTACGTCATTTTAAAAGTCATACCCCAACCCAAAAAGAAGCATTATTATTTGCCTTGCAAATTGAAAATTCTTCAGGGGAATATTATTTCCAAATTGTCCTCAGCATGCCAATGGGAAAAGCCGCCATAAAACTAATGAAGGAATTAGCTGAAGGTGAACGTGATCATATCCGAAAAGTAATGGCAATGATCAATATGGAATGGCCGATAGCTGCATAACCTCGTGACGATACCGAAGCGGACACCGCTCGATCGCGTGATTACAGACCCGCCGGTCTAGATAAAATATATTGCATTAATCTTAAAAATAGTGTATATTAGCATATAGGTGGAAATCATGCGACGGGGAGCGCTGCGGTCGACCATAGGAGTCTGCGCGCTCATGTCACCCCTCCGCATGCAGCCGGGGGTAAGGTAAGTTTAAAGTCATGCAATTTTCTATATTTCAGCCGTTTGATCGGAAAAAAAAGTGGTAACGAGGGGTCCCCCAATTCATCTACAAATTAATCAATATGTTACGAAGCAAAACATGGTAAAAACAGGGGTGTTTTTGATCAAAAAAGGCCCTCGTACCCCCCGAAAGCAGTCAAAGTGCGAAGTGAGAAAAAAGATAGGCTTCAGTCCCTACGAAAGGTGGCAAGCTCGGTTCCCCCACCAAAGGCGGCGGGATCTGAGGAGGTCTCTTTCGCCGGTGCTATCGCTTATGCATTATTTTTAATCTTTCAATTATTAACTTTTGCTTTATCTCTTTTCCCGTAATTTTTCTACCTGAGGTGAGCGTTGCGGGAGTCCGCAGGAAGGGGTGAGCCAAAGACCCCGCAGCCCGGCTTTGCGGACGCGGAGGCTTTGGCCGGGGGGCAGCTACGACTCGGGCTATGATAATTAGTCCATTGGGGTAAAATGGGCACCCGCGAAGCGAGGTTCCCCCACCAGAGCCGTAGTTTTTTCCACCAATCACTGTTTTTTCAGGGAGATCATGGTCAGAACCGGTCTCGACTGTTTCCTGCGGAATTTCCCCGGCGAGCTTGTCGGGAAGAAGCTCGGCGTCGTCTGCCATGCCGCGTCGGTCACCGCCTCGCTGCTGCACATCACCGACGAGCTTGCCGCGCATCCGCGCGCGACGGTCGGCGCCGTATTCGGCCCGCAACACGGGCTCTTCGGCCAGACGCAGGACAACATGATCGAGTGGGAGGGCGGGGAGGAGGCTTCCGGCGGACGGGTCCCGATCTACAGCCTCTATGGCCGGAACCGGAAGCCCGCTCCCGCCATGCTCGCCCCGCTCGACGCGCTCGTCTTCGATCTCCAGGATGTCGGCGCCCGGCCCTACACCTACCTGTGGACGCTCAAGCTCT
>Ga0181520_10011926_pt1 | contig 11286 bp, 12 predicted proteins | sample PEATcosm2014_Bin_29_FD_132451 | JGI IMG/M metagenome (GOLD analysis project Ga0181520, IMG submission 132451) | Peatland microbial communities from MTU Mesocosm Facility, Houghton, MI, USA - PEATcosm2014_Bin02_30_metaG | ecosystem: Environmental > Terrestrial > Soil > Wetlands > Peat | place...
ACTGCCTGCTTGCCATCAGTTCCAACGCCAATGCGCCCGATCTGCCCGGTCAGGACACGCGCGAACCAGCCTTCGATGTCCCCGCAAAGTGGATTACTCCTCAGACCCAGGGACAGGCAATTGCTGCTGGATACGCCGTTGTAGACGCAACGTCTGTGCTTTCAGCACATCTGGCGGAAGTGATCAAGCGAAATGCCAATGAGCTCTTATCCCGCCACGAGACCAAGAGACTGATTGATCGGCTCAACGACTCTCATCCAAAGCTAATTGATGAGCTGATTCCCAAGCTCATGAGTCTCGGTGAAGTACAAAAAGTGCTGCAACAGCTGCTGCGTGAGCAAGTGTCGATTCGTGATCTGGGTACAATCCTCGAAACTCTCGTTGAGGCAGCTTCGTTTAACAAGAATCCGATCGCCCTGGTGGAAGCAGTGCGCCACGCTCTTGGACGAGCGCTGATTCGACCTCTATTGAATGACAAGGGCGAACTCAAGGTTGTCACTCTCGACATGGCAATCGAGGATGAATGCCTGCGGGGATCCAACCAGCCCTTGAACCAGACGATTTCGTCTCCCCAACAGCTCAGTTTGGCCCGCCGCGTGCTGGATGGACTGCGTACAGATTTTGGCCAGGAGATTAGTTCGGCGCCTCCCGTCCTCCTCTGTTCCTCTCCTGGCAGGTACTACCTTCGGCGCCTGCTGGAGCCGCTGATTCCCAAGATTGTCGTCATCTCTCCTGGGGAAATACCACCAATGACGCCAGTGCAGTCGGTAGGTGTGCTGCATTGATCAATCCGGCAGAGTTGTGGAGTTGAACAGAAGGACATTACGGAGGGTGTGACCCCTCGAATACAGCTTTAGAGATCGGCAAGTGCTTTGTACAGGGAGAGATCGAATGACACAAGTCGAATTGGCTTACCGCGCGAGCAGTGATGGAATCGAAGAACGTAACGAGCTGGTAATGCGTGAATTGCCGCAGGTTTATTATGTCGCAGCGAGGATCCGCGAGAGATTGCCCAAGCAAGTCGAGATGGAAGATCTGGTCCAGGCTGGCGTCCTCGGTCTTCTCGATGCCTGCCGCAACTACGATGGCTCAAAAGACGCGCAGTTCTCCACCTTTGCAAAATATCGTATTCGCGGTGCAATTCTCGACAGTCTTCGCAAGCTGGACTGGGGATCTCGCACATTACGCAGGCGAAACCGTGAGATTACCACCTCCGTCGCCAAGCTGGAGTCGCAGCTGGGAAGACAGCCGGACGAAGAAGAGATAGCGGCAGAGATGCAGATGCCTCTCGACGAACTGCAGACAACTCTCACACAACTGGACGGTCTGCATTTGGTTGGTCAGCAAGCGAATTCTTCCCACGACAGCACCGAAGCACATGACCTGATCGAGTCTGCCCCTAGCGGAGGCGGGGATAACCCCTTTGACCTCTGCCTGGAAAGTGAACGGAAGGCACAACTGATAGAAGCAGTATCCCGGATGTCGGAGCGAGAGCAGTTAATTCTTTCCCTGTATTACCGCGAAGAGCTGACGATGAAAGAAGTTTCGAAAGTAGTTGGCATCGCAGTATCACGGGTCTCCCAAATTCATGCCGCCGCTATGGTCAAGCTGCGCGCATCATTGAAACATCTTCACGCAGGTGCGGCAGAACCGGCACACCGACGGCCGACAGCTAGCCAGACTGCGAATGGTCAGCAGTTTCGGGGGCAAGCATGACTGCATCACCCGGCTCTGATGGGCCACTCATAACGGCAACGCATAGTGTGCAACCGAAGCAGCGTACCATTCAATCCTGCAACTTTCGCTATGCTGGCCGCTTGTCCAACGAGAATGTGCGAATGCTCACTGCCTTGCACGAGAAATTCGCTATCAATGCTACCAATTCGTTGGAACTCTTTCTGGGTGCCTCTCTTAAGTTGAAACTAGCGGCGCTCGAACAAATGTCTGTCGGCGAGTATACCAGCAGAACAGCTTCTACCAGTTACCTGATGCCTTGTTCGCTTAACGTGATGGAGACTAATTTCATCCTTGAGATGGATATTGATCTGATCTTCCCTGTCATCGACCTATTGCTCGGCGGTGCGGGAACTGCATCGGAACAGGTGCGCGAGTTTACGGAGATCGACGAAGAGATCCTTGAGAGTGTCACGGCCCTTATCGTGAGGGAGTTGGAAAACACTTGGCGGGCTCTGAATCTGTCACTGACACCAAGCCATTGCATCAAGCCGGCGATGATTTCACAGGTGTTCCTGGCTAACGAAAAACTGGTCTTAATGATTTTCGAGATGTCCCTGGGAGAAACAAGCGGGTGCGTCACCATGGTGCTGCCAACATCGTTTGTCGGTTTCCTCCTTAGGCATTTGAAGGCTGCGCAGTCGAAGAAGATATCAAGCCTTCGGCTTCTGCGAAGCCCCAGTCTTCGCGAACGCATTCTAGACTGCGACTTTACCGTCGCGGCAGATATCACTCAGATGCGCGTTTTGGTGAAAGATCTGGTCGATCTGAAACCCGGAATGGTCTTGAAAATGAAAGCGCCTGTGAAGAATCCCGGGCGGCTCACCGTAGAAGACGTCGAACTTTTTGAGGCATTGCCAGTGCGAAACGGCACGCGGAAGGCTGCGCAAGTCTCATCCCGGTCGCAGGAACCGGGCGGAGGAAAGGACTAGTATGGCGACAAACACAACAGTTGACAGCGTCAGTCTGTCATTCTCGCAAGCCCTTTTCACCTCTCTGGTTAAGACTCTGACTGGAGCCGGCGAGTCGCCTTGGATGATTGCGGCGGTACCAGACGTCGAACCGCCTCCGGATGGAACTGAGCCGGTCAGGATCAAGCTCGCCCTCACTGGCAGCTTGAATGGTGAAGTCCACTTGGAGTGCCATCGTGTCGCGGCCGGCATATGGGCATCGAAACTCCTCGGACATACTAGCGAAGACTTTGGAACAGAGCAGTCTGAAGCCCTGCTCAAAATGGTCACAGACGGAGTTAAAGAGTTTCAGGCTGAACTAGTACCAGAGTATGGTGAATTTACTATCACGGTTAGTTCAGCTTCCGAGCTTCCGCCCGATTTCACGCGCCGTGAGCAGATCACAATTGTCAGCGATAAGGACGATCGCGCATCACTCTTGATGTATTTGAGCCCGATTCTGATCGAAGCTATCTCCCAGCACTTGGAAGATCAGAACAAGGCCGAGATCCCCGAAAGTCCGATCGAAGATGCTCCGATAGAAGTAATCACCGAACAAGTGCCTGTGGAAGGCCCGAACAAAGCCAAGCTTCCCGAAGCTTCGACCAAAGAAGCTCCAAAAGAAGTGGTTCTCGAGCAGGTCATTCTGCAAGATCAGAATAAAGCCAAAATCCAGGAAAGTTCCATGCAAGGAGCTTCGAAACAAGTGATCAACGAACAGGTCAATCTGGATTTGGTTATGGACGTTGAACTAAACGTTACTCTACGTTTTGGGCAACGCCGGCTTGCCCTGCGAGAAGTTCTCGAACTAACTACCGGCTCTGTCATTGAACTTGATCGCCAGGTAGAAGAGCCCGTCGAACTTCTTCTTGAAGGCAAGATTATTGCCAGGGGCGAAGCAGTAGTGATCGACGGTAACTATGGGCTGCGCGTCACTGAAGTCATACCGGCAAATTTTAGCCCGGTAATTCATTGAGTGTCACCGACGTGCAAGCATTCGACGAAATATTAAGCTAGGAGTAAATACACACATGAGCCTGTTTCAATCGATAGCGTTGCCAGCTTGGGCAGAGAGTTTCAAGGCAGTCACCTCCACTTGTGAATACTGTCACAGGTCATTGACTTTGGGCCATCTTTCGGCTCAAAAAGCCGGAGTCAAAATGCGCGGCTGCTGGTATTGCAGCTCCTCGTGCTTTACTTCGGCAGCAGAGCTCAGACTTTCGGAACTTATGATGCCAGAGCCAGCGCAGGCCAGTCATATATCGCGTATGCCCTTGGGGCTAATCTTTGTTAGCCGCGGCTTGCTGACCAGCACGCAATTGAGAGAGGCCGTGGACGAGCAGAAAGAAACTGACGGAGAGATCGGCGAAATCCTGGTCCGGCGCGGTTTCCTCAGTGAAATGCAAGTCACCTCCGCCCGCGCAGGACAATGGGGATGCCCGGTATTCGCGGTTCCACAGCGTGTGATGCAAACAGAAATTCAGATTCCAGAGGCTCTAACAAATTTTCACTCCGCAATTCCTTTGCATTACGTTTCGGCAACAAAACGGCTGCTGGTGGGCTTTGTTCTGGGGATCGAGTATGGCCTGCTCTATGCCATCGAACAGATGACTGGATGCAAGACCCAGCCATGCTTTGTAACGCCCAGCGACTTCCAAGCCCAGATCCAATTAAGGCAGTTGGCGTTGGAGCGAAGCGGAAATGTGAATTCAGCGGTATTGGACTTCGAAAACGTCAAATCTCCCGCGGAAATGGCGAGTATTCTGTGTAGCTACGTCGTCGATCTTGAGGCGGATGAAGCCATCATATGCAGATATAGGGAGCACTTTTGGATGCGTCTGAAATGCGGTCCAAGAGATGTTGACCTCCTCTTCAGAGCCGGATGAAGCTGATTCTTCTTCAAAAGCCACCTGGAGAGCTAAGCCCGTCCACTACCGGGCTGCAAGCGATGAGGTTTCTCATCGGCACCACGATTGCGAGCGCAGAAGCTCGCCGCCCGGCACTGGAAATCGCCAGACACGGCCGCTGAAATCGTGCAACCCGAAGAACATTTCCCGTCTCTTGATTATTCCTATGCAGTGGGCCTCTTGATTCCATGAGGCTTATAACGGGCTGTCCTTTGTTCCATCTGCAGCCGTGATCCACCCCTCGTCAGATCTCCCCTTACCCTAATCAGCTCGCTCTACTGCGAGGCGAAAGATTGCGCTTCTGCTTGGATAGATTTTCTGTCTTTGCCGATAAGGAACTAGCAGAGGTGAGACAATGCTCGATCAAATGTGCGAACCGGTAATGGATCAGAGTTGGATTCCATCTTTTGCTCTGGACGACGTCCACTTCGGGGAACAAGAGAGTCCTGCACGTGAAAAAATGGACTTCTTGAATGGCGTACCAGTCATGGCTGCAACACTGCTAGGCCTGCAGATGCTTCTGCATGAGGCATTTATCGACTTGCGTAAGGTCTCGTCGCTAATCCTGAGCGATGTTGGGGCAACCCTCCAGATCTTGCGGTTAATTGGTAGGGAATATGATCTTGCCGGCGAGCGCCCTGGCCGGATGGATGACTGTATAGCTGGCCTGGATGTGGACGACTGGTTCAGCGTTTTGTCTGCAAATACGTTTGCATGCGACGATGAGCACTATGCGGCAACCGCACTTTGGAAGCACAGCCTCTTGGTAGCGCAATACGCGCAACTGGTGGCTGAATCAATCGAAGGCGTTTCCCCTGAAGACGCGTACCTGGTTGGCCTGCTTCATGAGATTCAATCAGTTCCAACAGTCCTCGGCTGGCAAAGCGGCGACTCGGCCGCCAGTACACCCAATGCCTTTTTCGCAATGGATGGAGCTCTGCCATTTTTTGTTCTTGCCGCCATGCGCAGTGTAAATGAACCATCTTCATCTTCTCCCTGGAAGCTGATCCTCACGGCCGCGCACGATCTCGCCGACGTATCGGCAGACTGAAATCAGTCGGCAATTCACGAGATCCACCGGGCATGCATCATCCATATCTGGGAGTAATATCTTTCTGCCTTAGCAATCTGTGTCTCGAGCGCTAGTGACTGGAAGCGCTGGTCTTAAGTAGATTCTCGTCCTTCCGATAAATGGATGTCGCGCGGCCCGACATGAAGAGTTTCATCTCATCGAGTTCTCATTGACCTCTCATCAGTGATGCCGGCGAATCGCAATTTGTGTATCTTCGACTCGAAAATGGGGTAAACAGACAAGAAACTCGACTCGAACTCGGTTGGCCCATGACGTGCATATCAATTGCCAGAGGCCATACCATGAACAGTGGTTACTACGCAGCCACAACAGGGCTGGTATCCCGCACTGAGGCGCTCGACACAATCGCCAATAACCTGGCGAATGTGAGCACCGCTGGCTTCCGGGCGAACCATAACGTGTTTAGTTCCATGCTGGTCTCTACAGGTGACTCCCCTCTTTCAGTTCTCAACCAGGATATGAATGATTATGGAGTACTTAGTGCTACGCAGCTGGATACTACGCAGGGCGCTCTGGTACACACAGGAAACGAGCTTGACCTCGCCATAGAGGGACCGGGTTACTTCGAAGTAAAGACTGCTTCAGGTTCTGTTTACACCCGCGGCGGAAACTTTCGCGTGTCGCCGGCAGGCCAACTGACAACGGCTGCCGGCGATCCTGTGTTGGGTGATAATAGCAAGCCCGTAACGATTGTAGGAAGCCCAGTCTCGATAAGTTCTGACGGAACGATCTCCGTAAACGGCGCCATCTCGGGACGACTGAAGATGGTCGAGTTTCCGCCTGCGACACAAATTCAAAGTGCAGGCGGCACTTACTATACGGCGCCCGTCGGCGCCGCTGTTCCCGCCACGCATTCCCAGGTATGCCAGGGTATGCTCGAGAGCTCAAACGTAAATCCTGTCACCAGCGTAATTGAGTTGATGACTGCTCAGCGTGAGGTCGAGGCCATGCGGCGCGTACTTACGATGTTCAGCACCGAGATGGACAAGACCGCGGCACAGGACCTGCCGCGCGTCAGTTGATTAGTGGTTGGATCGGTGCACAGCTAACTTCGAAAGGAATCTGATATGTTTCGTGCGCTATACACTGCCGCGAGTGGAATGACGGCACAGCAGATGAATTTGGACAACATCGCAAACAATCTGGCGAACTCCAGCACCACGGGCTTTCAGCAGCGCCAGGTGAACTTCACGGATCTTCTCTATCAGAATCAGATCATGCCAGGCGCTGCTTCAACTCAGCAGACGACTGTGACCGCTGGTTTGCAGATAGGTCTCGGAACGCGACCCTCGGAGACGGAGATCATTCAGACGCAAGGCGACTTTTCCACCACCGGCAACCCGCTGGACGTAGCGATATCCGGGGCGGGATTCTTTCAGATTCTGTTGCCCAGCGGCCAGGTAGGCTATACGCGCGACGGCTCTTTCAGCACGAATGCAGAAGGCCAGGTGGTCACCGCCGACGGCAATCCGCTGCAGCCTGCGATTACCATTCCAGCCGGTGCTCTAAGCGTCACCATCGGCAGCGACGGAACGGTCAGCGTCACCCAACCTGGCCAAACGGCAGCTACGCAGGTTGGCAATATTCAAACGGCCCTCTTCGTCAATCCCGGCGGGCTAAACGCCGTGGGCAACAATATCTACCTGGCGACCACAGCATCCGGTCAACCCGTCATTGGAACGCCCGGCGGCTCAGACGGATTGGGGACACTGCAGCAAGGCATGCTTGAACAGTCGAATGTCAGCGTCGTCAACCAGTTTGTGGCCATGATCTTGGCGCAACGGTCTTATGAGTCGAACTCCAGAGTCGTCAAGGCCGCGGATGAAATGTTGCAGCAACTGAACCAACTCGCCCAGTAGTCATCTGTGCGATGAAGCGGAAGCGGCAAAGAGGATCAATGACAACCAGATTAATCCCGATTTTGTTGATGATGGCCGTGGGCTTTCCCGGATGGGCACAGACCCAATCCCAGTCGCAACGCCGCTTTCCGCTCACTGCACATCAAGTTGCTCAGGCTCTCTCCGGCAGCGGGATTCAGACCATCGACGACCAGGTTTTGTTGCTCGCGCAGGTGGTCGCCACCGAACCCGCTCCTGTCCTGGATATCCTGTCAATCGTGCCGCTCGGTTCTCGGTCACCGGGCCAGCAGCGCGAGCTACACTCACTGGTTAAGCTGGGCTGCCGCTTGCCCAGCACATGCCTGCCTTTCTATTCCATCGTCAGCAGACCGGCTGCGCCGGGTGACAGCACACCAGTCGCACTCGGCGTCTCAGCAGTCACGAGCAACGCAACTTTGAAACCCAACACTGATATCGTGATCCGAGCCGGAGCACACGCAACCCTGGTGATGGACGACGCGCGGTCGCATGTGCAGATGAGTGTCATCACTCTTGAAAATGGCATCGCCGGCCACAGGATTCATGTCGCAAGCCCCGACCGCAAGCAGTTTTACGTCGCAGAAGTAATCAGCGCAAACCTGTTGAGAAGGAGTTTCTGAGATGCGGCCCAAGCCTGCACAACTTCGTTGGACCGCGCTGCTCGCGCTCTTCAGCATTTCTTCGGCATTTACCTTCTGCCTCTCCGAGCATAAGACAGACGAGAAGTCCACTGAGCGTCTGCGCACGCAATACATCACGCGACTGCAGGAGCATTACGTCCCGGCCTCTGACGAGCACACTGTAGGGAGCCTGTGGTCGCCCGAGAGCACTCTGGGTGACTTCTCCTCTGATTACAAGGCCCACCACCTCAACGACACTATTACAATCCAGGTTGGCGTCCAGACCACGGCTACTCAATCCGGCACGGTCGACAGCGAGCGCAGCTTCACGAGCACCTCTGCCATTACAGGTATCTTGGGCAGGGCTCCCGCTTCCACTAACCCGCTGCTTTCGGGCAATTCTTCATCGGTGCTCAAGGGACAGGGATCGACAGCGTCGAACACCCTTTTCCAAACCAACCTTACTGGTCAGGTCATTGCCGTCCTTCCCAACGGAAATTTGGTCGTGGAAGCCGGGCGCAAGATCTTCATGAACAACCAGCACGAAGATGTAATTGTGCGCGGCATGATCAGGCCCGGCGACATCGGCCCGAACAACACGGTCCTATCGACAGCTCTGAGCAATCTTGAAATTGAGATGAAGGGCAAGGGAATCATTTCTGACGGCGTGCGTAAGCCGAATCCCATTACCAGGGCTATCCTATGGCTGTTCAACTTCTGATGTGCAATTCGCGCAAACAATGTGCTGCTGGGCGCAATAGCTGGCTGCAGGGGATAGCCTTGTCCGCTGTCGTCTGGCTGCTTGCGGCGCTTTCTGCGTTTGCGGCCGATGCCGACCACAGGGTAAAAATTCGCGACTTAACGCAGATTCAAGGCGTCCGCGACAATCAACTTGTCGGTTATGGCCTCGCGATTGGTCTCAAGAATACAGGCGATTCACAGCAGACCTTTTTCACAGTTCAGACGCTGGCGAATTCGCTGCAACGGATGGGTGTGCAGATCGCGCCCGGTGTTGTCGTCGTAAAAAATGTTGCTGCCGTCTTTGTCACTGCCACACTTCCACCCTTTGCCCGCCCAGGAATGAAAATAGACGTTACCGTCTCATCGGTGGGCGACGCCAAGAGCATTCAGGGCGGGGTGCTGCTGCTGACCGCTCTCCGCGCAACCAACGGACAGGTATTTGCCGAGGCGCAAGGACCATTGGTTATTGGAGGCTACTCCGAAGGCATGGCGGGCAACTCAAAGAGCGTAAATCAGCCCACAGTCGGCAGAATTGCAGAGGGCGCAACGGTTGAACGAGATGCAGCCGTAGACTTGAGCCGCTTCCGCACTGTCTCCCTGCTGCTCCTGAACTCCGATTTCACCGCCGCGCGCGATATCGCGGACGTCATCAATAAAGACTTTGACAAGCCGATCGCTGTCGCTATCGACAGCCGACGCATCGATGTGGACGTTGCCGCCAGCGGCGCTCCCTCTGTGCCCATTCTTATCTCGCGTGTCCAAAACCTCTCCATCGAGTTTCGTTCACCGGCCAAGGTGGTGGTCAACGAGCGCACTGGAACGATCGTTATGGGGGGCGATGTCCGGCTCTCGCCAGTCTCTGTGATCCAAGGCAGTTTGACGATCAACGTAGAGACAAGGCATGTGATCGTAGAGCCGGCGCCGCATTCAAACGACAAACCTCAAGTTGTGGATGAAACAAGGACAACAGTGAACGATGCACCCGCACAATCGATCCAGCTCGAAGAAGGGGCGAACGTAGATGAACTGATTAAGGGGCTTCACGCCATTGGCGCAACCTCGCACGACATCATTTCAATCTTGCAGGCCATCAAGGCCGCAGGCGGGCTAGAAGCTGATTTGGAGGTGATCTAATGCCGGATCAATCCACAATTGGCGCCATCTCCGGAGTTGTGACCGAGCCGATCACCATCAACGCCAGTAAGCTTCTCCACCAGCCGGTCTCATCCACGGAAAATGCAAAAATTGAGAAATCGGCGAACGATTTTGAGTCCATACTCCTCGGAAGCTGGTTACAGCAGGCCGAACAAAGTTTTGGATCACTTCCCGGCGGGGACGACGAAGGTGACGCGGACTCCGGCAAAGACCAGTTCATGGGAATGGCAATGCAGTCATTGGGGACTGCGATGACCGCGGCTGGCGGCATCGGTATTGCAAAGATGATTTCGAAGCAGCTCCACAAGGCGGATGACACTCGAGCAGCAACAGCCCCGAAGTAGGGCCCGGCTCACACCGAGTAGTGATTGGAAGGAACGTAAGTCTCTTGTTGTCAACATCTTCAGTACTTGATTGAAATCTTTTCCTGGATGCGCCGATAGCAGAACCGTTGAGACAGGAGAAGTTGCCATGAAGATCGAAGTGAACACTCCACCAGTAAGCCTGCCGCCAGTTGACCAAGGCGCGAAGAAAGTTTCGACGGGGAGTCCAGTCGGCACCCAGATTTCGACCGAAGACCGGACCACGCTGAGTACCGGAACGCAATCGGTACAGTCTTTGACCACTCAGGCGATGAATTCCTCTGAGGTTCGTCAGGACAAGGTGAATGCTCTCAGCCAGGCCGTCAAGAGTGGTGAATACAAGGTTGACTCAACAGAGACTGCTAACGCTTTGATTGCGAGCGATGAAGTCTAAGTGGGCAACTAAGGCAAGTTGAAGTTCTCTTTGGCCTAGAGAAAGAGAACTTGCCCGAAGGGCTTGAACATGAGCGGTGATGCTCTCCAGTCGCGCGACGAGATCGCCGCCAGTTATCTGCAGCAATTGCAGGAATTGGCGTCTGAGATCTCTGTTGCCACGGATGCTATTGCCACCAATGCTTTGCCCCGGTTTCAAGAGAGTGTCTCGAAGCAGGAAATGCTCTGTGCCTGCCTTATAAAGTTGGCCAACTCAGTTGGTGATGGTTTAGGATCCCCCGCACAAGCTTCGTTCCCCGGCATTGACCCTGCGCTTGAAACGAAGATCCGAGCGACCAGTGGAACGATCCGCGAGCTGAATTTGCAGTACGCTGCCCTGCTCAGGCACTCCGGTAAAACGATTGCTCTCCTCGCTTCGTTGTGCAGAAGCCACACAGGTCAATTCCAGGAGGCT
>Ga0181520_10011927_pt1 | contig 11285 bp, 6 predicted proteins | sample PEATcosm2014_Bin_29_FD_132451 | JGI IMG/M metagenome (GOLD analysis project Ga0181520, IMG submission 132451) | Peatland microbial communities from MTU Mesocosm Facility, Houghton, MI, USA - PEATcosm2014_Bin02_30_metaG | ecosystem: Environmental > Terrestrial > Soil > Wetlands > Peat | place...
CCCCCAGCACCGTCCCCAATCCCGACACCATCGCCGAGTTCAAGATCCAGACCTCACAGTACGACGCGGGCTACGGCGCGATGGTTCCCAGCACCACCGTAATCACACGGGCTGGAGAGAATCAGTATCACGGCACCGCCTGGGAATTCGTGCGCAACGACATTTTCAATGCCAACGCGTTCTTCCGGGATGCCACCGGACAACCCAAACCCAATCTGAAACAAAACCAGTTCGGAGTGTCGCTGGGCGGCCCAATCCGCAAGGATAAGTGGTTCTTTTTCGGCTCCTACCAGGGAACGCGCCAGGTGAACGGCCTGGACCCCACGTCGGTGGCCACCGTGATTCTTCCGCCCCTAACCAACGACCGGTCGGCGGCGGCCGTGGCGGCCGAGTTTTGCCCAGGCAATCATCTGCTCACGAGCGGGGCGGATTCGGGCCAGCCTGACCCGAACTATCTGACCTTTGCCGGCGGGAAGCAACTGGACTGCGCAAACCAGAATACCGCCACGACCGCTGCCATCGATCCGGTGGCTCTCAACATATTGCAGGCCAAGCTGCCCAATGGCTCCTACATGATCCCGGTGCCCCAGACGATCCTCCAATCAGGCACCAATTCGGGGATGGGATTTTCGTCCTTCAGTTTCCCGTCCTATTACAACGAGGATCATTTCATTGCCAACAGCGACTATGTGGCATCACCGGTCAACACTCTGTCGTGGCGCGGCTTTTTCTCAAGAATCGACCAACTCCGATCTCTGGGAGCACCGGGTGGGGCGACGGTCACTCCGGTGATCCCGGGCGACGGCTCTCCCCAGGCGCTCCATGCGCAGGACGATGCGGTCTCCTTCAAGCTGACCTCGGTTCTCACGCCCAAGGTTGCGAATGAAGCGCGCTTTGCCTACACGCGCACCCTTCAGTATGCCCGCGGCGTCGGCATTCCCACCGCGGATTCCTTTGGCATGACCCCAGTCGATCCGATGTTTCCCCTGGCCCCGGAGGTCACCATGCTGGGCCCCATGGGAACATTCCGCTTTTTCGGCAACGGCGCCAATGATTTCTGGACGCTCACGAACACATTCGCGTGGACGGACATTCTCTCTTTGGTCCATGGAAGGCACAATGCACGGGTTGGGGGTGTTTTTCTGGTTCAATACAACGACCGGCTGGACACCGGCGCCGCACGCGGGAAACTAACGTTCGAGACTTTCGAGGATTTGCTGGTGGGTCTTAGCGCGGCTGACAATCAAAGCCCCGGCGGCCGCAGCAACATCGAAACCGTCAGAGCCAACGAAGGCGTGGGGCCGAAGGGCGAGGTTCAGTACCAATACCGGCACTTTTACGGGGCGGGATTCGCACAGGACGACTTCAAAGTCACGCCCCGGCTGGCCCTCAATGCCGGCCTGCGGTGGGAGTATATCGGCCCCTCGTCCGACGCGAAGGGCACGATCGGAAACGTCTGGCCGTCTCTCTTGAAGCAAGTGCTTATTCCGCCCACCTCGGGAACTCTCGCTGGCGATGTGGTCGCGGCGAACTACAATCCGGCGCTGGCCAATCCGTACACGGGCGAGCCGTTCGGTCCACCGCCGGCGGGGGTATTGACCGGTCCCACCCGCAGTTTCTATCAGAACAACACGCCGCTGGGGAAGTTCGCTCCCCGGGCGGGTTTTGCATGGCAGCCCTTTGGAGCCGCCGGGCGCGTGGCGGTGCGCGGCGGGTACGGCTGGTTTTACCAGGCGCCGACGTATAGCGCCAACGCGGGAAATGCTGCTCTGTTCACCGCGGCGCCGTATGCCCAAGGATTCACCAACAACGACTCGAGCAATGGCGCGTCGAATCTCGAGAAGGCATTTCCGACGACTACGCTCGGGTTTGTTCCTCGCACGTTGACCTCCCAACTCTCCGACCGCATCGCCGGTCCGGAATACAAAATTCCCCAGCTCCAGCAAGGGAACCTGAGCGTTCAAACCAAGCTGCCCAGAGCTTTCAGTCTCGACATCGGTTATGTCGGTTCGTACGGTGGCGACCTGTTGATCGGCGTGGGCCTCAACCAGCCCGTGCTGGCCAGCCCCAGCAGCCCGGCGAACTGCGGCTACACGGGATTGCCGACGGATTGCATCACCTCCGATACCGCCGTAAACGCGGAACTGCGCGTTCCGTTCGTGGGGGAAAATCCCTCGGCATTAACCGATAGCGAGTTTACAGGCGAGTCGCGGTATAACGGCCTGCAGGTGACTCTCCGCCGGCAGATGTCTCACGGGCTGAGTTTCCAATCCGCCTATACCCTGTCGAAATCCATGAACGACACTTCCATCTTTAACGACCTGAGCTACCTCTCGAGGAATTGGGCGCGCGCGTCGTTCGACCGCACGCAGCGGAGCGTTACCAACTTCGATTACCAGTTCCCCTATTCCGCACGACGTCAGGGGGCGGCAGGAAAGCTGTTGAACGGGTGGTCCACCACCGGGATCATCATTCTGCAAAGTGGATTGCCATTGACCTTAACGGACCCGAACGGAGGCAGTGTCTACGGTGAGGCCTCGCCCTCGACCGTTACCCTCTGCCCGGGTCGAATGCCCGCCGCCCTGGCCACATCCGGCAGCCTGGAAACAAAACTCGGCGATTGGATCAACACGGCGGCAGTGTGCTCTGCGCCCGCGATCGGTTCCGATGGTTCAACGGGGTATGGCAACGCCGGCCAGAGCCTCCTCGACGGGCCGCCGCAGGTTAATACCGATTTTTCACTGGGAAAGAGGACCGTGGTGGGAGGACTCAGCGAGAACGCCGAACTCGCATTCCGCGCGGAATTCTACAACTCCCTCAACCATCCGCAGTTCAGCAATCCCGGCACAACGCTGGGGACGGCAAACTTCGGCGTGATCACCCAGACCTCGGTTGCCCCGCGCCTGATCCAATTCGGATTGAAATACCTGTTTTGATGGCGAGGCCGAATGAGGATGCCAGATTGCGGGTCCACGCTTGGTTTTCCGCGACGAAAGGGCGTGGCGGCTCAAGCAAACCGCAACCTTCAACTTCAAGTCCGCGCCCCTGCTGGCGGCTTGTCATTTCTCAGCCGGAACCACAGGGAGCAGAATGTGCGACGGATGCGTGGCGTCGTGATAAATCGCGTTATCCGCCATGGCCCACCGTCGATTGTTGTTAAGCGGCTCCCCGGTGTTAGGGTTGATGTCGAAATGCGGAAAATTGCTGCTGGAAATATCCACACGGATGCGATGTCCGCGCTGGAAAACCAGCGAGGTAGGATACATCTCGATCATGATGGGATAGACCTCGCCGGGCTTCATCAAAGTGGCGTGCGCGAGCGAATCGCGATAGCGCGCCCGCAGGATGCCGTCCTCCACGTTCAGGTCGACGCCGCCGGGGAAATCGTGATTGGGAGGGTAAACGTCCACCAGCTTGGCGGTGAAGTCGGTGTCCGGGGCGCTTGACGATGCCCACAGCTTCACGATCAGCCGACCCGTCACTTCCATGTCCTTGGTGAGGGGCGGCGTTTGGTAGACCAGCACGTCGTTGCGAGCCGAGAGCGGGCGCTGATCGTCGCACAACCAGAAGTCGTTGCGGCAGCGCTGGTCGGCGGCGCCGCGGAACATCAGAATGCCCTCCGAGGAGATGTTGCCGCCAAGCGTCGGCACAGGGTGATGCGGGTCGAACAAGTAGTGAGTCGGCTCGGCGGCGCCTGCTTCGTCGCTCGCTGGCTTCGAGGGCGAAAGGCTGCCGTCAGCATGGAGATAGTATGGCGTGCTCACGGCGCGCGCCAACGGCCATTCGTTCTCGTTGCGCCAATGCCCGCCCACAAAAAGGCGGCCTTCCGGGGTCTTGTGGGCGTCCCCGCCGCCCATCACGAAAATGCGCACGGGGGACTCGCGGTCAACGCCGTTGTCGATGCGCTTCAACCAACGGTCAAACCAGCGCTGATGGAAGGCCATGAGATCGAGCTTGGCCTCGGGACCAAACTCTGCCTCGCCGGCAGTCGTCGCTTGCTGGCCGCCGTGCGTCCACGGGCCCATGATCAGGCGGATCGGTCCTTTCTTGTTTTTCGCCAGGGTCACGTAATTGAGATTGGAGGTCATCAGGTCCCAGGAGTCATACCAGCCGCCGACCAGGTAAACCGGGACGTCTTTGTACTCGGCCACGTGCTCCACCACATCGACGCCGCAATTCTTCCAGAAGTCGTCATAGTCGCCGTGACTCATCGCTTCCACCAGCCAGGATTCGTAATCGGGAGCGAGTCTGAGCGGCGTCAGGCCGGCGCGCAGCGGCAGAGCGCGCGCGTATTCGCGAACTTGCTTCGCGAGCTCGGTAAGCTGGTCCCGCGCGGCGGGGTCGCGCGCGGGGAGGGGGCCGCCGTTGGGAACGCCCAAGGTGAAGATCCAATTCAGCCAGCGCAGCTCGAAGGCTCCATCGTGGCGAACGCCGTAGTGTCCGTAATCCGACATCGCATCGATAGGCACCATGGCCTTCAGGTAGGGCGGATTGGCGAGGGCAAGAGCGTGCTGAGTCCCACCGGGGTAGGACGTGCCGACCGTGCCAATGCCGCCGTCCGACCACGCTTGCTCGCCAATCCACTTGGTGGTGTCGAATCCGTCGCTGCCATCGTCTCTGTCGGGACGCCAGCGGCCTTCCGAGGCGTAGCGGCCACGCACGTCCTGTGTGACCACCACGTAGCCGCGCGGCACGAAGTAGATCGGCCAGTACTCGGAGTGGTCCTTGTCGTAAGGAGTGCGCTCGAGGATCACCGGAAACTTGCCGGAGGCGGGAATGCCATTGACCCCGGGGCGGTAAACATTGGTGGCCAATCGCACACCGTCGCGCGTGGTTACCATCACGTTCTGCGACAGGATGATTCCATAGGGTGTATCACCTTGCGCCCGTGCCGGGGTGGAGGGAACCGAGAGCGCCAGGACAAGGATTGCAGCAGTGTGATAGAGAAAACGATAAAGCGGAGGTGTCCGTTGTCCTCCATCCGTTGTCCGCTGCATGAAGGATACCGGCCGATGCTCCCCGAGTCTTCTTGGGGGAGACGACGGACAAATGATAACGGACAACGGACGTCCTGCACCCTGTTCCTGAGCCATGACTCACTCCATCTTGTTAACGGTGGATGGATTATATCAAAATCTGTGACGCGTGCTGGCAGTCAGCGGCGGTTTGATACGCCACCCTTAGTTTGTTAATATTTCGACATGGCAAAGTGCGAGCTCCTTGCTTTCCTTCTGTGCGAGAATGCGACTAAAGCCGGAGATGGAAAAGTAACCCTACATCGTCTGTTTGATCGGATCATCACTCCCCGCACCCCAAGGGAAGTCAAGCTCTTTTTCGTTTTCTACAAGGTCATTGTAAAAGAATCATGTACGATTGCACTGAGAGTGGTTGACCCCACGGGTCAAGAGATTTCTGGTAATTGGCGTGATCCACTCTCGCAAACTGGCCCGACTCAGACCATATGGGCGCTCACGAGCGCCCTTTTTCAGCGGTCGGGAAGCTACGCCCTTGAGCTGAGGCAAGAGGCAGCCGGTTCAGAGCCGCTCTCGCTTGCAAGAATGATTCTAGTCGTTGACGAACGGGGAGATTAGATCCCGATGGGTACCGAGATCCTCACAATCGATGGCACTCACTCGTTGGGGCTTTGGCAAGTTCTTGAGGAACCGCAACGACAGGTCGATAAAATAGCCGACACTTCGTTCCCCAGCGATCGCCCTGCGGCGGCATTAGTGCTTGATGAGTTCGTACGCCTCCTGAGGGACAATTCCAAAGTGTGGGCGGTTTACGGCACGGAGGATCCATCGGGGATTAGAATTTGGACATACATCGATTCCACCGACAGAAATGACCGCTCGCTGGTTTACGAAGCCGAATGGCAACTGCTCAAGCTGTTCCCGGAAGTAGGCTTTGACTTCAATACAGCAATGGTCCCCGCCGGACACGAGCAGTTTGACGATCGCAAGAAAGTGTACCTTTATAGGCGTTAGCAATGGCCACTCCCTCAGAGCACCGTTCCAAGGCACTTCACAACGAGGCCTTGCTCGACGCTCACAAATTGGCGGAAGGGAAATTCGCGGGTTGGGCTATCACTATTTTGTTTTATAGCGCTTTGCACTGGATGCGAGCATTGGCAGCCCAGGAGGGTTTTCAAATTAAGCGCTATTCGGGAAGCGACAGCGAAAAGCTGGCTCTTCAGCAAATACCATTGTTCCGACAGACCCCGCAGCCATTTAGTTGGTACCGTTCACTTAAAGACGCATCGCAAGATGCGAGGTACGAGATGATGCAATTCTCCAGCGCTGACTTCCGGGACCTTAAGAAGCAATTTTTTGATCCCTTCAAGGCCTTCATCATGGCAAATCTTCGGATCTGAATCACGCTCTCCACAGGGACAACTGACGACTGACAGCCTCCATGCTCCGGAACCGATTGAACCGAGGGGTCGCGATGCATCTCCCAAAACCAAAAAGTACTCGGCTTGCCTTGCTCGTGTTGGTGTCTATGGCCGGGGCTGGCATTTGTCGCATCGGCCGCGTCGTCTCCGGGTTTCCACAGGCAGGCGGAGACCCGGAAGTCTCGGCGCTTGAGGACAGCTTTCGCCATCCTCCAGAAGACTCCAAGATCATGGTTCGATGGTGGTGGTTTGGTCCAGCGGTGACCACCGCGGAACTCGACCGCGAATTGCACCAGATGAAGGATGCCGGCATCGGAGGATTTGAAGTCCAGCCGGTATACCCCCTTACGCTCGATGATCCCAGCAAGGGCCTCGTGAATCTTCGATATCTCTCTCCCGCATTTCTCGCGGCGGTCAGTTCAACGGCACGCACGGCGCACGAGCTCGGCCTGCGCATGGACGTGACCATGGGCAGCGGCTGGCCGTACGGTGGACCCCACATCACGCCGGAACTGGCAGCGGAAGGATTACACTGCCTGCGAATCCCGATCAAGGAAGGCGTCACGTCGATTCCCGGCCCGCCATTGCGCGAGGGCCAGAGATTTCTCGCGGCGTTTGTGGCCTCGGGAGACGCGAAACATTTCGACGCGAGTTCCGCGCAGCAAGTTACTCCCCAGCAGGATGGAAACTTCGAGCTTGCTGCTTCAACCGCCGGTCCGCGCGTCCTGCTGTTCTTTGTGGCGGAGTTGACCGGGCAGCAAGTGAAGCGCGCCGCGGTAGGGGCGGAAGGCAACGTTCTTGACCATTACAGCCGTGCGGCGATGCAAAAACATTTGGAGGCCGTCGGTGCTCCGCTGGAAGCTGCGGGCGGTGGAAATATCCGCGCCATGTTCTGCGATAGCCTGGAGGTCTACGACTCCAACTGGACCGCGGGTTTTTTGGAAGAGTTCCAACACCGGCGCGGCTATGATTTGGCGCCTCGCCTCCCCGCGCTCATTGCCGACAGCGGATCCGAGGCCGTTCATCATGACTGGGGCCAAACGCTGACCGAGTTGTTGGACCAAAATTTCCTTGCGCCCTTTCAGGCCTGGTGCCACCAGCACCATGTTCTGGCAAGAGTGCAGGCCTATGGCCAGCCGCCGGCGCAGCTTTCGAGCTATCGGTACATCGATCTGCCGGAAGGCGAGCAAGGGGATGAAGCGGGCCACTGGAACCACTTCACGGCTTCGCGTTGGGCGTCGTCGGCCGGACACCTTTATGGCGCGCCGGTGATTTCGGCCGAGGCTTGGACGTGGATTCACTGGCTTCCGTTCCGCGCCACGCCGCTTGATTTCAAGGCCACGGCGGACGAATATTTTCTGGAGGGAGTCAATCAGTTCGTCGCACACGGGTATCCCTATTCGCCGCCAGGTGTGCCGGAGCCCGGCTGGCATTTCTACGCCGCCGGGGCGCTCGGCCCGCATAATCCCTGGTGGTTCGCCATGCCGGACCTCGCGACCTATTTGCAGCGCGGCAGCTTCATACTGCGCCAGGGCCGGCCCGCCAACGACATTGCAGTTTATCTTCCCACCCACGACGCTTGGGCGCATTTACCTGTCGGCGAGGTGAATTTGTGGGAGTCGATCTGGAAGAGGCTTGGCCCAAACCTTCTGCCCAGCGTGCTAGAGGCCGGATACAATTTGGATTTTTTCGACGATGAAACCTTGGCGCAGCAGGGACGCGTGGAAAAGGGCAGGCTGATTTTCGCGGGCCAGGAATTCTCCGTCGTGGTTTTGCCGGGAATCGAACGCATCCCGCCCGCGACGCTGGCCAAGCTTGGTGAATTTGCCCAAAGCGGCGGGGTTTTGATGGCCACGCGGCGCCTGCCTTCCCTCGGGCCGGGCTTTCTCCATCAGGATACGGAGAGTGCAGAGGTAGCGCGGCAAGTAGAAGACCTTTTCAAGAAGGACACCGCCCCAGGGCACTTCGCTGCCGATGAGAATAAACTCCTCGAAGATGAATTAGTCGGCCTCTACCCCCCTGACGTTTCCATTTCTCCCAGGTCGCGAGATGTGGGTTTCATTCACCGCCATACGGACACCTCGGAGATTTATTTCATCGCCAACACCTCAAATCGGCGCTTTGTGAGCTTAGCCACTTTCCGCGTCAAGCGGCAAAACGCGGAATGGTGGGACCTCTTCACGGGTGAGGGGACCGCAGCGGAAACCTCGACGGGTTCCGAGGGTGGCACTGTCTTGAAACTTGATATGGAACCTTACGGCTCGCGGCTCGTGGTCTTTAGCGACCGGCAAGCGCCGCAAGCTCCGGCCGCGGTGGCGGTTCAACTTCCCGAATCTGTTGACCTCAGTCGCGGATGGCAAGTCACATTTGAAGGTGCCGGAAGAGAAGTTTCCATGGATATGCTGCGTTCCTGGACTGAACTCCCCGGCATGCAATATTTCTCCGGACGCGCGACGTACCGAAAAAAGTTCGTCGCTCCTGCCGAATTCCTCGCGAATGGAGTCCGGGCGGATTTGAACTTCGGTGAGGGGACTTCCCTTCCAGTTAAGCAAAATGCTTACTTCCAGGCGTGGCTTGACGGTCCGGTGCGCGAAGCGGCGCAAGTCGATGTGAATGGCCAGCGTGTGGGAAGGGTCTGGCATCCGCCCTACGAAATCGAAGTGACACGATTTCTGCGCGCCGGCGAAAACGAGTTGCGAATTGTGGTGGGCAATCTCGCGGTCAACGAAATGGCAGCCAGCCCCTTGCCGAATCGAGCAGAGCTCACTGCGCGCTACGGCGAAAGGTTCCGGGATCAAGGGAATAATTTGGTCGAGGCGGTCCCGTCGGGGCTAACAGGCCCCATCCGGCTAATCGCGCGCGGCCAGACTGGGGCCGTTCGCGTTGCCCGTTAACTTGCCGAACACCAGCAGGGATGGGTCGTTTCCGCATTTCATCCAGGAGGACAACACCATGTCTCAAACACCAGCACTTCGCACTTTTCAAGTTGACCGTGCCGTTGTTGAAGTCTACCCGTCCAAGTCTGAGGCGGGTAAGGCAGCGGCTTTGAGGGCCTCTGCAATTCTGAAAGCCGCGATTTCGAAGGATGGTCGCGCACGCCTGATCCTAGCGACTGGCAATTCCCAGGAAGACCTCGTAGCCGCGCTGGTACAAGTACCCGACCTCGACTGGTCGCGCCTCGAGGTTTTTCACATGGATGAATATGTCAACCTGCCCGAGACCGATCGGGGTTGTCTGAAACGGTGGTTCAACTCCCATTTTGTGGAGGTCGTTCACCCCGGCATCGTTCATTACCTTGATGGGAACCCCCCCGACCTCGATGCCGAATGCCGCCGCTATGAGCGATTATTGCGGGCGGCGCCGATCACTTTGTGCCAGTTGGGGATTGGCGAGAATGGTCACATTGCTTTCAACGATCCTCACGTCGCCGACTTCGCGGACCCACTAAACATCAGGCGCGTAACCCTCGACGAGCGTTGCCGGCGGCAGCAGGCGGGCGAGGGGCATTTCGCGAATTTTGAGAGCGTTCCCGCTGAAGCCCTCACCCTGACGTGTCCGATGCTCATGAGCTCCGAAAACCTGATCTGTTGCGTTCCGGAAGGCCGCAAAGCGGAAGCCGTTAGGAACGCGATTGAGGGACCGGTCACAACTCGATGCCCTGGCTCGGTCGTGCGAACGCATCCGCATGCGACCATTTACCTTGACGCGGATTCCGCGTCGCTGCTCGATTCCTGAATTTTGCGAGCGATACCTGTTTCCCATATAATGTCAGTTGGTCGGCCGTATTCAAGAAAGTACAGCACGGACCTGATTTGCGAAGGTCCGCGGCTATTCCTTGCCCATCGGGGATGAGCTGCGGACCATCAAACCAGGCCCGGATTAAATCAATCGCGGTGGAAGAAACAAACAACTTGCGATCGACGCCGGTTTCGCCGGGGAGCGGGATCGCTCCTTCATCCGGTGGAGGCCTGTCCATGCCCGCGAGGCGGAGTCAGGGATGGGGCTCACCGCGCAATACAGCGATTGTGATCGTACCGATTCTCCTGGTTTTGATTACCTTCCTCTTCTGGTATCAGACTTGGTTTGGGCGGGCGCTCTCCGACCAGGAGATGGCGCAGGTTCTCGCCGACACTTCGGTGCCGCACAAGACGCAACACGCCGTTGCGCAGCTTTCCGACCGGATCGCGCGGGGCGATCCGACCGTCAAACGTTGGTATCCAGAACTGCTGGCCTTGGCGCAGAATAAGGAATCGCAATTGCGCCTGGAAGCCGCGTGGGCAATGGGTCAGGATAATCACTCCGAGGAGTTTCACCAGGCGCTGCGGAAGCTGGTTGACGATCCGGTGCCCATGGTTCGCTGGAATGCCTCGCTGGCTCTGGTGCGATTTGGCGACGGGGCAGGCGAACCGCAATTGCGGGCCATGATGCAACCCTTCACCCTCGATGCCTCGGATGCGGGCACCATCAAGTTCCGGATGAAGGAGCAGGACGACGTTCGCAATGGCAGCATCATCGCTCGCATCCGACCGGCGGAGAGCGAACAGCAACGGGATGTTGTATCGCCGGTGGGGGGAACAGTCGCCCGTCTAATCGTGAAGGATGGGGCAACCGTGGCGGCAGGTGACGCGGTGGCGGTGATCGACCCCGACGAAGGCCAAGTGGTGGAGTCCCTGCGCGCGCTCTATTTGGTGGGCCAACCGCAGGATCTGGATGACGTGGAGCGCTTCGCCCGCGGAGTACCCAATATGTCGGAGCGAGTACGCGACCAAGCGGAAGCTACCGACCGCGCCATTCGGGAACGGAAAGCAAAAGGAACAAGCTGAGGTGCGTGCCCGGCGTTAGACCGAAAACTTGATTCCGAGGTGCGTTTCGACTTCTTCTGTCGGCACCA
>Ga0181520_10011928_pt1 | contig 11285 bp, 9 predicted proteins | sample PEATcosm2014_Bin_29_FD_132451 | JGI IMG/M metagenome (GOLD analysis project Ga0181520, IMG submission 132451) | Peatland microbial communities from MTU Mesocosm Facility, Houghton, MI, USA - PEATcosm2014_Bin02_30_metaG | ecosystem: Environmental > Terrestrial > Soil > Wetlands > Peat | place...
CCGAGGCCCTCATGGGAATGAATCTGATCGCTGCGTCGGTCCGCGGCGCCGTAGGCATGGGTCCGATCCACGAGCCCAGCGAAGAGGAACTCGCCGCTATGTGGCAGGCGCTTCCAGCATCGGAGTTCCCGCTCCTGGCCGAAGGGTTGTCCTCTTCCCGCCGCTCCTTCGAAGAGATCTTCGACTTCGGCATCCGCGCACTCACCCGCGGCCTGCTGGGCGAAGCCGCGCTCCGACCCGGCCCTTCCTCCCGTAGGGAGGGCAGAAAATAGCCCAGGGCGTCAGCCCTGGGAACCTGGACCAATCCTCCGGAAAATAAAGTACGCGGCGAAGCCTCGATGAGACCCTCACACTCACGCTCGCCCCGACCCCTGACCCCTAACCACTAACCACCGCGAGGTGGGGATGGTGCGTGGGTCGGGCGTGAGATGGGCGTTTACCAGTACGAATCCACAGAGGCGTATCTAAACCGCATTCAATGAGTGCTTTGGGCTCTCATTGTTTTTCGAGAGCGGCCGTCGGGGATTGCTTGCGGGGCAGGCGACTTCCGGGACAAAAGTTGCCGTGTAGAACGTAGCCATTGATCTTATGCAACTTGCTTTGTTGTGGGGTCTCTTTGTCGCTGACTGCCGCTCGGTGATTTGCATACACAGGTGAAGATAATTGTACTCACGGGTGCTCAAAGTCATTCTTTGGCAAGCTGTTCAGTGAAGGTTGGGATAGGTCCGGTACGCCACAAGCGTTGTGCTGAGCGGAGTGCCCTTCACCTGCGATGCTTTCAGCAGCACTTCAAAGTACGGGAGCTTGGTTGCGTGGAGCATCTTATGGAAGTTGGATAGCTGGTCTTCTGAAAGTAAAAAGTCTCCGGCCGCTTCTGTGGCCTCAGAACCTGTGCCCTCGATCAGCAGAACGCTGCCATTTTGATTTGAATTAGGCAGGTAAGCCACTGTGCAATATCCCACAGAGCCAGTAGGAATGTAAGTGCTCTGTTCGCCGGCGGCGGGTGCGCGATCGGTGATGAAGGTAGGGGCGCCGTTTTTGAGGGTCGCAGTGAATGTCAAACGGCTCTCGAACAGCTCATCCCAGGGATTGGCGATGGGGCTGCCAATCAGAATCACGTTGTCCTGTTTGAGAAGAGATGCCATGTATTCTCGCGCGTAATACAAATGGATGTGCTGGCCGAGGGGGTCAAGCCCCAAGATGCGCCGGGCCAACCGGAAGTCGCTCGAACTTTCCAGATTCTTGGCAGCGATCAGGTTCAACGCATCGCGCATGTCCGGGCTCAGGTCCTGGGTCTGTAGCTGGTTGACGTAGCTGCGGCTCAGATAGTCCTGGAATGAGAATGACTTCTTGCTGATGAGCTGAACGAGCGAAAAGGACGAATCGGCCATGACGACATCGGTGTCCGGACGAACATCGAAAATTCCGGACCAGAATGCCGAAACCGCGGGCTCGTAGCGCCACGGGTAAAACGAACGTTGCATCGCGTCCATCGATTGTCGCGCGGCGCGGTTCTGGATCCACAAAGCTACGCAGGCGATGCCTTGCTCCAGCGCCTTCACGACCACATACAGACGGTGGTGGGCCGCTACAAGGGGAAGATCAACAGTTGGGATGTCGTCAACGAAGCCTTGAACGAGGACGGAACTCTGCGTCAGTCGCTCTGGATGAAGATCATCGGAGAAGACTACATCGTCAAGGCATTTCAGTTTGCACACGATGCGGATCCCACCGCTCAATTGAACTACAACGACTACAACCTTGAGACTCCAGCTAAGCGCAAGGGCGCAATCGCACTAGTGAAGAGGCTGCAGTCGGCTGGCGTTCCGATCGCAGTAGTCGGCAACCAGGGACACCTGCACCTGGACGGAGCGTCGGCTGCAAACGAAGAATCCACCATCACGGATCTGGCGGCAAGCGGCGTCAAGGTCGCAATCACAGAACTCGACATCGATGTGCTGCCATCAGCGTGGGGACACACCGCGGATGTTTCGCTCAAGGTTGAAGACACTGCCAGGCTCAATCCCTATCCAAACGGCCTGCCCGACAATGTCCAGCAGGCTCTGACAAGGCGCTATGCTGAGCTCTTCGCTGTTTATTGGAAACATCGCGATGTGGTCAACCGTGTGACGCTGTGGGGCCTCACCGACGCACAATCGTGGCTTAGTAACTGGCCTATCAGGGGACGAACATCCTACCCTCTGCTCTTTGACCGCAATGGCCAGCCAAAGCCGGCATTCCAGGCTGTGCTCATGACAGCTACGAATTGACTTTCCCTCGCCTGAATCGGTCCCCGGGAATTTTGTTTGGTCGAAAGTCGATATCAGCTCAAAGCGCTCATTGGGTCATTCAAGTCAACCGGTGTTCTCAGCAAGTGACCGAAAAACCGGCTATCCGGAAATCTGGTTAGATCCGGATAGATCCTGATAAACGCCCCAGGCTCCCGGAGCCTTCTCGGACCCCAACCTGGCGGGAGGGCACGAGATTCCAGTCGCCATGCCGACTTCCCGTTACCTAACAGCAAAATAGGTACATCACTCATCTACAAATGGCGCCGAGCAGATCAGCGCGTGGGCTGCGTTGGCGGTTCTCGTCCTGCAGTTGCCTCATCTCGCGGACCTGATCTGATTCCAGGCCCACATACTGCTTGTTCCAGCGGTAGAACGTCTGTTCGCTGATCCCCACCTTGCGGATCAGCTCCGCTACCGGCACTCCGACCTCGGCCTGCTTGAGTACCCCAACGATCTGCTCCACAGAAAACCGTTTCTTCTTCATGGTCAAATCCTTCCGCCCTAGAGGGCACGGTTATGGCCGAAGACTAACATTTACCGTGGTCCAAAATATCCGGGGCCCATCACTATGAAAATTGGTTATCGGGAAGAATGGACAAGCATGATGCAATTCGCAAGGCGGAACTCAACGAGCGGAAGATCGTTGAGCAGAGATACGGAAAGGACTTGCCCTATTATTGGGGCGCATTTGTGTTGATCGGATATTGAAGCTCTCGGCGTGAAGCAGCGAGCCAAAATGGTCGCCAGACGCCTATCTCATCGCCTGAGCTTAGCCTGTCTTCCTTTAAAACAACTCTCCTACCTATTATCGTTGGCCACCCAGCCCGTCTCCCTCCAACAACACCTGGTTCTGGAAGGTTGAAACAGCCAAAATCGGCGCCGTAGAATCAGGCACTTGCGACGCACGATTCCGGCAGGTTTTTGGAACGCCCCTGTAGCGCACGGCAGGCCGTGCCATATTCATCGGGAGCCAGTTGATGCGGCTCTCGTAACTTCCGCGCCCACAAAGATAGTTGATTCCTTACCAAAGAGTACATTTTCTGGGCACGCGCGGCCGCATCGAGATTGAAATTCCTTTCAACGCGCCCATCGATCGGCCCACGCGCCTCTTTGTCGATGCGACCGCATCAATACTCTCGACCTGCCACAGGACGCACGACTGCTACCAGAGATTGCGAAGAGCATTGAAGCAGCAATGCAGACGGGCAAGACAACGGCAGTTCGAGTCGCATGTGCCGAGTTCCTTGCAACTGCCGCTGACTTCTATGAAGTCCCAAAGTGCGCCGTCCGAGTACTCGCAGCACGACCACTAAAAGGGCGCGAATGGACGTACGAACTATTCGGTGACTACGACCCCGCGACGATGCTCATACGGTTGTGGATGCGGACCGCGAGGAAGAAAGAGGTCACATCGTTTGGGACATTCCTGAGCACGCTGTGCCACGAGTTCTGTCACCATCTCGATTACGACTTGTTCAAGTTCAGCGATTCGTGGCACACGAGGGGATTCTACGAACGCACTGCCGTTCTCTATCACCATGCGCGAGCGACGCCGTACAAGAGGCTTTTCTGGGTTTCCATGGCCGGAGGACGTTGGCGGATTGACTGGCCTAGGACGAATAGGGGTGAGTGAAGGATTCACGGCCACCGACCGTATTTGCCCATGAGTTCGCCTTGCGCCTTCATTTCCGGCTCCATGTCACCCTTCTTCGCTCCGCCTTCAGGCCGATTTACGTTAGCATCTTTATGAACCTGCACGTGGGATTGGCGATGACCTGGTCGTAATGAGCCGCCCCATCAAGCCAATTTCAGCCGAGGACACAATCGATCCGGGGTCCTACTCAGCGAAACCGAACCCAAGGTCCGCTGGATCGCAAAGAATGTGTGGGCGGCCTCTCAGAAGGAAGCGACAAGACTCGCCTCTCGAAAAGGGAGCCAGATTTGGCCGAAAAATCGAATCTGCACCGCAATGGCTACAATCGAGGTGCAAGTTGCTCATCTTGGTAAAAAACAGCCAAGGACTTGGCGGCCATTGAGCCGCTTCTTGAGAAAGCGCGGACGGATGGGCGTGGTTGCCATTATGGTTGCCAATAAGCTGCCAAAAGGGGCTAAAACCACCCCTTTTGGCAACCAGAATCCGACGGAAATACCTTGCTTTATCAGCGGGTTACGAGTTGCTGTCAAAACTGCAAAACCTTTATGCGCCGGTTCGATCCCGGCCCGCGCCTCCAACTCCTGCACCGCTCGCACCTCCGCCCACCTTCCACACTTCATGCAAAGCAATCCCGGGTCCGGCATTTGCCCGGATGGAAAGAGGATGCGCGATGACTGAAATCGCCGAAAAGGATTTGCACCAGCAATTTGCCAGCGACAACTACGCGGGAATTTGTCCAGAGGCTTGGGCTGCGATGGAAGCCGCCAACCGCGGGCACGTCACGTCGTATGGCGACGATCCGTGGACAGTTAAAGCCGCCGATGCCTTCCGCAGCCTTTTTGAAACGGACTGCGAGGTGTACTTCGTCTTCAATGGCACCGCGGCCAATTCGCTGGCGCTGGCGTCGCTCTGCCAGTCGTATCACAGCGTCATCTGCTCTGACCAGTCGCACGTGGAGACGGACGAGTGCGGCGCGCCCGAGTTCTTTTCCAACGGGTCGAAGCTGCTGGTAGCAACCAGCGCTGACGGCAAGCTGACTCCCGCGTCGATTCGCGAGCTGGCCACCAAGCGCCACGACATTCACTATCCCAAGCCGCGCGCCGTCACGATTACGCAGTCGACTGAGACGGGGCGCGTGTACCCGCTCAAGGAACTGGGCGCGATTGCCGAGGAGTGCCGGGCGCTGGGACTCTCGCTGCACATGGACGGGGCGCGCTTTGCCAACGCCTGCGCGAGCCTCGGCTGCTCGCCGGCAGAGATGACGTGGAAGCGCGGCGTGGATGTGCTTTGCTTCGGCGGCGCCAAGAACGGCATGGCGCTGGGAGAAGCGGTGCTGTTTTTCGATCGCGCCCTGGCTACGGATTTCGATTACCGTTGCAAGCAGGCAGGTCAACTGGCGTCGAAGATGCGGTTTCTCTCGGCGCCGTGGGTGGGAATGCTCGAGAGCGGCGCGTGGCTGCGCAACGCCGAACATGCCAACCGCTGTGCGCAGCAGTTTGCTCTGCTGATTGCATCCATCCCCGGCGTCAAGCTGGCGCAGCCGGTTGAGGCCAACGCGGTGTTTATCGAAGCCTCGGAGGAGATCCTCAGCGCGCTGAGGGCGCGGGGCTGGAATTTCTACACCTTCATTGGCGGAGCCGCGCGCTTCATGTTCTCGTGGGACACCGATCCCCGGCGCATGGAGGCGCTGAGTCACGATCTGTTCGCGTGCGCCACGGCAGCAAAGCCCGCTTAACGCGTCCGGGGGTGCCCGTCTTCTTGCTCCCTTGCTCCCTCGCTCCCTTGCTCCCCCGGTTTTTTACCGCTCCACCGCTTCCCACTGCCCCGAGTTCCCAGAGCGGAAGATGGCTTCAATAACGGCCATGTTGGCGATGGAATCTTCAAGCGGAACCGGAACCTCGGTGTTTTCAAAAATCGCGCGCGCGAATGCGTCCCCTTGCAGCGTGTACTGATCCGCTGTGGGGAAGGTCTCCGTGGCGATATCGCTGAAACTCAGGTCGCCGGTCGCATCGACAAAGAGGCGCGTGGGCCGATCGCTGGGCGCGTTGAAGGGAATTTCAAGCTCGATGCGGCCGCGTGTGCCCAGAAAATGCACTCTCTGGTACGGAATCAATTGCGTGCTGCAGGTGAAGATGGCCTGGCCGGAGGGAAAGTCGAGGATCGCCGAGGCCAGGCGGTCGGTACCCATCTTCGGATCGCGATCGACAAGCGCGACCACGCGCCGCGGCTCTTGTTTGAAGGCGAAGCGCGAAGCCTGAATGCAGTAGCAACCGATGTCGTATACCCCGCCGCCGCCCGTCTCCACGCTGTTGCGGATGTCGCCTGGGTTCACGTTGAAGTAGCTGAAAAGCGCGTTCACGGCGCGCAGCTCGCCGATGCGGCCCTCGCCGAGAAGCTGGCGCACGCGCAGCCATTGCTGGGTGCTGCGAATCATGAACGCCTCGCAGATTTTTACTCCGGTGCGAGCACGCACATCGAGCAGGGTTTTGGCTTCGGCCACGGTCATGCTGAGCGGTTTTTCGCACAGCACATGCTTGCCGGCCTCGGCGGCCTTCACCGTCAAAGGCACGTGCAGCTGATTGGGCAGCGGATTGTAAATGGCGTCGATGTTGGGATCGGCGAGTAATTCTTCATAAGAACCGTACGCCGTGGGAATGCCCAGCGAAACGGCCGCCTCGCGCGCTTTATTTTGGTCGCGTGAGGCGATGGCGGCGACTGTGGTCAGCTCGCCCTGCTGCATGCCAGGGATCACTTTTTTCAGGCCGATGTTGGCGGTGCTGAGCACACCGAAGCGAAGCTTTTTAGACATAGGTGCATGATACAGCCGCGTGCGCAGGCTTCGCGGATCAGGCGCCGGCAGCGGGTGCGCGTGCCCCATCATAAACGCGCACTCTGCGTTTAGGGTGGGATAGCACGAATCTCAACCCGCTTTTCGTGACCCAGGCTAATCAGCCACGAACCCCAGCCATCTCTAGCGCATCGGCTGCATTCGCGGCCACGCGCACCAGTTCCCGGTTGCGCGCTTCAATGAAGCCATTGGTCACGGCGGTATCGAGAAAAGCCAGCAGGCCGTCCCAGTAATTGGCCGTGTTGATGAGGATGCAAGGCTTCGCATGCAGGCCGATCTGCGCCCAGGTGAGGGCTTCGAGCAACTCGTCGAGTGTGCCGTAGCCGCCGGGCAGCACCAGGATGGCATCTGCGAGCTCATGAATGCGGGCTTTGCGCTCGTGCATGGTCAGTACCAGCTCGAGCGAAGTGAGGCGTGTGTGCGCAATCTCGCGGCCGTTGAGCGCCTCGGGCAACACGCCGATCACCTCAGCGCCCTCGTCCAGGGCCGCGTCGGCCAGAACGCCCATCAGTCCGCGGCTGGCTCCGCCATACACCAGGCCCAGGCCGGCCTTGCCGATAGCGGCGCCCAGCGCCGCAGCTTCCGCGCGAAAGGCAGGGTTCGATCCGAAAGCCGATCCACAAAAAACGGCCACGCGGCGCAGAGGGCGGGATGAATGGGTCATGATGTTTCCAGAATAGCGGCACGGAGAGGGTGGGGCGCAGCGCAATGGCCGTGGCCCGCGAGAATTGATTCTTGCGCAACCTGCTCTATCCGTGTGATACAGTCCCTGCCATGACGACATGGATTGAACGTACCGCGCGACAGAAGTCGATTGGCCAGGTTGCACTCTTCCTCGTGGTGACGGCCATCGTAGTGTGGATCTGCGCCGCGAACAGCGCCTACCTGAAGGTGTTCTTCAAGGGGCCTCCGCCGGCAACCGTAGCCGATCTGGATGCAGCTCAAAATGCGGACAGCAGCAATCAGCCCATTGCCACGCCCTACGTGACCGTCACCGGCGACAAGTTGTTGAACGCGGGCGTCGAGGAGGTGACGACCACCGACGGCGTCATCAAGAACGTGTCGGCGGGCTTTTATGCGCTGCGCGTGGGCGACCGCATTCTGATTGTGAAGAGCGGGAAGACGCCTTCGACAACGGTGGGCGGGGAGCTGGGATCGATGCCCTTCGACTTGAAGTCGGAACTGTTTCCCCCGGGCACCGACCCGGCCGACGAGGCCGTGTTTTATCCTCTGCTGCTGGATGCGACCTACCGCGAATCGGGATATGCGGGAGCCTTCTGGGCACTACTGGCCGAGGGGCTCTTCGGGTTCTTTGGCTTTCGCTCGTGGCGCCGACTCTCAGGACAGGTCGAGCATCCGGCCATAACCCGCGCCAAGGCGTGGGGCGACTTGGCGGTGACCTCAGCCGAAGTGGAGCGCGAGCTGGAGATGGCCGTGAAAGTCAAGGGCGGCGGCTGGACTCTGACGCAGAACTACGCCGTGAAGAACGCGCGGTTGAGTTTCGACCTGTTCCGGCTGGACAACCTGGTGTGGGTGTACAAGAAGGCGACCAAGCGCCGCGTGAATTTCATTATTCCGGCGGGAACCACGTACGCTGCGCAGCTGAACTTCAGCGATGGCCAGGCCGAGGTGGTCGGCAAACAGAAAAAAGTGGACGAACTGCTCGCGATGGCGAGCGAGAGGGCGCCGTGGGCGGTGAAAGGGCACAGCGACGACCTGGCAAAGTTTTATAAGAGTTCGCGCAATAGCTTCGTGGCTGAAGTGATGAAGCGCAAGAGCGAGATGCACCATTAACGAAAGGAGGGTGGCGCGGCGCGGCCGAGAAAGCCGGGACAGGTTGGGCTTTTCAAGGCCAGGCGTCTGTGTCATGCTTGCGTGCATGGGAAATAAGGACAAAGGCAAAAAAGAAGTCAAGAAGGCTCCCAAGCCGAAGCCGAAACCGGAACCCTCGAAGCGTGAAATCTTCACGCCTCCACCGCCAAAGTAGGCGGCGGTTCGAAAGTGCCGGCTTCGCTCGACATCGCTCGTCTTCATGGTGCGCGATGGATGAGGTGAGGATTGTGCCAGGGAGCTGAAGTCCTCCCTCAGCCGATCCATGTGTGGCGGGTCTCCGCAAATCCCCGGCGGTTTGAAGCGGTGCGCTGCTTCAAATCTGAACCGTCGCTCCACCCATCCATCTTCGGTCAACAGAAAGGCCATCCCGCGGGATGGCCTTTTCAGCAGGTAGCCGATGTTGCGCTTCAGGGCTGCGCGGGAACGCCCTGCGGTGCGGTGTTGCGCGCCTGCGCTTTTTCCGCCAGAACCTTGTGGGCGCTGTCTTCGAGGGCTTGCGCCTCGGGTATATAGGTGAGCGCCTTCTGGATCTCGGGATCCCAATCGGCAATCACGCGCAGGCCGGCGAGCTGGCCGGACTGAATCGTGACGATGTCCTTCTTGATGCGCGCCTTAATCCAGTCGGAGGCGCCGTCGACGTCGGCTTCGGTCCAGTCGACGCCTTTGCTGGTGAGGAACTTCTTGAACTCGGACATCACCGCGTCGTCAACCTGGAAGTTCTTGTCGACCGTGTGCGTCGCCACGTAGATGGGCGCGAATTTGAAGAATACGTCTTTGTAGCTCAGCTCGTCCTGGAAGCGGTTGGTCTTCGGCGTCTCGATTTTTTCGTCGGGCGTGATGCCTCCGCCGCCATAGACGGTGCGCCCCGAGTCGGTCAGCTTGACCTCGCGGTTCGAGGAGTCGGGCGCCAGCGCGCCGGCGTGGTTGTAGTAGTCGTAGAGCGAAACGCCTTCGTAGTTGCGCTGAATGAGGCGGCCGGAGGGCGTGTAGTAGTGATACGTCGTCAGCGCCAGGCCGCTGCTTTCGCTCAGGTTGTAAACAGTCTGCACCAGGCCCTTGCCAAAGGTGGTTTCGCCCACGATCAGGGCGCGGTCGTGATCCTGCAACGCGCCGGAGACGATCTCGGCGGCCGATGCGGTGTCGCGATTGACCAGCACCACGATCGGGAAGGTCTTGCCGCCGTTGCCGTGCGTCGCGGTGTAGTTCACGTCGGAGTAGGCGCGGCCGCGCTGCGTCACGATGGTCTGGCCTTTGGCCAGCAGATGGTCGCAGACGTCGACAGCCTGGTTCAACAGACCGCCGGGGTTCTCGCGCAAATCCAGCACCAGGCCCTTGAGGTTGCTGAAGCCGTTGATGGCCTCCTCCATCTCGTCGCCGGTGGTTTCCTGGAACTGCGTGAGATGGATGTAACCGATGCCGGGACGAATCTCAAACTTGAGATCGATGGAGGGATGCGGAATCTCGTCGCGAATAAGATCGAAGACCAGCGGCTTGGATTGGCCATAGCGAAGCATGGTGACTTCCACCTGCGTTCCCTTGGGGCCCTTGAGCGCCTTCGCCACCTGGTCTGAGGTCCAGCCATCGGTGGATTTGGCGTCGACCGCGACGATCTGGTCGCCGGGATGAATGCCGGCGCGGAAGGAGGGCGTGTCCTCATAGGGCGTGACCACGAAGACCTTGGTCTTGCCGTCATCGTTCTGTTGCTGGATGACCATGCCTACGCCGTAGTAGTGGCCGCGCTGGTCTTCGCGGAGGCGGGCGTAGGACTTGGGATCGTAAAAGTGCGAGTGGGGATCGAGCACCTGCAACATGCCGGGAATGGCGCCGTCGTAGATGGCGTTGTCGGCCTTGTCGCCGGTGATGGGCTCGGCGTAGTTCTGCTCTACCAGAGTGTATACGTCGGTAAAGGTCTTGAGACTGTCACGGAGCTGGCTCTCGTCCTGCGAGGACTGCGCGCCCACACGGCGTTCCAGGATCGTGCCGGCAACGGCACAGACGGTAAAGAACACGGCGAGAGCGAACAGCGCACGGCGCGCGCGGGGAGTCATTGATAATCCGGACCTCGACAAACTGAACCTCCAGACGGCGGATGAGCCAGGCGCCTCAGGCGGAGATCGCATCAACTGGGAGCGAATCCTGCAAGTTACAGGATGGACGCTCGATAAAAATTGACCTTGCCCGGTACCGGCAAGGCCAGGGAGATGCAAAAACCGCTCGCGGAACGCCCGCAGAGCCGTCTTGGGCTAAAGTATAGCACCGTCATATTAGACGCGCGCGCGGGCGAGTCCGGTAGCCAGAGGACAGCGAAGTTGATCTCCCACCCTTTCCGCCAAGGGCGCGGAAAGGAAGGGGCACGGACCAGGGCAATCGCATTCCTGCTGCCCTGGCATTTACAATGGCGTCTATGCATCAGGTGGCAGAATACTGTGAGTCCGCCGCCCAGGCGGTGGCCGACATTATGACTACAAGACTGCTTCGTACATTCGCGGCATGCGTGCTCAGCACGATGCTGCTCGCGGGTAACACCCTGGCCCGCGCCCAGGCCAACGAGCCGGCCAGCCCCTATGGCGGAACCGTGGCCGAGGGCATCATTGCCCGCGTCAACGATCAGATCATCACCCAGTCCGATTACAACCGCGCCATGGCCGAGCTCGACCAG
>Ga0181520_10011929_pt1 | contig 11285 bp, 12 predicted proteins | sample PEATcosm2014_Bin_29_FD_132451 | JGI IMG/M metagenome (GOLD analysis project Ga0181520, IMG submission 132451) | Peatland microbial communities from MTU Mesocosm Facility, Houghton, MI, USA - PEATcosm2014_Bin02_30_metaG | ecosystem: Environmental > Terrestrial > Soil > Wetlands > Peat | place...
AAATAGTTCACTTATTTAACCATTAAACTGCAAAACTACCTCAGGAAGTGGACACCAGATGACCCAGGACATGCGGGACCGCACAGCCGACGCACTTCTCGCGCTCATTCCCCTGTATTACAAGAACGTGATCCGGCACCGGCCCCCGATTGCCGGCATCCAGCTGGCCCAGGTACATACACTGGGGATCCTAACGAAAGCAGGATCCCTGACCATGTCCGAGATCGGCAGCCGCCTCTATATCTCGCGGCCTTACATGACGAGGCTTGCCGACCAGATGATCGCCGACGGCCTGGTGGAACGCCGGCCGGATCCTGACGACCGCCGGGTGATCAAGCTTGCCATAACCGAAAAAGGGAAAAAATATCTCCGGCAATCGATCACCTGGTTCAAAAACGATCTCAAGAAGAACCTGTCCGGCTTAAGCGACAGCGATATCGGGAAACTGTGTACAGCGCTGGAAGATACGTACCGGATCCTTTCATCACTTCAGGCAGGGTGAAAACGATGCCACTCTTTGGACTCAAAAAAGATCCCGTACCGGCTGCGCCGGCGTTCCCTGAGCCCCCAACAGGGACATCAGTAAGTCCATTTGGGAACCCGCAGGTACGCCAGGTGAGCACGGATGGTTCGGAGATCATACGCATCGAACACCTTTCCAAGGTCTTCAAAAGCAAGATCAAAACGGTTATCGCCGTAAATGACGTCTCCTTTGAGGTAAAACGCGGGGAGATCTTCGGGCTGCTTGGATCAAACGGGGCCGGGAAGAGTACGCTTATCCGGATCCTCACGACCCTGCTAGCCCCGACCTCCGGCCAGGCATTTGTCAATAATTACGATATCACCAGAGATCCGGAGAGCATCCGGGCTATCATTGGCGTCTGTCCCCAGAACTATACAAGCGACCTGGAATTAACCGCATACGACAATCTCGAATTCTACGGAAAACTCCAGAACGTCCCGGACAGCACCCTGCCGGCCCGGATCATGGAACTTCTGACCATGGCCGGCCTTGCTGACCGGGCCTACATGCCGGTCGCCACATTCTCGGGAGGAATGAAACGCAAGCTCGAGATTGTCCGGGCATTCATCCACCGCCCGCTCATCCTGTTCCTGGACGAGCCCACCATCGGGCTTGACCCTGAGGCCCGCAGGGAGGTCTGGCAGCAGATCATGATGCTCAACCGGGAGAACACCACGATCATCCTTACCACCCATTACATGGATGAGGCCGAAAAACTCTGCGGCCGTATCGCATTTGTGGAACGCGGCAAACTGATCGCCCTGGATACCATGGAAAACCTCAGGAAGCTGATCCCGGCTGGCGACCTCATCGAAATCAGTATCGATCACATGGATCCCCTTGCAGAAGAAGAGATCCGCACGCTCGATCTGGTCAATGCAGTAACGGTTGTGGAGCACAACGTGACGATCTCGGCAACAAACGGCAGCCAGGCAATACTTTCCATCCTCGGCGTATTTGATAAGTACCGGATACCGGTGATCTCTATTTCGATCCGGTCCCCCTCGCTTGAGGATATCTTCATCTACCTGACGGGAAAGGGCCTGGATAACGGCAGCGGGGAAGAGAATGATGCGGCCGGCCCCGGCGGCAGGAGGCGAGGGCCATGATGCCCGGGATACTCAAGAGCGCCATTGCCATATTCCGGCGGGACATCAAGAAATTTCTGAGTAACCCGTTCATCATCATGATGACGCTCCTTATGCCCATCATGTACCTGGTGGTCTTCGGGAACGCGATGGGAGGAACCCTCACCCACATCCCGGTGGGGGTAGTCCAGGAAGTTCCACCGTATAACGATACGCCGCTCTTTACCAGTGCCGCATACCAGCTCAACCACATCAGCCAGGGAAGTAATAACGATGCAGAAAAACTGCTGGATGTCACCGTATATACCGATGAAGTCCAGGCCAAACAGGATTTGGCGAACGGGAAAATATCGGCGGTAGTCGTATTTCCCGCTTCTGTCTCAAACGATAACGCAGTACGGCTGTACGTGGACAGTTCCGATTCTGTGACCCCTTCGCTCGTTGAAGAGGCAGTGACATCGGTCCTGCAGGGCCTTGGGGCAAATAACCCGATTACTGTCGATAAAATCTACGGTGATATCAAGTATATCCAGTTCTTTGGCGTGGGCGTAATCATGATGGCGATCTTCTCTGCAACCTCGTTTGGCGGCGGGCTCGCACTCATCAGGGACCGGGAGAACGGTATCCACGAGGGATACCTGGTCACCCCGATCAAACGCTCCAGTATCGTCGTGGGGATCATTGCCAGCGGTACCGTACGGGCATTTGTTGCGGGCTTTACCATCTTCTGGATAGACCTGCTGATCACGGGTATCATCCTCCAGAGTTTCCAGGATTTCCTGCTGGTCCTGCTCGTGATCTTCATTGCCTGCGTGGGAGTGACAAGCCTTGTGGTCTCCTTTGCCTCCCGGTTCTCGGCCCAGCAGGAGTACCAGTCGGTCATTGTCTTCCTCAACCTGATCCTTTTCATGACCTCGGGCGCATTCTACCCAGTGACCGGCATGCCGGGCTGGCTGCGCTGGATTACCACCATCAATCCGGAATATTACGGGGTCAATGCCCTGCGGAGCATCATCCTCAGGAACCAGGGACTCAACGTGATCGGGATCGATCTTATTGCCCTCCTGATCTTTTCGACCGCCATGATCATCCTTGGCGTTGTCACTTACCGGCGCACGCTGGAATAAGGCCCCATCATCCTCTTTTTTTGGTTGTTGATGCAGGGCCGGTTATTGGAGGGAGTCCAACGGGTCCCGGGCAGCTGTCCGACAGAATTTGGATAACCTGATATCGCTGGAGAAATAACCCATTAGAGCAGGGACATTTGCGCGCATGCCAGAGACTACCCGTACCATTGCACTCATCCAGATGGAGATCGGACCGGATCCGGACAGGAACCTCAACGAGGCACGTGAGCGTGTGGAAAAAGCGGCGCAAAACGGGGCACAATTTATCTGCCTTCCCGAACTCTTCCGTACCCGGTACTTTCCCCAGCAGATCGGCACTCCCGTACAATCGCTTGCAGAGACGATCCCCGGCGAATCAACTGACGTATTTACCCGGATTGCAAAGGAGTACAAGGCAGTTATCATTGTCCCGGTCTTTGAACGATCTCCCCTGTGTCACCTGGAGAACGCGGCAGTTGTTATCGATGCCGATGGCAGTCTCCATGCGCCCTATTACAAGGTCCATATCCCCCAAGACCCGAAATTCTTTGAAAAAGGGTATTTCTATCCCGGCAACCACTATGCCGTGCATGCCACCCGGTACGGGAAGATCGCCGTTCTTATCTGCTACGACCAGTGGTTCCCCGAAGCGGCACGGTGCGTCTCCCTTGAGGGTGCGGAGATCATCTTCTACCCGACGGCGATAGGGAATCCCTGCACCGAACAACCCTCCGAAGGGGACTGGCAGGAGGCATGGGAGATCATCCAGCGCAGCCATGCTATAGCAAACAGCGTGCATATTGCCGCTGTCAACCGTGCCGGCAGGGAAGGAAACATCCGGTTTTTCGGGGGATCCTTTATCTGCGACGCATTTGGGAAAGTGCTGGCCCGGGCCGGCGATGCAAACGAAACGATCACGGCTACGGCAGACCTGGAGCTAAACGAATCGATCCGGGACTCCTGGGGATTTTTCCGGAACCGCCGCCCGGACACGTATGGCGCCGTCTGCGCACGGGTACCTGAACACGATGCAACGGCACCCATTCCCCGCAAAGGGGATACGCCGAGAAAACTGGGGTATTCCATGCCCGCCGAATGGGAACCGCATGAGGCAGTCTGGCTCTCGTGGCCACACAACAAATTCACCTTTCCCGACCTTGACAGGGTTGAGGAGGCATACATCCGGTTCATTGCCGGGATAGCCCCTTCGGAACGGGTGGAACTCTTTGTTCCCACACCCATGGCAAACAGGATGGTAAAGGCACGCCTCCGTACTGCCGGGGTAGACCTGTCCCAGGTGACGCTGCGGACGATCCAGTATGCCGATGTCTGGATCCGCGATTATGGCCCGACGTTCGTGGTAAACCCGGCGCTGAAACGGTCGGCAATGGTGCACTGGAGGTTCAATGCCTGGGGAGAGAAATACCCGGACCAGATCGCTGACGGGCATGTTCCCGATGACATGAACCGGTGGCTTGGCCTGCCCGTCTTTACACCGGGCATTATCCTTGAAGGAGGATCGATCGATACCAACGGGCGGGGCACGGTGCTGACCACGCAGGCCTGCCTCTTAAACCGGAACCGGAACCCGGATCTCACCAAAGACGAGATCGAGGAATATCTCAAAGAATACCTTGGCGTAGTAAAGATCCTCTGGCTCAACCGGGGAGTGGCCGGCGATGATACGGACGGGCATGTTGATGATATTGCCCGGTTTGTCTCTCCCACCACGATCGTCTGTGCCTATGAGGAAAACCCGAAGGATGAAAATTACGCTGCACTCAACGAGAATTACGAGATCCTCCGGGCTGCAACCGACCAGGAAGGCAACCCCTTTACTATTATAAAACTCCCCATGCCGGCCCCGGTAATGAGCGAGGAAGACCGGTGCCCGGCCAGTTACACGAATTTCTACATCGGCAATACCGTGGTCATTGTCCCGGTCTTTGACGATCCCCAGGACAAAGAAGCGCTCCGGATCCTCCAGGAACTTTTCCCGGACCGGACGGTCATGGGAGTAAATGCCCGGGCCATGGTGGAAGGGTATGGAACCTTCCATTGCGCCACCCAGCAGCAGCCCCGGACATAAGCCCGCGTACGGGCGGTTTATTTACTCATTTTTCGTGTTTTAGAAAAAGGGACATTTTTCCGGTTCATGCCGGAAAGGGGATTTTAAAAACCCTTCAGTGCCGCCGCATCAGGAGAACACACAGTCCGGCAATGCCAATACCGGCAAGAATGGTTGGGACAAAGACCGGCGACTGCGTGGTTGTCGGGGTTGCCTCAGGTGAGGTGGAGGAAGCGGCCTGCAGAGTTGGTTGCGCACTAGAGGTAATTGAGGTAGTCGGGATCGTGGTCGGGGGAACCGTGGCAGGGGTACCGTTTACCGAGAGCGCAGCTGTGCCGGCCGCCGCGGTTGTTGCCAAGGGTACCGTTGTTACCGTTGTGGTCACCGAAGAGATGGACGTGGCATTTGTCGTTACTGTTGCGGCCGGAACCGCCGATGTGGATGATGGTGCGATCATTGCCGGTACCGGGACCGCGACTGCCAAGGCCAGAACAAGAGTGCATAACAGGATCCATTTTAACGAGAAATGCGGAGTCATAGGGGAGCATTGGATGCCGGGAGATATGAGAATTATGGAAAGGGGTCTGCAAATCCCAAGTTCCACAGACGAGGTTTCCGGATGAAAACGGGAAGCGCGGAAAACTACTTACTCCCCCGACACGACATACCGCAGGAACCCCTGTCAAGACGCCCGTAAGTTCGTTGGATGCTGAAGGAACGTGATGATCTCCTGGATATCGGGAACGCTGTGAAGCGGATAGATCTTTACAAAGGTAACCTTCCGGTTCTCATCGATGATAATATTGGCCCGCTCCGAGAACCCGTTTGCATCCCGGAAGATCCCGTAGGTCATGGCAACATGGCCGTGGGGCCAGAAATCGCAGAGCAGGGGCGTGTGGGTGATCCCCAGGTTCTCGGCCCAGGCCTTCTTGCAGGGAACGGTATCAACGCTGAGCCCGACTGCCATGGTGCCAAGCGAGGCAAGGATATCCCGGTTCTCCTCAAGCGATTTCATCTGGGCGGAGCAGTAGGGCGTCCATGCAAGGGGATGGAAGGAGAGGAGGACTTTTTTCCCGGACTGTTCAAAGAGAGCGAACGTGCTATCGTTCTGGTCTTTAAGTTCGAAATTCCGCGCCGGATCGCCGGTCCGGATCAGTTGCTGCGGCTCCATCATGTCACCTGTATAGGGGGAATCGACCCCATGGGATATGAGCGTTCGCATCGCGGAAGTACCCTGCCCCCGGCCCTCGGGCATGTTTATCCCCGCCGGATTGCAATAAGAAAACAGCACAAATATGCTCCGGATCTCACCGGAGAGACACAGGAGATGCCATTTATGCCGGAACAAGGCACACCATCCGAAGAACCGCAGGATACCCAAAAAGAACCGTCCCCGCAGGCCATGAGCCCCGGCCCGCTTAACTTCTGCATTATTCTCACCAGGGACGGCCGGATTGACCGGCTTATCGACCGTCCGCTGGAAGAGTATTTTGCCGCTCTTCCCGAGGCGAGCATTGCCTGGATCGATTACAGCACCAAAGACGACGCCGGGGAGATAGAAAGGATCGCCCAGCAGGCTGGCTTCTCCAAGCTCCCGATCCCCAAGCTCTCGACCGGGTTTTACTCGGCCTACGAGGACTACGATACAGAGCTGGGGATTATGCTCCCCTCGGTGACCATGAAAAACGACAATATGACGGTCCACCCGCTCTTTGTCCTGATCCGGGAAAATTTTATCCTGACCGTCCATTCCGAGGATATCAACCGCCTGCTCCGGTTCTCCCGATATGCCCAGCCATTCTTCAAGCGCATCAGCTCCGCATGCACCTGCGACAAGATCACCCTCATGCTCGAACGGATCATTGACGAGAACAATGACCGGAACTTCGAGTACCTCCGGGAGATCGAGATGCATGGGGATGCGATCAGCAAATCCCTGATCGAAGAAAACATTGCAAAACGGCAGATCGCACACCGGATCTACCGGATGAAGCACGTGCTGATCGATTACCTCAACGTGCTATGGGCCACAAAAGACGTGATAAACTCGCTCCAGTACGGTGATGCAGACCTGATCACCAACGACGAGAAGCTGCTGGGAAGGATCGGGATCCTTTCAGACAATATAGAACGCCACATCGAGTTATCGGAACAGATGTCCAATGTCCTTGCATCAGGACTTGAGGTGATGCAGAGCATCTACAACAACCAGCTCCAGAGCCTCAACAACCGGTTCGCCCTGGTAACAGCCTATCTCACGGTCCTTGGCACAGCGTTCCTGGTGCCAAATACCATAGCCACAATAGCCGGCAGCGGCGTCATGGGCGGGCAGATGGCCGCCCAGTGGTGGTACATTCCGCTCCTGGCTACTTCGACGATTGTTGCGACCGCCGTTTCGTTCCTCTGGGTCGTGCACGTCTGGAGATCGAGAAAGGAGGAACTCTGACCTTCTCCCGCGGAGGCTCTTCCCGCCGGACCCGGGCCAGCTCGGGTTCGAGCCATGCCCCGATGCACTGCCGGACCACGCCAAGGCTGGCGTCGCTGTCCAGATAGACAGCACCGATAATGGCCTCCACGGTATCGGCAAGGATTGTATCCTCGCCCGATTTCCAGAGATCCTTTTCGCCCCGGCCCAGCCGGACAAACCGCCGGATCTTCAGGCGCCGGCCGATCTGTGCAAGGCTTGCGTTATCTTCGAGCTGCTCCTTTGCCCGGGTGATTGCGCCCTTCTCCTGGAGCCCTTTTTCCATCAAAAACAGGATCAGGCTGGTCTTGAGCACGGCATCGCCAAGCGTGCTGTAGGCATCCTGGGTCAGGCAGATCCGGTTTTTCTGGATCACCTCGTTTGCGTACGCTGAGTGGGTGAGCGCCCGGATCAGGTGCTGCTGCTCGAAAAAATGGTACCCGATGATACGCTCCAGTTCTGCCAGGTTCTCCTTTTTTTCCATGCTCTTCATTCATCGTCCGCGAAATAACGATATAAATACCGCGGACGAAATGGAGCCCACAGGGATACCGATACACCGGCATCTATAGGGGCAGGATATCTGTAAGGATCTGGATACCGATCAGGATGAGAATCACGCCACCGAATATTTCCGTCCTGTTCCCGAGAAGCTTCTCAAGCCGCATACCGCAGAATACGCCGGCACAGGAGACGACAAAACAGACGAGACCTATTGCAAGCGCCGGCATGAGGACGGTACTTCCGAGAATCCCAAACGAGACCCCGGCCGCAAACGCATCGATACTGGTGGCAAGGGACAGGAGGATAACCGGGATTGCGTGGAGACCGGAGAGGGTTGGCTCATGTTCCTCCCTGATACCATCATAAATCATCTTTATTCCGATACCGGCAAGCAGCAGGAACGCAATCCAGGAACCGTAGGAGGATATTTCCGTGTACAGGGATGCACCGGCAATCCAGCCGGCAATGGTCATCCCGGCCTGGAAAATGCCAAAACTTGCGGCAATGACCAAGGCGGATCTGACCAGAGGCAGGCGTTCTGATGTCCCGATCGCAAGAGCGACGGCAAAACAGTCCATCGAGAGCCCGATCCCGATAAGGCTACTGGTGAGAAGATCCATGTACTACGGTTAAGAACTGGGATGGAGCGTCTCATAAAGGCTGGGGCAGACGGGGCCCTTAAACACAATAGCACCGAGTGCACGGTACACTGGAATCAGCATGTCTTTTCACCGGGTGCCACGTGGAGATCCAGCGCCGCCGAGTTCATGCAGTAGCGCTTGCCGGTTGGCTTTGGGCCATCGTCAAAGACGTGCCCCAGATGTGCCCCGCACCGTGCGCAAAGCACCTCCGTCCGGACCATGCCGTTGGACCGGTCGGTATGGGTACGGACATTAAGGGGCGATACCGGTGCAGAAAAACTCGGCCAGCCGGTACCGGAATCAAACTTGGTGTCCGAGGAGAAGAGCGGCGTGCCGCAGCAGGCACAGCAGTACGTGCCGGGCGCCTTGCAGTCATGGTATTTCCCGGTGAACGCATACTCCGTTCCCTGTTTTCGCGCAACCGAGAACTGTTCCGGGGTCAGCTGCGCCTGCCATTCAGCATCGGTTTTCTGGATGACCGTCCGTTCTTCCACGCGGCCGGTCTCCGGATCAAAGATCGGCACAACTCCTGCCCCGCCTTCTATCTTTGGCGTATTCTGTATCATACGGGATTCCTGCCTTTAGGCAGGTAAAGGGAGGCGGGAATGATAGACCCTCCGGTCGTGACATTGATCTGTTTACATCCCAAAGAAACTGAGGATCCGGCGTTTGGGGTCCTGGTAAAAGATCCGTGCCCCGTCCTTGATATTCCGCACATCCTCGATAGTATAGAGGAGGTCCGGGTATTCCCGGGATATAATAGAGAGCAGGCGGGAGAGCTCCTTTCTCGGTACGATCATAAAGATGATGCTGACCGAACCGGAAAAACTGCCGGTGCCTTCGATCCGGGTCATGCCATACCCCAGCGTGGAGAGGCGGGACATGAGCGCCTGCGGATCGGAGGGGGTAATGAGTCGGACAATCACGTACCCGATCGAGATAAGGTTCTCGATTTCCATACCCAGCACCGTCCCCATGCCGTAGCCGGCAAGGTACGCAAAAAGGTTCCAGAACTGCATCAGGTCGGTGAGCACAAGGCCGGTGGAGATCAGCCAGATCCCCGTCTTAACGATGCCGACATATGCTGCGAGGTTCGCATGGCCTTTGCTGATGTAGATCGTCCTGACTGATTCAAGGCTAGCCTCGGCGATCCGGGCTACAAGGATGAGGAGGGGTATCGCGGCTACTGACCAAAAGGTACCAATGTCCATGCGTCGTTCCTAACCATAATAATCGAACCGGATCGGTTGAATAATTTACGGATTGGATCTTTGGAGACTAATGGTCAGAAAGGGAAACCCCGGCCGAGTCCGCAACTGCAGGGTGGGGGTGACCTCACTCTCATATTAAAACGGGTGGGGGGGTACCCCCTACCCCCCTTGTCTGCAAACAACACACCTGCTCCATGAAGGATCCACGCGAAACACAGGATCACCGTAATGGAACCATACGGAGGGGATCATTCCCGCATTCATTTCACCATCTTAATCCCTGTCCCCGCCACACTCACTAAAAAGGGCGACCCTCAATGGCATTCCGGTGTCAGCAGTGCGGCGAATGCTGCAGTTACATGGGAGAGATCATCGGGATCGAAGAGCGGATCGATCCGGTGAGGTTCTGGATCCGGTTCTCCGTCACCGGTGAGGAACGGAGGGTTACCCTTGACCCGGATAAGGCAGATCTCTTCTGCACGCAGGATATCATGGCAATCCGCCCGATGGCCTGCCCGTTCCTCAGGTTCCACAAACCGCACGAGGCCTGCTGCACGGTTCATGGAACCCGCCCTGATCTCTGCCGCCAGTATGACTGTTTCCGTGTTCTTATTCTCGACAGGGAGGGCATCCCCCGCGGAAAGGTTCCGGACCGGTCACGCGTTCTCTCCACACAGGATGCCGGCCTCCATGGGATCTGGACGCAGGAAGTGGCAGGCGTGGATATCTCTGGCGAGTCTGCATGGGAAGCACACGTAGAAGAAGTATTTTCCCGTGCAGGATACCGTGTGGTACGGTAGGCACACACTCCGCCCGTTTCCAGAATTTCCTCTTTCGGGTCCCGGTTTTTTCCCTAGTCTTACCCACTATGATCTTCAAAAACCCCAATCTCACGGTTGTTTTTTCAGGGGATGCGATTTCCCCTATCACAGGCAAATAAACTGTATGCAGGTTTATATAAAACCGGCAATGCCCATTGACGGCAGGGGGGCAGCGTGTGACGGCACCTACTTTCACGGCACCCGGCGGGCGTTTATTACCGCCCAATAAGAGGAAGATCTCTTGCAATGAGAAGAGGCGTACATCTTGCAATCGGAGTCCTGGCATTCTGTCTCTATGCCGGGCTGGAAAGCCGGCTGTACGGGATTTGCCCGGGGCTGGTGTTCCTTGGGTTATGTGCTGTTACCGCCGGTTCGCTGATGCCAGACCTGCTGGAGAGACCCACAAGTTCGCGGCACCGGGGATTCTTCCACAGCAAACGGGCATTAACAGGGTCGGCAGCGGTGTTCTGCCTTGCCGCACTGCTGTTTTTACTGCCGGAGATCCCGTACCGGACCGTAATCTATGCCCTATCCGCGTTTACCCTTGGGTACCTGCTCCATCTCTGTGCAGATTCACTGACCAGACGGGGACTTCCGGCATGATCACGGGATTACATCCGGATATCTGCTTAAAAAAAGAGGATTTTTCCCGTACAATGGCTCAGCGGCCAACCGGGCAATTTCCCAGAGCTTTGATGACTGCTTCGCCAAACTCCCGTGTCCCGGCCGATCCACCGATATCCCGGGTCCTGATACCAGAAGAAATGACGGTACCGATGGCGGATTCAATCCGCTCGGCACCTTCCTGATCCCCGATGTGGGCAAGAAGCATTGCCGCGCTCCGTAAGGCCGCAATGGG